>WBZL01000270.1_pt1 | contig 56722 bp, 44 predicted proteins | sample 5204291 | NCBI WGS metagenome assembly WBZL01 (sample SAMN12344345, study PRJNA552823) | activated sludge metagenome | biome: Activated sludge suspended growth; feature: Nitrification reactor; material: Wastewater; isolation source: activated sludge from nitrification reactor of wastewater... | reverse complement strand
GATCGGGACATCGCCAACATGGGTTTTGCCGAAGCCGTCGATTGCCCGGTGATCCTGATTGCCGACATCGATCGCGGTGGCGTTTTCGCGCATCTTTGCGGTACCCTCGACCTGCTCTCGCCGTCCGAGCAGGCGCGCGTCAAGGGCTTCGTGATCAATCGCTTTCGTGGTGACATCGGCTTGCTCGAGAGCGGCCTGCGCTGGCTCGAAGAACGTACCGGCAAGCCGGTTCTCGGGGTTCTGCCGTATCTGCACGGCCTCTATCTTGATGCCGAGGATGCCGTGCCGCGCACCGTGGGAAAAAAAGCGGCGAGCGGCCTGCGGGTCGTCGCCCCGGTGTATCCGCGCATCTCGAACCATAACGATCTCGACCCGCTTCGTTTTCACCCGGAAGTCGATTTTCGCTTCGTCGGGCCAAACGTGGCGCCGCCGCCCTGTGACCTGATCGTGCTGCCTGGTTCAAAGGCCGTACAGGCCGACCTCACCTGGCTGCGTGCGCAGGGCTGGGACGGGTTCATTCGTCGCCACCTGCGCTACGGCGGCAAACTGATCGGCATCTGCGGCGGCCTGCAGATGCTCGGCCGCGAACTGCACGATCCGCAGGGGCTTGAAGGCCCGGCCGGCAGCCTGCCGGGACTCGGATGGCTGGACTATGAAACGCGCCTGGCCACCGAGAAGACCCTGGAGAATGTCCGTGGTGAACTGCTGCTTCCCGGCGCCGCTGCGGTCGCCGGTTACCGCATCCACATGGGCGTCACCAGCGGCGCGGCACTGGCCCGACCGGCGGCGCTCCTCGCCGGCCAGCCCGATGGCGCGCTGTCGAACGATGGACAGATTCTCGCGACCTACTGTCACGGCCTGTTCGATTCCCCGCCAGCGCTATCGGCCTTGCTGACCTGGGCCGGATACCGGCCAACCGAGGACTTCGACCCGCGTCAGCGCCGCGAACAGGACATCGACCGCCTCGCCGACGCCGTCGAACAACATCTGGATCTACGCCGCCTGGCCGAGTGGCTGCCCATGCCGGATTGACCGGAACCGGAAACCCGCAGGCCGGGTCGCGGAGACGCCATTTGCCCGCGGCTATTCGTCGCTCTCTTCGCCGCGCACCAGCAGCAACGAGGTATGCCCCTTGCGCACCAGGCGGTCAGCGACACTGCCGACGAAGAAGCGCTCGATGCCGCGCCGCCCATGCGTACCGACGACCACCAGATCAGCCTGCCATTCGCTCGCCGCGTCAATGAGCATGTCCGAAACATGCTTCTGTTCAGACTCGACGAGCCTGATTTCAGCCTCGATCCCGGCCGCTCGCGCCTCGTTGGCAAGCCGGCCGAGAAACCCCTGCGCACCCAGGCGCATGCGCGCCTCGGTCTTGCCAACGCTGTTTGGCAACATCATCGCCATTTCCCGTTGCGCGAGAATCGTTTCGTCGATCGCGTGGCAGATCGCCAGTCGTGCGCCGCTGGCCTGGGCAAGTTCAATCGCTGCCTGCATGACCTGGCTGGTCATGAAGCTCTCATCAACGGCGACCATGATTCGCTTGTACATCTCTTTGCTCCTCGTTCGGGAAAATTGTCAGACAGGATCAACATTAACACTGATCCACCGCCAGCCAAGCCACTGCCGGCTACTTGAGGGTTAGCGGCAAACCCGCCGCCACCAGCGTCACCCGTTCGCACACCGCCGCCACCCGCTGGTTCAGCCGCCCCTGCTCGTCGGCAAACAATCGCGACAGCGGCGTCATCGGCACGATGCCGCAACCAACCTCGTTGGAGACCAGGATGACCCGCCCCGGCAGTTCCGGCAGCCGGTCGACCAGCGCTTGCGTCGCGCCGGTGAGGCGCTGGCAATGCACCGCTTCGCCAGTTTCCGCCTGGTTTGCCGCTTCGCCGGCAAACAGCAGATTCGACAACCACAGCGTCAGGCAATCGACGAGCAGACAGACCTCGGGCGCCGCGTGTCGATGCAGGGCAGCGGCCAGTTCAAGCGGTTCGACGACCAGACCCCATTCGGGACAGCGCCGCGCCCGATGACCTTCGATACGCCGCGACATTTCGGCATCGAGTGCCAACGCCGTTGCCACGTAGATGACACGCAATCCGCTTTCGCTGGCCCGGCGTTCGGCCAGGACGCTCTTGCCCGAACGGGCACCGCCGATGATCAGTTCTCGCATGCTGCGAAGCTTAGCACGACCAAGGATGCGTATAATCGGCGCCTTTCTTGTGATCTGGCCAGCGCATGCATTTCTCCATCCCGCCCACCGCCGTCGTCCCTGGGCTACAGGCCCGCATCGACGGCAAGACCAAACCGCCCGGCTCACTGGGCCGGCTCGAACGTCTGGCGCTACAGATCGGGCAAATACAGCAGTCCCTGACACCGAGTCTCGACCATCCTTACCTGCTGGTCTTCGCTGGCGACCACGGCGCGGCATGCGCCGGCATTTCGGCGTTCCCGCAGGAAGTGACCTGGCAGATGGTCGAAAACTTTCTCGCCGGCGGCGCAGCGATCAATGTCCTCGCCCGTCACAACGGCCTGCAACTGCAGATCATCGACGCCGGCGTCGCGCATGACTTCGGTGTGCGCGACGCTCTGGTCGACGCCAAGATCGCTTTCGGGACCGGCAATTATCTCGAACAGCCGGCGATGAGCAGGAGCGAATGCGATGCCGCACTGGCCCGCGGCGCGGCCATTGTCGGTGCGCTGGCCGACCGGGGCTGCCGGGTGGTCGGTTTCGGCGAGATGGGGATCGGCAATACCGCCGCCGCTTCGCTGCTGACGCATTCTCTGACCGGCACGCCGCTGGTCGATTGCGTCGGGCGGGGTACCGGCCTCGACGATTCCGGGCTCGCCCGCAAACAGGCGCTGCTGGCGCAGGCGGTGAAGCGTGCTGCGCTGCCCCCCGGCACCGACGCGCTACGCGTACTCGCCGAGTTCGGAGGGTTCGAAATCGCGATGATAAGCGGCGCGATGCTCGCCGCAGCCGAGCGCCGCCTGCTGCTGCTGATCGACGGATTCATCGTCACGTCAGCGCTGCTGGTTGCCGCTGCCATTGCACCGAATATTCGCGACTATTGTGTCTATTGCCACCGCTCGGCAGAGCCCGGCCATCTTGCACAACTACGCGCCCTGAACGCCGAACCGCTGCTCGACCTCGGCCTGCGCCTCGGCGAGGGCACCGGCGCTGCACTGGCTTGGCCACTGGTACGCGCTGCCGCCGCGTTCCTCAACGAAATGGCCAGTTTCGCGGCAGCCGGCGTCAGCCAGTGAGCAGCTCCGAGCAGCAGTCCGGGACCTGAACAGCCACTCGGCAGGGTCCTCTGCGGGATTCAGAGAAACTCGATACCGGACTCGTACAGCCCCACGAGATTGATGTTGACTGCGTTCTGCGTGGTGTCGGCAGCCAGCACACCCAGCCCGGACGGGGTGAGCACGCCGTCATCGAGCAGGCTGGTGAAGTACGCCAGGGCATCTGGCGGGGGTGCACTGCCAATGACATTGGTGTAAAGGAGACTGACCACCGCCTGGTGACCGGCCGCGGCACCTAGCCGGACGTCGAGCGCCAGTTGCATCAGGCTTTGGTAGGACATGCCACCGTCGAGCAAACCAAGCGCAATACCGACATAGGTACGATTGTGGACCGTCGCGGCACCGAACACCGCGCCCAGAACCTTGGCGGTCGCGCCGGCATGGCCGTCGATGTCGATTGCCAGATTGTGATCGGAAAAATGAAGGCGTTCGACATCGTAAAGAAGGTCACGGCCCTCGCTGCCGGAAGTGTCCTGTACCGACCACCCGGCACCCGGCACGTCCAGGACATAACGGCTGGCAGGGCCACCATAGAGGATGGTGTCGATGCCGTCACCGCCGCCCAGGGTATCATTGCCTGCGCCACCGGTCAGCGTGTCGTTGCCGCCAAGACCATAGATCAGGTCGTTGTCCGCACCGCCGACCAGCTTGTCGCCGCCGGAGCCACCGGTCACGTTCGCGACGCGCGGGAAGGCGTTGATACTGTAGGCGCCCGTGCCGACATCGAAATCGGAGACGGCGAGGTACACCATGCCGCTGGTTTGGGCGGTAAACGTGATTTCGGCATTGAGGGAGCCCAGGCTGTCGTCGTCGTAGGCGATGGCGGTGCCGCCCGCGTCGAACAGCACCAGATAGGGGTCGGTCAGACCGGTGCTCCGCAGGTCTACCGAATACTGCACGCCGGCTATCGTGGACAGCGCGAACATGTCAATGTCGCTGGGAACACCAATGCTGCCGGTGAGCACGGCGCCACCGCTCACCAGGCGACCGCTGGTGGTCGTCGAGCCCAGGAAGTCGTCGACCGGGACCGTGGCGGAAATGCTGTAAGCGCCGGTCGCCTCGGCATAGTCGTAGGCCGCCAGGTAGTGGGTCCCCGAGCTGGAGGGGGTGTAGTAGATCCGCGAATCCAGCGGCAACGGACCTCCGTCGTCGTCGTAGGTAATCAGGTTCACCTCGGGCTGCATGCCGTAGAGCACCAGGAAAGGGTCCACCGCACTGCTGAGCGGGCTGATCATGTCGAAGAGGTAGGTGACACCAGCGCTCAGGTCCACCTTGAACAGGTCACCGTCGTTGCTGCTGTCGATGCGGGCGTTGAGGGCCAGACCATTGACCGTAATCATTCCCGTGGTGTTCAAGCTCAATGGATAGTCGTCGGTCAACGACACGGCGGCGGTGGTGAAGTTCCACGAACTCGTGTCGAGAAGGCCGGCATAGGGATTGCCCGAGGCATCGCGGAAGGCGTTGGCGTCGATGTTGACGTAGAAGCTGGTGCCTGCGGGCAGGTCCTCGCCCGGATTGAGGGTGACACGGTTGCCCGCGATACGCACCGCCGCGCTGTCGTTGGCATGGATCTCGCGCACCAGGCTGCCGTTGCTGTTGTAGATTCGGAGGCTGCCGCTGCCGGCCAGCACCGTTTCGCTGAAGTCCAGCACGAGATCGGCACTGACGCTGACGGCCTGCGTATCGTCTGCCGGTGTCCGGTTGACCAGGGTGGGCGCCACCGAATCTGCGGTCGTGGCCCGCAAGGTGTAGCCGCCGGTGCCGATGTCGTAGTCGACAACGGCCAGGTAGTACGAACCGGTGGTCAACGCAGTGTAGCTGATGCGCGCGTTGCCGGAGCCGCCGCTGTCGTCGTCGAAGGCCACCTGCGTGATGGTCGGACTGAACAGCGCAAGGAAGGGGTCGGTCAGTCCGCCGGTTTTGCGCTGCAGGTCGAAGGTGTAGTTGACACCGGCCAGCAACTCGACCCGGAACAGATCCTGGTCGTTAGGCACTTCGATCGTCCCCGATGCGCTGGCGCCATTGACGACGACCAGCCCAGGGGTGTCGGTGCTGTAGGGATAGTCGTCGGTCACTGTAGCGGTGCTGGTACTGAAGTTCCAGGCGCTGGTCGTCAGTATGCCGCCATGGGGATTGCCGGCCAGGTCGCGGAATGCGCCTGCATCGACGGTGATCGTGTAGCTGGCACCAGCAAGCAGATCGGCCGCTGGATTGATCGTCACCGTACTGCCGTCAATCGTGACCTGGCTGGCGTCGGTCACCGCGATCGTGCGTAGCTGTCCAAGTGCATCGCGGATGTTGAGGTTGCCACTGCCGGTGCGAACGCTTTCGTTGAAGACGATCACCAGGTTGGCATGGCGCGCGACGTTGCCGCTGTCATCGGCCGGGGTCAGCGCCACGATCTGCGGGGCAGTGCTGTCGGTGCTGCCGGTGTTGAAGTTCCAGGAGGTCGCGCCGCTGATGCCGGCGAAGGGATTGTCCGCGAGGTCGGTCACTGCGCCGGCCGACAGGGTGATGTAGTAAGCGCGGTTGGCCAGCAGATCGCTGGCAGGGTCGACGATCACGGTACTGCCATTGATGCGCACCTGCGCCGTATCACCGGCGCTGATGCTGCGCGCCAGGCTGCCGTCGCTGTTGTAGATGCTGATCGTACCGTTGCCGGCCTTGATGGCCTCGTTGAAGCTGAGTACCAGATTCGCACCGACGGCGACGTTGCTGCCGTTGTCCGACGGGTTCAGGCCCACCAGTTGCGGTGCAGTGGTATCGCTGTCGGGTGACAACTGGTCGAGTGTGCGCGTGCTGTCGGCGAACTGGAAGCGTTCGACTTCGCTGATCCGATCGCTGCCGCTGGCTGCACCGCTGATAGTCAGCACCCCGCCGCTGTTGCTGATGGTGTAGCTGGCGAAGTTGCCCTCGAACACTGCTGTGTCGGAGCCGGCGCCGCCACGCAGGTCGTCGTTGCCGGTGCCGCCGACCAGCGTATCGTCGCCGGCACTGCCGTAGAGCTCGTCATTGCCGGCGGCGCCGCGCAACAGGTTGGCCGTGTCGTTGCCGGTGATCAAATCATTGCCGCCACCCCCCTCGGCATTCTCGATCGTCGTGTTGTACGCGATCGCAATGTTGTTGCTCATGTCGTTGCCTGACGAGAACGCGCCGGCATGCAGGTCGATGCGGCTGGGCGTGGACCAGCCGCTCAGGTTCAGGGTATCCAGACCGCCCGAGTCGTAGAGGGTCAGGATCGGATGCGCGTTGCGCGAGAAATCATAGATCGCAAGGGTACTGTCGACGAGATTGCTTCCGAAGCCGTAGACGGTGTTGTCCAGCCGCGTGCTGGTGGAGGCCCCATAAATCGCCTGGATCGCCATGACGTCGTTGAGCATCGGCGTCTGCGCCGAGTAGGTCCGGCCATCGCTGCCAGTCCAGTCGGCCTGCATCACCTCGGACGAGTAATAGGGCGCCGCGTAGCGCGGGCCGAAGTAGGACATCACCGACAACACCACGCTGTCCTGGTACGACGAAGGTGCCCAGTTGCCATTGCCGTTGTAGTCGCCCATGTGGTTGAGGCCCAGCGCATGCCCGAGTTCATGGATAAAAGTATCAAAGCCGTAGCCGCCGATCACCGGCGTGATCAGGTCCGGTTCGGTGCTGTTGAACCAGGCGCTGCCGATTTCCGGGTAGTAGGCGTGGGCGAAGCCGATGTTGGAGGTGGTGTAGCCAAACTCGATGTAGGTGGTGCCCGCCGCGCCCTGCACAAAGTTCGGAGCGATCAGATCGTCCCAGGTAACCATCGCCAGGGTCATCATCGACCGCTGATCCGCATTGAAGGCACGGAACGCGGCCGCCTCGCCTTGCGAGTACAGACCCGGGGCCGTGCCCGGAAACGAATAGCTGATGCTGGCACCGCTCCAGCTCCGTCCCGAGTTGAGCTGGTCCAGTACCTGGGTCAAGGTCAGGTTTGCAATGGTCATGATGCCCCCGATGGTCCAATGATGAAGAAACCTACAAGCAGCGTCGCCTCCCTGGTCACGTTCCACCTTCCGGAAGACCTTGGGCAACTCACGCCACTCTTCGGTAAGAGTTTGATTATAATCAATTGACCGAACCTGCTAGGCAGTTTCTGGTGGATCGTTCGGGCGATTTCACCGAAAGACTATCTCATCAAACCGGGTTGATGAGGAGGTTCCATTTGGGCAAGAGCGGGTTGCGTATCAAGCGAGCTTCCACCGCCTTCATGCCTTCATGGCCTCTTTGGACTGCTTTCCGGGCCTTTCAGCACCGTGAAACCGTGAGACTTGATGGCTTGACAAACACCGATTCCCCAAGATCTCTTGAAGGGCGTTCAGGCCCCGGACACTGCAGGGTGCCCAGGGCCTTGAGCTTCCGATCGTCTACGAAAGCTTCAGCACTTCCCTGATTTCGTTCAGGCTCGCGGGAATTCGCTTGGCAATGGCTTCGCTGGCCTGCTGATTGGCCTTGCCCACGATCTCCGCGAGTTCTCGCATCTCACCGACCGCGGTTTCGAAAGCCTTTCTGGCAAGTTCGGCCTCCGCTGCCGCGATCTCCTGCGGCGAGCCACCCTTGGTCAGATTGCTGATCGCAGTCGTCAATCCCTGCATCGTTTCCTGCAGGATCTTCACTTGCCATTCCCCGACGGCTTTCATTCCGGCAAGCGCTGCCCGGTTGGAAGCGCTCAGGGCTTCGAGGTTTTCCCGCTGACTGGCCACCACGGCGTCCATGTTGATACCCGGCACATTGAGCCGGGCCATGATGTTCAGAAGCTCTTCGCTGCCCTTGGTCACGTCCATACTTGCAATCGCCTGGCTCCAATCACCCAATAGTTTGGAAAGGTCTGCCATTTTCAGTTCCTCCGGTTAAGATACGATTCAATCCACCCAAAAAGTGTTCGTTCGGCATCCGACTCTTGCCGACGCCCTTGTCCTCAACCTTACTCTGCTGGTACGTTGAGCACCTGCTGTCCTCCAGCAAGAATGTTGATCATCTGTGCCACCGCCTTGATCTGTTGGCCTCCTTGCGTGTGATAGGCCTCGTGGGTGTAATTCTGTCCCCACCAGTCCCAACATCCCTGGGGATTGAGCGGCAAGCTGCGCGCCTGGATCTGCGGATAAAGAACGATGATGTCATTGGCCTGCGCCCATTCGTTGTAACCCGCAAACTTGGCGAACAGATTGCCGGAGTGGCTACTCCGCCGATCCGTTTCACCACCCTGCAAGCATCCGTGGAACGCGACATGCAGCTTGCACTGCCGACCATTCTTGCAGGCCTGCGGGATGAACACATAGCCTTTTCTGGCCATCGAGGCGTTCTGCAAAGCGTTGTAAGGGGTATCCGAGAATCTGCTGAACACCCACCGCTGGTCGAACGCCTGTACCGCGCTCTCCGCTACAGGCTCACGGGCAGCTTTCAGCGCCGACTCGCCATAAATGCGTTTCAGGATCGCTCCCGCCAGATCGACGTCCTTCAGATCCTGGCACAGCGCCTGCTTGTTGCTTGGGGGACAGGTCGCAGCGCTGCTCATTCCGCTCCCTGCCGTCACCGGACAAATGCAGCCATTCTGCTTCTCGCGCTGCCTGGCGACCGCCTCGCAATCGTCGATGAAAGCGTTCTGATCGGTCGGTGGTGCGGCTGCGGGGGGCAGCGTACACTTGCCCACCACATCGCCGGCTGGCTTGTCGAAACTGTCCCTGACCATCGTATGGCGGGCAGGAAATGTCCGACTGTAGGCCATGTTGGCCTCTGCCATCGCCCCCTTGTCGGCATCGGCATAGAAGTGGAAGAGCGAGTCCATCACGCCCTGTGGGACGATGGCGTCATAGGTGCCACTGAACAGATAAACCTTGGCATTCTTCAGGTTGGCAAGCTTGCTGATGCTCCCTGCGGCCTCCTGTTTCTTTGCTTCTGCAAAAGAGGCACGCGCCGCCTGCTCGATCTCGGTCTTGTTCTTCGGCGCCAGGTCGGTTTTTTTACACCACTTGGGATCCAGACCGGTGGCCGCGCATTCGAGCATGACGAACTGGCTGCACCTGGTGACAGCGTCCATGATCGACCCGTGCGCGCAGTAGTACGGCCCCCCCGCGACAATCCCTGCGCCCATGATGTGTGCGGAGTGTGCCACATGGAACTGGTGAGCCATGAAGCCCCCTGAAGAGATCCCTGACACGGAGATCTGGCCAAGGTCGATCTTGACGCCTGCGGCCACCTCTTCTAGTGCTGGCGCTCCGCTTGCGGAGTATGCCAAAGCCAGTGCGCAGACTGCCAGCGCCTCCCTCAACCACGCTCTGGTCGCCTTTCCCTTTTGCCGTGACATGGTAATGACCCCCTTTCGTCCATCGTGTATGCTGACCGGCATCCGCAATAGGGTGTCGATCGGAGAGCTGCACGCTATTCCTTCGGCACTCCGGGCGACCTGGCATAAACCGGCCAGGTCATCCGAGGCACGCTCATTTAACGGAAAATATGCTGCAACGCAATATCCAGCATAGTTCAGGCAAGTCGAAAGTCAACGGGAATCGATGCAGTCCGGATTCCGGTATTTGCCCCAGGCGCTCCAGCTAAAAACCAACAGTCCCAGCCAGATCAACCCGAAACTGAGCAACTGTTCGGGCCGCATCGGCTCGCCGAAAAGCCAGATCGCGGTGACGAACTGCAGCGTCGGATTGATGTACATCAGCATACCGACGGTTGCCAGATCGAGCCGTTGCGCAGCGGCGGCGAAGGCCAGCAGCGGCAGTGCGGTCAGCGCACCGGCACCGATCAGCAGCCAGGAAGTCGAAAGGTCGTGGCCGGTGAACACCGCATGGCCGTTGCCGGCCTGCCAGAAGGCGTAGAGCGCACAAACCGGCAGCATCACCAGGGTTTCCAGCCACAGGCCGGAGACGGCATCAACCGGGAGTTGCTTGCGTACCAGACCGTAGGTACCGAAAGTAGCGGCAAGGAATAGCGACACCCATGGCAAGCCCCCGATTGCGATGATCTCGTTGGTCATGGCCGCCAAAGCCAGGAGTACCGACAGCCACTCCAGCCGGTTCAGCCGCTCCTTGAGCACGACGAGGCCGAGCAGGACATTGACCAGGGGTGTCAGAAAGTACCCGAGGCTGGAAGCGACGACCTGCCGATTGGCGACCGCCCACAGAAAAACCAGCCAGTTGCTGCCGATCAGCAGCGCCGCAACCGTCAGCATCAGCAATTGCCGCCAGATCCGGAAGACCGCCGCGACCTTGTGCCATTGATTCCGCAATGTCAATAGCAGGCTGACAAATACACACGCCCAGACGGCGCGGTTGCTCAACACATCCATCGGCGAAACATGCGCGAGCTGGCGGAAGAACAGGGGAAAGAATCCCCAGATGCCATAGGCGAGCAGGCCACAGCCGATGCCGACCAGGTGGCGCGGGGCATCCACCTGTTCAGGGTTTTCCGGCGCAGGATGCCGGGCGCGGCCGGACGGTCGTCATGCCGAAGCGCCAGACAGCTTACGGCAGCGCCGGTGGTTCGAAGGGTTCCTCGCTGGTCAGCGTATGGAGGAAAGCGACGAGTTGTCGGATCTCCTGGTCGGACAGTTTATGGTCAACCAGCAGCGTACTCTTGTTGGCATCCGCCTTGCCGCCTGAGGCCATGTAGCGCACGGCCTGCTCCAGATTGGCAACGCTACCGTCGTGGAAGTAAGGGCCGGAAATGCCGACCGAACGCAGCGTTGGCGTCTTGAATGCCGACCTGTCTTGCGGGTCTTTGGTCACCGCGTAGCGGCCGGGGTCGGGATTGGCCTTGTCGGCTTCGAGTCCGATGTTATGGAAGCGGCTGTCGCTGTAGAGGGGTGGCTGGTGGCAGGTGGCACAACCCGCCTTGCCGACGAACAGTTCATGACCGGCCTGCGCATCGGCCGAGACCGCCGTCTTGTCGCCGGCTGCATGACGGTCCCAGGGCGCCTCGCCGCTATTGAGCGTACGCAGGAAAGCGGCCAGCGCCTTGACAATGTTGTCCGCATCCGGTGCATTGCCGAAGACCTGCTTGAACTCGACCTGATAGCCGGGTACCGCAGCGATTAGCGCAGCCGATTTGGCTGGTTCGGCACCGATTTGTGCCTTCCAGGCGGCAGTGACCTGAGCTTCGAGTGTCCTGGCACGGCCATCCCAGTACCAACTGGTGTAGTAGCCAGTGTTGTATACGCTGGGCGTATGGCGAGTATTCATGCCGCCACCGACCTTGCGCGACAGCGGTAGCGCGTCGGTCCAGCCGAGATGACGGTAGTGGCAGCCCTGGCAGGCCATGCTGCCGTCACCCGAGAGACGCGGATCGAAGAAAAGCTTTCTGCCGAGCGCCGCTTTTTCCGGCGTCGTTGGATTGTCAGGCGGGTCAGGGGGAGCCGGCAAAGCCGAAGAGCGAGCGTAGCCTGCACCGCCCTGCGGCAGCGCAACACAACCGATCAGCGCTGCGGCAAGGGCAGCGGCGAGAAGCCGGGAACAGGATGTCGGTTTCATCTGGTCTTCTCCAGGGTTGGTCGCGGAGGCAGGAAAGGTACTCGGGTTTACGGCCGGGAGCCGATCGAAAAGATCGCCGCCGTTGGGGGATCAGCCGCATCTGGTCTGGACGAACAGTTGCGCACGGCGGCGGCGTTGTAGGACTACTTGCCGGCGGCTTCCCGCTTCTGACGCGAGGTTGCCATCAGGGTCGCTTCGCCATCGATGACCACCTTGTCGCCGACGGTGCACACGGTATCGACGACCACCCGCGACTTCTCGGTGATGACCTCCTTGACCGTCACCCTGGCATGGACCGTTTCACCCGGACGCACCGGCGCGCGGAAGCGCAAGGACTGGCTCATGTAAATCGTGCCAGGCCCGGGTAAACGATTACCCAGCACTGCCGAAATCAGGCTCGCGGACAACATCCCGTGGGCGATACGACCACCAAACATCGTGGTCTTCGCAAAATCTTCATCCATGTGCACCGCATTGACATCCGTCGATACCCCGGCAAACAAAACGAGGTCGGCATCGGTAATGGTCTTGGCGATTTCTGCACTCATGCCGACAGACAAATCTTCAATATCGTAACCGTTCTGGGGATTCATGAAAGTCCTTTCTCGTGATTATCAGCGCGGGGATGGCCGCGCCCAGTGAATACAGCGCTCGCCCTTGCCAGCGCCGGTCGATTTTCTTGAGGTTTCCGGATGCCTTGAACCTGGTTCGCCGCAAGGACAGACATCACCACCGGATGACGACAAGTATATATCCTAAGCCGTCATGATGACGATTTTGCCCGTGGATTTGCGCAACAGCACTTGATCGAGCGCCTCGACCGCATGTTCCAGCGGATAGGTCGCCGAGACATGCAGCTTGATCGCGCCATCCAGATACCATTGCATCAGCGTCCGGAAACTCTCGGTCATCACCTGCGGATTCAATTCCACATAAGCCGGCCAGTTGACACCGATCACATCAACATTTTTGACCAGCAGATGATTGGCCGGAATCTGCGGCACGGCACCGCTCGCAAAACCAATGATCAGGATGCGCCCTTCAAAGGCGATGCTGCGTAGCGAAGTGGTGAATAACTCACCGCCAACCGGATCGTAGACCACGTCGGCACCGCGACCGTCGGTCAATTCCCTGATTCGCGTTCGCAGATTCTCATGGCTGGAATCAATCAGATGATCCGCGCCATGATCGCGGGCCACCTGCAGCTTACCCGGGCCATTGGCCGTGGCGATGACCGTCGCCCCCAATTGCTTGCCAATGGCAACGGCGGTCAATCCGACACCGCCGGATGCGCCATGCACCACCAGCGTCTCTCCGGCCCGCAAGCGTGCCCGATGCCACAAGGCCAGATACGAGGTACCGAAGACCACGGGAAAAGCCGCGCCGTGTTCCCAGGACATCGCCGCCGGCATCGGCACACAGCGCTCGATGTCGGCAATGACCTGCTCGGCATAGCCACCATGCGGCGTCATGGCGATTACCCGATCCCCGATGGCGATTCCGCCAACGCCCGTGCCCAATTCCAATACCTCGCCGGAGACCTCAAAGCCGGGACTGAAAGGCAGGGCTGGCTGCTGCTGATATTGGCCACGGGTGATCAGGCTATCCGCAAAGTTGACCCCACAGGCACGGACACGGATACGCACCTGGCCGGGTCCGGGGTGTGGTTCCGGAACCTCCTCCAGCCGCAACGCGGCCGGGCCGGTGAGTTCATGGCAGACGATGGCTTGCATGGTGGGAAAATCTCGATCTCGTCGAAATCCCTTCCCATCCCCTGGGGATGAGAAGGGAATCTTGCATTCCCCCTCCCTGGAATAAGGAGGAGGCCGGAAAACGCCAGGACGTTCTGATGGAGTGAGAGATTACTCGCCGATGATCTTGCGCACCACGTCGGTCATCGACAGCACGCCGACCGGCTGATCCTTCTCGGTCACCACCAGGCGATGCATCCGCCGGGCCGTCAGCAGGCTGACCGCATCGCTCAACAGCATGTCCGCGTCGCAGGTCGCGCAACCAGGGGTCATGACTTCCCTGGCCAGCATCGAGCGCGCCTGATCCGGCGTCCGACCCTGCCGCGCCAGCACCATATCGGTTTGCGATACGACGCCGACGGCCATACCCTGCTCATCCATCACCACCACCGCATGAATTTCCTTGTCCACCATGATCTTGGCGACGGTGCCGACGGTATCGTCCGGCGTGCAGGAGATGATGCCCCGATGCATCAGATCGCGAACCCTGGTGCCATCGTCTGCAATGGTCAGCGCTTCGCCCTCGGCAATGCTCGGCAGCGGTACGGACATCGGATAAGGCGCCGGTGTGGTATGGACGTCGCCCTTGGGTAGCGTCGGGTGCACCATCGCAACGGGTGGCTTGCCACTGGCGCCCTGACCGAACTCGGTGGCGCCGATCAGCACCGACATGTTGCCGTGTGGATGTTTGTTGTCGTGCATCAACTGATGGGCAATCGGTAACTCCTCGTAAGTGAAGACCCGCGACATGCAGGGATCGAGCAGGCCGCGCAGCGCCAGCTCGTTCATCTGGTTGGCCTGCTCGGTATTGGCAAAATGCGAGCCTTGCAGGCGCTTCTGCCGCATCCACAGATAGCGCAGATCAACCGTCGCGTTATAGCCCGTGGTGCCGGCGCAGACGACCACCATGCCGCCGGTCTCGCAAACGAAGATCGACGTCGGGATGGTCGATTCGCCGGGATGCTCGAAGACGATGTTCGGCGCCCGCTTCTCGCCCAACACTTCCCAAATCTTCGCGCCAAAGGAGCGCACGCCCTTCAGCCACTTGGCATAACCGGCATTGTCCTTCCAGTGCGGGAGCATTCCCCAGTGATCGAAGTCATTGCGGTTGATGCAACCTTTGGCGCCCAGCTTCATGCAATAGTCGAACTTGTCCTCGCCCGAGACCATGGCGACCGATGTGGCGCCAACCGCCTTGGCGATCTGGATCGCCATCGATCCGAGGCCGCCAGCACCGCCCCAGATCAGCGCGACATCGCCCTTCTTGATCGAGCTGGCACCCCAGCCATGCAGCATCCGCCAGGCGGTGGCCGCAACCAGCGTATACGCCGCCGACTCCTCCCAGGTCATGTGCCTGGGCTTGGGCATGCACTGCTGGGCCTGCACCCGGGTGAACTGGGCAAAACTGCCATAATTGGTTTCGTAACCCCAGATTTTGAAGGTCGGCGAGTACATCGGATCGCCACCTTTCTTGACCCACTCGCAATTGCGGCTGTACTGACCGCAATGCATCACCACTTCGTCACCGACCTTGACGTTGGTGACATCCTTGCCGACCTTGTAGACGATGCCGGACGCATCGCTGCCGCCAATATGAAAGTCCTCGGGTTCACCGCCCTTGTTGCGGGCAGCGATGACATTGACGGGAATGCCGAGTGCTGCCCAGACATTGTTGTAGTTGATGCCGGCGGCCATCACATAGACCAACACCTCGTCATCAGCGATCGATGGAGTATTGACCACTTCTTGCTGAAACGCTTCGGTGGGTTTGCCAAAGCGGTCCTGGCGGACCAGCCAGGCGTGCATTTTCTCCGGGACTTCGCCTAAGGGAGGCTTTTCACCTAATTCATACAATTGTTTGCTCATCAAGATACTCCTTTGTGGTTAGACTGCTTGGTTGGTTTACCGACAAAAATCTGGAGAGAATATGCTTTCGCATACGCTCGTATTCTTCGAACTGATTGAATCGATTTTCTCTCAGCCGCTCGCCAATAACGGTTTGACCGCCAGCCAGCTCCAGGCCAAAAGTTCCGAATTCCTCTTTCAGCAAGCGCATTACCCAGGCACTCTGATGGCGAATCCGCAGTTTGTCCAGCAAGCCGGCATTGGCGAGAAACTTGCGGTGCCTGTCAAAATGATCGTGAAACGGTTTGATCCCGGTATTCATCGTCGCACTCACCAGACATACCGGATAATCCCAATTCTCCCGGCGATCCTGCCGGGACGCACTGCGACCGATTTCGCTGGCCGTCTTGCGTGCCGGGGCACCCAGGTCGGATTTATTGACCGCGAAAATATCCGGAATTTCGATGATCCCCGACTTCAGATACTGGATGGTATCCCCTGAGGCCGGCTGCGCGACGTAACAGACCGTATCGCCGATTTCGGCAATATCGATCTCGGTCTGGCCGACACCGACCGTCTCGATCACGACGATATCGAAACAGGCCAACATCAGCCAACTCATCGGCCAGACCTCGGTAGCCACCCCACCCAACTGGTTGCGATTGGCCAGCGAGCGGATGAACAGACCTTCGTCGTGCGACGAGTTCTTGATACGGATGCGATCCCCAAGCAGAGCGCCACCACCCAGCTCGGGGCGGCTGGACGGGTCCACCGCGAGCACCCCGACCGTCCTGCCTGACAAGCGCCACTCGCGAATCATCGCGGCAACGAGCGAGGACTTTCCGGCACCAGGAGGCCCAGTCACCCCGATCAGGTGACCATCATTCAGCCAGCGCTCGCCGGACAGTAAAGCCAGCAGGCTTGCCGAACGGTTGCGCGCCTCGGCAAGCTTGTTGTCCAGCAGATTCAGGCCACTGGCAACCGCCGCCCGCTCTCCGCGCATGATCCGTACCGCCAACTGCTCGGGATCGGGAAGATGGACTGGAGTCATCGATCGGTCACTGTGGCAAGGCAAACCGTTCGAGACCGTTGCATTCGCGGATCACGTCCACCATGTCCTCCATGATGGCATTCAAATTGAAGTCCTTGGGCGTGTAGACCGCGCGCACACCGATTGCCAGCAATTTGTCGGCGTCTTCCCGCGGAATGATTCCGCCAGCAATCACCGGCACATTCGAGAGATCACGCAGGCGCAGTTCCTGAAGAACCGACTCCACCAGCTCCATATGACTTCCGGAAAGGATCGACAGGCCAACCATATGCACCCCTTCCTCCTGAGCCGCCTGGGCAATCTGTTGCGGCGTCAGCCGGATGCCATCGTAGACGACCTCGAAGCCGACATCCCTGGCCTTGACGGCCACCTGTTCGGCCCCATTGGAATGCCCATCCAGTCCGGGTTTGCCGACCAACAGTTTGAGCGGGCGGCCGAGCGCATGGCCCGTACTGGCGACCCGGGTTCTCAATTCGGTGACTTGATTCTTCTTGCCCAGGACTTCGCGGCTGTCAATGGCAATGTCGATCCCCGTCGGTGGCCTGAACTCGCCGAATACCGCACGCAATGAATCGCCCCATTCGCCGGTGCTGACTCCCGCCAGCGCACAGCGAATCGAACTGGGCATGATGTTTTCGCCACTCCTGGCGGCATCGCCGAGACCCTGCAAGGCAGCCCGAACGTCGGCATCGTTGCGGTTCCGGCGATGCGCCTGCAGCCGCTCGATTTGCTCACGCTCGGCTGCCGGATCGGTCTTCATGATGGCGCCATCACTGCCCACGGTCAGCGGCGATTCCGCCGTTTCCTGGAAGCAGTTCACTCCGATGATCTTTAGGTCGCCCGACTCGATGGCACGCAAGCGGTTCATGTGACTGCCGACCAGTTCGCGCTTGATGTAGCCGGATTCGATCGCGGCAATGATCCCGCCCTGGGCTTCGACATTCTCGATTTCCCTTTGGGCACCCTCGACCAGCTCCCTGACCTTGGCGGCAATGACCGGTGACCCATCGAGAATATCGTCGTACTCCAGCAGGTCGGTTTCGAAAGCCATCACCTGCTGCATCCGTAGCGCCCATTGCTGATCCCAGGGGCGCGGCAGACCCATCGCCTCGTTCCACGCCGGGAGCTGGATGGCGCGGGCTCTTGCGCGTTTCGAGAGCACCACCGACATCATTTCGAGAACGATTCTCTGCACATTGTTTTCCGGCTGCGGCTCGGTCAGGCCCAGGGAGTTCACCTGCACGCCATAACGGAATCGGCGCAGCTTGGGATCTGCCACCTGGTAGCGGGACAGGGTCAGCTCGTCCCACATTTCGCCAAATGCCCTCAGCTTGCAACACTCTTCGACGAAACGTATGCCGGCATTGACAAAGAACGAGATCCGCTCGACGACCTGCGGAAACGCCTCCGGAGCGATTTCACCGGAAGCCTTGACCCGATCGAGAACCGCCATCGCGGTGCACAGGGCGTAGGCCAGCTCCTGAACCGGTGTCGCCCCCGCCTCCTGCAGGTGATAGCTGCAGATATTGGTCGGATTCCATTTCGGTACATGCCTGACCGTGTAATTGATCGTATCCGCGATCAGGCGCATCGATGGACCCGGCGGATAGATATAGGTACCCCGCGAGAGATATTCCTTGATGATGTCGTTCTGGGTGGTGCCGCTCAGCCTGGTCGGATCGATGCCTCGCCGTTGCGCCAGGCCGATGTACAGTGACAAGAGCCATGCCGCCGTGGCATTGATGGTCATCGAGGTATTCATCTGATCGAGCGGGATCTGGTCGAACAACTGATCCATATCCTCGATCGACGAGATGGGCACACCGACCTTGCCGACCTCGCCCCGCGCCAGTGGACTGTCGGCGTCGTAACCGGTCTGCGTCGGCAGATCGAAGGCCACCGATAATCCCGTCTGGCCTTTGGCAAGATTGGTTCGATACAGGGCGTTGGATGCCCTGGCCGAGCTGTGACCGCTGTAGGTCCGCATCAACCAGGGTTGATCGCGATTTTTTCGGGAGGCAGACATGACTATCCCCTTTTCCTGATCAAGAGACGTCTTTCGATCTCAAAAATCTTCTCATCAATCTTTTCCTTGTCCATCGCCTTCTTGTCGTTTTCCTTGATGAACAGGTCCCCGCCATGTCTGGCAAGAGCGGCCGACGCACTGATGTTCTTGACGCCAATCAACTGAAAACTGACGATGCCGAACTTCGCGCCCAGCTCGCCCGGAGCGTCTTCGACCGCCAGTACCCGCGACAGGGCGGCAACGGTATCGCCGGCGATCGACGGCTGGGTGTGATAGCCCTCGGTAAAGCCGAGCTCCCAAACGCTGTTTTCACTGACATCGCGACTCGCCAGGCCCTCTAGCCAGGCGAAGACCAGGCCCCCATAAACGATCGGATCACCGCTCATCTTGCCCGACAAGCCGGAACTGAAGACCCGATCGAAATGCAGCGGATGGGTATTGCCCACCGCATAAGTCAGCGGCAGATGCTCGTCGGTGATCGTTCGGCCGTTGGCGTGGACGATGATGTCGCCAACGGAAAAATCCTCGAACCAGGAATTGGGACCGGTCAATCCGGACGGAAGCCGTTCCGGGAAGTCCGGCAGAAAGACCTCGGCCTCGTCGACCCAGGGGAAAGCGGGCATTACCGCAGCCGCCGGCAAGGGGGTGGTTGACGGACGGTCTCCCTGGCCGGCAACCATGATTTTACGTTCGTACTGCAGCACCACCTGGTCGTCCTGGTTGATGCCCAGGGTCCGGATGGTCACGATACCCGGCTTGCCGGCACCGCGCTCCTTACGGTCGATGACCTTGGTCAGCGAGCGAATGGTATCCAGCTCATGAACCGGCCGCAGGTACTGGGCATCGTAATAGCCAAGGTTGGCCATCGCCTTTTCCGAGTCATTCTGCACACCCAGCGAGAGAACGACATTGAAGACCATCTGCGGTGATGCCACCAGACCCGCGAAGCCGCTGGCCCTGGCATATTCCTCATTGAGGTAGAGCGGATTGCACTGCATGTAGGTCCGAGCAAAGGACTCCATCTGAGCACGGAGGAAGGTGAAACCACGCGGGTGAACAAACACCTGCCCCGGCACGAACTCCTCCAGATAGCGGCCATAGTGCGGATGGCGGGCTTGCTGCATGTCCACCTGCACTTTGGCGGCCAGTTCGGCTTGTGGTGGGAAACGAATTGCCTGCAACATGAAATTCTCCTGTTACCGTGAAAGTCACTTCAGCGACTCACGAATTCCCCCCTTTCCAAGACATGGGGAAAGGGATCTAGGGAAACGGTCATGACCGTTGGCGTGACGATGTGTCGGGAAGTTAGCCGAACCTACACCGCATCGATGAGAGAGCGGGCGATCACCTTCAGAGCCAGCGTTTCTTCGGCTCCCTCGAATATCGACAGCACACGGGCATCGAGGAAATAACGGCTGACCGGCGACTCCTCGGCATAACCCATTCCCCCATGAATCTGCATCGCTTCGCGGGTGAGCCACTCGGCTGTCCGGCAGGTGAACAGTTTCACCATGCTGGCTTCCATCTGCCCCAGGCCCTGATCCATCAAACTGCCGACGGCGTAGGTGAATTGGCGGGAAACGGTCAGCAGCGTCGCCATGCGCGCCAGCTTGACGAGGGTGAGCTGAAAATCGCCGATCGGCTTGCCGAATGCCTTGCGTTCCTGGGAATACGAAACCGCCCGTTCGAATGCGGCCTGCATGACACCAATCGCACGCGCAGCCGTCTGAATGCGCCCGCCGGCAAATCCGGCCATGGTGAAGTAAAAGCCCTTTCCTTCGCCCGCCGGCCCACCGACCAGATTTTCATCGGGAACAAAGACATTGTCGAAGAAGACCTCGTAGGAATGCATCCCGCGATAACCGATGGTCGAAATCGCCCGACCGGTCAATACGCCACCCTGTACTTGTCGATATTCAAAGTCGTGCCCTTCATACGAGTCCTTTTCGACCAGGAACATGCTGAGCCCCCGATGGCCGAGCGAGCGATCCGGATTGGAGCGCGCCAGAACCAGCAGAAGTCCAGCCTTGCCGGCCATGGTGCACCAGGTCTTGACGCCGTCGAGGATCCAGCCGCCATCGCACTTGCTCGCTTTGAGGCGCATGGCGGCGACATCGGAACCGGTATCCGGTTCGGTGACGGCAATGGCACACAAGGGATCGCCGAGCGCTACCTGGGGCAGCCATTTTTGCCGCTGCTCTTCGGTTCCCCCCTTGAGCAGGGCGCGGCTGAGGATTTCAGGGCGCGTGATCAGGCTCCCCGCTGCACCGAGCGAGCCGCGCGAAAGCTCCTCGGTGACCACAATCATTCCCATGTTATCTTCATGGTCGTCGCTCTGGAGGCCACCGTAACGCTCGGGGATCGACAGACCGAAGCAACCCATTTCGGTCAGCGGATCGAGAATCTCCGGCGGAATGATCCGGTCTTCCCGATGGATCTCCTCGGCCAGAGGCATCACCACGTTGGTCGCCAGTTTGCGGAAGGTGTCCTGCATCATCATGGCGTGCTCGTCGAGCAGGTAGGCACCGCTGACGCCATTCAAGGCAATAACTTCCCTGCCCAGTGCTTCCAGATTGCCTGCATCCAGTTGCGTCTGGCAGAAACGGCTGAGCGTCGAAGAGGCCAGGTCCGCCACATCGGCGTCGCTCAGACCGAAACTCTGCGGTCGCGCCCGCAAGCGATTATGGATGTTCTGCAAGGCCTCGGCACAAAATACCCGGGCCATCCGCTCTTCCAGGCAGACGCCACCACTCGTCGCGGCCGCCGCCTTGCGGGCATATTCCGCCGCAAAGCGGGCTGCGGTCGATTCAGCGGCACACCAGGCCAGATCGAAGCTGGCCATCTGGTGCTCGTCCAGTTTTTCATTCGAGACACCCTTGTCGCCGATGCATTGCTGCTTGATCCAGATCAGCGATTTCCTGATCACCGAATCGGCTGATTCGAGATACTGCAATCCGTCCTGCATGTCACTCGTGACCTCAGTCATGGTTCATCCCCTTCCTGGTGGCTATTGTTTGGCCCGATTATTGACAATGCGAACGAAAGATCGCGAGCGCAGCTCTTCCAGGGTGATCCCTGTCGCCAGCACTTCCTGCTCGGTGATCGCTCCGCACGCCATTCCCCGCAGGAAGAAGTTCAGCAGGCCCTGCCCTGTTGCCGCATCGTCGAAGGTATTGCCCACCAGTGTCGCCTGGGCGGCCTTGTTCAGGAATGCGTTCAGCCTGGCCGAGGCATCCTGCAGACCGCTGAGGAAGAAGGTATCGACCGCCGCATAGCGCACCGGCAACTGCCCCGGATTGAGATCCCACCCCTGATAGAAGGCGTGCCGCATCGAGTGCATGATATTGTCGTAGTGCAGCTTCCAGGCAGCATGCACGACGGCGCGATTCTCATCCATCTGCTGGGCCGTCAGCACGGCGTCCCTGGCGGCCTTGTGGGGACCGATCGGCATGCTGGTGGTCGCACCGTCGCTGATGGTGATGCCGGTTCCGGCGAGGCTGACCTGCAACACATGGCGGGCAAAATCGCAGGCCGGATGGGTGTGACTCTGGTGTGCCGCCGTGATGTTGCACGAAGCCGTGTAATCGTAGGTCCCGAAAATCGCCGAGCGGCAACGGCCGCCAGCCGCTGCGACCAGCAGCGGCACCGTGTTTTCGCCCTTGAAATTGATGATCGACTGGGTGGTTTCGATCATGATTTCCATTCTCAGAGAATCCTTCGGAAAGCCGAGTCGGGCTTCGAGATTCTCGAGAATCCTGGCGCAGGTCGAAACTTGCGTCGCGGTGACCACCTTGGGAAGCGTGACGATGAAATTCTGTGGCAATTTGCCACCGGTATTCTCGGCCAGGCGGGTCAGGAAAATGTCCAGCGTACGAATCGCGCGAACCTTGCACTCGTCCGAAAACGTTTTAATGCGAATACCGACAAATGGCGAGAGCAGATTCTCGCGCATGCCTTTGGCGACTTCATCGGCAGCCGCAACGGCATGGCCGTCTTCCTCCACGTCGGGACGATTGCCGTAGCCATCCTCGAAATCGATGCGATTGTCCTCGATCGGCTCGGTCTGCAGCTTTTTCAGGACCCGGTTGAACACCGTGTAAGCCAGCCACGCCGCCGGTTTGACCCCGCGCACCTGCTCAGGATTGCTTTCCAGGGCACGCGTCAGGCTTTCCTGGTAGACGGGGTTGGTCGGCAGCGTCTCCGACCCCGGCAGACCCAGAACGCGGCCAAACACCAGGTAGTTGGGCGCATAGGTGTCGAGAGTCTTGAGTGCCACTTCCCCCAATTTGGAGGCGAAGCCGGCCTTGAACAGATTGGCACCGCCGTAAACCGTGTGCACCGGCTGCCTCTCAAAGGAGTCCGCCGGGTAATCTGACTTGAAAACTGCATTGGAATCGTGCAGCTCGCTGCAATAGGAATTCATTTCGTCGCGGGTCAGCGTGAGCTTCATGTGTTGCCTCCGAAATACGTTAATCGTTGCTCAATACACGTTCGACATTGCGCATGCAAATATCCCGACGCCATGGTCGGGTTCCATCAACAGTTAAGGCGGACCCCGGAGTCAAGACGAACGACGGCTTCAATGGGGTGGCTAATTCGCCAACCGATGACCTTGTGGTCATCGATGAGCGCGATCAGAGGCGCGCAGGCATGGCCTGGGCGAATGCAGGGAGCCGGGCTCCAGGCCGGGTAGGGTTCGACCAGATAAACGCCACGGAACAGGCAAGGAAGAGAAGAGTGCTTGGGAAAGGAGTGGGCGGAGGATGGCCCCGCTGCCCTCTCGACCAAGGGCTTGGACAGCGGCAGACGGATGAACCGCTGGCGATTGACGGGATCATCCCGCGTTCTGCTCATGCCGCGAAACGGTTGCCTCAAAGGCTGCCGAATATATTCCGAGAGGAAGGGTCGACAATGCAGCAGAACTCTTGATTCGGCCAGTGAATGTCCAGGTTGCACATGCACCGAGGCAAGCACCAGCCCCGCCCGGACGCACTGCTGCACCACAGCCATCGCCTCCCCCTGGTCAACCCACTCTCGCCAAATCACTACACAGCGCCATAGGATTCTAGCGCCTCACGAGGTGTCCCCGCAAGCTCAATCGCGAGGATTTATATCGGGAACAAACGGTACCTGGGAAGGTGCCGGTGGAAGGGTGGTCTGAAAGTCGCGTCAGCCACTCATGGGTCGCCCCGCTCCCGCAAACGGGGGTGGGAAACGGTCATGACTTTCATGATCGGGGGGTGCCTGGAAAATTGCTGACTGTGGTGATGGCCGTTAGACTGGTGCGAGTTCGACGCTGGCGCGCATCGCCGTCGCACCGTCGGGCGCTTGTGCCTCAAGAGCGCATTGCCTTTCGTTGACCGGGGTGCAGACGATGCGGAACGGCGCCAGGTCGAACAGCGGCGTCAGACCACGGAAGCTGAATTCCTGCACCGGTCGTGCCACTTCCTGACGAACCAGTTCCATCAGCAGCACCGCGGTCAGCGGTCCGTGCACCACCAGGCCCGGATAGCCCTCTTCCTTCATTGCATAGGGACGATCGTAGTGAATCCGGTGCGCATTGAAGGTCAGCGCCGAGAAGCGGAACAGGAGTCTCGGGTCCGGCGTCACGATGCGTGCACAGGCGCCTGCCGGTAACGGCGGCCATTCGTCGAGCATGCGCGTACAGGCCACCGCGGGCCCTGGTTCGCGATAGACGATGTCCTGCTCCTCCTCGATACACAGCCTGTCATCCTGATAATAGCCGTAGCACACCGAAACGAAGGCCAGCTTGCCGGAGCGGCCCGATTTCAGCCGGATATCGCGAATGGTTGCCGCACGTCGCGCCGGCTGGCCAATCAGCAGCGGATGATGGAAACGCATGCGCGCACCTGCAAACATCCGCCTCGGATAGGGAATTGGTGGCATGAAACCGCCGCGCTGTGGATGTCCGTCGATGCCAAGCAGCATCTGCGGTACCCTGGGCAGAAAATAGAACCAGTGCCACAGCGGAGGCAGCGCGCTCCCGGTCCCCAGACAGGTCTGTGTGTCGTCGAGCATTGCCGCCGCTGCCAGCGCCAGTGTCTGGCTCAGATCGTCGTCAGTAGTCTCCTGGCGGCCAATCCATTCTGCGTAGTCGGTTGTCACGTCGTTCATGCCATTCATCCTTTCCGGAGTTCCTTGAACGGTTCTGCAAGTAGCGTACAGCATACGGCCAAACGCGGGGGTTTACGCACACGCGTAGCGCCAAAGCAGGGCAATCCTCAGATCTTTGCGCCAAGGAAACTGATTTGCTCATATACTGTTTCGCTGTCGTCGGTGCAGCGCCCGTTTCGAGTAAGGCCTTGAGGGGTTTTCCGGCGAGCTTGTCGGGGAGATAAAACAGTGATCAAAGGGGAAGCAGCTTCGACGGAGTCTGTGCCGCTGCACACCGGACTTGCGGGCAACGTCGAGGCCGTGCCGACAGGCGGTCAGTCCGTCCGCGAGCAGTCGAAGCAGGACGATGCAGATCCGGATCTCTCGACCGAGAACGACCGGCTACCGATGAGCGGCCTGCGCATCATCGATGTCGGCACCTTTCTCGCCGGCCCTTATGCGGCGTCGATTCTTGGCGAGTTCGGCGCCGAGGTGCTGAAAGTCGAGCACCCGATCGCCGGTGATCCGATGCGCCGTTTCGGAACAGCATCGAAGCGTCACGATGCGACGCTGGCCTGGCTCAGCGAAGGCCGCAACCGGAAATCGGTCACCCTCGATCTGCGCCAACAGCAGGGCGTCGATCTGTTCCTGAAGCTGGTCGCCAAGTCGGATGTGCTGATCGAGAACTTCCGCCCTGGCACGATGGAGGAATGGGGACTTGGTTGGGACGAGTTGAGCCAGGCCAACCCGGGCCTGGTGATGCTGCGCGTCTCGGGCTATGGACAGACCGGACCGTATCGCAGACGTTCGGGTTTTGCGCACATTGCGCATGGTTTTGCCGGACTCTCATACCTCGCCGGTTTCCCCGGTGAAACGCCGGTGGTTCCCGGGACCGCACCAATGGGGGACTACATGTCCAGCCTGTACGGCGCAATCGGCATCCTGCTGGCCCTGCGCCACCGTGAGGCAACAGGACAAGGCCAGATCATCGACATCGGTATCTACGAGGCCGTGTTTCGCCAGATGGACGAAATTGCCGCCGCTTATGGCCTGTTCGGCAAGGTACGCGAGCGCGAAGGCGCCGGCAGCTTTGTCGCCGTTCCACATGGCCACTTCCGCACCATCGACGACAAATGGGTCGCCATTGCCTGCACCACCGACAAGATGTTCGAACGCTTCGCGGCAGTGATGGGCAAAGCGGAACTCGCGGCTGCCGATCGCTACGGCAATCAACGCAAGCGCCTGGCAGCGCGCGACGAGATCAACCGGATCGTCATCGAATGGGTCGGTTCGATGCCTCGCAACGAGGTCATGAAGCGCTGCATCGACGGCGAAGTGCCGATCGGCAAGCTCAACAGCATCGCCGACATCTTCGAGGACGAGCATTTCCAGGCGCGCGGCAACCTCGCCCATCTACAGGAGGAAGGTCTGGGTGAAGTGGTGATTCCTGGCGTGGTACCGACGCTGTCCGAAACGCCGGGCAGGATTTCCAACCTCGGCCCCCCACTCGGTAACGCGACCTATGAAGTGCTGCGCGAGCTACTCGGGATTTCGGCAAAGGAAATCAGGCGGCTACGACAAAACAAGATCATCTGAACAGGCCATTGCGAGGATTCCCATGACTACCCCTGATCCCGCCGTGACCCGGCTGCCACTCGAAGGAGTTCGCGTCATCGATGCGGCAACGGTCATCGCTGCGCCTTACAGCGCGACCATCCTGAGTGAATTCGGCGCCGAGGTATTGAAAGTCGAGAACCCGATCGGCGGCGACCCGATGCGTTACTTCGGAACTCCGACCAAACGCAAGGACACGCTCGCCTGGCTCAGCGAAGCGCGCAACAAGAAATCGGTGACCCTCGACCTGCACCTGCCCGAGGGCGTCGAGCTGTTCAAACAACTGATTGCAAAGTCTGACGTGCTGTGCGAAAACTTCCGCCCCGGCACCCTCGAAAAATGGGGTCTCGGCTGGGAGGTTCTGCGCGCGGTCAATCCTGGCCTGATCATGCTGCGCGTCACCGGTTACGGCCAGACCGGCCCCTACCGCGACCGTCCCGGTTTTGCGCGGGTCGCGCACGCGGTCGGCGGCATTGCCTTTCTCGCCGGCATGCCAAGGGGAACCCCGGTGACGCCGGGGTCGACCACCCTTGGCGACTACCTGACCGGCCTCTACGGTTGCATCGGCATCCTGATGGCCTTGCGCCACCGCGAGCGCACCGGCCAGGGGCAATATATCGATGCCGCCCTGTACGAATCGGTATTTCGCTGCACCGACGAACTGGCACCGGCCTACGGCATGTTCGGTCGGATTCGTGAGCGGCACGGCCCGACCCATAACGATTTCGCCTGCCCGCACGGCCATTTTCCGACCAAGGACGACGGCAAGTGGGTGGCCATTTCGTGTGTCACCGACAAGCTTTTCGAGCGCTTGGCGATCGCCATGGGACGCCCCGAACTGGCCGCGCCACATGTCTACGGAAACCAGAAGACACGCCTTGACAACCGTCATGATGTCAATGAAATCGTCCGCGACTGGTGCGGTTCACTACATCGCGACGACATCCTCAACCGCTGCTTTGCCGCCGGTGCGCCAGCCGGTCCATTGAACAGTATTGCCGACATTTTTGGCGACCGGCAGTTCCACGCCCGCCGTAACCTGGTGGCTATCGACGAGCAGGACATCGGTGAGACCGTGATTGTCCCGTCAGTGCTGCCGCGTCTGTCGGTTACGCCGGGCCGGATCAAGCACCTCGGTCCACGGCTCGGGCAACATACCGAAGAAGTACTCGCGGATCTGCTCGGTCTGGCCGCAAACGAGATCGATGAACTGCGCAAGAAGCGTGTGATCTGAACAGCGAAAGGATGGGTGGATAGAATGGATGGAATCCTCAAGGGCTTGCGCGTCATCGAAGGCTCGGCTTTTGTCGCCGCCCCGCTAGGCGGCATGACGCTGGCCCAGCTCGGAGCGGATGTCATCCGTTTCGACCCGCTTGGCGGCGGCCTCGACCATCGCCGCTGGCCGCTCACCCTCGACGGACGACACAGCCTGTTCTGGGCGGGCCTGAACAAGGGCAAGCGCTCGATTGCCGTGGACTTTCGCAAGCCGCGTGGCCAGGAGTTGTTAACGCAGCTGATCTGTGCGCCGGGAGAAAATGCGGGTCTGTTCAGCACCAACTTTCCGGCCAAGGGCTGGCTCGCTTTCGAGGCGTTGCAGGCACGACGTCCGGATTTGATCATGGTCAATCTGACCGGACGCCGTGACGGCAGCTCGGAAGTCGATTACACGCTGAATCCGCAGCTCGGCCTACCCTTGATGACCGGCCCAAACTCGTCGCCGGAGGTGGTGAACCACGTCTTTCCGGCCTGGGATTTCATCAGCGGCCAGATGATCGCCCTTGGCCTGCTCGCCGCCGAAAGACACCGGCGGCTGACTGGCGATGGACAACTGATCCGCCTCGCATTGAAGGACGTGGCCCTGGCCATGCTCGGCAATTTTGGCATGCTTGCCGAGGTGATGATCAATGACACCGACCGGCCCAGACAGGGCAACTATCTCTACGGTGCCTTCGGCCGCGATTTCACCACGCTCGACGGCAAGCGCCTGATGGTCGTCGGTCTCACCAGCATGCAGTGGCATTGCCTGATCAAGGCCACTGGCCTGCAGGAGGCCATCGCGGCACTCGGCACCCGGTTGGGTCTCGACCTCGAAGACGAAGGTCATCGCTTCCGTGCCCGACAACAGATTGCTGCGCTGCTCGAACCGTGGTTCCATGCGCGCACGCTCGCCGAAGCCGCCACCATCCTCGATGCCCACCGTGTCAGCTGGGGTCCCTATCGCAGTGTGCGTGAAACCATTGCCTGCGACCCCGATTGCTCGACCGACAATCCGCTGTTCACCATGACCGAACAACCCGGGATTGGCGCCTACCTGATGCCCGCAACACCGCTCCAATTCAGCCGCGTGCCACGCCTGCCGGCGACGCCGGCGCCACGCCTTGGCGAACACACCGACCAGATCCTGCTCGAAATCCTCGGTTTGAGCGAGGCTGAGGTCGGCCGCCTGCACGACGCGCGCGTCGTTGCCGGTCCGGATTGAAAACCGCTGTGTCAACGCCGTCGACTCCACCCGCATTTCTTTCGTCAGGGATAACCGCCATGAAGCTACCCATTCATTTCTACAAGCCACTCGCCATCGGCGCTCCACAGCCCCTGCGTGAACTGCCGGTGCGGCCGGAACGGATGATCCATTTCTTTCCGCCGCACATCGAGAAGATTCGTGCCAAGGCGCCCGAAACCGCGAGGTCTTGTGACGTCATGTGCGGCAACCTCGAGGATGCCATTCCCATCGATGCCAAGGACGCAGCGCGCGCCGGTTTCATCGAACTGCTGAGCAAGCATGACTTCGGTGATACCGCGATGTGGGTGCGCGTCAATGCCTTGAACAGCCCGTGGATACTCGACGACCTCGAACAAATCATCAGACATGTCGGCAACAAACTCGATGTGATCATGATTCCCAAGGTTGAAGGCGCGTGGGACATTCATTTCGTCGACCAGTACGTCGCACTGCTCGAAGCCAAGTACGCAGTCAGGAAACCGATTCTGCTGCATGCCCTGCTCGAAACCGCGCAGGGCGTGACCAATGTCGAATCCATTTGCGGTGCCAGTCCGCGCATGCATGGACTGAGTCTCGGCCCGGCAGACCTGGCCGCCTCGCGCGGCATGAAGACCACCCGCGTCGGAGGTGGTCACCCCGGCTACGGCGTCCTTGCCGACCCCGAACCCGGCCAGAACCAGCGTGCCTTCTTCCAACAGGACCTCTGGCATTACACCGTTGCGCGTATGGTCGATGCCGCGGTGGCACATGGTCTGCGATCGTTCTACGGTCCCTTTGGCGACCTCAAGGACGAAGCCGCCTGCGAGGCGCAGTTCCGCAATGCCTTCCTGATGGGTTGCTCTGGCGCCTGGTCGCTGGCACCGAACCAGATCGCCATCGCCAAGCGCGTCTTCAGCCCCGACGTCAAGGAAGTGCTGTTCGCCAAGCGCATTCTCGAAGCGATGCCCGACGGCAGTGGTGTGGCGACGATCGACGGTAAAATGCAGGACGATGCGACCTGGAAACAGGCCAGGGTGATTGTCGATCTGGCGCGCCTGGTGGCCAGGCGAGACCCGGAACTGGCTGCTGCATATGGACTGTAGGATCTTCTTTCAACACCTTGGGGAGAGCGTTCAGTGAGCGAAAAAACCAGACATGGCAACTTTTTCGAAGATTTCCGCGTCGGGCAGAAGATTGCGCACGCCACACCGCGGACCCTCACCGAGGGCGACGTGGCACTGTACACCGCCTTGACCGGTTCGCGCTTCGCCACCTCAGCCGACACCTTCGCGCACAGCATAGGCTTCCCGCGGGCACCCATAGACGATCTGCTGACCTTTAACATGGTCTATGGCCGAACCGTGCCGGACATTTCGCTTAGTGCCATCGCCAACCTCGGTTACGCGATTGGCCGCTTCGGCCATCCAGTCTATCCGGGCGACACGCTCAGCGCCGATTCGACCGTGATCGGGCTCAAGGAGAACAGCGACGGCAAGACCGGTATCGTTTATGTGCGTTCGTGTGGAGTCAACCAACGCGGGCAGATCGCCCTCGATTACTGTAGCTGGTTCATGGTCCACAAGCGCGACCCGGCTTCGCCGCCTCCGGAAACCGTCGTGCCGGAACTGCCAACCGCCGTCGCGGCTGGTGATCTGCGGGTTCCGACCGGGATCAGGATTGAACAGTACGACACCGCCTTGTCCGGTAGCACCGACCTCTGGAATGACTATGAGGTCGGCGAATGCATCGACCACGTGGACGGAATGACCATCGAAGAAAGCGAACACATGATGGCCACCCGTCTGTACCAGAACAACGCGCGCTTACACTTCAACCAGCAGGCCGCAACAACCGGCCGCTTCGGACGCCGCCTGATCTACGGTGGCCACATCCTCAGCCTGGCGCGCTCGCTTTCCTTCAACGGGCTGGCCAATGCCTTCAGTATCGCAGCGATCAACGGTGGCCGGCATGTCGCGCCCGCCTTTGCTAGTGATACGATCTACGCTTGGTCGGAGGTGCTCGAACAACTGATCGTGCCGGGACGCAATGACATCGGCGCGCTGCGGCTGCGTACCGTCGCGACCAGGGACCAGCCCTGCGCGGATTTTCCCTACCAGGCTGCCGATGGCCGTTACGATCCGAGCGTGCTGCTTGACTTCGACTATACGGTGCTGATCCCGAGAAGAGAGTAGCCGCGGCGAGGGTTGTCGCATTGCTTCCCCCGCCTACCTCTTCTCCTTTCCTCCTTGCAATAAGTTCGGCCATACGCCGCGGTATCGTTGTTTTCATCAGACTCGAACTCAGCTATGCTGCGCGAACGTCGAAAGAACGATGTAAACCAATGGAGGAATTATGTTCCAAGTCCGAATACACGGTCGCGGTGGCCAGGGTGTGGTGACGGCTGCCGAGATGTTGTCTATTGCTGCCTTTGAGGAAGGCCGCCACGCACAGGCCTTCCCGAGCTTCGGTTCCGAACGTACCGGTGCCCCGGTAGTCGCCTTCTGCCGTATCGCCGACCAGGAGATCCGGCTACGCGAACCGATCATGGAACCCGATGCCCTGATCATTCAGGACCCGACGCTGCTGTTCCAGGTCGATGTCTTCTCCGGCCTGAAAAAGGGCGGTTACATCCTGATCAACACCACCCGCAGTTTCGATGAACTGGGTCTTGGCGATTTCCTCCGCGATTGGCCGAAGGAGAGATTGTGCACGGTCCCGGCCACCGATCTCAGTCGCAAGCATGTCGGTCGTCCGATGCCCAATGTCCCCTTGCTCGCCGGTTTTGCGGCCGCATCAGGCATCATCCGGCTGGAGTCGGTGATCATGGCGATCAACGACAAATTCTCCGAAAAGGTGGCCAGCAACAATATCACTGCCGCTACCGAAGCTTATCAGTTCGTCCTCGACGAAATCGAGAGCATACGTCAAGAGGAGGCCGCACATGCTTAAGCAGACCGAAGGTTCACACGCCGTTGCCGAGGCCGTCGCCCTGTGCCGGCCCGAGGTGATCTGCGCCTACCCCATTTCACCTCAGACGCACATCGTCGAAGGCCTTGGCGAGATGGTCAAGGCCGGCGAGGTCGAAAACTGCGAGTTCATCAACGTTGAGTCCGAGTTTGCCGCGATGAGCGTTGCCATTGGCTCATCGGCCACCGGTGCCCGCACCTACACCGCCACTGCTTCGCAGGGCCTGCTGTTCATGGTCGAAGCCGTATTCAACGCTTCCGGCCTTGGCCTGCCAATCGTGATGACCGTTGCCAACCGCGCCATCGGCGCACCGATCAATATCTGGAACGACCACTCGGATTCCCTCTCGCAGCGCGACTGCGGCTGGATCCAGTTGTTCGCCGAGACCAACCAGGAAGCGCTCGATCTGCACATCCAGGCCTTCAAGCTGGCTGAGGAAGTCAGTCTGCCGGTGATGGTCTGCATGGATGGCTTCATCCTGACGCACGCTTACGAGCGGGTTGACATTCCCACCCAGGAGCAGGTCGACGCTTTCCTGCCGCCTTACGAACCCCGCCAGGCGCTTGACCCCAGGGAGCCGGTGTCCATTGGCGCGATGGTTGGTCCCGAGGCTTTCGCGGAGGTCCGCTACCTCGCGCACGCCAAGCAGATGCAGGCGCTTGGACTGATCCCGAAAATGGCCGAGCAGTTCAGAACGGCATTCGGTCGTGAGTCGGGCGGCCTGACGCGTTCGTATCTGACCGAGGATGCTGAAACCATCGTCGTGGCGATGGGTTCGGTACTGGGAACGATCAAGGACACTGTCGACGAAATGCGTGCTGCCGGCGAGAAGATCGGCGTGCTGGGAATCACTTCCTACCGGCCTTTCCCGATCGACAGCGTTCGGGCTGCGCTGCAGAATGCGCAGCGCGTGGTGGTGCTCGAGAAGAGCCTGGCAGTCGGCATCGGCGGCATTCTGTCTACCGACGTGCGCATGGCGATGTCGGGCCTGCAATTGCACGGCCACACCGTCGTCGCCGGACTCGGCGGGCGGGCGATCACCCGCAAATCCCTGCGCGGGCTGTTTGCCAAGGCTGCTCGCGGCGAACTCGAACATCTGACCTTCCTCGATCTCGACTGGAACGTGGTCAACAAGCAGCTCGAACGCGAGCGCACCACGCGCCGTTCGGGTCCGGCAGCCGAAAGCATGCTGCGCGACGTGGGCGTCATTGCCGCCCGTATTGGCTGAGGAATCGACGATGAGCTTCGAACCCCTTCATTTCTACCAGACCGGCACCTTCACCATCGGCAACCGCCTTCTCGACGAAGAAGACCGGACGGTGCAGTCCGACATCCGCCGCACCAATTCACTCAATTCGGGGCATCGCGCCTGCCAGGGCTGTGGTGAAGCACTCGGCGCGCGTTTTGCCATCGATGCGGCGATGAATGCCGCGCGTGGCCGACTGATTGCGGCCAATGCCACCGGTTGCCTTGAAGTCTTCTCGACCCCCTACCCCGAGACCTCGTGGCAGATCCCCTGGATTCACTCGCTCTTCGGCAACACCGCCGCGGTCGCCACCGGCATCGCTGCTGCGATCAAGGTGAAAAGACAAAAAGGCGAGATGGCTGATGTCCGCGTCGTTGCCCAGGGTGGCGACGGTGGCACCACCGACATCGGTTTCGGCTGCCTGTCGGGAATGTTCGAGCGCAATGACGATGTCTTGTACATCTGCTACGACAACGGCGGCTACATGAACACCGGCGTGCAGCGCAGTTCGGCGACGCCGCCGGCAGCCCGCACGGCGACCACCATGCCGGTCGGTCCGGAGCCCGGCAACGTCTTCGGCCAGGGCAAATTCGTTCCGGCAATTGCCATGGCGCATGAGATTCCTTACGTCGCGACGGCGACCGTTGCGGGCCTGCACGACCTCGAATACAAGGTCACCAAGGCCATGGGCATGCGCGGCGCACGCTACATCCACATCCTGGTGCCCTGCCCTCTTGGCTGGGGCGCGGCCTCGCAGGACACCATCAAGCTGGCACGCCTGGCCAAGGAAACCGGCATCTTCCCGGTTTTCGAAGCGGAACACGGCGAGGTCACCGGCGTCCTGAAAATCCGCCGGCAACAGCCAGTCGAGGAATACCTGCGACTGCAGAAACGCTATGCCCACCTGTTCGGCAAGGCGCCGGCAGTGGCAACGATCGCCCGCTTGCAAGCGGCGGCGGACAAGAACATTCGCAAGTACGGACTGCTTGACCAGGAGGCGAACTGATGGAAAAACCCTTTGCCATAACCCTAGATCCCGGCTCTTCGCTGGCCAACCGCACCGGCTCGTGGCGCACGTCCAGGCCGGTGTATGTTGACCGCCTGCCGCCCTGCAACAATCAATGCCCGGCCGGTGAGGACATCCAGGGCTGGCTGTTCCATGCCGAATCCGGCGATTATGAAAGCGCCTGGCGACACCTGACCAAGGACAACCCCTTCCCGGCAATCATGGGACGCGTCTGCTACCACAGTTGCGAGAACGTCTGCAACCGTGGCAAGATCGATGCAGCTGTCGGCATCAATTCGGTCGAGCGCTTCCTCGGCGACGAGGCACTCAAGCGCGGCTGGAAGCTGACGGCACCGACGACCGAATCTGGCAAGCATATCCTGATTGTCGGCGCCGGCCCCTCGGGCATGTCGGCAGCCTACCACCTGCGCCGGCTCGGTCACCGCGTCACGGTCCATGAGGCAGGCCCGCTGCTCGGCGGCATGATGCGCTTCGGCATTCCCAAGTACCGTTTGCCGCGCGATGTGCTCGAAGCCGAGATGCAGCGTGTCGTGGAACTTGGGGTCACGGTGAAACTGAACAGCAAGGTCGACAACATCCTCGACACCATGCAGGCCGGCAAGTTCGACGCCGCTTTCCTGGCGGTAGGTGCGCACATCGGCAAGCGAGCGAGGATTCCAGCCGGTGACGCCGCAAAAATCATCGACGCCATTTCGCTGCTGCGCAGCATGGAAGGTGAAGACAAGCCCATGCTTGGCCGGCGCGTCGTCGTTTACGGAGGCGGCAACACGGCCATCGACGTGGCGCGCACCGCAAAGCGTATGGGCGCCGAGCCGCTGATCGTCTATCGTCGTACGCGCGAGAAAATGCCGGCACATGATTTCGAGGTCGAGGAGGCGCTCCAGGAAGGGATCATGGTCAAGTGGCTGTCGACCATCAAGCAGGCCGACGAATCCTCGTTGACCATTGAAAAGATGGCCCTAGACAGCAATGGCTTTCCGCAGCCGACCGGCGAAATTGAAACCATCGAGGCCGACTCGCTGGTGCTTGCGCTCGGGCAGGACGTCGATCTCGGTTTGCTCGAAGGCGTTCCAGGACTGCAGGTCAGCGATGGCGTGGTGCAGGTCGGCGCCAACATGATGACCGGCCATCCGGGCATTTTCGCAGGTGGCGACATGGTCCCGGCCGAACGCAACGTCACGGTCGGCATCGGTCACGGCAAGGCGGCGGCAAGGCATATCGACGCCTGGCTGCGGAACGAGCAATACATCCCACCGCCCAAGCACGAAGTTGCGGTTTTCGAGAACCTCAATACCTGGTATTACACCGATGCGCCGAAAACCGTTCGTCCGATGCTGGATATCATTCGTCGTCAATCGACCTTCGATGAAGTCCAGGGCGGACTCGATGAAAGCACCGCGCTGTTTGAGGCCCGGCGCTGTCTTTCCTGTGGCAACTGCTTCGAATGCGACAACTGCTACGGCGTCTGTCCGGACAATGCGGTCATCAAACTCGGCGCCGGCAAGCGCTTCGAATTCAACTACGACTATTGCAAGGGCTGCGGCATGTGTGTCGCCGAATGTCCCTGCGGTGCGATCAAGATGGAAGCAGAACAAATCTGAGCACTGAGCAACGCCGGCATTGATGCTCCCGGCCGCTTGCCGCAACCGGGGCGCGCAAACCACGTGATCCGGCATCGTGATCCGGATCGCCCAATCCGGGGACACTTCGAACCTGGCGTTTGAAGTGTCCTTTCGTTCTTCCCTAACCGCGAGGTATGTATGTCCACTGAAACAAAGAATGTCTACGTATTTGGTGCCGCTCGAACTGACGGCGACGCCACAATGAAGAATCTTCTCGGAGGCAAGGGCGCCAACCTGGCCGAAATGTGCCGCCTGGGGATCCTCGTACCCCCCGGCTTCACGATCAGCACCGAGGTGTGCGCCGTCTATAGCGAGCAGGGCCAGGATGCCGTGGTCAAGCTGATCGAGGCGGACGTCCGCGATGGCGTGGCTTTCGTCGAAAATGAGATGGGCAAAAAATTTGGCGACGCGTCCGATCCGCTGCTGCTGTCGGTACGCTCGGGTTCGCGCGCCTCGATGCCGGGCATGATGGACACCATCCTGAATCTCGGCCTCAATGACGAGGCGGTTGCCGGACTGGCGCGCAAAGCTGGCAACGAACGTTTTGCCTGGGATTCATACCGCCGTTTCGTACAGATGTATGGCGATGTGGTGATGGGCCTCAAACCGGTATCGAAACAGGAACACGATCCCTTCGAAGTGGTCATCGACGCGCTCAAGGAGAAGAAGGGCGTGCAGCTCGATACCGAACTCGACACCGACGACCTCAAGGAACTGGTGCTGCGTTTCAAGGGACTGATTCGTGCTCGCGTCGGCCGCGAGTTCCCGACCGATCCCTGGGAACAACTGTGGGGTGCGGTGATGGCCGTTTTCCAGAGCTGGAACAACGACCGCGCCAAGGTCTACCGCGAACTGAACGACATCCCTGACTCCTGGGGTACAGCCGTGAACGTACAGGCCATGGTCTTCGGGAATCTGGGCGATCAAAGCGGCACCGGCGTTGCCTTCACGCGCGATGCGGGCACCGGTGAAGACCTGTTCAATGGCGAATTCCTGGTCAATGCACAGGGAGAGGACGTCGTTGCCGGCACCCGTACACCGCAACAGATCACCCTCGAGGGGTCGCGCCGCTGGGCTCAACTGGCACTGGTCAGCGAAGAGGAGCGCCGCAGCAGGTTCCCGTCACTCGAGGAACTGATGCCCGACATCTACCGGCAACTCCTGCAGGCGGAAACAACGCTCGAGAACCATTACCGGGACATGCAGGACGTCGAATTCACGATCCAGGAAGGCCGCCTGTGGATGCTCCAGACGCGCAACGGCAAGCGCACCGGCGCGGCCATGGTGCGAATCGCCATGCAGATGCTCAAGCAGGGCATGATCGATGAAAAAGAGGCCTTGCGGCGGGTTGACCCGGAGCGTTTGAACGAACTCCTGCACCCGGTTTTCGACCCGTCAGCGATCAAGAGGGCACGTTCCATCGCACATGGCCTACCAGCCTCTCCGGGCGCTGCCACCGGACAGATCGTCTTCTTTGCCGATGAGGCCGAGGAGTGGGTCAGAAAGGGCAAGACCGTGATCCTGGTTCGTCAGGAAACGTCACCCGAAGATCTGCGCGGCATGAGCGTCGCCAAGGGAATCCTCACCGCTCGCGGTGGCATGACCTCGCACGCGGCCGTCGTCGCGCGCGGCATGGGCAAATGCTGCATCTCCGGAGCGGGCGCCGTACGAGTCGATTACCACGCACGTTCGATGTCGATCGGCGACCGGACTTACCAGGAAGGCGACTGGATCTCGCTCGATGGTTCGACCGGTGAAGTCTACGAGGGTCAGATACCGACCAAGGAAGCCGAACTCACCGGCGACTTCGGTGCCTTGATGGAACTGACCGACCGCTACAAGCGGCTCGGAGTGCGGGCCAATGCCGACACCCCCGATGACGCCAAGGTGGCACGCAATTTCGGTGCCAAGGGCATCGGCCTGTGTCGCACCGAACATATGTTCTTCGAGGGCGACCGCATCAAGGCGGTTCGCGAAATGATCCTCGCCGATGACGAAGCCGGTCGGCGGCGGGCGCTGGCCAAGTTGCTGCCGATGCAGCGCGGCGACTTCGAAGGCCTATTCCGCGAGATGAGCGGTCTGCCGGTCACCATCCGCCTGCTCGATCCACCGCTGCACGAGTTCGTCCCGCATGACGAAGAAAACCAGCGGATCATGGCCCACGAGATGAATGTACCGCTGGGTGTAATCAAGATGCGCGTCGACGATCTGCATGAGTTCAACCCGATGATGGGTCACCGCGGCTGTCGCCTCGGCATCACCTACCCGGAAATCACCGAAATGCAGACGCGCGCGATCCTCGAAGCGGGCCTCAACATGAAGGCCAAGGGTTTCGACGTCAAGGCCGAAATCATGATTCCGCTAGTCGGGACGGTCCGTGAATTCAACGCCCAGGCCAAGGTCATCCGCCAGACGGCGGCGGCGGTCTTTGCCGAGCGCGGCGAAAAACTCGACTACCTGCTCGGCACGATGATCGAAACGCCGCGCGCTGCCCTGATCGCCGACAGCATCGGCGGACAGGCGGAGTTCTTCTCGTTCGGCACCAACGACCTGACACAGATGACCATGGGTTTCTCGCGCGATGACGCCGGCAAGTTCCTGCCCAGCTATCTGAAAGATGGCATGTACGAGCAGGATCCTTTCCAGTCGATCGACCAGAAAGGCGTCGGACTGCTGCTCAAGATGGCCGTCGAGAAAGGTCGTTCGGTACGTCCGGGAATCAAGCTGGGCGTCTGCGGTGAACACGGTGGTGACCCGGCTTCGGTCGCGTTCTTCCACCGAACGGGTCTCGATTACGTCAGTTGCTCGCCGTTCCGGGTGCCATTAGCCCGCCTGGCTGCAGCGCAATCAGCTCTCGACGACGGCAAGTAAGCCTTTGTCAACAAGCCTGGCGCCCGGCGCCCGGCTTTCCCTCTCCTGACACCTCTGGCTTGCCAGAGGTGTCCTTTCCTTGAGCACATGAACTTCGAACTTCTCGCCAGCGATGGTGCGGCCCGTCGAGGCCGCCTCGGCCTCGCCCATGGCTGCATCGAAACCCCCGTTTTCATGCCAGTTGGCACCTATGGAACGGTCAAGGCGATGACTCCGCGCGACCTCATCGAGACCGGCACGCAAATCTGTCTGGGCAACACCTTCCACCTCTGGCTGCGCCCCGGTCTGGAGGTCATCGCCGCACATGCCGGCCTGCACCGCTTCATGTGCTGGAACGGCCCGATCCTCACCGACTCCGGTGGCTTCCAGGTATTTTCGCTGGGTGCGCTACGCAAGATCAGCGAAGAGGGAGTCCGCTTCCAGTCGCCGATCAACGGTGACCGCCTGTTCCTGACGCCTGAAGAGTCGATGCGTATCCAGCATGTCCTCGATTCGGATATCGTCATGATCCTTGACGAATGCACGCCCTACCCTGCCACCCGTTCCGAAGCAGCCAGTTCGATGCGGCTGTCGCTGCGCTGGGCCAGCCGCTCGCGCCTTCAGCACGATCAACTGGAGAACGGCAACGCGCTGTTCGGAATCGTGCAGGGTGGCATGTATGAAGACCTGCGGGACGAATCGTTGGCTGGGCTTGCCGAAATCGGCTTCGATGGCTTCGCGATCGGCGGGCTGTCAGTCGGCGAACCGAAGCACGAAATGGCGCGCATCCTCGCCCACAGCACGCCGCGCCTGCCGCAAAACAAGCCGCGCTATCTGATGGGAGTGGGTACCCCGGAGGATCTGGTGGCTGCCGTACAGGCTGGAATCGACATGTTCGACTGCGTTCTGCCAACGCGCAACGCGCGCAATGGCCATTTCTTCACTCGCCATGGCGACGTCCGTATCCGTAATGCCAAACACAAGAACGACCCGCGGCCGCTTGACGAAAGCTGCGGGTGCTATACCTGCCGAAACTTTTCGCGCGCCTACCTGCACCACCTCAACCGTGTCGGCGAGATTCTCGCCGCCCAGCTCGGCACACTGCACAACCTGCACTATTATCACCAATTGATGAAAGAGCTGCGCGATGCAATTTCCACCGGCACACTTTCTGCGGTAGTGGCCGCTTTCCATAGCAGGCGCTGTCAGCAGAGCTGAACGGTAGTGGTACAATTGCCGGTTCAATTCAAACATTCTGCCATAGGAGACTGATGTGCTGATCAGCACCGCCCACGCCCAACAAGCTGCCGCCACCGACCCGATGGGCGGCTTCATGCAGCTGCTGCCGATCATCCTGATGTTCGTCGTTCTCTACTTCCTGATGATTCGCCCGCAAATGAAGCGTGCGAAGGAACACAAGGCGCTGATCGAGGCCCTTGTCAAGGGCGATGAAGTCGTCACCGGCGGCGGCATTGCCGGCCGTGTCACACGGGTCAGCGACAACTTCCTGACTCTCGAGGTTGCCCCTGCCGTCGAAATCCAGGTACAGAAGCAGGCCGTCACGGTGCTTCTGCCCAAAGGAACGCTGAAGGCGCTCTAGCCACCCTGCGGGCGGCTTGCCTTGCACGTCGCGCCCGCGTCATCCGAACAAAAGCATCCCATATCCATGAATCGTTATCCGCTCTGGAAATACCTCATCGTCGCCTTCGCAGTGCTATTCGGCCTGGTGTACACCCTGCCGAACTTCTTCGGCGAATCCCCAGCGGTCCAGGTTTCCAGCGCCAAAGCCACGCTCAAGGTCGATGAGAAAACCCGCGAACGCGTCGCCAGCACCCTGCAGACGGCAGGCATCGAGCACAGCGGGATCTTCCTCGACAGCAACGGCGTCAAGGCGCGTCTGCAGAGCACGGATAGCCAGTTGCAGGCGAAAGACCTGCTGGAAAAGCAGTTCAACCCTGACGCCAATGATCCACAGTATGTCGTAGCGCTGAATCTGCTGTCGAGTTCGCCGCAGTGGCTGAGCAGTTTGCACGCATTGCCGATGTATCTCGGTCTGGACCTGCGCGGCGGTGTTCATTTCCTGCTGCAGGTCGACATGAAAGGTGCCATTACCAAACGCCTCGACGCGATCAGTGGCGACCTGCGCACGCTAATGCGCGACAAGACCATCCGCCACGCCGGAATCATCCGTGAAGGCGAGCGGGTGGTGATTCGCTTCCGCGACAACGAGACGCGCAGCAAGGCGCGCATCGCTCTCGAGGACAACCAGTCCGACCTGCTCCTGGCTGACCAGGGAGAGGGCGATGAGTTGAAGCTGATCGCGACGCTCAAGCCCGAAGCAATCAAACGCATCCAGGAATTCGCGATCAAGCAGAACATGACCACTTTGCACAATCGGATCAATGAACTCGGCGTCGCTGAACCGGTAATCGCCCAACAGGGTGCCGACCGCATCGTTGTACAGTTGCCGGGGGTGCAGGACACGGCCAAGGCGAAGGACATTCTCGGCCGCACCGCAACGCTTGAGATCCGCATGGTCGATGACACCCCAGGCGCCGTCGAAGCAGCACAGGCCGGTCAGCCACCTTTTGGCGCTGAACTCTATGTGGAACGTGGCGGCATGCCGCTGCTGGTCAAGAAACAGGTGGTGCTGACTGGCGAACGACTCACCGACGCGCAGCCGGGTTTCGACAACCAGACACATGAGCCCGCCGTTCACCTGACTCTCGACTCGGCCGGAGCCCGTATTTTCAAGGACATCACGCGCGACAATGTCGGTAAACGCATGGCCATCGTGCTGGTCGAAAAAGGCAAGGGGGAGGTCGTCACTGCGCCCGTCATCCGGGCCGAGATCGGCGGCGGTCGTGTACAGATTTCCGGCCGCATGAGCACCATGGAAGCCAATGACACGGCGTTGCTACTGCGTGCCGGTTCGCTTGCGGCTCCGATGGAGATCATCGAGGAACGTACCATCGGCCCGAGCCTGGGTGCCGAAAACATCAAGAAGGGTTTTCTGTCGACGATGTGGGGGTTTGCGGCAATTGCCGCATTCATGATCGCCTACTACATGCTCTTTGGCCTGGTTTCGGTAATTGCCCTGGCATCCAACCTGCTTTTCCTGGTCGCCCTGCTCTCCCTGCTGCAAGCGACCCTGACCCTGCCGGGAATCGCCGCCATCGCGCTGGCGCTGGGCATGGCGATCGACGCCAATGTCCTGATCAACGAGCGGATCCGCGAAGAACTGCGCAATGGCTCGACGCCACAAGCGGCGATTCATACCGGTTACGAACGCGCCTTCGGGACGATTCTCGACTCCAACATCACGACGCTGATTGCCGGCATCGCCTTGCTGATTTTCGGATCCGGGCCGGTCCGCGGCTTCGCGGTGGTGCATTGTCTGGGAATTCTGACTTCCCTGTTCTCGGCGGTGGTCGTCTCACGGGCCTTGATCAACCTGATCTATGGTCGTCGGCGCAAGGTCGACTCGCTGGCCATCGGCCAGATCTGGAAACCGACAACAAACGCAGCCAACGTCGGCGCAGCCAAATAGGAAAGCACGCAGATGGAATTTTTCCGGATCAGCAAAGACATCCCGTTCATGCGGCATGCCCTGGTTTTCAATGTCATCTCGCTATTTACATTTCTATTGGCAGTGTTTTTCCTCTTCAGCCGCGGCCTGCACCTCTCGGTCGAGTTCACGGGCGGTACGCTGATCGAACTCCACTATGCGCAGGCGGCCAACTTGGAGAAAGTCCGTGACGGCCTTGGCAAGGCGGGCTACACCGATCTCTCGGTACAGAATTTCGGTTCCAGCCAGGATGTCCTGATTCGCCTGCCCCTCAAGGCCGAGCAGAACACCGCCAAGATCGGCGAGGCCGTGATGCAGTCCCTCGCCACCGAAGCACCGGGCGCGACGCTGCGTCGAGTCGAGTTCGTCGGCCCGCAGGTTGGCAAGGAACTGGCAGAAAACGGCGCCCTGGCGCTCTTGCTGGTGGTCATCGGCATCGTCGTCTACCTGGCTTTTCGCTTCGAGTGGCGTTTTTCGGTGTCGGCGATCATCGCCAACCTTCATGATGTAATCATCATCCTTGGTTTCTTTGCCTTTTTCCAGTGGGAATTCTCGCTTTCAGTGCTGGCAGCCGTACTAGCCGTCCTCGGCTACTCGGTCAACGAGTCGGTCGTCGTTTTCGACCGCGTCCGCGAGACCTTCAAGAAAGTCCGGGGGCTCACCACGCCGCAGGTGCTCGACCACGCGATTACCAGCACCATTTCGCGAACCATCATCACGCATGCCTCGACACAAATGATGGTGCTGTCGATGCTGCTCTTCGGCGGTGAGACCTTGTATTACTTCGCCCTGGCACTGACCATCGGCATCTGTTTCGGTATCTATTCCTCTGTGCTGGTGGCGAGTCCGCTGGTGATGTGGCTCGGCGTCTCGCGCGAGCAGTTCATCAGGCCCAAGAAGCAGATCGAAGGCGCCAATGATGAGGGTGCCGTCGTCTAGATGACCGTTTTGAGCGAGCCTTACGTTGACCGGAGCTGCTTCAAGATGTGTTCACGAAAACCCTTGATGGAACTGAAAATCGTCGTCTTTGCCCTGTTCACGCTCACCATGTCTGCCTGCACGAGCACGCGTTATGAATATGTCTTGCCGGCTACCGACTCAGGCCGTATCTGCATTACACACTGCGCGGGTGTTCAGGAGACCTGCCGTGGCAACGAAATACAGCGGGCTCAGTGGGAAAAGGAAGGCTGTGAACGGCGCAACGAATCGGCCTACCGTCACTGTATTTCCCGTGCTGTCAGCAAGGATGATGCCAAGAAGTGTGACAAGCAGCGCGGCTATTGTTCGGCTACCGAAAGCACCTGGCGTTGCGAAGAGGACTATCGTCGGTGTTTCGTGAACTGTGGCGGCAGGATATATACCCATACCGAGTAGTCCACAGGCCTCCGGATAGGTGAGCCATCGGCTCGCCTGTAATCCGGCTCGTCGGTTCCCGCACGGTGCTGCGCGCCTGTGCCAGGAGGAGTGGCGGGGCCTCCTCAACAATTCCAAACTGATTCGGCAGGGCGCAAGACCGAGTCCTGCCAACGGTGAGGTTTCTTGTCGGCTTCCCGATCATGATCATGATCGGGAAGCCTGGAAAAGTCATGACCGTTAGCCAGCGATCACCGACAGCGCCTCGTGATAGTCGTAGTCAAGGTCCTCGGCGACCTCACGGCAGGTGACTTTTCCGAGGGCGACGTTGAGACCATTGCGCAGGTGTTCGTCGTCCTGGAGCGCCTGCCGCCAGCCTTTGTCAGCGATCTGCAGTGCAAAAGGCAGGGTCGCGTTGTTGAGCGCATAGGTCGAGGTGCGCGGCACGCCGCCCGGCATGTTGGCGACGCAATAATGCACGACGTTGCCGACCAGGTAGGTCGGATTGGCATGCGTCGTCGCCTTGGCCGTTTCGCAGCAGCCGCCCTGGTCGATGGCGACGTCGACGATCACCGAACCCGGCTTCATCGCTTCGACCATCTGGCGAGTGACCAGCTTGGGTGCGGCGGCGCCAGGGATCAACACGCCACCGATGACCAGATCGGCGCGCAGCACATGCTGCTCAACGTTGTCCCGGTTGGAAAAGACAGTGATCACGCGCGCGCCGAGCAGGCGATCCATGCGCCGCAGCACATCAATGTTGCGATCGATAACCACCACCTGGGCACCGCTGCCAACTGCGATCTGCGCTGCATTCGAGCCGACGACACCACCGCCGAGGATGACGATCCTGGCCGACGGCACGCCGGCAACGCCACCGAGCAGGACACCCATGCCTCCATGCGCTTTTTCGAGGCAGTAGGCACCGGCCTGGACCGACAGGCGGCCGGCGACTTCGGACATCGGTGCCAGCAGTGGCAGGCCACCGCCGGCCTGCGTGACCGTTTCGTAGGCGATACAGACCGCACCGCTCTTGACCAGATCGGCACACTGCGCCGGATCGGGCGCAAGATGCAGATAGGTATAGAGAATCTGTCCTTCGCGCAACATCGCACGCTCCTCGGCCTGTGGTTCCTTGACCTTGACGATCATTTCGGCGCAGGCAAAAATCTCCGCGGCGGTGGGTGCAATGACTGCGCCGGCCTTCTGGTAGACCTCGTCGGTGGCGCCGATGCCTTTGCCGGCGCCAGTTTCAACCGTCACCTGATGGCCGTGGGCGACCATTTCCCGGACCGATGACGGGGTCAGACCAACGCGGTATTCGTGGTTCTTGATTTCTCTGGGTACACCGATGTGCATCTCTGTCTCCTTACCAGTGGTTGAGGGCCGACCATCTTAGGGCATTTTCCAGCGAACGGCGTTTTTTTCGACCACCTTCCCGGTGCCGCAGGCCATCTCCCCAATGCCCACAGCGGCTTCCATGAGACCGTCAGAACACCGCTGATTCCTGGGTGGCTGACGCGACTTTCACATCAACGTCGAGCAATTCGCAAGGGGCGTATATCGCAGGCATCATCGAGATCGCTGCGTTTCACCCAAAGCACGACGAAGATCAGGCCAGCGGCCGCAAACACCGAACTCAAGGTATAAGTCAGCCCGGCCCCCAGGCGGTCCCAGGTCCAGCCGCTGAGCAGACTGCCGAGCAGGCCGCCGGCGCCAAACGAGATACTCGAATACAGCGCTTGTCCGCGCGCTTGGCAGCGCCCTGGAAACCAGCGGTTGACTGCGGCAATCGCTGCCGCATGATAGGCGCCGAAGGTCAGCCCGTGCAGGAGTTGGGCGAGGATAATCACCGCCAGCCACTCGATGCACCAGCCGATCATCAGGAAACGCAACACCGTTGCGGCAAAACTGATGAGAAGAATGACCCGCAGGCCAAGGCTTCGCTGCATGGCGACCATGAAAAAGAAGACGCCGATTTCGGCGAGGACGCCGAGCGACCATAGACCACCGACCAAGAGCTTGCTGTAGTGATGATCGGTGAGATGGATCGAGTAGAACACATAGAGCGCGCCATGCGCCGCCGACATCAGGAAACACGCGGCAAACAGTGCCCGGACACGCGCCTGGCGGATGATCGTGGCCACCGGGAGTTGTTCATCCGCCGATCCATACGACGCCACTTCGGGAACCACCAGCGCGCAGACCAGAATGCCGGCCAACGTGCCAACGATCACCCACAGCAGCCTGGGCAAGGGCATGCTGTCCAGCAGCGCGCCGGTTCCCATGACGGCGACGATGAAACCGATCGATCCCCATAGGCGGATGCGGCTGTACTGGCCAGGCTTGTCACGCAGATGGTCGAAAGTCACGGTTTCGACCAGCGGCAGCGCGGCACTCCAGAAAAACGCCAGCAATGCCATGGCGGCCAGCATCGCCACAAAGCTCTGCACGACAAAAAAAGCCAAAAACCCGAACAGGCTGAGCAGGGCCGCGAGACGGACGATCCTCACCCGCTGCTCCAGACGATCCGAGAGAGCGCCCCATATATAAGGCGCACAAAGACGCATCAGCTGCATTTGCGACATCAGCAGGCCAATGTCCCAGGCCGAAAACGATAGCGACTGGAGATAGAGCCCGAAATAAGGCGAAAATGCGCCGACGAAAGCGAAATAGAAGAAGTAGTAGCCGGAAAGTCGCCAATAGGGAAGGTCATGCATCCGGCAATTCTACCGGATGCATCCGACGACTCCGGCCTCGATCGAATCAGACGCCGTTCTTGTGTGCAACCAGCATTCGGTACATCTGGTCCTTCAGCCACACGCGTTGCTTCTTCATGTTCTCGATGGTGAAGTCGTCGACCGGCAGGTCTTCTTCTTCGAGCCGCTCGACCTCTCTGGTCAGTTGATGGTACTCGTCATACATGTGGCCAAACTGCTCGCTTGCCGTTTTCAGCGAGTGAATGTAATCCAAATACTCGGGAAACTCATGGTGAAGGTCGTGGTGCTCAACTTGCATGATCATCGCCCCTGTGGCTGGTCCCGGCCCGCCCCATGCGTGACCGGACAACGCGATTATACCCATTGCCAGGTCTGCCCGTCACCCCACCGGATGCGCCGGAATCACTGGCGTCGGGCAGACCACGTCGGCGCACTGGGCGCGATGCCGCAAGGCCTGATCGATCAACACCAGGGCCAGCATGGCCTCGGCAATCGGCGTCGCGCGGATGCCCACACAGGGGTCGTGTCGACCATGGGTTGCGACCACCACCGGCTGGCCCTCAAGAGTCACCGAGCGGCGCGGCAGACGGATGCTCGAGGTCGGCTTGATCGCCAGATTAACGACCAGATCCTGGCCGCTCGAGATACCTCCGAGCACACCACCGGCATGATTGCCGAGAAAGCCCTGCGGTGTCATTTCGTCACCATGTTCGCTACCCTTCTGAGAGACGCTGGCAAAACCAGCGCCAATCTCGACTCCTTTGACCGCATTGATGCCCATCATCGCATAGGCAATCTCGGCATCGAGACGACCATAAACCGGTTCCCCCCAGCCCGGTGGAACACCCGTTGCCGTGACCGTGATCTTCGCCCCCACTGAATCACCGGACTTGCGCAACACATCCATATACTCCTCGAGTTGTGGAATGATGGCCGCGTTCGGGGCAAAGAAGGCATTGCCATCGATCTCTCTCGTGGCAACGAAAGGGATTTCGATCGGACCAAGCTGGCTCATCCAGCCACAGATGCGAACCCCGTAACGTTCCGCCAGCCACTTGCGGGCGATCGCCCCGGCAGCGACGCGAACCGCCGTCTCACGAGCCGACGAGCGACCACCACCGCGATGGTCGCGAAAACCGTACTTCTGTGTGTAAACATAGTCGGCATGTCCCGGACGGAAGGTCTCGGCGAGGTTACCGTAGTCCTTGCTGCGCTGATCCTGATTGCGGATCAGGAGAGCAATCGGCGCGCCCGTGGTCCGACCTGCAAAGACTCCCGACAGAATCTCAACGGCATCGGGCTCACGCCGCTGCGTCACATGCCGCGAGGTTCCGGGTTTGCGGCGGTCCAGATCGGCCTGAATATCGGCCTCGCTGATCGCAAGTCCAGGTGGGCAGCCATCAACCACGCAGCCGATCGCCGGCCCATGCGACTCACCAAAAGAAGTCACGGAAAACAGGGTGCCGAAGGTATTGCCGGACATGGCGGCCTCTTGAGCGTTAAAATTGAACAGCAGTCTACCATAGTGCCACCTTCCCCTCTCCGAGCTCGTCCTGATGATCACCAAGCTGACACATTCTGACTGCAGGATACTCATACCATCCACGCCAAGGCGCTGAATTCCTTGCTGATCCTGAACTTCCAAGCCTTCAAAAAAGGCTTTAGTTGTGACCGTTGAAAGAGTACTTCAGCGAGCCCACTCCCATGAATCACCTTGAATCTGATAAGAAACACGAATTTCTCTCGGGAATCCGCGATACGCTGCCGCTGCTACTCGGCGCGCTGCCGTTTGGGCTGATTTACGGTGCCATCGCTGCTACCTCTGGTCTGTCGATGGCGGCAGCAATCCTGATGTCCGCGCTGGTTTTCGCCGGTTCATCGCAGTTCATTGCCGTCGGGCTCGTCGCCGCACAGACGCCGGTCGCGATCATCGTGCTGACAACCCTGATCGTCAATCTGCGCCACATGCTCTACAGCGCCACCCTTCTCCCGTATCTCAAGGAGCTACCGCAAAGATGGCGGATTCCACTGGCGTTCTGGCTGACCGATGAAACCTTCGCGGTAACCGTGCACCGCTTTCAAAAGAACGATTCGTCACCTTGCAAACACTGGTACCAGCTCGGCTCGTCGATCGCCATGTATCTCAACTGGCAATCCTGGTGCTTTCTCGGATTGGTGCTCGGCCACCGCATTCCTGACGCGCAGAGTTGGGGGCTTGATGTGGCGATGCCGGTAACCTTCATCGGGATGATCATCCCCTTTGTCAAAACCATCCCCGTCCTGCTCTCCGTTCTCACGGCAGGGGGGGCGTCGCTGCTCACGCTGGCGATGCCCTACAAGCTCGGGATCGTCGTTTCCGCTTTCGCCGGCATCGCCTCGGGCCTTCTGGCGCAGCGCATCATCGACGCACGCCAGAAGGCTCTCCGGCGATGAGTGGCGCTGAAGCCTGGATGCTTGTCGGGATGGTGATCGTAACCTTCGGCATCCGCTATTTTCTGTTCGCAGTGGCAGACCGGATTCGCCTGGCGCCGTGGCTCGAAGTCTCGCTCAGGTTCATCCCGCCGGCAGTGCTGACGGCCATCACCGTACCAGCCGTCCTGCTGCCGAATGGCGAGTGGCAGGTTTCGTTTGCCAACTCCTACCTGGTCGCCGCGCTGCTCAGCCTTGCCGCCGGCATCGTCACGCGCAATCTGTTGATGACGATAGCCATGGGTCTTGCGGCGTTCTTCGCCCATCGATATTTTTTCTAGCGGCGCTAGCGGTTGCGAAACGATGCTTGGCCGGGCCGTCGCCTGCTAATGACCCTCGATCGCCCGTTTACGCAGCATTTCGACAATCATTGACGCCGTCTGCTCGATCGAACGATGGGTGGCGTCAATGATTGGCCAGCCGCGCCGGATGAACAGGCGACGCGCTTCGAGCACTTCCTTGCGCAGACCGTCAATATCCGCGTAGTCGGTATTGGTGTCGTCCTGCAGAGCGTTCAGGCGGGCCGCACGGACCATCGCCAACCGCACTGGATCCACGGTGAGCCCGACGATCAATGGCTTACGCACATGCAACAGCGCAAGCGGCGGCGGCGCCCCCGGCACCAGCGGCACATTGGCGGCCTTGATGCCGCGCGAAGCAAGGTACATGCAGGTCGGCGTCTTGGTTGCCCGTGACACCCCGACGACGATCACGTCTGCGCCCTCGAGATCATCGCTGCCGATACCGTCGTCGTGGGCCAGGGTGTACTTCATGGCCTCGACACGGCGGTAGTAGTCCTCGTCAAAAGCGTCGCCAGAACTGTTGTGAAACTGTACAGTGGCGCCGGAGTATCCGGCGAGCCGGCCGAGCAGCGGCTCGAGCGCAAACTGGTAAGGGAGGTTGAGCCGACGACAGCCTTCCTCAAGTGCCTCGCGGATATCGTGGTGGCTGATGCTGTGCAGAACATAGCCCGGCGAACTGGCGAATGTGCCGAGGATTTCGGGAACCTGGTCGAGGTGGCGGACCATCTTCCACAGCCGGCGTTTCACCTCGAGTCCAGTAAGTTGGGTTACAGCATTGCGCGCCAGCATCTCGACCAGCTCGCCCGAGGCGTGCGAGACAAGATACAGGACAATGGTCCTGCTGTGCTCAGCCTTCCGTCCCTTCTCCTTCATCATCTCGCACCCTTTCAGCGATGGTAGCCTCCGTCGAGGCGCAGCACGCTGCCGTTGATCATGACATTCTTGAGGACATGCAAAACCAGCATCGCGAACTCGGCGGGATCGCCAAAGCGGTGCGGGAACGGGATCTGCCTCGCCAGCCGCGAGTCGAGATTCTTTTCCATATCGAACAGTGTCTGCGTGCCGAACAGGCCGGGCGCGATACCGACGACACGGATACCGAGCGGACCGAGTTCGCGCGAAGCCGGCAGGATCATGCTGACGACGCCGCCTTTCGAAGCGGCATACGCTGCCTCACCGCTCTGTCCTTCGTAGGCCGAGACTGATGCCGTCGACAGGATGACGCCTCTCTCGCCGTTGGCCAGTGGCTGCAGGCCCGCCATGTCGGCAGCGGCGAGCCGCATCATGTTGAAGGTCGAAATCAGGTTAACCTCGACGAGCTGGCGAAAATCCTCCAGTGGCATCGGACCACTGACCCCGACGATTGGATTGCAGTGGCCACGGCCGACGCAGTGCACCAGCACGCGCGCCGCCCCGTGCGCCGCGCGTGCCATGGCGATCGCCTGCTCTGCAGATCGTGCATCGGCGACGTCACAGGGAATGGCGAGCGCACCAATCTCGTCGGCAACTCTCTGGACACCCTCGGCGTCGATGTCGATCACTGCCACCTTGGCACCCGCTTCAGTGAGATAGCGCGCCGTTTCGGCACCCAGGCCCGATGCCGCCCCGGTCACTACCGCCGGACATGCCCATAGATCCATAATACGCTCCCGAGTTCTGCCGGACTGTCGGCCCGGCGCCAGCACCCATTATCGGGCGTCGCGCTTCCGCACGCAAACAGGCCCGTCGTGCGGTCGTGCGAGTAGGGGCGACGATTCCACCAGAACGGTTGTAGCCAACCTGGCAGATCTTCTTCGGCGAGCGGCAAAGACAATCTGTCATCAATCCGTCACAAAGCTGTCACATAATCTCTGCATCGTTTCGATCAACTCTAATCACGGAGACTTTCCATGTCACGCGATCTGTCCGCTTCAATTGCAACGTCGCTTTTTCCTGCAGGCGCTTTTGCTGCGGCTCTGGCGGTCAGTCCGCTGGCCATGGGCGCCGCCGCGCCCGTGGTCAAGATCGACGGTTCGAGCACGGTCTATCCGATCACCGAGGCGGTTGCCCAGGATTTCCAGCGGGCCAAGCTGCACGAAGTGCACGTCAACATCGGCGTCTCCGGAACTAGTGCCGGTTTCACGAAGTTCTGCCGCGGCGAGACCGACCTCTCGAATGCCTCGCGACCGATCCTGAAAAAGGAAATGGACGACTGCGCCAAAGCCGGCGTCCGCTTCTACGAAATGCCGATGGCCTACGATGCGCTGACCGTCGTGGTCAATCCACAGAACACCTTCGTCAATAGACTGAGCGTTGCCGATCTGAGAAAGCTTTGGGAACCGGAAGCACAGAACCGGATCAACACCTGGAAAGACCTCAACCCGGCATGGCCGGCCCAGAAGATCAATCTCTACGCGCCGGGTGCCGACTCGGGGTCTTTTGAATCCTTCACCGAAGTCGTCGTTGGCACTGCAAAGTCCAGCCGCAGCGATGTCCAGACTGCCGAAGACCACGCCGTGCTGGCGCAGCGGATCGCCGACGACAAGGACGCTCTGGGTTATCTGAGCCTCGACTACTACGTCGAAAACGGGAAGAAGCTGAAGGCTGTGGCAATCGGGGACGGCAAGGAAGCCGTTCTGCCGACGGTTGCCAACATTCGCAACGGCAGCTATCAGCCGCTGTCGCGTCCGGTGTTCCTCTACGTCAATGAAAAGTCGCTCGAAAAACCGGCGGTCAAGGATTTCGTCGATTTCTGCATGAAGAACGCCGAGCGGCTGGTTGTCGAAGCGAACTACCTGCCGCTGCCGGCACGGGCGTATAGCGAGAACCTCGAACGGATCAATGCCCGGAAAGTCGGCAGCGTTTACGGTGGCGAGAACAAGGCCCGCCCGCGGCCGGTTGACATGCGCAAGTTGCTCGATGCCTTGATGCACGGTTCCTGAGCATTGCCCCAGACAAAGATCTTTGGAATACTCCGAAGCCCCTCCGGAACCCCCACTCGCAGCGAGACACCTGCCATCCTTCCGCACAATGGACCGCTGTTGAACCCTGAACCTGTTGCTTCCTGTCACGGAGATTTGAATGTCAGCATCAGCCACTCCTCCCGGCGATGACCCGATCGCCGCTGCAACACATGCACTCAAACTGAAAAGGCTGGCCGGAAAAACCGGCGAGAAGCCGGGCCGAAAAAAGGGAAGGAAAACCGCAAGGATGGTTCGCTGCGAGGTACGCCTGACCAATAGCGAATTCCTCGATCTCTCCAGGCTGAAAAAGCAACTTGCGCGCAAGGGCGTCTCCGCCAGCAAGGAAGAACTCATTCGCGCCGGTCTCCTGCTGCTCGTCCATCTCGACCGCAGCGAGCTGAAGTCAGCGATTCGCGACGTCATCGCTCCAGAACCTGCGACCCAGGAAAGCGAATAGCGAGACGGTACGCACCAGGACCAGGGCCTGAGCCGGCCAGTGGTTCGAGATGAGTCAGGCAGATCTCGGCGCGACTGGCATATGCGAAGACCTTGGCCAGTGCGGCGATAGCCACGCAGATGGGTCTCTCGTCGGAGGCATTATCCCATTCGACAGCTTCGTCGAGCGCCGGCAGGAGATTCGGCAATTCGTTGAAGAAATAGCGCAGCAACCGAATGATTGCTGCCGAGCGCGTCGCCGACCGTCAAGACGTTCGAGCAAGGCGCCCCAGGCCCGCGGGAGCACCACGGTAGTATCGTCCGCGCCGCGCCCGGTGCGAAACCGCTGCCAGACAAGGATGCTGAACAGCGCGTCGTCATTTCCCCTATTTCCCCTATTTCCCCTCCATGACTTGGTGGCCGCCAGCGGGAACTGAGCGCCCACCGGAGCGCTTGGGCTAATCTCCAGCCGTCAGACCACATGCCAGGCACGTGGCAATTGAAACTCAAACACCGCCATTTTTCAATTTTCGGGATCGGCTGCGTTTATCATCCGCTCTTCACCATTCGGATCTGTTGCCTGCCGCATCGACCACTCACCGCTCACGCCCAATGGACAATCTGTTCGCCAAACTGCCACCTCCAGACTCGCCTGCCAATCTACGCATTGCGCCTTATCGGCTGCACAGTGTGGACTGGAGCAACCCGATCAGACCAGCGTCTGGCTGGCCGTTCATTACCACCCAGCGCCGCTGCCGGAATGAATGGCCAGCCTGCCCGTGGGCCCAAAAACCCATTGCAGCGACTCAACATCCGGGCGGCAAGCAGGTGATTGGCCGTGCAGGAACGGGCCAGGCCGTTTATGCTGTCGAAGCACGGATGCCGGCCCATGTCGTCTGCGCCTTTTCCCGCCTGCCAACAAGGTGCACAATGCACCATTCGATCCTTGCAACGGCCGGACCCTTCCCTGAAGGTGATCAGTCGCCGACGAGACTTTCACATTAACCCTGCGGCCCTGCCAATACCATGGACCCTGATCTGATCGATGCCAATCTGGTTTTCGCCAAGACCCCGGCCGGCGAAGAAGCGATGCTGCAACGAACGCGGGTCGTCCAGCGAAACGTCCGGATGGTGCTCATTCTCGTCGATGGCAACGCCACCGTCGCCGAATTATGCGACAAGACCGGCAATGCTCCGATTACCCAGAATGCACTGCTCGAACTCGAACATGACGGATTCATCGAACGGAGAATCGAAAAGAACTCGGTCTGGCGGCACGCCAAGGACTCACCTACAGGCATCGTGGCAACGGCCATCCGTGCGGTTTCCGAATTCTCCACTTTTGGCGACAACGCTGCCGCACCCGTCGAGGAACCTGTATCCGACGACCAGAAAGGCCGGAGCATTCCTTTGCCTGATTCTGAAAGTCGGGGAAGCCATCCCTCGCGCGCTCCCCTCTCGCTCACGCCGCAGCCTTCTCTGAGCGGCGGCCCGCTGTCCGGCGCGGCCCTGCAGCCACAGCAGGAAACCACAGTTGCCAGACCGGCGGCAACCGCCGAAGCCGAACCGGCGAAACCCTCGCTTGTTGATCGTCTGAAGGCGATCGCCCGACCTGCCACTGAGAACGATGAGCCAGCGCTCAAACCGATCCGGCGTGGCCGCCGGCGATGGTCTCTGACCTGGTCGCTGGGCCTGCTGCTGGGGGGACTGTCGCTCTGCGCCGTGCTCTTTCTTCTGGCCCTGTTCTTTCCTTACGCCAACTACCTGCCGGAGGTGGAAGCCGGCCTGGCGCAAAGCATCGGACAGCCTGCCAGGATCGATCGTATGCGGGTCAGTGTCTATCCCCGGCCCGGCTTGCTGCTGGTCAATGTCCGCCTCGGTGAGGGAAGCGAGGGGCTTGAGATCGCCGAGGTCCGCCTGCAACCCGAACTCCAGACGCTTCGGGCGGACAAGATTCTCTTCAGGGAGGCTGAACTGAGCGACGTCAGGCTGTCCGTCGCGACGATCAGCAATCTGTCGCGAATGCTGGCCTCCGTCGCCAGCCCATCAGCCCGGGCCGGCGTTCAGCAGTTGACGATCAGCAATGCGGCATTCTCGTTCTCCGAACTGGCCATTGACGAAATGGATGGCCACTGCGAACTCTCGACCGATCACCACCTGGAATCGATCTCGCTACGCTCGCGAGACCGCGCCCTGCTGTTGAAGCTCAACCCGAGCGAGCGCGGACTCACGGTTCAGATCGATGCGATCGCCTGGCGGGTAGCACAGGGTTCGCCGTTTCTTTTTGATTCGTTGAACGTGAAGGGCGTCATCGAAGGCAGCGATTGGGTCATCGACAGCTTCGAATCGCGAATTTTCGACGGCGTGGTGCGCGCGGCGATGATACTGCGCGATGGACAGCAAGCGGCAATTGCCGGTGAACTGTCGTTCGAGCGGATCAATGCCCGGAAACTCGGCGAAGCCCTGGGTATCGGGAGCCAATTCCAGGGCGAGGCGCATGGCAAGCTGAAATTCTCGGCCAACTCGGCCAGTTGGCCAGGCCTACCCGCTGCACTTCAGGCCAGCGGAAACTTTACGATGCGTCGTGGCAGGCTGGGTGGCATCGATCTTCCCGAGGCAGTACGCCGATCATTGAGCACGCCAGCAACGCTGGGCGGCTGGACCCGTTTCGAGGAATTGTCCGGCGCCATCACGGTGACGCCAGACGCTTTCCTCTTTTCACGCCTGGCGTTGAATGCCGGCCTGATGCAGTCCTCTGGACAGATCGAACTGACCCGCAAGCTCCAGTTACGCGGCAGGATGGATGTCCAGATGCGCGGCCAGGCTGATCACAGCAGCCGGTCGATCCTGATCAGCGGCCCCCTCAAGTCGCCGCTGACGCAAACAGCCAACCACTGATCAGGGAATCATCCATTAGAGGACCGCTGCGATGGCGTCAGCCACGTAGTCGATGTTGTGCGTATTCAGCGCCGCCAGGCAGATTCGGCCACTGCTCACAGCGTAAATACCGAACTCCTCACACATGCGGTTGACCTGCTCGGCGCTCAGTCCGGTATAGGAGAACATCCCTCTCTGCCGAATGACAAAGGAGTAGTCCTGACTGACTCCCCGGCCCTTCAGCCGGTCGACCAGACTGAGGCGCATGGCACGGATTCGCCCGCGCATTTCTGCCAGTTCTTCTTCCCACAAGCGGCGCAGCTCCGGACTGGACAACACCGCAGAGACAATGGCACCGCCATGCGTCGGCGGGCTGGAGTAGTTGGTGCGGACGATACGCTTGATCTGTGACAGCACGCGCGCTGATTCATCCCTGTTGGCGGTGATCACCGACAGGGCACCGACACGCTCTCCGTACAGCGAGAACGATTTCGAAAATGAACTCGCCACGAGGAACTGCAAGCCAGACTCAGCAAACAGCCGGAGCGCCAGGGCATCCTCTACGAGGCCGTCAGCAAAGCCCTGATAGGCGATGTCCACGAAGGCCAGGAGACCACGGGCGCCGATCACTTCGATGACCTGGCGCCACTGTACCTCGTCGAGATCAGCGCCGGTTGGATTATGGCAACAGGCATGCAGAACGACGATTGAACCCGTCGGCAAGGCATTCAGTCCAGCCTGCATGGCGGCAAAATTGACGCCATGCGTCGCTGGATCGTAGTAAGGATAAGTCGCCACCGTGAAGCCTACGTTCTCGAACAGTGCGCGGTGATTTTCCCAGCTCGGATCGCTGAGATACACCGTGGCTTCGGGCAGCAGACGCCGCAGATAGTCGGCGCCGACCTTGAGCGCGCCGGTGCCGCCCAGCGCCTCGATGGTGAGCACGCGCCCCTCTGCAAGAAGCGCCGAGTCGGCACCGAAAAGCAGCTTCTGTACGTTCTGATTGTAAGCGGCCAGGCCGTCGATCGGTTGATAGCCACGCGGCGGCATGGCCTCCAGACGAGCTTTCTCGGCCAGTTTGACGGCAGCGAGCAGGGGCACCTTGCCACTGCCATCGAGGTACACGCCAACGCCGAGGTTGACCTTGGTGGAGCGTCCATCGGCGTTGAATGATTCGGTGAGGCCGAGAATGGGATCGCGTGGAGCCATTTCCACGGCGGCGAAAATCGAAGCGGTCATGCAGGTTTCCTCAGTTGCTCGGTTGGTCAAGATGGGTTCGTTGTGCCTTGACGAAAGCGGTGGTGCATGGTTCCTTCACCCACCGAAGACACAACCAGATCCGCGAGACAGAACGCTGAACGGCCGTTCTCGGCGCCGATCCGTCGCGAAACAACGTAGAATTCTAACATGCCGAACCAAGCGCACTCTCCTGAGAAACCGCCCTTCGTCACCTTCGAGGGCAGCCCGTTTCGTCTCTACCAACCCTTCCTGCCGGCCGGCGACCAACCTGCCGCCATTGATCGGCTGGTCGAAGGATTGCAGGACGGGCTCTCATTCCAGACCCTGCTTGGCGTCACCGGCTCGGGCAAGACCTACACCATGGCCAATGTCATCGCGCGAACGGGTCGTCCAGCGCTCGTTCTGGCGCCCAACAAAACGCTCG
>WBZL01000269.1_pt1 | contig 56805 bp, 42 predicted proteins | sample 5204291 | NCBI WGS metagenome assembly WBZL01 (sample SAMN12344345, study PRJNA552823) | activated sludge metagenome | biome: Activated sludge suspended growth; feature: Nitrification reactor; material: Wastewater; isolation source: activated sludge from nitrification reactor of wastewater... | reverse complement strand
GCCTAGTCGCCCCCATCGTTTCTGGCTCCTGAATTCTGGCTGCTGGTTTTCTGTAATGGGGGGTCGCCTCAGCTTGGGCTGAGGTTGGGCGCGTAGCCCCCAGCGGCCGCAAAAACCAGCCCCTGGCTTGGGGCGTGTTGCCTGCGCCAATGAATTTCCTTTCATTTCAAAACATAGGGTAGGGGCGGGATGGCGCGGATTGGCGCAAGGTGAACAGATGGCTTATTCCCCGCGCCGTCTCGCCCATGCGTCACCTGCCAACGTTATGTCGGGGTTAAACAAGGGCGAGACGACCGGGAGGCGAGGCCAGCGGCGTTGCCAGCGTCAACCCCGGTCATCCCGCCCCTACGATAATTATGTGTATGGTGGGGCAAAATAAGGTTCCGATGATTTGATATGACGCGATATGATTCATCTAAACACCGCCGTCGTTCCATTCGCCTGCCGCAATGGGATTATCGTGCGCTGGGGTATTATTTTGTTACGATTTGCACCTGGCGGCGCGAAACCCTGTTTGCCAACCCTGCCTATCATGACATTGCCGCCCACGCCTTGCAGCGTGTGCCGCAGCAGCCACATGCCCGGCACGTGCAACTGGATGGTTGGGTGATTATGCCCAATCATGTCCACGTTATTTTTCTGCTGGTGGGGGAACCGCTGGATGAGGCTGTTGGGGAAGCTGCCGGGTTGCAGAACGCCCCGGCGGGGTCGCTGGGGGTGGTGGTGGGGCGATACAAAACGGCCGTTTCTACTCCCATCAACCAATTGCGGCGAGGAGAGAAAACGGCCGTTTGGCAGCGTGGCTATTACGAACGGATCATCCGCAATGACCGGGAATTGCAGGCCACCCGTCAATACATTGCCGATAACCCCCTCCGTTGGGCCGAAGACCGTGATAATTTGGACAAATTATTGGTAAAAATGACCCGCCACCCGCAGGGGCGGGATGGCGCGGGTTGACGCAAGGTGAACGGGTGACCCTGTCTCCGCACCGTCTCGCCCACGCGCCACCCGATTTCAAACACGGGGTAGGGGCGGGATGGCGCGGGTTGACGCAAGGTGAACAGACGGCTTTATCTCCGCGCCGTCTCGCCCATGCGTCACCCGCCAACGTTATGTCGGGGTTAAACAAGGGCGAGACGACCGGGAGGCGAGGCCAGCGGCGTTGCCAGCGTTAACCCCGGTCATCCCGCCCCTACCGTGCGTTGGGTTATGGGTGCCGATAAAACGACGCATTGGCGGCGGGGAGGGGGGTGTTGCCCATGATGAGGTCGGCGGCTTTTTCGGCCAGCATGATGGTGGGGGCGTAGATGTTGCCATTGGTCACGTAGGGCATCACCGACGCATCCACCACGCGCAGCCCTTCCAGCCCGTGGACGGCCATGGTGGTAGGGTCAACCACGGCCAGCGGGTCAACCCCCATTTTGCAGGTGCAGGAGGGGTGGTACGCCGTTTCGCCGTCGTGGCCCACCCAGTCGAGAATTTCCTGGTCGGTCTGAACGGCCGTTCCCGGTGACAACTCCCCCCCATTAAACCCATCAAACGCTGGTTGGTTCAAAATATGCCGCGCACAGCGAATCGCCTCCACCCACTCCCGCCGATCCTGTTCCGTCGAAAGGTAATTAAAGCGCAAAGCCGGGTGCTGGCGTGGGTCTGCCGACTTGATCTTCACCGATCCCCGCGCATCGGAATACATCGGCCCCACATGCACCTGGTACCCATGCCCACCCCCTGGTGAGGTGCCATCATACCGCACCGCCACCGGCAAAAAGTGGAACATGAGGTTGGGGTAAGCCACGTCGTCGTTGCCACGGATAAAGCCACCCGCTTCAAAATGGTTGGTGGCGGCGGGCCCTTGGCGGAACAGCAGCCATTGCAGCCCCACCCAGGGCTTGTTGTACCACTGCATAGCGGGATAGACCGACACCGGCTGGGTGCAGGCATATTGCACATAGACTTCCAAATGGTCTTGCAAATTTTCCCCCACGCCGGGCAAATCATGCACCACATTGACCCCCAGCTTTTCCAAATCGGCGGCGTTGCCTACGCCGGAAAGTTGTAAAAGCTGCGGCGAATTGATGGCCCCGCCGCAGAGGATGACCTGCCCGGCCAGCAGCTTTTCCGGTTTGCTGCGCCCGCGCTGCACCTCCACGCCAATGGCGCGTTTGCCATCAAACAAAATGCGGCTGACAAAGGCGCGGGTCATCACCTCCAGATTTTCCCGGCCCATGACGGGGTGCAAATAGGCGCGGGCGGCGCTGAGCCGACGGCCGTTTTGGATGTTGCGGTCGAAGCGGGCAAACCCCTCTTGCTTGTAGCCGTTGACATCACTGGTGAGCGGGTAGCCTGCCTGCTGCACGGCCTCGAAAAAGGCCCCAAAGAGCGGATTGGTGGCCGGGCCGCGCTCCAGCACCAGGGGACCATTGTCGCCGCGAAACTCATCGCTCCCGGCGAGGCAATTTTCCATCCGCTTGAAGTAAGGAAGGCAGTGGGCATAATCCCAGCTTGCCATGCCGGGGTCGTCTGCCCAGCGTTCGTAGTCGAGCGGGTTGCCGCGCTGGAAGATCATGCCGTTGATGCTGCTGGAGCCGCCCAGCACTTTGCCGCGTCCGTGGTAGACGCGACGGTTGTGCATAAACGGTTCTGGCTCGGAGTGGTAACGCCAATCGTAGAAGCGGTTGCCGATGGGAATGGTGAGGGCGGCCGGCATGTGGATGAAGATGTCCCATTTGTAGTCGGGGCGGCCGGCTTCCAGCACTAGCACGCGGTGGTTGGGGTCGCTGCTGAGGCGGTTTGCCAGCACGCAGCCAGCCGACCCGCCGCCGATGATGATTGTGTCTATCTGTGTATTCATCCTTGCCTCCTGCGATCAATGAATGGTGGGGGGTAGAGACGCGAAATTTTGCATCTCTACTATACCAACCAGACGGTATAGTAAATTGGCGGGATTTTAGGATATACTTGGGGGAGTTGTCAATGAATGGACAGACCTTCGAGGTTTTGTGTAAAGGATTATGAGCCAGAGACGAACGGCCGTTGAGACCCGTGAACTTATTTTTGAAGCGTGCAGCAACATTTTGCGGTGCGACGGGTTAGCCAGCCTGACGCTCGATGCTGTGGCCGAGGAGGCCGGGTTGAGCAAGGGGGGGCTGCTGTACCATTTCCCCAGCAAGGTGGCGCTTGTTGAAGGGCTGTTTGAATACCACAACGACATTTTTGAGCAGCGGCTGCAAGAGTTGACCGCTGCTGAAGGTGACGACCCCGGCGCGTGGCTGCGGGCGTATGCCAAGGCTTCGGTGGAGCAAATTACCGACCCCGATTGTGCCAGCCTCTATGTGAGCCTGTTTGCCGCCGAGGAGCGATATGCCAGCGCCCACAAGCTGATGCGGCAAAAATATGTGCGCTGGCAGCAGCAGGTGGAAGCGAGCGGGTTAGACCCAGCGCTGGCAACATTGGTGCGTTTGGCCGTTGATGGGTTGTGGTTTGCCGAGATGCACAAATATGCGCCACCCCCTGCTGAACAGCGTGGCGCAATTGTGGATTTAATTTTGCAACTAACCAGAAATTCGGACATACTTTGACGCTAACGTGGCTCAAGAAGTTCAACTTCTGCCAGAAGTTGAACTTCTCAGCATTGATTGTTGATTACCAATTACGAAAACAAAACATATGTCGAAAGTTGAACTGCATCATATTTGGAAAATCTTTGGCCCTAACCCGCAGTATGTTATGGAGACGCTGGAAAAATCGGCTTCGCGGGCGGATGTGTTGAGCCAGACGGGGCATGTGCTGGCGGTGCGGGATGTGTCGCTGGCGGTGGGGGAGGGGGAGATTTTTGTGGTGATGGGGCTTTCGGGCAGCGGCAAGTCTACGCTGGTGCGCTGCCTGTCGCGGCTGATTGAGCCGACGGCGGGCAAGGTGCTGATCAACGGCGAGGATGTGACGGCGATGGATGAGGGGGCACTGCGGGAGCTGCGGCGGCACAAGGTGAGTATGGTGTTCCAGCGGTTTGGCCTGTTTCCCCATCGGCGGATTTTGGATAATGTGGCGTATGGGTTGGAGGTGCAGGGGGTGGAAACGGCCGTTCGTCGTGCCAAGGCAGAACAAGTGCTGCAACTGGTGGGGCTGGACGGCTGGGAAAACCATTTCCCCCATGAACTAAGCGGCGGGATGCAGCAGCGGGTGGGGCTGGCGCGGGCGTTGGCCGTTGACCCCGAAATTATGCTGTGCGACGAGCCATTTAGCGCCCTTGACCCGCTGATTCGGCGCGACATGCAAAACGAATTGCTTCATTTGCAGCAAACCCTGCACAAAACCATCATTTTTATTACCCACGACTTTTTGGAAGCGCTGAAACTGGGCGACCGCATTGCCATTATGAAGGATGGCGAGGTGGTGCAGCTTGGCACGCCGGAGGAGATTGTAGCGCGGCCGGTGAATGATTATGTGCGCGAATTTACGCGGGATGTGCCTCGCGCCAAGGTGCTGACGGCGGCGGCGGTGATGAACCCGGCCAACAGAGCCACGGCCGAGCAGTCGGTGGCGGGGGAGACGACGCTGGAGGCGTTGATTCCGCGTGTGCTGTCGTATGACGGGTTGCTGGCGGTGGTGGACGACTCCGGGGCGGTGATTGGTTCGCTGGATCGGCGCACGGTGCTGCTGGCGCTGGCGGAGGGTTAGACGATGGGGCAACTGGCGCAACGGATAGATGGGTTGGGGCAAAAGCGGGGGGGAAAACGGCCGTTTTTACCCCTCATTCTCTTCATCGTTGGCATCATCGTCCTGCTGCTGCTGGCGCGGGCGGTTAGCGCAACCGACACCTTTTCCGAGACGTGGAATCTGGGGCTGCGCGAGGTGCTGAACGAGTTCAAGCGGTGGGTTGTGGTCAACCGCAATGACCATTGGCTGTTTGTCTTTTTCTTTGAGCCACTGAGCGCAATTATTGATTTTGGCCTGCGGCGGGTGGAGGATTTGCTGCTGTGGCTGCCGTGGCCGGTGGTGGTGGTCGGTACGTTTTGGCTGGGGGAGCGGATTGGGGGGTTGAGGTTGGGGTTGTTAACGGCCGTTTGTCTCATTCCCATGGGGCTGGCCGGGCTGTGGGCCGAAAGTATGCAAACGTTGTCGCTGATGGTAACGGCCGTTCTCTTCGCCCTCGCCCTCGGCATCCCCGTTGGCATTTGGACAGCCCGCAGCCCCCGCGCCGAGCAACTGCTCCGCCCCGTGCTGGATGCCATGCAAACCATGCCCGCCTTCGTCTACCTTATCCCCGTCCTCCTTTTCTTTGGCGTGGCCCGCGTCCCCAGCATCATCGCCACCATCATCTACGCCCTGCCCCCCATCATCCGCCTCACCAACCTCGGCATCCGCACCGTCCCCGCCGATGCCATTGAAGCCGCCGAAGCATTTGGAGCCACCGAACGCCAGCTTCTGCGCGGCGTGCAGTTGCCGCTTGCCATGCCCACCATCATGGTGGGGGTCAACCAAACCATCATGATGGCACTCAGCATCGTCGTCATCGCCGCCCTCATCGGCGCGGGCGGATTGGGCGATGTCGTCCTCAAATCGCTGCGCCGTTTGCAGGTGGGTGCTGCCCTGGAAGCCGGTCTCGCCATCGTTTTTATGGCCGTCCTGCTGGATCGCCTTAGCGCCGCCCTCACCCATTTGGAGCGCAACAGCCAGCCTCGTTTCAAAGGGTTTCGCTTTTTTAGCGAAAAGCAGCGGCACATCACGCTAGTGCGCCGGATTGAGGCGGGGATTGAAGCCATTTACCAGGCGTGCGGCCGTTATGCCAACTGGGTTAGCGGGCAGCTAGAGCGTGTTTTCAAAGCAGGGCGCGTCGGGCAATGGGTGCGTCGTTATCCCAACGGCATGGCGTTGCTGTTCACGCTGCTGCTCGTCAGCATCCTCATGCGGCTGCTGGGGTTGGGGGATTTTCCCCGCGCTCTGCGGCTGGACATTCGTGGCCCGGTGGATGCGCTGGTGCAGTGGATGCAGGTCAATTTGTACGACATTGGCGGCTCCGGCATTGGCACGGGGCCACTGCGCGATTTTCTCATTATCAGCGTTTTCCAGCCTTTGCAGCGTTTTTTGGCTGAACAGTTGCCGTGGACGGTGGTGGCGTTTGTCTTTGCCTTTATGGCTCACATGGCTGGCGGCTGGCGGCTGTCGCTGTCGGTGCTGTCGCTGACGGTGCTGATGGGGCTGCTGGGAATGTGGCCGTTTGCGATGGACACGCTGGCGCAAACACTGGTGGCGGTGGTGATTTGCGTGGCAATTGGCATTCCCCTGGGCATTTGGTCGGCTCACAACGACCGGGTGGAGCAGTTTATTCGCCCCATTCTCGACTTTTTGCAGACCATTCCCATTTTTGTCTATCTGGTGCCAGTGATTATGCTGTTTGGCACGGGCAGCGTGGCGGGGCTGATTGCCTCGGTGCTGTATTCGGCGGTGCCGGTGATTCGCCTGACCAATGCCGGGATTCGCAGTGTGGATGAGACGCTGCGCGAATCGGCTACGGCTTTTGGCTCGACGCAGCGGCAGATGTTGACCAAGCTGGAGATTCCGCTGGCGTTTCCTTCGATTATGTTGGGGATTAACCAGACGATTATGATGGTGCTGGCGATGGTGATTATTGCCGGGCTGGTGGGGGCGACGGGGCTGGGGCTGGAGGTGTATCAGGGGTTTGCCAATGATAACCTGGGGCGGAGTGTGGAGGCCGGGTTGGCGATTGTGCTGCTGGCGATTGTGATTGACCGGATTACGCAGAAGTTGGCGGAGAAAACGGCCGTTTCTGCCAACATCACCCTGTAGTTTATTGGGGGATTGGAGATTAGAGATTGGAGATTGGGAACCATATCTCCGATCTCTAATCTCCAATCTCTACAAGGTTTATAAGAGGAGATAGAAAAGATGAAACAAAAATGGATGCTATTTGTTGTGCTGCTGTTAACATCGCTGGTCGTTGTTGGCTGCGGCAGCAAGGAAACGATCACGCTGGTGGAAAATGCGTGGCCGGCTTCCGAGCTAAATGTGGCTGTTGCCAAGATCATCATCGAGAAAGAGCTGGGCAACCCCGTTGAAATTGTGGCTTTGGACGAAAACGCCCAGTGGGATGCGCTGGCTGGCGGCGATGTGGATGCCAGCCTGGAAGTGTGGCCGTCGGGTCACGGCGAGCGTATTGCCGAATATATTGACAATTTAGGCACGGTGGAAAATGGGGGGCCGCTGGGGCCTGTAGGCGAGATTGGCTGGTATGTGCCGCAATATGTGGTGGATGCCAACCCGGCGTTGGCGACGTGGGAAGGGTATGCGGATGCGGCGGCTGAATTTGCTTCGGCGGAAACGGGGGAAAACGGCCGTTTTCTCGGTGCCGACCCCAGCTGGGTGCAATATGACGAAGCCATCATTGCCAACCTCGGCCTTCCCTTCCAGGTCGTTTGGACTGGCTCCGAAGATGCGCTGCTGGCCGAAGTTTCCTCCGCCTACAGCCGTCAGGAACCCGTGCTCTTCTACTTCTACTCCCCCCACGCCATCTTCCAGCAACTGGATCTGGTGCAGGTGGAACTGCCAGCCTACAGCGACGAATGTTACGCCGACCCTGCCGCCATTGACTGTGCTTATCCCAAAGACGACCTCATGAAAATCTTTAGTGGCGGTTTGGCCGGCAAAGATGCCGATGTCCACACCTTCTTGGCAAACATGAACTACGGCAGCGATGCCCAAATTGAAATGCTTGCCATGCTCAACGAAGGCAAAACGGTTGAAGAAGCCGCCCAGGCCTGGGTAGATGCCCACGAAGACACGTGGCGTGCCTGGCTACCGTAGAGCGCATCTGTTTATGCGTGCCTATCAGAAGTTCAACTTCTTCTGAGAAGTTGAACTTCTAAATGGGCAAGTTATTTAATTTCCATTCCTTAGGGTCTGTCCAGAAACAAGTAAGACAATTTTACACTGGATACCAGTCAAACTTCTGATAAATCATCTAAGTTATTCGTGGACGGACCCTTAGGGTTTAATCAAAAATAACTTTGCAGTTCCAGAAGTTCAACTTCTCCAAGAAGTTGAACTTCTAAATCCCAAGTTATTAATGAACGAACCCTAAGCGTAGGGCGAGAGAGGTAATGGTATTTCCACGCGCCCTACGCCCCTACACCTCACGCTTCACGGCTGATGCCCAATTGAACAGTTACTGCCGTTTGACACCCTTTGTGCCATTCGTTACAATCGTGCGGTTTGCGTTAAGGCGCGAATGTAGGTCTAATCGTAAGTTAAAATAAAGAGCGGGAGGCCGCTTTTTGGGGTTCAAAAGAGCCCGATTATGAAGCCATGCCAGAAAATCTGGCGCGGATTCATTTTTGCAGACTTCATTGTTTGCACCCAACATTCCCAACAAACTTTTTTATCAATACGGAGGATAGGCGAATGGATTTACCAATTTTTTGGTGGCTTGGCCCCATCGGAGCTGTAGCCGCACTAGTATCTGCCTACGTTTTCTACAATGGCATCATGAAAGAAAGCGAAGGTACGAAAGAGATGATCGAAATTGCCCAGGCGATTCGCGAAGGGGCAATGGCCTATTTGCGGGCACAGTACCGCGTTGTTGGCATGGTGTTTGCTGCCATGTTTGTTCTGTTTTTGGTGATGGCGTTGCTCAACGTTCAAAGCATCTGGGTGACAGTTGCGTTCCTGACGGCCGGCTTCTTTTCCGGTGCTGCCGGGTTCGTGGGCATGAAGACGGCCACCAACGCTTCTGCCCGCACCGCCAACGCCGCCCGCAAGAGTCTGAACGGCGGTTTGCGCGTCGCTTTTCGTGCCGGAGCCGTGATGGGGTTAACCGTGGTTGGTTTTATCTTGCTCGACAGCAGCATTTGGTTCCTCATTCTTTACTTTGGCGTGGGGCTTGACCCCGCTACCCTGACCTCAGTGATGCTGAGCGCCGCCGTTGGTGCTTCCACCATGGCACTCTTTGGTCGTGTGGGCGGTGGTATTTACACCAAAGCGGCTGATGTGGGTGCTGACCTTGTGGGGAAGGTTGAGGCTGGCATTCCTGAAGACGACCCGCGTAACCCGGCAACCATTGCCGACAACGTGGGCGACAATGTGGGGGATGTGGCTGGTATGGGTGCTGACCTGTATGAATCGTATCTGGCCGCTATTTTGGCAACGGCCGCTTTAGGTGTGGCTGCCGTGGGAACGTCTGCCAGCCTGGCTGAACAGCTCAAATACGTGACCGCGCCGGTGATGCTGGCGGGGTTGGGCGTGCTGCTTTCCATTGGCGGGGTGTTCCTGGTTCGCGCCAGCGAAGAGGCGACCATGAAAGAGTTGCTCCACACGCTGGAACGCGCCATTCGCATTGCGGCGGCCGGGATTGGGGTATTGACCGCCCCCCTGCTCTACCTGCTGGGCATTCCCAACTGGTGGCAGATCTGGATTGCGGTGATTGCGGGTATTTTGATCGGTATTTTGATTGGCCGTGTGACGGAATATTACACTTCGGCTGATTACAAGCCGACACAAGGCATTGCCCAACAGTCGCAGACGGGGCCGGCGACGGTGATCATCAGCGGTTTGGCGGTGGGCATGGAGTCTACGGCGCTTCCGGTGTTGATTATTGTGGCGGGAACGGCCGTTGCCTTCTATGTCTCTGGCGGGGCAAGCAACCTGCTGGGTGGTCTCTTTGGCGTGGGCATGGCCGCTGTGGGGATGCTCTCTACGCTAGGGCTGACGCTGGCAACCGATGCCTATGGCCCGGTGGCCGACAACGCCGGTGGGAACGCCGAAATGGCCGGTTTGGAACCCAGCGTCCGCGAACGCACCGACCAGCTTGACTCCCTGGGCAATACCACGGCCGCTATCGGTAAAGGGTTTGCCATCGGTTCGGCGGCTCTTACCGGGCTGGCACTGCTGGCGGCTTATTTGCAGCAAGTGCGTCTGAGCATTCCCGGTATGGCTGATGAAACCATCGAGCAACTGGTGCAAGATTTCAATGTGACCCCGCTGAACCCGGCGTTCCTTTTTGGGCTGTTTATTGGCGGTATGGTTGCGTTTTACTTCTGCGCCCTTACCATGAGCGCGGTTGGCCGTTCGGCCGGGGCCATGGTGGAAGAAGTTCGCCGTCAGTTCCGCGAGATTCCGGGCATTATGGAAAGGAAAAGCAAGCCCGATTATGCAGCCTGTGTGGAAATTAGCACCCAGGCGGCGCTGCGGGAAATGCGTATCCCATCGCTGCTGGCGATTGTGGTTCCCGCTGTCGTGGGTATCGTCTTGGGTGTTCCCGGCGTGCTGGGGCTGCTGTCTGGGGCGCTGGCAACGGGCTTTTCCCTGGCGGTGATGATGGCAAATGCTGGTGGTGCCTGGGATAACGCCAAGAAATATATTGAGGCGGGACACCTGGGTGGCAAAGGTTCGCAGAACCACAAAGCTACAGTTGTGGGTGATACGGTTGGCGATCCGTTTAAGGATACCTCTGGCCCGTCGCTCAACATTTTGATTAAGCTGATGTCGGTGGTTTCGGTGGTGTTGGCTGGTTTGGTTGCGTCCATTGGGGATGGCTATGGCCTGATTGGCTGGCTGATCAACTAAAAGATGAGAGATGGCAGGAGCAAGAGATGATGGTTGTCACTTGCTCTCTGCTTTTTTTCTTTTTATTATCAAAAGGCGCACGGCTTCGTTGCGCCTTTTTTATTTGATCTGTGAGGCATTATGACAACTCTTTTGGTTCACACGCCTGCCTTGGCACACACACAGCAGGGGCACCCGGAAAGCCATTTGCGGATGCTGCAGCTTTTGCCAACGTTGGAGCGGTTTGGGGTATTGGGTGATTTAACGGCCGTTTCTTCCCCCTACGCCACCACCGACCAACTCCACTACGCCCATTTGCCCACGCTGGTGGACAAAGTGCGCCAAACCGCACTGCGAGGTGGTGGGTTACTTGACCACGGTGACACCTACGCCACCGCCCAAAGCTATGATTTGGCGCGGCTGGCAGTTGGTGGCTGCTGTGAAGCGGTAAGCCAGGTTATGACCGGGCAGGCGCGGAACGCCATTGCCCTGGTGCGGCCTCCCGGCCACCACGCCGAATTTGCCACCATTAGCGGTTTTTGCCTGTTTAACAATGTTGCCATTGCCGCCCGCCATGCCCAGCGCGTACACGGGGTGCGGCGCGTGGCAATTGTGGATTTTGACGTGCACCACGGTAACGGTACGCAGGACATTTTTTATGAGGATAGCTCGGTGCTGTTTGTTTCCACCCATCTTTACATGCCCCGGCTTTTTTACCCTGGCAGCGGGTCGGCGCAGGAGGTTGGGTCGGGCTTTGGGCAAGGCTACACGTTAAACGTGCCGTTTGGCCCAAATGTGGGGGATGTGGGGTATGGACGCACGTTTAAGGAGCTGATTGGGCCGAAGCTGGCGGCGTTTCAGCCGGAGCTGCTGCTGGTGTCGGCGGGGTATGATGCCCATTGGCAAGACCCGCTGGCGTGGGCGGGGCTGTCGCTGACGGGGTATGCCAATATTGTGCGGCAGTTGGTGGAGATGGCGGAGAGGTTGTGTAACGGCCGTTTACTCGTCGTCCTTGAAGGCGGCTACCATTTGGAAGCGTTAACCTTTGGCATACTCAACACCGTCTATGCCCTGCTGGGGCGTGACCAGATTGAAGACCCCTTGGGGCCAATGGTGGAAGCAGAGCAAGACGTGAGCCACCTGCTGGCACATCTGCGCCAGCGCCATTTTGACGATATTGCCTGGTAAATAATTTGGGGCGGGTTGCGGAAAACGCAAAAACTTTGCATAATATCACCATTAACGAAAGCGATAAAAGGATTTTAGCGTAAAGTCGCGGCGGCTTTACGCTTTATGTGTTTCTATCCTGTGGCTAAAGAAATTGCCCTCCCAACTTATCTCAAACAAATAGGCCAGCTATTGGAGGAAAGGCGTTACCCGGAAGTGGTGCTGCACGCGCAGCACGTCTTGAAGCGGTACCCACGCCATATTTTTACCTATCGGCTGTTGGGGCAAGCGTTGCTGGAGCAGCAAGATTACACGGGGGCGGCTGATTTGCTCCAGCGTGTGTTGAGTGCCAATCCCAATGATTTGATTGCCCACTTGGGGTTAGCCATTGCCTACTCCGAAGATGCGCTGTACTCGCAGGCCATTTGGCATTTGCTCCATGCCTATGAGATGGATCCATACAATGTCAACATCCAGCGGGAACTGCGTGAGCTGTATCGGCAGCGGGGTGGAGAGCATGTTGGTGGGATTTCAATTTCTCCGGCGGCGTTGGCGCGGCTGCATTTTAAGGGCGGGCAGTACCAGCAGGCGAGTGTGGAACTGCGGCAAATTTTGCAGGCTGATACTGAGGAGCGTGTTGATTTGGAACTGCTGCTGGCTGAATCACTGTGGCGCAATCGGCAGCGGCTGGAAGCGGCCGAGATATGTGAGTCGGTGTTGGCAAAGTTGCCAAACTGTATCACGGCCAACGCGATTTTAGGGGAGATTTATTTATCGGGTGAGCGCACTTCGGCGGCTGCACCATATTTGACGTTGGTGCAGACGTTGACACAGGTGAGCCAGCTTGATTTGGACCCGGAAACGACGGTGGGGGCGGCTTTTTCGTTGCCAGAGGCACCGGCTTTGCCGCCGCAGGTAATGATTGCGCCGCTGGATGAGCAGGCGGTGGCGGCGGCGTTGGGGCTGGCCGAGGAACGGGCAACGCCAACGATTGCGGATTGGGTGTCGGGATATGGGCTGGAAGAAACGGCCGTTTCCGACGAAAATCTCTATGATTGGCTGGAGCCGGTTGCTGATGAGGCGGTGGCGGGAGAAACGGCCGTTAAGGCAGACTCGCCCGGCTGGCTGGAACCGGCACTAACCGACACCTTGCCGCCGCAGCGGGTAGATGCAACCGAACTGGAAGCATTGATCCAGGCGCTGGACGGGCGGGAGCAGCCTGAAGATGAAGACATGCTGCCGGATTGGCTGCAAACGGGTTTGAGCGGTGAGCCGTTGATGGCAGAACCGGCTAAAGTAGATAGTTTTGCAAATGATGATGCGCTTCCTGAGTGGTTGTGGGCGGGGGAAACGGCCGTTGATAATGCTCAGGAAGGTGATGGCAATCGCCATGAAGAACAGTACGCTGTAACGGAGGATACTGTGGCCGAAGATAAAAATAAGAAAACAAGTGCGGCAAATAGGGCCCAGAGCGATTCACAACGTGAAGTACCGGAATCAATGGATGATGCTTTGGCCTGGTTGGATGAGCTGATTGGGCAGAATGAGAAGCCCCCTCAGGCACCCCAGACAGATGACGATGTGCCTGACTGGCTGCAAGAATTATCGCCTCATTCTGCGAATCAGGATGAGGCAGTTCCGAATGATGCTTTGCCTGAATGGCTGCGAGAAGCGGCACTGACATCCGAAACGACTTTGCCCCGCGTACTGGATAAGGACGATGACCCCATTGTTGAGGCTGAAATTTCGCCCATTGATACTGACCTGTCCTGGCTGGATGCGTTGACCAATGACTCTGCTTCTGTGGGCGACGACATGCCCACCATGACGTGGGAGGGCAGTTCAGACGAGCCGCAAGATTTTGATGAGGCGATGGCGTGGCTGGAAGAGCTGGCGGCTGGGCAGAAAACGCCCATTGAAGAGCCGCCAACGATTGCCCGTGGACTGTTTGGCACCGAGGTGCTGGCGGGGAAGGGCAATCGGGACGAATCGAAGCCTGTGCCGGAAAAGGGGGTTGCGGCAGATGCTTTGCCTGAGGCGGATGTTGACCCGATGGATGACGCGATGGCATGGCTGGAAGCGTTGACGGCTGATGGTGCAAAGAAGACGGCCGATGAACGGCCGTCTTTGGCGGAAGCCACCCGTGGGGCAACCAATGCTGCCTTGCAGGATGCTGACGTGGTGCCGGATGTGGGGGTGGACGATGCGGCGATGGCGTGGCTGGATGAATTGGCGCTGGAAGAAGAAACGGCCGTTTCCCCGATACCCGCCGTTGATCATGATTTGGCCGACGCGCTTGATTGGCTGGAGGCCGAAACGGCAGATGATAGACCTGATGATACCGATGAACCGGTAGCTGAACTGCCCACCCAGGCGTTCCGTCAACTGGATGATGATTTGGCGTGGCTGGAGCAGGTGGCACTTTTGGACGACGTGCCAGAGGTGCGTGCTGCAGAAACGGCCGTTGTGGATGAGTTCCCCGACATCCCCGCTGACCCGGATGAGACACTGGCTTGGCTGGAACAGATGGCGCTGGAAAGCCACCAGGAATCGGCGGCAGCGGTTGAGATTGAGGAGTCAGTGGTGCAGCAGTCTGCTGTGGCCGAAGTTGTGGAAGAAGACAGCACCTTTGACGTGCCGGAAGATCCGGATGAGGCGATGGCTTGGCTGGAACAGTTGGCGGCGCGGCAAGGTGCGCCGCTGGAAGAACTGCCCAGCTTGCACCAGGATGAGCCGGTGACTGCGCCAGAGATAGATGTGGCGACCGATGACGTGCCGGAAGACCCGGACGAGGCGATGGCTTGGCTAGATCAAAAGGCGGCGCAGGCTCCAGCGGTTGATACGGCAGTGGAACCGGCCGATGAAGAGGCAGACGATGAGCTAGACGCAATGGCGTGGCTGGATGAGTTGGCGGCGGAGGCAGGTGTGGCGCTTGAACCGGAAGTGGCCGTAGATGAAGCCGACGATGAATTAGGGGCAATGGCGTGGCTGGATGAGCTGGCGACGGAAGCAGGCGTGGAGCTTGAGGTTGAAGCGGAGATAGTGGAAACGGCCGTTTTTGCCGAACCCGAACCCGAGGAAGCCGAAGCCGATGTGGTTACTGCAGAAGCCAGCACCGAGCCGGATGATTTTCTCGCGCCGCCGGATGATTTGGATGAGGCGATGGCGTGGCTGGAGCAGTTGGCGGCTCGACAAGGTGCGCCGCTGGATGAACTGCCGACGGTTGTGGGTGGCAATGCCGCCGACGATGCCGAGGATGAACTTGACGCGATGGCGTGGCTGGATGAATTGGCCGCCGATGCCGGTGTGGAGCTTGAGCAAGAGATGGCGGTGATGGACGAAACGGCCGTTGTTGATGAAGCTGACGCTGAACTTGATGCGACGATGTGGCTGGATGAATCGGCGACGGAAGCTGTAGTGGAAACGGCCGTTGCTGATGAAGCTGATGATGATTTGGCTGCGATGGCGTGGCTGGATGAGCTGGCGACGGAAGCGGGTGTGGAACTTGAGGCGGAGGCGGAAATGGAAACGGCCGTTTTGGCCGCAGCCGATGAGCCGGAAATGGCGGTTGCCGCCGAAGAGGCTGATTTGGTTGCGCCCCCCGATGACCTTGATGAGGCGATGGCGTGGCTGGAACAACTTGCTGCACAGCAGGGTGCGCCGTTGGCGGAATTGCCCAGTTTGCAGGTGGAAGAACCTGTCGCCGAAACTGCTGAGGTTGAAGCCGAGCCTGACGAGGCGGCGGAAGCGATGGCGTGGCTGGAACAGTTGGCGTTGGACGAGGAAACGGCCGTTGTTGAACCCACTGCCGATGAGGCCGAGAGCGATGAGACGGATGAAGATGCCGTTGAAGCAATGGCCTGGCTGGATGAACTGGCGCGTGGTGAAGCGAAGGCATCGGCACCGGTGGCTGAGCCGGAAGCAGTGGACGAGGCTGAAGGGATTCCAGAATGGTTGATGGGTGAACTGCCCGACGACACGGATATGGCTGAGGCGCTGGAAGAGGAGCTGGCAGAACCCGAAGATGTTATCCCCGACTGGCTGACCGAAGAGCCGACGGCTTCGCTGGGTGACACGGGCTGGCTGCGCTCGTTGGCTGAGCCAGATATGGCTGGCTGGTTAACGTCGGAAGAAGAGGCAACAACGGGGCAGTTGACGCAGGATGGCTTTGGCACGGATGCGCTGGAAGAAATTGTGGCTCCAGAGCGCAAGGTGGAAGAACGGCCGTTTGTCCGTGAACCAGCGATGGTGACTGTGGATACCAGCGAGGTGTCGTCGCTGCTGATAGTTGATGAGGATCAGTTGACGGTGGCGCGTGGTGCGGTGGCGGCTGGTGATGTAAAAACGGCCGTTGGTACCTACCAAACCATCCTCGACAGCGGTTCTGGCCTCAGCATCCTGATTGCCGATTTGGAGAGTGCCACCATGAAAACACCCGGCCAAATGCAGCTACAGCAACTGCTGGGCGATGCCTATATGCAGAATGGTCAATTGCAGAAGGCACTGGAAGCGTATCGGCAGGCATTGAAGGTGATGTAAAATTTTGAATCGCCGCCAGGATGGTTTATCATTGGAGTGAACGGTTTATTGTAACCGCACGCATTACAAATAAAAAAGGCAGCTCGGAAAACGCGATAGCTGCCTTTTTTTATGCAAAAATTTCAATAGTTTGGAGATGTTTCATGGAACGTACATTGATCTTGGTCAAACCCGATGGCGTACAGCGCGGGTTAATTGGTGAAATTGTGGGTCGGTTTGAACGGCGCGGGCTGAAGCTCATCGGCATGAAGTTCATGCAGGTGTCGCAGGAGTTGGCAGAAAAGCATTATGCTGTGCATCAGGGACGGCCGTTTTACAATGGCCTGATCGAATACATTACCTCCGCGCCCGTGGTGGCAATGGTGTGGGAAGGCAAGGATGCCATTGCTGCGGCGCGGGCCACCATTGGCGCAACTAACCCCGTGGCGGCCAACCCCGGCACCATTCGTGGCGACCTGGGCATGGAAGTCGGGCGCAACCTTGTTCACGGCTCCGACAGCCCCGAAAATGGTGAACGTGAAGCCAGCCTGTTCTTTGCTGCCGCTGAACTGGTATCCTGGGATCGCGTCAGTGAGAGCTGGATTCGTGAGTAGAGGGTCATGAAACAGGTACAAGGCACTGCCCAATCGCCTTGTTTGTTAGACAGGTTTGGCCGCAGTGCCTTACACCTTAATGATAAAAACGCCCACGTGGGCGTTTTTTTATTGCATTCGCAGGATGGTATGGGCGTTTGTCCACAGCTCTTCCAGCCGATAATAGTCGCGTTGGTGCGGGCCAAAGATGTGGACAACGAGGTCGCCATAATCAAGCAAAACCCAGCCGGTGCCAGGCTCTCCCTCAATGCCACGCGGCAGAACCGATGCTTCTTCTTTAGCCTGCATGGCAACGCTTTCGGCCATGGCTTTTAGTTGACGCTCGTTTTCTCCCGTGCAAATGAGAAAGTAGTCGGCAAAAAGAGCCTGCTCGCGCAAATCGAGCAGGACGATATCGCTTCCTTTTTTGTCTAACACGGCATCTACCATCAGCCGTGCCAAATCTAAACTTTCCAGAGAACACCTCCATTGATTTTGAGTTTGTTTGGCGATTGTAACATGGTCATTTTAGATGACAACCGGGTTTATTCGCCAGGTTTCTTAAGAAGCTCACGCAAGGGCGCAAAGTCGCCAAGAGCAGACGTTCGCTTTGTGCCTTTGCGCCTTTGCGTGACATCTTTATTCGCCAACTTTGTAGCGCAAGTAGGCTTCCATAAAGTCGTCTAAACGGCCGTCTAGCACCGCCTGCGTGTTGCCAACCTCGTGGCTGGTGCGGTGGTCTTTGACCATTTTGTAGGGGTGGAGGACATAGGAGCGAATTTGGCTGCCCCAGCCGGCGTCCACATCTTCCCCTTTTAACTCGGCCAGCTCTTCTTCCTGTTTGCGCTGCTCGCGGTCAAAAAGCTGGGCTTTGAGGATGTTCATGGCGACCTGCATGTTTTGCGTCAGTGAGCGCTGGTTTTGGCAGGAGACGACGATGCCGGTGGGAAGGTGGGTGATACGAACGGCCGTTTCGTTCTTTTGCACATGCTGACCACCCGCCCCGCTGGCGCGAAAACGGTCAATCCGCAAATCTTTCTCATCCACCTCAATCTCAATATCCTCAGCCACATCCGGCCAAAGCTCCACCTTGGCAAATGACGTGTGGCGGCGGCTGGAGGCATCATAGGGTGAAATACGCACCAGCCGATGCACCCCGCGTTCAGACTGAAAACGGCCGTAGGCATACGGCCCTTCCAGCGACATCATCACGCTTTTTATGCCTGCTTCATCCCCGGCACTTTCATCAATGATTTCCACCTTCAGCCCGCTTGACTCAGCCCAGCGAATAAACATTCGCTCCAGCATTTGCGCCCAATCTTGCGCTTCAGTGCCGCCAGCCCCAGCGTGAATGGCTAAAATGGCGTTTTCTTTGTCATAAGGGCCGGCGAACAGCGTTTGGAACTCTAGCTGGTGAACGGCCGTTTGCAACCCCACCACCTCATTTTCCAGCTCCTCGGCCAGCTCCTCGTCACCCAATTCCGCCAACTCAAGCGCATCGTGCAGCCGTTTGCTCAAGTTCTCCCAAACAGTCACTTCATCACGCAGTTGGGTGATTTCACGCATCATCTTTTGAGCATAGTCAGGCTTGTCCCAAAAGCCGGGCATCGCTGCCTCGCGTTCTAGCGTCGCTATCTTGTCGCTCTTGATAGCAATGTCAAAGCCGCCTCCGCAGTTGGTCAATTGATTCTTTTAATGGGGTCAGTTGTTCAATTATCGTTTCCATCACTCATTTCCTTAGGAACAAGGATTAAATAAGTTACGCAAGAAGTTCAACTTCTCAGAAGAAGTTAAACTTCTAATAGGTTACTTCTCAGAAGAAGTTGAACTTCTAAATGGGCAAGGTATTTAATTCCCATTCCTTAATTAAATTATGACTACCAAGTCAACTCATCACCATGGTCTCCTTGGTGCCGTTCCCTACCACGCTGCGGGTTAAGGCATGGAATAATGGCGTGGCAAGCACCCGCAGAGCGGGTGCAGAGGGTTCCCACGTAGCGCATGGGAATGAGGCTTGGTAGTTAGTAAGCGTTCGTTATTAACTTAGCGATTGAGAAGTTTAACTTCTTCCGAGAAGTTGAACTTCTTGCCCAACTATAACTTGGGATTTAGAAGTTCAACTTCTCTCAGAAGTTGAACTTCTGGAACTGCAAAGTTATTTTTGATTGAACCCATAGTTATTGAGATTATTCAAATAGGGCGTTAACAAACTGGTCGGGGTCAAACGGGGCCAAATCGTGGATGCTTTCACCAGTGCCAATAAAGCGCACTGGTAGCCCTAACTCTTTGTAGATGGCGAAAACCATGCCACCCTTAGCCGTGCCGTCAAGCTTGGTCAAGATAACGCCCGTTACTTTGACCGATTCGGTGAATTTTTGCGCTTGCAAAAAGGCATTTTGCCCGGTGGGGGCATCCAACACCAGCAGCACGTCATGGGGAGCCTGGTGGACGCTTTTCTGGCAGGTGGCGTAGACTTTTTCCAGCTCTTTCATCAGGTTGAATTTGGTGTGCAGACGGCCGGCCGTATCTACAAACAGCAGGTCATAGCCACGGGCGCGGGCAGCACGGATGGAATCATAGGCCACGGCTGCCGGGTCGCCACCCGGTTCGCCAGCGATGATTGGCACATCAGCCCGCTCGCTCCAAACACGAAGCTGGTCAATGGCGGCAGCGCGGAAGGTGTCGCCAGCCGCCAGCATCACCTTGCGCCCCTGGCCTTTGTAGCGCAGTGCCATCTTGCCAATGGTGGTTGTTTTGCCAGAGCCGTTGACACCCACGACCATGACGACGGTGAGGGCGCGTTTGTCTTCCATGGACAGCGGCGGCGGGTCAAAGAGCAGGGCGCGTAGCTCTTGTTTGAGTGCCTTGAAAAGCTGGTCGGCACGGTACAGCCCCTCGTTGTCCACCCGCTGGCGCAGCTTTTCTACCACGTCGAGGGTGGTGGAGACACCAACGTCAGCTTGTACCAGCAGGGTTTCTAAATCTTCCCAGGTTTCTTCGGTTATGTCGCCCATGCCCAGCACACCGGCGATTTGGCCGAAAACGGACTGCCGGGTACGGGTTAGGGATTCGCGGATGCTTTTAAACATGTAGATGCGGGAGATTGGAGATTGGGGATTGGAGATTAGTTGTGTGTTAACAATTTATTTGGGTAAAAAAACAACGTCATTTCGACGAGTCTTCGAGGAGAAATCCCGCTCACAGAGCAATGTCAATGGGATTTCTCGGAGGACCTCGAAATGACATGTTTACTCATTTATTTTGTTAACTGCCAAGGAATCTCCAATCTCTAATCTCCAATCTCAACAATTTCTCCATCGGTTGTTAGCTGCTCGACGCGCAGGGTGGCGTGGTCGAGCTGTTGGGTGCAGAAGGCGGCCAGCTTTTGGCCTTGTTCGTACAGGGTCAGAGATTCTTCCAGAGAGAGGTCGCCGCTTTCGAGTTTAACGGCCGTTTCCTCCAACGCCCTCAATGCCTGTTCAAACGTCAAATGTGCCAAATCATTGCTCATTGTCACTACTCCTTGGCAGCCTGTTAGCCACCAACCCCTATTTTAGTCAATTGTTGCTTATTGTGCATGGCACAAATTACCACGCCCCCAGCCCCGACACCTGTTCCCGCCGCAAATATTCCGCCACCCGGTTGCGCGTCGCTTTCGAGGCATCGGCGGGAAGCTGCCAGACGGGAAAAAACTGGAAGCGCTCAATTTCAAAGTCGGTGTTGCCCGTCATGGTGAAATCTTCACAGAGGAGAACGGCAACGTGGTGGTTGTGGTGGGGACGGGAGTAGATGCCAAAGACGCGCACGTCGCCCAAGGTGGCTCCAAGCTCTTCTTTAGCTTCGCGGCGGCCAGCCGCTTCCACAGCCTCTCCCTTTTGGATGCCGCCACCGGGCAAATACCAATCGTCGCCATATTTGTGTTTAACCAGCAAAACCTGGTCGTCCTGAATAAGCAGCAGCTTTACCCCCAAGCGCATGGGCTTGAACAGCAGCAGAATGAGATTAACACCGTCGTTGATGAGTCGAAGAAAGATGTGCATTGTTTCGTGTAACCCGTAATCGGTAAACAGTAATTGGTAAACAGTAGATTACTGGCTATTGGTTCGGTTGACAAGGTGGCTCAGGATAACAGCCACAAAGAGCAGTACGGCCAAATCAATGGCAAGTTGCGGCGTGACGGGGCCGAGCAAGGTTTGGCGCAGGGCGGAAGCGGCGTAGGTGGCGGGGCTGAGTTGGCCGATGGTTTGCATGATTGCTGGCAAGCGTGAGGGCGGGAAGACAACGGGGCCGAGGCTGAGAAACAAAAAGGTGATGAGTGTGGTTAGCGGACCGGCTTCGGCTGGGGAGGGCATTTTGAGACCAATGAAGGCTCCAAGGGCGGCGAGGGAAACGGCCGTTAATGGCAGCACCAGCAAAACAAACGGGCTGACATGCAGGGTAATGCCCAGGAACCAACTGCCAAAGAGGATGGTGACAAGCGTGGCGGGCAGCGAAAGCAGAAAAAAGGCCAGCAGCGTTGCCAGCACCAGCAGCGAACGGCGCACGGGCAAGGTGGCAAAGTAGGTCAGGGTTCCCATCGCTTTCATGTAGGCGAAGTTGCTGGAAACGCGGTTGAGGGTTTCAAACATCAGTGCCATCACGACGTTGCCGGTAAGGACATAGGCCAGGGCCTCGGCTCCGGCATCGCGGGCGAAGAGGCCAAGCCCCATGAGGCTGAGCAAGGGGACAATAATGCCGGTGAGCAGGGCACTGCGCCACGCCCAGCGGAAGTTGGAAAGCTGGATGAGGGTGAGATCGAGCAGTTGGGTGGCGGCCGACGGCCGTTTATTCATCACGTTGGGTGGCATAGTGCATGTACAAATCTTCTAGCGTAGCTGAGTGTAGCCGAAAATCATCGAGCTGGGTGAGATCGAGGTGGGTAAAAACGGCCGTTATTGCCTCTTGTGGCAGCCGCAGCAGCCAACGCCCCGGCTCGATGCTAATCGGATTGAACGATGGCGGCAGCGTGGGCGGCGTGGCCGGGTCAAAAAACAGCTCCAGCCGCAGCAGTTGGTCAACCCGTTTCTTTAGCTCCCCCGGTTTGCCCAGTGCCACCAGCTTGCCCGCCCGCAAAATCCCCACCCGCTGGATAATTTTTTCCGCCTCGATGGCATCGTGGGTGATAAAGATGATGGTCGTGCCGGTGCTGCGGTTAAGCTGGCGCAAATTTTGCCACACAAGCTGACGACGCTGCGGATCGAGGTGGTTGGTGGGTTCATCGAGAATGAGGACGGGCGGCGACCCAGCCATGGCGACGGCAATTTGCAGCAGCCGCTTTTGCCCGCCGGAAAGCTGGGCGGGGATGCGGTGGCGCAGTGGTTCAAGCTCCCACAGCCCCAGCAGTCGCTCTCGCTCTTGCCGCGCTTGGGCGCGACTAAGGCCGCGCAGGTGGGCGGTGAAGTAGAGGGATTCGGCGACGGTGAGGCTGTTGAGGGCTTCACCGGCCTGTGGCATGTAGCCGACGGTGCTGGCGGGCAGGTGGGGGTGTTGGCTTAACGGCCGCTGCCACAGCCAAATTTCCCCCGACGTGGGCGCAATCAGGTTGACCATTTGCTGCACCAGCGTGCTTTTGCCCGCGCCATTGTCGCCCAGCAGCCCAAAAATTTCCCCTTGTTCAATTTGTAAGGTGATGTGGTCGTTGGCAGGCTGCTGCTGCCCTGGGTATTGTTTGACCAGGTTACGGATGTCGTAGACGAGCATGGCCGGATTATATCGCCAAACAATGTGTCAACTTGTCGCCTACCCAACGATTATTGGACGTTGAGTAAAGCAGGGGTGGGTTGCAATGGGGCTTACGGTTGGTAAACGGCCGTATTCACACAATGCTTTAACCGTTCCCCCTGTACCCCCAACAGCAAATTCTCCACCGCCAGTTCCGCCATGGCGCGGCGCGTGCCGTTGGCGGCGGAGCCGATGTGGGGGGTGATGAAGCAGTTGGGCAGGGCGTAGAGGGGATGGTCGGCCGGCAGTGGTTCGGGGTCGGTCACGTCAAGGGCGGCGGCCTGAATCCAGCCTTCGCGCAGGGCGGTGAGCAGGGCGTTGCTGTCCACCACGGGGCCACGGGCGATGTTGACCAAAATGGCCGTGGGCTTCATCGTTTGCAGGGCGGCGGCGTTGATCAGATGGTGGGTGTCGGGGGTAAGCGGGGTGCTGACCATGACAAAATCGCTTTGCGCCAGCAGATCGGGCAGCGGTAGCCAGGTGGCGTTGAGCGCCTGCTCTTTTTCGGGGGAGCGGCTGCGGTTGTGGTAGACGATGTTGAGGCCAAAGGCGCGGGCGCGGTGGGCGATGGCGCTGCCAATTTGCCCCAGCCCAATGATGCCCAACGTCGCCCCGTTGAGGTCGGCACCGAGCCAGCCGGTGGGCGACCACGTGGTCCAGCGGCCTTCGCGGGCATCGCGGCTGGCTTCGGGCAGGCGGCGGGCAACGGCCAGCAAAATCGCCATCGCCAAATCGGCCGTGCCTTCGGTGAGAACGCCAGGGGTGTTGCCGACGGGGATGCCGCGTGCGGTGCAGGCGGCTTTGTCCACGTTGTCGGTGCCAACGGCCATGTTGCTGACCACGCGCAGGTTGGAAGCTCTTGCCAGCAGCGCGTCATCCACGCGGACGGTGAGCATGGTCATGAGGCCGTCGGCGCGGTGGAGTTGGGCTTCGAGTTCGGGGGAGAGGGCGGGGGTAACGGCCGTTTCTGGCCCCACCAGCACCTCGCACGTTTCATATAGCTTTGCCAGCCATGCTTCTGGAAGGGTGTGGCTGACGATCACAAAGGGTTTGTTGGTCATGGTTTGCTAACCGGTAATCAGGGTTACTGGTTACGGGTGATTTCTACCTCAATAATGCCGTCACTGAGTTGGACGTGCAAATGATCCCCAACCGCCGCGTTTTGGACGGTGCGGAGTAAACGGCCGTTTTGGTCGCGGACAATGGCGTAACCACGGGCGAGGATGGTTTGGGGATTAACGGCCGTTAGCCGCGCTTCCAGCAGAGCCAGCCGATTACGCCCCCTGGTTAGCCGCCGCTCCATACTTTGATCCAGCCGATTGACCAGCATATCTACCCGCTGCCGGTTGCCGTCAAGCCCACGCTGCGGATTGTGGAGTGCAATCTGCTGCACCAGCGACTGCACCTCCCACCGCGCCTCCTGAATCCGGCTTTTGATGTCGGCGGCGAGGGCGTTTTGCAGCCCCTGCACCAGCGGATACAGCTCCTCGCGGTCCGGCACGGCCAGCTCGGCGGCGGCCGATGGGGTGGGGGCGCGTAAATCGGCGACAAAATCGGTGATGGTGAAATCTGTTTCATGCCCCACGCCGCTGATGATGGGGTGCTGGGCGGCAAACACGGCGCGGGCGACGCGCTCATCGTTAAACGCCCACAAATCTTCGATGGAGCCGCCGCCGCGTGCAATGAGGATGGTGTCGAGGTCGGAACGGCCGTCTAGCCATTGCAACGCCCGCACAATTTGTGCCGGAGCCTGTTCCCCCTGCACCAGCGTGGGGGCAATTAGCACCTGTACCAGCGGGTAGCGGCGGCGCAGCACGTTCAAAATGTCGCGCAGGGCGGCGGCATCGGCTGAGGTGACGATGCCAATTTTGTTGGGGAAGGTGGGGATGGGCTTTTTGTGGGCGGGGTCAAACAGCCCTTCGTCGGCCAACAGCTCTTTTAACCGTTCAAAGGCGAGGGCAAGGTTGCCCCGGCCGGCTGGCTCCAGCCGTTCGGCATAAAGCTGGTACACGCCGCTGGCCTCATAAACCGATACCCGCCCGCCAGCAACCACCGCATCGCCGTCTTTGGGGGTAAAGCGCAGCCGTTCAGTCGCTGACCGCCACATGACGCAGCGAAGCTGTGCCTTTTCGTCTTTCAGGGTGAAGTAGAGATGGCCGGAGCGTGCCTGGGAAAAGTTGGAGATTTCGCCGCTGACTTCGACATCCTGCAACCGGTAATCAATCTCGAACAAATCTTTGATGTAGCTGTTGAGTTCGCCAACGGTCCAAACTTCGCTGTAGCCACCTGTATTGCGTAAAAAGCCCATGGATTATCCCCTGTAGAACATATGCTCCGAATTGTAGGGTGGTTTGGGGAATGGTACAAGGGAAAAACGGCCGTTTTCTGCCATCACCACTTTTTGCACAAGATTTTCCTTTCAGATAGAATTGATCGTTTGCAAACATTAATGGCTTTCTTATGTGAAAATTTTGACATATCGAAGTTTGCCGATATAATAACAATAACTGATACAGAAAAAAGATGAACAAGAGCGTTGGCGCAAGCCAAACGCTCTTTTGTGCGTCTAAAGCGCGTATCAAACTGCTCAATTGATCGACATTTTTGGAATTTCCAAAGAAAAAATTGTTAGATTCAACGCAAAAAGATTTACCAGGGAACGACATTTTACCAGAAGAAGTAGGCCTGGGCGTTTTTGCGCGGAATCACCACTGTCTTAGGAAGGGTCGGAGTCTCTAACTTTTCCGGGAGGTCAACTACGTGGAAACAACTGATTTCCGTTCGTTGCGTGTTAGCTTAGCGTCCCCTGAACAGATTCGTTCCTGGTCATATGGTGAAGTCACCAAGCCGGAAACGATCAACTACCGCCGTTTGCGTCCAGAAAAAGATGGTTTGTTCTGTGAAGCCATTTTTGGCCCCCAGCGTGATTGGCAATGCTACTGTGGCAAATATAAGAATGTTCGTTACAAAGGCATTGTTTGTGACAAGTGCGGTGTCGAAATTACCCGTTCTTCCGTGCGGCGCGAACGTTTGGGTCACATTGAATTGGCGGCTCCAGTCGCTCATGTGTGGTATACCCGCCGTGTTCCCAGCTACATGGGGTTGCTGCTTAATATTTCTCGCCGCAATCTGGATCGCGTCCTTTACTTTGCCCAATATGTGGTGACACATGTGGATGAAGAAGCACGGGAACGTGCTGTGCGGCGGATGCAGGATGAGTTGGTTGAGGCGGAGCAGCAGCTTGAGAAAAAGCTTCAGGAGCGTGTTGACGAAACAACGACTGAGGCAGCTGCCAAGATTGCTGATTTGGAAGCCGAACTGGAAGAGCTAAATTTGTCCTTTGGAGATCGTCAGAATGAGGCGACTGACAAAGTTATCAATGAAGCCCGTTCCATTGAACAACGGCTGGAAAACTTAACTGGTAGCAAGGCCTCAGAAAATATCATGTTTGCAGGTGAGGTGATTGCTGAGGCAGGCGAAGCCATTGGCCGTGAACATGCTGTTTTGCTGCAAGATATTGTCAAGGAACGATTGACCACGGTTAAGGTTGAGTATGAAGAGCAGCATCAGACTCAGGTTGCCAAGTTGCAAAAAGAGTTGTCTGAACTGCGCGTGGAAATTGACCAGGTAGCAGATACGCTGCGTGACCAAATGGAGCAGCGTTTGGTGAAGCTGCGGCAGCAGGCGCAGGCCAACCAGGATCAAATTGAGTCTTTGGCTCAAATGATGTTCCTGAATGAAAATGATTTCCGCGAATACAAGAGCAAGTTTGGCAACGTTTTCCGCGCCAGCATGGGAGCGGAGGCGTTTTATGACATTTTAAAGAGTATGGATCTGGACAAACTGTCCAGAGATTTGTGGCGTGAAGTGCGGACAACGCGCTCCAAGCAGGCGGCCAAGCGGGCAACCAAGCGGCTACAGGTGGTTGAGGCGTTGCGGAAAAGTGGCAACCGTCCAGAGTGGATGATTTTGACCGTGTTACCCGTCATCCCGCCCGATTTGCGCCCGATGGTGCAGTTGGATGGTGGGCGTTTTGCTACGTCTGACTTGAACGATCTGTACCGCCGCGTGATTAATCGCAACAATCGCTTGAAGCGGCTGTTGGAACTGGGCGCGCCGGATGTGATTGTCCGTAACGAGAAGCGTATGCTCCAGGAAGCGGTTGACAGTTTGATTGACAACAGCCAGCGGGGTAAGGCATTGAGTCGCCGTGGTCGTCGTGAGCTGAAGTCGCTGTCTGATATGTTGAAGGGTAAGAAGGGGCGTTTCCGCCGTAACTTGCTTGGTAAACGTGTGGACTATTCTGGCCGTTCGGTGATTGTGGTGGGGCCAAAGCTGAACATGGGGCAGTGTGGCTTGCCCAAGACGATGGCGCTGGAGCTATTTCGGCCGTTTGTCATTAGCAAGCTGGTTGAATATGGTTATGCCAGCAATGTGAAAGGGGCGAAGCGGTATATTGAACGGCAGCCGCCGGAAGTGTGGGAGGTTTTGGAAGAGGTTATCCAGGGCCGCCCCATTTTGTTGAACCGTGCGCCTACGCTGCATCGTTTGGGTATTCAGGCGTTTATGCCAACCCTGGTTGAAGGCAAGGCTATTCAACTGCATCCACTGGTTTGCGCGGCGTTTAATGCTGACTTTGACGGGGACCAGATGGCGGTGCATGTGCCGCTTTCGGATAAGGCTGTGGAAGAAGCGAAGGCTTTGATGCTTGCCACGCGCAATCTGCTGAAACCATCTGACGGGCAGCCTATTGTTGGGCCGTCTAAGGATATGGTATTGGGTGTTTATTACCTGACGATGATACGTGATGGCTTGAAGGGCGAAGGCAAAATCTTTAGCGATCCGGAAGAAGTTGAGACGGCGTATGAACTTGGCTTGGTGGATATTCACGCCAAGATTAAGGTTTATACCGAAACCTATTATGATGATAGTGGGGAGCGGTATGAAGATGGGCCGCAGAAGCGGATTATTGAAACGTCGCCTGGCCGCGTGATTTTTAATATGGCGTTGCCGAGAGAGGCGCGTTTTGTTAATCGTATGCTGGATAAGGGTGGGGTGAATGCGTATATCAACAGCGTTTACCGTGCCGTTGGTGACCGGGCAACGATTGAAATGGCCGATGCCATTAAGAATATTGGCTTTAAGTATGCGACGATTTCGGGAACGACGGTGGCGGTTGCTGACCTGACAATTCCTGAGGAGCGGAGCGATATCTTGGTGGGGGCGCGGCAGCGGGTTGATGAGATTGACCGGCAATATCGTCGTGGCCTTTTGACTGAGGAAGAGCAGTATTTGCGGACTGTTGAGGTTTGGAATAACGCCAAGGATGATGTGGAAAAGGCGGTTCGCAATGCGATGGATCCGTATGGGCCGATGGCGGTGATGGCGCTTTCTGGGGCTGGTAAGGGTGGCTTTGGCCCGATTACGCAGTTGGCTGGGATGCGTGGTTTGATGGCTGACCCGCAAGGGCGCATTATTCCGGTTCCGATTCAGTCGAATTTCCGGCAGGGTTTGGAGGCGTTGGAGTATTTTATTTCGACGCATGGGGCGCGGAAGGGTTTGGCTGATACGGCACTGCGAACGGCCGATGCTGGGTATTTGACGCGACGTTTGGTGGATGTGGCGCAGGACATCATTATCATGGATGAGGATTGCGGCACGGATAAGGGTATCTATGTGCGGCGGGCTGACAACTTTGGTAAGCAGACGCTGGCAGAACGTATTCTGGGTCGTGTGGCGGCCGAAACGGTTGTGCATCCGGAAACGGGCAAGATTATTATTGAGAAGGATGAGTTTTATAGCCCGCAAATTGCCGAGGCGGTTGACAAGAGTGGCATTGCTGAGGTGTATGTTTTCTCGCCGATGACGTGTGAACTGCGGCTGGGGATTTGTGCGAAGTGTTATGGGATGGATTTGGCGCGTGGGCGGAAGGTGGAACGGGGAACGGCCGTTGGTATTGTGGCTGCACAATCCATTGGTGAACCTGGTACTCAGTTGACGCTGCGGACGTTCCATACCGGTGGTACAGCTTCGGCCGGCGGTGACATTACGCAAGGTCTGCCCCGTGTGGAAGAGTTGTTTGAAGCACGGCAGCGACCAAAAGGTGAGGCTGTCATTACGGAAATTGGCGGCATTGCCGATATTCGGATGATTGATGGTGTACGCCATGTGTTTGTGACCGAAAGCAAATTGGTGGATGATGTCTACGAGATTCCTGCCGGCTGGACTGTTAAAGCACAGAATCGGGATGAGATGCAGGTTGGTGACATCATTGCCGAAAAGGATAATGAGCTAATGACGGCTCGTCGCGCCGGCCGTGCTGTTGTTGATGCTCAGGGTGTGCGCGTGGTGTGGGAAAGCCGGGAGGAACGTGACTATGAAATTCCGGCCGGCACCCGCATGGTTATCTCAGATGGGCAGGAAGTGAAGCCGGGTGATCGGTTAACTGAAGGGCCGAAGAATCCGCACCGCATTCTAGAAATTTTGGGTCGTGATGCGGTAACGCAATATTTGCTGTATGAAGTGCAGCAGGTGTACCGTCCACAAGGCCAGAACATTCACGATAAACATTTTGAGGTGATTATCCGCAAGATGTTGAGCAAGGTGTCGGTAACGCAGTCTGGCGATACGGAGCTGCTGCCGGGTGATTTGGTTGATGCACCTGCCTTCCAGGCGATTAACCGTGAGGTGATGGAAGAGGGTGGTGAACCAGCGCAGGCAGAACCGGTGCTGCTGGGGATCACAAAAGCTTCGCTCAATACGGAGAGCTTCCTCTCGGCTAGTTCATTCCAGCATACGATTAAGGTGTTGGCTGGGGCAGCTATTGCCGGCCGTGAAGACCAGTTGTTGGGCTTGAAGGAAAACGTGATTATCGGTAAGCTGATTCCGGCCGGAACGGGCTTTGATTTGCACCACCAAGAGCCGACGCGCATGGAGCCAGACGAACTGGCTTATGACGAAGAAGAGGAAGAAGTGGTACCGGCAATGTCGCGGCTTGACTTGAGCAAGATTATGATTGACGATAACACCGATGAGGATCTGCTGGCGGCGATTGCGGCTGCGGCAGCTGATGCACGAACAAAGACAATTGCTGATCTTGATGAGGACGACGAGTACGAGGATGATTTGGAGTACGACTTTGATGATGAGTAATGCCATGAGCCGATAAGGTTTAGGCTGAAGAAAAAAAGGCTCCTGGAGAATTCCAGGAGCCTTTTTTATTGGGAGATGGGCTAAGCTCTCAATCTCTGAATCCCGATTTCTTTTAGTGGTTGCGGTTAAGGAGCATTTCGACGAGTTGGTTAAGGGCGGTGTAGCCGGGGCCAGTGGGTTGGGCGGCTTCGAGGTGGGAAACGGCCGTTTGTGAATAATATTCCGCCCGCTCATTGGCAAAAACATCGGCTCCATTTTGGGTCAATAATGCGGTTACTTCAGTCACAAACTGCTGGTTGGTCTCCTGTGTTTCGGCGTAAAGTTGGCGCAGCGGCTGACTGCGCTCCAGCCCAAACAGCACGGGGAGCGTCTTTTTCTTGGTGGTAATGTCGGTGGAGGTAGATTTGCCGATGAGTGCCTCATCCCCCCAAATGCCAAGAATGTCATCTATGACCTGGAAGGCCAGGCCAATGTTGCGGCCAAAGGTAGCATAGTGGGCAATGGTTTCGTCGTCGCAGCCAGCCACCAATGCCCCCAATTCGGCGCAGAGGGAGATAAGAACGGCCGTTTTTCCCGTAATCATCTCAATATATTCATTCACACCCACCTCGCTGCGCGTCTCAAAGCTCATATCGGCGTGCTGCCCCTGCGTAAGCTGCACACAAACCTCATCAAAGCGGCGCAGCGCCCGCACCACCCGTGCTGTATCCACCCCCCGGTCGGCCAGCCGCGCCAGTGCTAAATGCGCCAGGGCAAACATGGCATCTCCCGTGTTGATGGCAAGCGGCTTGCCCCACAACGTCCACACCGTCGGCCGGCCGCGTCGCGTGGGGCTGATGTCTTCAATGTCGTCGTGGACAAGGGAGAAGTTGTGGAGGATTTCGATGGCGGCGGCAGCAGGGACAGCTTGCTCCCAGTTGCCCCCGGCGGCCTGGCAAATGAGCAGACAGAGGACGGGACGGATATTTTTGCCGCTTTTGACCGTGAGCGGTTGAAGCTGTTCATCAGCCCAGCCCATGTGATAATGGATCATGCCATAGAATGCGTCGGGGTTGGGGGTGGTAGCGTGTAACACAGCCCGCATTTCGGCTTCGATGGCGGGCAGGAGCGTTTCAAATTGGCGTTGGAGTTCAGTAGACATAAATTTAGGTGTTTTAGGGTATCGAGTGATATTTTGAGAGATTGGAGATTGGAGATTTATGAAGGTTCACAATCTCCAATCTCTAATCTCCAATCTCTTTTTTCAAGGCCAACCTAATAGGCTGTATGAAGCGGCGTTTGGGATAAGCCTGCCAAATTAGCGGCACCGCTGCAAAACATGGCGATGCGGAGCTCGTCGGTGAGGGTTTCGGCGAGTTCGACCACGCCAGCTACGCCATCGGCGTCGGCGGCGCGGAGAAAATCACCAGCCAGGCCAACGAGGTTGGCACCGAGGGCAATGCACTTAGCAACGTCTATGCCGTTGCGAATGCCGCCGCTGGCGATGACGGGCAGGGTGGGGTGGGCGCGACGGCAATATTGGATGGAAACGGCCGTTGGGATGCCCCAATCAATAAATGTTCCGGCTACGCGGCGGTGGCGGGCAGTGGGGGCGCGGTACATTTCCACCTGGCTCCAGGAAGTGCCGCCTGCTCCGGCCACGTCAATGGCCGCCACGCCAGCGTTAAACAGGTCACGTGCCGTTTGCTCGGCAAAACCCCAGCCAACCTCTTTGGCGATGACAGGGACAGGCAAATGGCGGCAAATGTATTCGACCTGGGGCAGTAGCCCAGAAAAATCGCCGTCACCTTCGGGCTGGACGGCTTCTTGCAGGGCGTTGAAGTGGAGGATGAGGGCGTCGGCTTCAATCATGTCTACGGCGCGTTGGCATTCGGCCAGGCCATAGCCATAGTTGAACTGGACGGCACCAAGGTTGGCAAAGAGCAGGATGTCGGGGGCGACGCTGCGCACCTGGTAGGTATATTCCAGCGTGGGGTCTTCGATGGCGGCACGCATGGAGCCAAGCCCCATGGCCATGCCGGTGGTCTGGGCGGCTTCGGCCAAAATGAGGTTGATTTGGTGGGCTTCGGCAGCTCCGCCAGTCATGGAGGAGATGAGCAGGGGGGTACGGAGGGTTTTGCCAAAGAGGGAAACGGCCGTTTCTACCTCAGCCAAATTGATTTCTGGCAGCGCCTGGTGCATAAAAAAATAGCGATCCAGCCCGGTGCCTACATTCTTGAACGCCACATCTTCTTCCAGGTTGATGCGAATGTGATCAGCCTTGCGACGCTCATGAATTTGGGTGTCTGCCGCCACCACCGGGCTGTTAGGGGTATGATTCATCAGTTTCTCTACCTCTTCCGTGTTTTGCAGGGCATTTGCTGGCAGTTTGTGACACATTGAAACGGACTTTTTTATGTTTCTGTCTGATAATGTGTTTTGGTACTGCCTTGCCAAGACAGGGTGGAAGTATACAACGGAGCGGACTGATGTGCGAGTTGGTTTAAGTGGTGGCGTGGTAGAAACGGCCGTTTTGCCTAAAATGCCGTTTAGACCACGAAACCGGTACCAATGTCCTACGCTGATTCGTCACATGGTCATCGCTTCGATACAATATTAGCAACATATTTGCGAACATAGGAGTGGTTTAGAGATGCGAGTATTGATTACAGGTGCTGCTGGTTTCTTAGGTTCACATCTGGCGGATCGGTTTGTACAGGAAGGACATACAGTTGTGGGTATGGATAACCTCATCACGGGCAATATGGACAACATTGCCCACCTGATGGGGCATAAGCGATTCTCTTTTATCAAGCAAGATGTAAGCAATTACATTTATGTGCCTGGCTCGCTGGATGCTGTCCTGCATTTTGCCTCACCAGCCAGCCCCAACGATTATCTGGAACACCCCATCCCCACGTTGAAGGTGGGGTCGCTGGGAACACACAACACGTTGGGGTTAGCCAAGGACAAGGGAGCGCGTTACCTGTTGGCCTCGACGTCAGAAGTGTATGGCGACCCGCAGGTCAATCCACAGCCAGAGACTTATTGGGGGCATGTGAACCCCATTGGCCCGCGTGGGGTGTACGATGAAGCCAAGCGTTTTTCCGAAGCGCTGGTGCTGGCTTACCAGCGGTCGCATCATATGGAAACGCGCATTGTGCGTATTTTCAACACGTATGGGCCGCGTATGCGTTTGAATGATGGGCGCGTGGTGCCAAACTTTATCCATCAGGCACTGCTGGGGCAGCCGCTGACGGTGTATGGCGATGGTAGCCAGACACGCTCGTTCCAATATTACACTGATTTGGTGGAAGGCATTTACCGCCTGCTGCTGTCAGCCGAAAATTTGCCGGTCAATATTGGCAACCCCAATGAGATGTCTATTTTGGAGTTTGCCCAGGCGGTGGTTGAAATTTCTGGCAGCAAGTCGGATATAGTCTTTGTGAAGCCGCAGGATGAGCGCATTGCCGATGACCCGAAGGTGCGCCGGCCGGACATTACCAAGGCACGGACGCTGCTGGGTTGGGAACCACGGGTGTCGCTGCGGGATGGGCTGGCGGAGACGATTGAGTTTTTCCGCAGCCGGATTATGTAGCTGCATTGGTTGAAAATGGATTGAGGGGGCGACGCTTGCGTCGCCTTTTCTATTTTGGGGCTTGCATCAAATAGTGTGCCGCGCAGAAACAGGGGCAAACCGTTTGGTGGCAAGTTACAGGTCTTGTTTGCCAATCGCCACTTGCCACTTGTTACTTGCTACTTGCAACTATTGTCAGGCATACTATTCGGGGATGATCCCTCTTTTGGATATGGTTTTACCAGGAAGAGAAACGGCCGTTTGGGGACAATGGGTTTCACTGCTGCTGGCATTGCTGCTCGGCGGGCTGGCAGTATGGCTGCCGCCGCTGTGGTTGGGGGGCGTGGTGGCAATAACGGCCGTTTTTCTCCTCACTCTCATTCAACCCCTGTTTGGGCTGGGGCTGGCGCTGCTGCTGGGGCCACTGGGCGCGTGGGAGAGCCTGGTGCTGGGCAGCAGCGTGCTGGATAGCGGGCAACTATTGCTGCTGCTGACGTTGGCGGTGTGGCTGGGGCGGGGGTTGCGTAACGGCCGTTTGTTCATCCCCCACACCTTTCTCAGCATTCCCCTTGCCTTGTTTATTCTTGTTGCTATCCTCACCCTCTTTAATGCCCCTGCCCTCACCTTTGGCCTGCGCGAACTGATCAAATGGGTGGAAATCGGGCTGATTATGCTGCTGGTCGCTGATTGCGGACGTGAAGCCCCAAAGCAGACGGCCTGGCTGCTGGTGGGGCTGCTGCTGCTGGCGGGGCTAAGCCAGGCGCTGGGTGGCTTTTGGCAGTTTGCCCTGCGGGGAGATGGCCCGGCGCATTTTTTGATAAACGGCCGTTTTTACCGCGCCTATGGCACCTTCATGCAGCCCAACCCCTTTGGCGGCTTTGTCAACCTGATGACGCTGCTGGCATTGGGGGTGACGGTGGGGCTGTTGGGCTGGGTTTGGTCGCGGTCGCGCTGGGAAAAATGGCCGCTGTTGGCGTTGGGCGCGGCTGCAGCCAGCACCGGCTTGTTGACCCTGGGTCTGATTAGTTCCTGGAGCCGGGGGGCGTGGCTAGGGTTTGCCGCTGGCGGGGCGGCGTTGGTCTTCTTTTGGCCGCGTCGGCGTTGGCTGGGTGTGGCGATGTTGGGGGTAATAACGGCCGTTTTTCTCCTCGGCTCCAGCTTCAACTTCATTCCGGCTGCCATCAGCAACCGACTCACCAGCTTTAGCGATGATTTTCGCCTGGGCGATGTGCGCGGCGTGGATGTCAATGACAACAACTACGCCGTCATTGAGCGGCTGGCACATTGGCAGGCGGCACTGGGCATGGCGCGGGACGAGCTGTGGCTGGGTGTCGGCTTTGGCAATTACGAACCCGCCTATGCCGACTACGCCCTCATCAACTGGCCGGCTCCTTTAGGCCATGCCCACAACTATTACCTCAACCTGCTGGCTGAAGTAGGTGTGGTGGGGCTGTTGGCGTATGCGTTGCTGTGGACGGCCGTTTTTTACCAAACCATCCACTTGCTGTCAGTTGATTGGCCGCAGCGCGGAATCGTGCTAGGATTACTGGCCGTTTGGGTTGGGCTGTCTGTCCACCATCTGGTTGACAAACTTTATGTCAATAATATCTATCTTCATATTGGAGTCATGTTTGGGTTGCTGCAACTGCTCGACCCAAAAAGAGAAAGATGAGTTCACTTATTGCAAATGTAGCCGACCGTGTTGGTGTGAATCAAAAAGAAGCCAAGCGTTTTGTTAAATTTGCCGTCGTAGGTGTCATTGGTTTCGTCGTTGATTTTGGCATTTTTAACCTGCTGTTTTCCCCTTTCTCCGGGCTGCTGGCTGATGGCACGTCCCTGCATATGCTAATTGCCAGCTATGGGCTGGCTGATGAACAGGTAGTAGCACTGGCTGGTACGGCAGCCGGTACCATTTCCTTTTTAGCGGCCATCGTGAGTAACTTTTTGTGGAATCGTTACTGGACATACCCCGATTCGCGTTCCAAATCGTTTCGCCGTCAATTTGCCCAATTTGTGGTAGTTAGCGTTGCCGGTATCCTCATACGTGTGCCCATGATGGCCTTGACCACACCGCTGTTTATTCGGTTAACGGAGGGTGTGGCGGCATTGCGGCCGCTGGCAAACCGCATTGGCAGCAATTTGGCGCTGATGTTGGCGGTTGTGGTCGTCATGTTCTGGAACTTTTTTGTCAATCGGTATTGGACTTATGCCGATGTGGACAAATAAAATGAAACGCAGATTTTCCTGATGATCCTGGCTTGAATCCCGTTTTCGGCATGGTTCAAGTTTGCTTTACAAATTGTAGAACGATTTTCCAAATCGTTCTCTGGGCGATTTACAAAATCACCCTACAAATTGTAAAGTTCATTGTCAGGGTTCTGAACCATGTCTCGTTTCTCAAAAGGCACTTAATAGTTGACAACCTCAAAAACCATTGGCATTGATGTGACTTCGGCCATTGTGCAGGGTGGGGGTATTGGTCGTTATACCCGTGAGCTGATTCAGGCATTGGCGCAGGTGCCAACGGCCCATCAATTTCGCTTTTTTTCTGCCAAACCACCAGCTAACCCGCCCGTTTCCAACCCGCTTCCAATTGCTTCGCATATTCAATATAAACCGGCTCCGTTGGATGAACGGTGGCTCTATCGGCTGTGGTATCGGCTGCGGTTGCCGCTGCCGGTGCAATTGGTGCTGGGGCGATTCGATCTCTTTCACTCGCCAGATTTTGTGCTGCCGCCGGTGGCGGGGGGCATTCCAACGCTGCTGACGGTGCATGATCTGTCGTTTGCCCATTACCCGGAGGTGTACCCGGAGCCGCTGGTGCGCTATCTGAACAGCGTGGTGCCGTGGTCGGTGGAGCGGGCAACCCACATTTTGGCGGATTCAGAGGCTACGCGGGCGGATTTGGTGTCGCTGTGGGGGGTGCCGCAAGGGAAGGTGTCGGTGTTGTATAGCGGGGTGCATGAGCGGTTTCAGCCGGTGGGGGATGAGGGGGTATTAACGGCCGTTTCGCAAAAATACAACCTCGGTTTCCAGCCCTACATCTTCACCGTTGGCACCGTGCAGCCGCGCAAAAATTATCAGATGCTCATCCGTGCCTTTCAGCCCGTTGCCGCCCAATGGCCCCACAATTTGATTGTTGCCGGGGGTAAGGGGTGGCTGATGGACGAAATGATGGCAGAGGTGACGCGGCAAGGGTTGGAGGGTCGGGTTAAATTTATTGGCTTTGCCGATGACGATGATTTGCCCGCGCTCTACAGCGGGGCGGCACTATTTGTCTTTCCCAGCCTGTATGAGGGGTTTGGGCTGCCGCTGCTGGAGGCGATGCAGTGCGGTGTGCCGATCATTAGCTCCAATGCCTCTTGCCTGCCGGAGGTGGCAGGTCAGGCGACGTTGTTGCTCTCGCCTTATGACGAAGCGGGCTGGACGGCGGCCATGATGGATTTGCTGGGGGACGGGCAGCGGCGCACGAAGCTGGTGGGAGCAGGTTTCCGCCAGGCGCGGCAGTTTCGCTGGGAGCAGTCGGCGCGGCAACTGCTGGGCATTTATGAGGGGTTGTTGGGGTGATAAACGGCCGTTGGTGAAATAGTACTATTAGTAGCCATTGCAGCTCCCGCTTGCACCAAAGTACTACTGATTTTGTTCGTTATCCACTCCAAAATAGGGGTCGTGGCAACGAAAAAGTAAGGAACTTGTTTCTATGATTATCTCCCAATCTTGGCTCCATTCTCCGAATAGCGGCAATTTAGCTCCCCATCAGCCGTGGGGCGATCCCTGGTATGGGGCAGCCAAACAGCGCAGTGCTTTTGCCATGATTTCCCTGGGAACAGGGGCGAACCGCCGCTATTTGCTGCAATGGAACGAAAATTGGCGTATGTACAATTTGATTGGCGGTAAAATGGATAACGGCAAAGGTGATGACAACAGCTTTCTGAGAACGATTTGCCGGGAAATTGAGGAGGAAATCGGGCTAGGGGTGTCCAAAGATTGTCAGATTGGGCAAGAGTTGCTTCAGCTTGAAATGCGCCAATATTCACGGCGCGAAAAGCGGATGAAGGAGTATCAGTTCGTTGTCTTTGACGTAGCCCTGTTTCCGCAGTTGGCTCTCAACGCCCAACAGCTAAACAATACCCTCAAGTGGTTTTCCACGGGTCGAGCCAATGCCATTGTGTCGCTGGCCGAAATAGAGAATTTGATGACCGTGACCAACAAACCCATTTCGCCGACAACCCACTATATTTTGCAAGAATTGGGTCACTTCCCTGCCTGAATTTTGCCAGAATGCAGATTCGCCTGATTTTTGGGATTGTCAGGATGAATGGAATACGAATCAATTTGCGAAATCTTTGATTGTTATCCAGCTACAGCTTAAACTATTTCCCCGGTTTGCCAACTGCCCTGACCAACATTATAATGCCCGCAAATTTTAGCCAGGCGGCATAGGCAATTGTCTGTGCCGCCCCTTTTTCTGTAAGGTATAGGAGTAGGGTATGCAGCCGATTTATCGGAGTGATGGGGAATGGGTGGCTGTTTATGATCAGGGTCACTTGTTCAATGTGGATGGTGAATGGTTGGGGTTTGTGGTGGGGCGCGATTTGTTTGATCCAATGGGAAGGTATGTTGGGTTTTTGAGCAATGATCGGCGGCTGCTACGGCAGCGCACGGCCAAGACTGATCCCCCCCGTCGCCAGCCCCCAAAACGGCCGTTACGCCCCCAGCTTCCCCCCAATGTCCCCCTGGCTCCCATGCTCCCTGCCTTACCCTATAGCCTTATTGATTTATTTGAAGCGTATCCAGAGCGGTTTATCTACATTTCAGACACCCGCCCTGATATGGAGTAGGTATACATGGAAGGAAAAAGACCCGAAGAGTCGCGGGTAACATTAACATTGGTGATGGGGCAAGAACACGCCAACTTCTTGGGCAACGTCCACGGCGGTGTCATTATGAAGCTGTGTGATGAAGCGGGGGGGATGTCTGCCTCCAAGCACGCCCGTCGTCATGTTGTCACCGTTACCGTAGACTCCATGCACTTTCATAGACCTGTCCATATCGGCCAACTGTTGACGGTGGAGGCCGAGGTGTCGTGGGTGGGGCGCACATCGCTGGAAACGCGGGTAACGGTGCGGGCTGAAAGCGTGATTAAGGGGGAGATTACGCACACGAATACGGCTTATTTTGTGTATGTGGCGCTGGGTGATGACGGCCGGCCGACCCCCGTCCCGTCGCTGCTGTGCGAAACCGAAGAGCAAAAGCTTCGCTTTGCCCGCGCCGAGGAGCGCCGCGCCTTTCGCTTGCAGCAAAGCCACCACGATAACCCATGAGCCAACCCCGTTCCCAACTGCTTGATTTGCTCCAGCAGCGGGCAGCACGCCCAGCCGCCATTGCCAACAGCACCGATTTTGTGGCGGCTGATGATGAGCCATTTCCCTTTCTGGCGATTGTGGGACAGCAGGAAATGAAGCTGGCACTGCTGCTGGCACTGATCAACCCCAATGTGGGTGGCGTGCTGCTGGTGGGGCCACGGGGGACGGGAAAAACAACGGCCGTTCGTGGCCTCATTGATCTCCTGCCCCAGGTTGCCCGCAGCTTGTGTCTGCATGGCTGCACCGAGGCCATGCTTGAAGCGGGCGGCATGGACGCCATTTGTCCCGACTGCGCCCAAAAAGTTGGCTACGGCGAACCGCTGACCACGCTTGCTAATGTGCGAATGTTTGAACTGCCGCTGAATGCCCGGCTGGAAGATGTGGTGGGCGGCGTTAACGAGCGGCTGGCGTTGGAGCAGCAGCGGCTGCGGCTGGAGCGCGGCATTTTGGGCCATGCCGACGGCCACATTTTGTATATTGATGAGGTAAACCTGCTTGATGGGAGCATCACCGATGCCATTCTGGATGCGGCGGCGCAGGGACATTACACCGTTTGGCGCGGGGCGCTCAAGCTGCGCTATGCCGCCCGCTTCACCCTCATCGGCTCCATGAACCCGGCTGAAGGGCAGCTTCGCCCCCAGCTCATGGATCGCTTTGGGTTGCGGGCGTTGGTGCCGGGGCTAACCGACCCGGCCTTGCGTTTTCAGGCGTATGAACACGCGGTGCTGTATCGGCAGGAGCCGGAAGCGTTGGCGGCGGCCTATGCCGGGCAAACGCTGGCACTGGCGGCAGAAGTGCAGGCGGCGCGGGGACGATTGCCCCAGGTGACGCTGGACGAGGCGGCGCGGCAGCATGGGCTGGGGCTGATTCAGCAGCTTGCCATTGCCTCTAACCGCGCCGAAATGACGCTGTTTGAGGCGGCACGGGCGCACGCCGCCGCCGATGGGCGCGAGGTGGCCGAGGTAGCCGACATTAATGCCGTTGCGCTGCTGGCTTTGCGCCAGCGGCGCAGCGAGCAACTGGCGGCATTTTTTACGCAGCAGCAGCGTGAGGATGAGGAGATTTTGGTAATCAGTGATCGGTAATCAGTAATCAGTAAACAGTAATCAGTTGCCTGTTTACCGATTACCGATTACTGTTTACTGTCCACTTGACTATGTGGCGCACGGTAACATTTGTGGGATTAACGGCCGTTTTTATTGGCTACCTCTCTGTCTGGCTGCCGGGGCCGGCGGTGGGGCTGAGCTTTTTGGGCGTTGAGCTAGGGGAGTGGATTAAGTTTATGGGGGTGGGGGGAGCGCGGAACTGGTTTTATCTGCCGCCCATCACGCTGGGTTGGTCGCTGGCACTGCTGAGTGTGGGGTGGCAAAACGGCCGTTGGCAGACGTGGGCATGGCGGGGGTTGGCGTTGGCCGTCAGCCTGCTGTCGTTTCCAGCCATTGCTGCCATTCTGGACGAGCCGCCGAGCGAGTGGTTGCTGCGGCTGCTGTTGATTGGCAGCGTGGGGATGTTGGCGGGATTAACGGCCGTTTGGCCGCGTCACTTGCCCCATTGGCCTATTATCGTCGTGTTGGGCGTAATTGGTGCAGTAATGCCCACCTGGTTCTATTTTCAGGTGCGCCCATTGGTGGCAAATGCCGTCGGGGTTAAGATTGGGGTGGGAATGGGTGTGTGGCTAAACGGAGCAGGTCATTTGCTGCTGGCTGCTGCTGTGTGGCTGGAAAACAGGGGAAGTAGTTATTGGCTATTGGACAATAACCAATAACTAAGCATCAAATGACCTAAACAGTCATATGCGTTTCAATGTACTCGACGGCTTCCTTGACAGTTGTAATGGTCTGTGCGTCTTCATCAGAAATTTCGCCGTCAAATTCTTCCTCAAAAGCCATAATAAGTTCAACCAGATCAAGCGAATCAGCTTCTAAATCCTCACGAAAACGCGCCGCGTCTACAATTTGCTCTTCGTCAACACCTAACAACTCAACAATAATTGCTGAAACGCGCGCCAGCGTTGTCTTTTTCTCACTCATTGTGGAACCACTCCTTCAAATATTTTTATGTGTGTGCTGCAACCAGCGGACAATTTTAGACTGTCCTGATTGATTGTCAAGAATTTCACAAATACCCGTCTTTACCTTGTTTAGCCGGATCGTATAAAAAAACACCCGGTGCTGGGGTAAGTTACGGCAATTTTGTGAGTGGCTTAATTCTCGGCGGGAAGGTGGGTGAGCCAAACGGCCGTTCCCAGCAGCAAATAAAACACAAACGCCAAATCAACCAGGAAAAAGCTGTGGTCAACCAGCCCGTGGGTGACTATGGCCGCCAGGCTGCCCCACATGCCCACGACAACGGGTTGCCAGGTGGCGTCGGGGCGGGCGCGGCGCAGGGTGTGGATGAATGAGGTAAAAAGAGCCGTGCCAGCCGCCAGCCCCAGCAGTCCCAGCCGCGTGGCAAAATCGAGAATGATGTTGTGCGGGTGGTTGAGGTTCGGCTCCTGCCAGGCGGCATCGAGGATGTAGCGACCGCGATAGGCGTAGAGGAAGTTGTCGAGACCGATGCCAAACCAGGGGTGCTGGCGCACCATTTCCAGGCTGGCTTGCCACAGGTTGAGGCGAAAAACGGCCGTTGCGCTGCCTACGTTAAACCGCTCCGCCAACTGCGGAATTTGCTGCACCCCCAGCAGACCAGCCATGCCCACAATCGCTGCCGCCAGCAGCCACGGCCAGGTGCGCCGCCCCGCTTGCCGCTGCCACTGCCAGAAAACCAGCAGCAGCCCGGCAGGAAGACCCAGCAGCAGTCCCCCCTTGCTAAAGGTGAGCAGCATGGCAAGACCAATGGGGATGGCGGCTGCGCCATACCACCAGCGGCGACGGCCGTTTTCTTTGCCCAGCAGCACCATTGCCACCAGCAGTGGGATGACCCGGCCCAAATAAAGGGCGACGTTGTTGGGGGAGCCATAGTGCGCCCGCAGCCGTAGCAGCCCCCCTTCAGCCGTAATGAGGTTGTAGCCGGTGGCATATTGCCCCAGCCCAATGAGTGCCACGGCCACCGCCCCCAGCACAAACGCATCCAAAATGACCCACATTTCCTGCCGTGTGGGGCGCAGCAGCCGCAGCATGACGTAAAACAAGGCTGGCTCGACGATGACCACCCGCCATTCGTTGGTCGCCACGTCCAGCCGTTCGGTGAAGGGGAGGGAGAGGGTGGCGATGAGGAGGAAGAGGAGTAAGCTGTAATCGGTAATCGGTAATCGGTAATGTCGTTTCACGACCGCTTCGCGTACAGTTATCAGTAAGCACGGGAAATACCAAGTACCGATTACCGCCAGAAAAGTAACCAACGTAAAAATCTCTACGGGGGAGAAGCGGTAGACGAAGATCGGTTTGAGGGTGTCGTTGATGTAGAAGGGGAAGCAGAGGGCGATGAGGGCGAGACCCCAGGCCGGCCGGAGGTAGATGAGCAGGAAAAGGAGGAGGAGAGCGAGGGTGAAGAGGATGAAGTTGGGGGTGACGTAGAACAGGGCGGCGGTGGCGGCGGTGAGGGTGAGCTGCCCCACGTCACCGAGGCGGCGGTAGAGGCCGCTACCGTGGGTTCCCCAGGTGAGCCACCCCATGACGGCGACGATGAGGGCGGCAACGGCCGTTAATCCCCACTGTGTCCAGTGCGAAAGCCGTTCATACGCCTGCCCAACTACTCGGCCAATCGTTCCCCAGTTGGCTAAACGGCCGTTATAGACAGCGAGCAGGAGGGCAAAAACGGTTGTTAGCCCTAGCCCCAGCCGCCACAGCCACGATGACGGCGGTGTGTACCCCACGCTCCAGCCGTTTAATGCCCATTGATCCCAGCCGCGAGAGGCCACAATTTCCACCGTGTGGACACCGAGTGGCAGGTTGTGGGCGACTAGCTCCGTGGTTATCATGTCGTCCAGTTGGTTGGGCGAGGTCAGAATGAGCATCGTCCCGTTTTCGTCCTGGGGGAGGGCATTGGCCGGCTGGCCGTCCACGGTCACATAAAGCCGGGCGCGAAAATCGGCGCGGCGGACGCGCAGCCCCACGTCGGTTCCCCAAAAGGTGAGGCTGGCGCGGTCGCCGGAGTCGCTGATGTCGGCACCAAAGTCGGGCGAAAAACGCCAGCCGCCCTCAAACTGCTGCCCCGCGCCGTCGGGTTGGGCCAGGTGGAAGCCGGGTTGGGCGATGGCCGCAGGCTGTAGCAGCGGCCGTAAATCTGCCAGCAGCGGTTTGGGGGTATTGCCACTCGGCGCAAACAGGCTAAACCCCCAGTGCGGGTCGTTGGCCGGGGCGGCGGGCTGCCAGTTTTCCAGAAACATCACCCCCAGCCACGGCCATTCCTGTTGCGCCCGCTGCATGGCGGCGATGGTCCAGTCGTGCTGCTGTGCGACGGTGGCCGCTTCCCACACCGATGGACTGCCCTGCCAGTCGGCCGGCAGGCTGTTCCACCCCCAGTTGCCCGCCCAAATCGCCTTGTGGCCGTCGCCGTGCCGTTCGGCCAGTTCGCGCAGCAAAATGACGCGGCTAAAGTTGAGCCTGTCGCTGCTGACGGTGCGGTCGTCAGGCGGGTGGTCAAAGCCGTAGGGTTTGGCGGCAATGATGTCGAAGCTGTCGGCCGCACCCGCTTCGTATAGCTGCTGCAAATAGAGCCAGTCGGCGATGTTGGCGGGGCCGGTTTCGACGGTGGGAGCCAACGGCGCGGCAACGATGACGGCGCGGCTGTCGGCGGCGCGAATGGCGGCGGCGGTGGTGGCGAGCAGGGCGGCGTATTCGTTGGCGTTGGGCGGCAGCTTGCCCCAATGGTCGGTGAGGTTGGGTTCGTCCCAGATGATGTAGAACCGAAGCTGGTAGTGGCTGGCGAAGGCGGCGGCCCAGTTGGCAAAGCTGTTGGGGTCGGCAGGGGGGGCGAACTGGTTGGCGGGGTTGCCGTCAAGGAGGGGGATGAGGGTGAGGGTGGGGTGTTGGGAAACGGCCGTTATTAACCGATCACTCGCCCCCCAGTCAAACGGCTCCTGGTAATAAAACGGCTGCTTGATGGTGGTGAACCCGGCGGTGGCAATGGCGGTTAGCTGCTGTTCCAGTTCTGCCTCATCATACTGCTGCAAATAAACGTTGAGGCCGAGCGTGGCGCCGCCGTAGGCAATGGGTTCGGGCAAGCTGGTGGGAATGCCCCGTGTTTCATAGGCGGTGCGGCTGCGGCCGGCACCCAGCCCCAACAGGGCGGCGGCGGCCAGCAGCAAAAAGAAAAAGGTGTACCCGTGTCGTCGCGTCAACATGCGCGGCAAGTTTACCAGCGCCCACCGGCTGGGCAAGCGCGGGCGCGGCGGCGTTGGGGATTTAGCGGCAAAATGGAGGTGGATGACATTCTGATGCACAGTTGGTAGGGGTGGACTGACCGAAGGTAAGGCTGGCAAGGCTGTGCGCGTCCTTTTCCGGTTGTTTCGCCCTTGTTTCATCTGGCAAGAAGATGGTGGGTATGCAGGGGGTGAGGTGGCTGCGTGATTCGTTAGTAAGCGTCCAAAAACAAGTTAGGCAAGAAGTTCAACTTCTTCCGAGAAGTTGAACTTCTAAATTGGTGTGCTGTTGGCTGAACCGACAGGTGGCGTGGTCTGGAATGCGAACCGTGGGGCAATTTCACTGCGGGTTGTGGTCAACTGCGGGTTGTGGTCAACTGCGGGTTGTGGTTAAAGGTAAGCCTGCTCATGTTGGGCTGCATTATCAGGGTCTTAACGCTTTTGAGAAAGTGGGTAGTCCAGTGTGATTATCTTCAACCCGAGGAAGGATAAACCGGAGTCAGGAGACGCAAATAGCGTATCTGGTCTTGTCCGTACACTTTTCTAATGTAACTTGTATGTTTAATGGTGAGGGATAATCATCTATGATTACCCCTCACCATTAAACATACAAGTTACAAATAATCACAAAATTGTCGAGTTCAAAACGGAAATTTTTCAGAGCCGATTTGAGTGAATCTAATCTAACATTGTCAAACTAATCTCTAATCTTCTCAGGCTATCAACAAACCCCTGTGTCAAACACGTCAGGCGTGCTTGAGCAAGGCCATCCGGTTGCCGGTGGGGTCGGTGAATTGGGCGATGGTGCCAACGCCGGGGACTTCCGTGGGTGGCATCAGTCGTTTACCTCCATGTGCTTCCACGGCGGCCAATGAAGCCTCAACGTCGTCGGTTTCAATATAGATCACCGTTGTTCCGGCCGGATTTCCGTCCTGGATTGGGTTCAGCCCGCCGCTTTGCCCGTCTACACCAGTGGAAAAGGTGGTGTAGTTCATGCCAGCGAACTCCTGCGTTTGCCAGCCAAACACAGCCTCATAAAAGCGGGCTGCTCCTTGGTGGTCGTTAGCCGATAATTCGATATGTGTAATTTTGTGTCCCATTTTTTTCTCCTTGTAACAAGACAAATTTTGTTCTACCAAGACGACGAACGGCCGTTAGCAAAATCGACAGGGAGACAAAAATGGGTTAGTCAGGCGGCTCGAAGTTCAACTTCTCAGAAGAAGTTGAACTTCTTCCATAACCACGGCCGTTGGCAAAACCGACAAGGGGCCAAAAATTGGTCAGCCAAGCGGGGCAATGCAGTCTGACCCTTCGTTGCGTGGGTTGTTGACGAAGGTGGAGACGGGGTAGGCGTTCATTTTTTCGGGGGAAAACGGCCGTAAAAGATGCAGCCCATTTTCCGGCCGTTCACCCGGATCCAGCCACATCCCGAAATCTTCCGGCTCCAAAATCACCGGCATTCGGTCATGGATGGAGCGCATAAAGCTGTTGGGCGTAGTCGTCAAAATGGTGCAGGAATCCAGCTCGCCGCCGCCCGGTATTTGCCACGTTTCCCACAGCCCGGCAAAGGCAAAAAGCGGCGCGTCGGCCGGGTGAATATACATCGGCTGTTTGCCACTACCCGTTTTTTGCCACTCGTAAAAACCGCTGGCGGGGATGAGGCAGCGGCGGCGTTTGAAAGCGGCGCGAAATGCCGGTTTCTCGGCCACCGTTTCCGAACGGGCGTTAATCATCCGTGCCGCCATGTTTGGCTCCTTGGCCCAGGAAGGAATCAGCCCCCAATGAAAATGCGTCCATTCCCGCTGCCCCGAATGGGGATGCAGCCGAATGGCAGCTACGGGTTGGGTGGGGGCAATGTTGTAGCGTGGGGCAAGCTGGGGGGTCTCGGCCAAGGCGAAGGTGTCAGCAATTTCTGCGCCGGGTGCTATGAGGGCAAAACGTCCACACATGGTTCAACTCCTCTTTGGAAATAGAACGCGGACGAACACGGACAAATGCGGACGAAAGATATGGAGTGGTCTTTTGTCTGTCGTCGGTCGGTCGTCTGTCGTCCGTCTTCCGTCATAGATTCCGTATGGGCCAGGCTCATGCCTCTTAAATAGGCCGGGTGCGCCCACTACAGTTGCGATTTTGGTTGCTTTTGTGCCGCCAAAAATAGATTCTTTCGCCATTGTTCATTGTTTTGCGGTTGCGGAGGGTGACAGGTCCCCTGCAGTGGGGGCAAATGGCCTTGTTAGGGGCTGTTGTGTTGGCAATGAGGGGTTTTCCATCAGGTGCAAGGGCTGTTTTCATGGGCATTTGCGCGGCCGATAGACATCGCGCCGCCTTTTGCGAACATTTATTCTAGTTGATTTGACGCCAAAGTGCTACTTTTGGTCACAAATTGGGTGGGTAAACAACTTGTCAGAAAAATTTAGAAGTTCAACTTCTCAAAGAAGTTGAACTTCTTGTGGGCGCCAAACCCTATGAAAATGGGGGAGGGCTTGTTACAATGGGCAAATCGTTAGGCAATTATAGAAAGTCCCATCTTTGGGATGGAATTATGGCGTAGCATAGAGGTTTACGACCCAGGAGGTTTTTGAATCATGCAGATAGTTGGGCATACGTTTATTGTGACGGGCGGCAGTTCTGGCCTGGGAGCTGGCACGGCGCAGCGGCTGGTGGAGGCTGGCGGCAATGTGGTGCTGGCGGATGTGAATGTGGCTGGCGGGGAAGTGATGGCGACGGAGCTTGGCGGGCAGGCGACGTTTGTGAAGACGGATGTGACGAATGAGGGGGATGTGCAAACGGCCGTTTCTACAGCCATCGAACGGTTTGGCGGGCTACACGGCGTTGTCAACTGCGCCGGCATCGCCATTGCCGCCCGCACCCTCAGCCGCAGCGGCCCCCACGATTTGGCCGCTTTTAGCCGCGTCATCCAGATCAACCTCATCGGCACTTTTAACATGATTCGGCTGGCGGCAAACCACATGATCAACAACGAACCGATGGGCGAATCCGGCGAACGGGGGGTCATCATCAACACCGCCTCCGTTGCCGCCTACGACGGTCAGATTGGGCAGGCCGCTTACGCTGCTTCCAAAGGGGGTGTGGTGGGGATGACCCTGCCCATTGCCCGCGAATTTGCCAGCTTTGGCATTCGCGTAGCCACAATAGCCCCCGGCATTTTTGACACCCCGATGATGGCCGGGCTGCCGGAACAGGCTCGCATCTCCCTGGCTGCCTCCGTGCCGTTTCCCAAGCGGCTCGGCACACCGGCCGACTACGCCTTTTTGGCGCAGCACATCATCGAAAACGAGATGATCAACGGCGAAACGATCCGGCTGGATGGGGCGATTCGGTTGGCGCCCAAATAAGGAAAGATTGGAGGTTGGAGATTGGAGATTGGTAAAGGTTCATCATCTCCAATCTCCAACCCCTAATCTCCTTTCATCAAGGAGAGAACCATGACAGAATTCCAGTTTGACGACCACACCCTGACCGCCAACACCATTCGCGGGCTGGCGATGGACGCAGTGCAAAAGGCTAACAGCGGCCATCCGGGGATGCCGATGGGGATGGCGGATGTGGCGACGGTGCTGTGGAGCCAATTTTTGCGCCACAACCCCAAAGACCCGAAGTGGGCGAATCGGGATCGCTTTGTTTTGTCGGCGGGGCATGGCTCGATGCTTATCTACAGCCTACTCCACCTCAGCGGCTATGATTTGCCGATGGCGCAGCTAAAGCAGTTTCGGCAGTGGGGCAGCTTGACCCCCGGCCACCCGGAAAGCCATTTGACGCCGGGGGTGGAGACGACGACGGGGCCGCTGGGGCAGGGGGTTGCCAATGCTGTGGGCTTTGCGCTGGCGGAGGCGTGGCTGGCGGCGAAATACAACCGGCCAGGGCTGCCGATTGTTGACCATTTTACCTACGCCATTGCCGGGGACGGGGATTTGATGGAAGGGGTGTCGCAGGAGGCGGCGTCGCTGGCAGGCCATTTGGGGCTGGGCAAGCTGATTGTGCTGTATGACGATAACCACATCACGATAGATGGCAAGACGGATGTGGCGTTTACCGAGGATGTGCTGGCGCGGTTTGCGGCCTATGGCTGGCAGACGATGCGGGTGGATGGGCATGATGCGGCGGCGGTGCAGGTGGCGATTGAGGTGGCGCGGGCGGAGGAAAAACGGCCGTCTTTGATCGCCTGTCGCACCCACATTGCCTATGGCAGCCCCAACAAACAAGACACCTCCAAATCCCACGGCTCGCCGCTGGGCGACGAGGAGATTCGGCTGACCAAAGCGGCGTTGGGGATGCCGGTGGACGAGACCTTTTTTGTGCCGGGTCGCGTCTATGAATACATGGGCGGCGACGGGGCGGCGCAGGCGGCGTGGCAGGAACTGTTTGCCCACTATGCGGCAGCGCACCCGGAAGCGGCGACGGAATTCCAGCAGGTGATGGTGGGTGGACTGCCGGAGGGGTGGGAAGCGAGCTTGCCGACCTTTGCCCCTGGTTCTTCACCTGCCACCCGCGCTTCGTCGGGCAAGGTGCTAAACGCCGTGGCGCAGGCCATTCCCAACCTGCTGGGTGGCTCGGCCGATTTGGCTGGCTCCAATTTGACGACACTCAACGGGGAATCGTTTTGGCAAAAAGGTGATTTTTCTGGCCGCAACATTCATTTTGGCGTGCGCGAGCATGGGATGGGCGGCATTATGAACGGGATGATGCTGCACGGCGGGGTGCGGGCTTACGGCGGCACGTTTTTGGTGTTTACCGACTATATGCGGCCTTCGATGCGGCTGGCGGCGTTGATGGAGCTGCCCGCGATTTATGTGATGACCCACGACAGCATTGGGCTGGGGGAGGATGGGCCGACGCACCAGCCGATTGAGCATGTGATGAGCCTGCGGGTGATGCCGAATATGATGGTTTTCCGGCCGGCCGATGCCAATGAAACGGCCGTTGGTTGGCAAGTTGCCCTGGCAAGCAGCCACACCCCAACGACGCTGGTACTCAGCCGCCAGGGGCTGCCAACGCTTGACCCGGCGGTGGCAGCCGGGGCTGTTCGCGGGGCGTATGTGGTCAGCGATGCCGACAACTTTCAGGCGATTGTGATGGCGACGGGTTCGGAGGTGTCGCTGGCGCTGAATGCCCAGCAGCAGCTTGCCGCTGAGGGGATTGCCGTGCGGGTGGTTTCGATGCCGTCGTGGGAGCTGTTTGAGCAGCAGTCGGCGGAGTATAAGGAAAGTGTGCTGCCAACGGCCGTTTCTGCCCGTGTCTCTGTAGAAGCGGGGACAACCATCGGCTGGGAGCGGTACGTGGGGCTGCGCGGCAAATCCATTGGCCTCGACCGCTTTGGTGCGTCGGCTCCGGCGGAGGTGCTGTTTGAGAAGCTGGGGGTGACGGAAACGGCCGTTGTGGCGGCGGTTAAAGAGTTGGTATAAGCAGGAGATTGGAGATTAGAGATTGGAGATTGATGAAGGTTCAGAATCTCCAATCTCCAACCTCCAATCTCATCTTTCAAACGACACATGACACAAGAAATCATCCTCGCCCCCTCCATCCTCGCCGCCGACTTTGCCCGGCTGGAAAGCCACGCCCGCGAGGCGGTGGCGGCGGGGGCGCAGTGGCTGCATATTGACGTGATGGACGGCCATTTTGTGCCGAATATCAGCTTTGGGCCGCTGGTGGTGGCGGCATTACGGCCGTTGGCTAATGAAACAGGGGTGCTGCTTGATGTTCACCTGATGATTAGCGAGCCGGATCGCTATCTGGCGCAGTTTGCCGAGGCGGGGGCGGATCGGTTGACGGTGCATGTGGAGGCCACGCCCCATTTGCACCGCACCGTGCAGGCCATTCAGGAACTGGGGGTGTTGGCAGGGGTAACGCTGAACCCGGCCACGCCGCTGGTGGCTCTGGAAGAAATTTTGCCAGATGTTGATTTGGTGCTGATTATGTCGGTGAACCCTGGCTTTGGCGGGCAAAAATACATTCCCAGCAGCACGGACAAGATTCGGCGGCTGCGGGCGCAGTTAGACCGGGTGAACCCGGCGGCGTGGCTGGAAGTGGATGGGGGGATAGGGGCGAACAATGCGGCCGAGGTTGTGGCAGCGGGGGCGACGGCACTGGTGGCGGGAAGCGCGGTGTTTGGGGGCAGTGGCTCGGTGGCGGAAAATGTGGCGGCGATTAGGCGCCGTATAGCTGGTTGGTAATAGGGAAACTGTGTCGCCAATAGTCATAAACCGACATTTGGTTTGTCGGGTACAAGTAACAAGTAGCAGGTGGCAAGTGGCTGCGGGCAGAATTGACTTGTTACTTGTGACCTGCAACGTGTTACCCATTCCTATTCTTCCCGTTTTCGCAGCAGTGAGGCGATATAGATGGGTGCGCCGAGCAGCCCGGACAGCCGTTCTACCAAAAAGACAACCAGAGCCAGAGCGGCTGCCTGCGCGGGCAGCAGATTGACCCCGGCAAACAGCACCGGGGCTAATGTTTCGCGCACGCCCAGCCCACCGATGGAGGGGATGAGCAGGGAGATGGATAAAACGGGGATGACGAGCAGCAGATAGCTGAGGGGGATGGCAAAGCCGAGGGCTTTGGCGGCGGCAAACCACCAGCCAATCATGAAGAGGGTGAAGAAGGCAGAGACGGCGAGGGCGCGCCCGACGGCCTGGTGGCCGCATTGACGAACGGCCGTTAACATCGGCCGCACAAACCCCATCACCCGCCCCTCCAGCCAGCGTGGCAGCCAACTCACCACCTTCAACGCCAAATCCCCCTGCAAAATGACGGCTCCAGCGGCCAGCCCCACCACGCACAGCCCCACAATCGGCCACAGCAGCGTCGGCGGAAAGTCGGCCGGCCGAAACGGCAGCGAGATGAGCGCCAGAGCAAACAGTACTAGCAGCCCCGTCAGTCGATCCACTAGCACCGTTCCCGCTGCTACGCCGGCCTCTACCTCCTGCGCCACCTCCACCACCCGCACCACATCGCCGCCAAAGCCCGATGGCAGAAAGGCGTTGTAAAAATTGCCCACAAAATACAGTTCCACCAGCCGCTTCAGCTTAATGGTTGTCCCCAACCCTTGCAGCAGTAGCCACCAGCGGTACGCCCGCACCACCAAGCTGCCAATGACCAGCAGAAAGGCCACCAGTACCCACCCCAATCGCGCCTGAGCCAATGTTTGCCCCATCAACGTGAGGTCGAATTTTGTCAACACTACCCACAGGCCAAGCAGCGTGACCCCAATTTTTAGCCAAGTCATCCATTTTCCACGCATAAGGCGGATTGTAGCCGTTCTGAGCCATTGGGTAAATAGATGCGCGGACAACGCGGATTTTGGCGGATTTATACGGCTTTTTGTTTGATCCGCGACAATCCGCTTCGCTCCGCGTCATTCGCGTTTCCATTTTCTTTTTCCGACAAGACGCAAAACTTTGCGTCTCTACGATGATTTTGGATAATCGCCCCATGATAACCTTGCGCCGACTGCCCCACACTTGGCTTTTGCTGCCTTTTATGCTGCTGTTTTTCTTTTGGGCACTTGCCAGCATGGTCGAGGACAGCCCGACTATGGACGAGCAAAACCACATCGCCCGTGGTCTGGCGCTGCTGCGTACCGGGGATGCGCGGTTGAGTTTGGAACACCCGCCGCTGGTCAACAGCCTTAGCGCCTTGCCGTTGCTGCTGCTGGATGTAACCCTGCCGACCGATGACCCAAGCTGGACGGAAACGCGCAACTGGTACGCCTTTGCTGACCTGCTGCTGTGGTCGCGTAACCATGACGTAGACCGGATGGTGTTTTTATCGCGGCTGCCGATTGTGTTTCTGACGCTGGGGTTGGCGCTGACGGCCTACCGCTTTGCCCGCGAGTTGTGGGGACGACGAACGGCACCGCTGGCGTTTTTGTTGCTGCTGTTTGAGCCAAATATTATTGCCAACGGCCGTTATTCCACCACCGATCTAGGCGGCACGCTCTTCTCCTTGCTGGCAACCTGGGTCTTGTGGCGGCTGTGGTCACGCCCCGGCCACGATTGGCGACGCTGGCTGCTGGTGGTGTTGGCACTGGGACTGGCCTTTGGCAGCAAGATGTCGGTGCTGGGCTTTGTGTTAATTTGGTCATTGCTGGCACTGCTGCCGCTGTATCCGGGACGATGGACGATAAAAACGGCCGTTTTCCGCCTCACTCAATTTCTCACCGCTGGCCTGCTTTCCATCTTCGTGGTCTGGGTACTGTTTGCCTTTGAATGGGGCAACTTCCGCTTTCAATCCGAGCTGCTCATGGGGTTAAACGGCCGTTCTGGCCCCATGCCCACCTACTGGGCCGGCATTGAGCAAATCGGGCTGCTGGTCAATAACGGCCGTTTTCCCGCCTTCCTCCTCGGTCAATTCTCCGACACCGGCTTTTGGAACTACTTCCCCGTTGCCTTTGCCGCCAAAACGGCCATGCCGCTGCTCGTTTTGCTCCCCATTGCCATCGTGTGGGTGGTGGGTAAACAGGAGACGCGGCGCAAGGGGTTGTTTTTGCTGGGAACGGCCGTTTGCTTCTTCCTCCTCTCCATGCAAAGCTCACTCAACATCGGCTACCGCCACCTGCTGCCGCTGCTGCCGTATGTGGCCTTGTTGATTGCCGGGTTGGGTGGGTGTGGGGAGATTAGAGATTGGAGATTGGAGATTGGGGATTGGAGATGGTTGGTTGGTTGGTTGGCGGTGGGGTGGCTGCTGCTGGTTGATTGGCAAATTCATCCCCATTATCTCAGCTATTTCAATCCGCTCTATGGTGGCCCGGAAAATGGCTACAATGTGCTGCTGGACAGCAATGTGGATTGGGGGCAAGATTTGCTGCGGCTGCGCTACTGGATGCGTGCCAACAATGTGGATCACATCAACCTGGCCTGGTTTGGCACGGCCGACCCCGGTTATTATGGCATTAACTACACGCCGCTGCCCGGTGTCGGCCGGCAAAGTTTTTACGCCCAATGGGGCAATCCTCCCTTCAACACCCAGCAGCCCGAACCCGGCGTTTACGCCATCAGCGTAGACAGCTATTGGGAAGTCCCGTTGCCGCCCGACCAAAAATACGTTTTCCCCTGGTTCCGCTCCCAACCCCCCAGCACCCGCGTGGGCTATTCCATCCTCATTTATGTTGTTCCGTAGGTGACCGAAGTGCCAATCTGCGCTTTTGTACAATTTATGCTCTGGTAAGGAAGGCTGTGAGTGTTGATGCAGTTTTTGGCAAGGCAATATCTTTTCAGTAAACTCCTGACAACATACAGCTCGTGAAGCTGTATTCAATGCGTATTTTTAGGCACTTATTGGGAGGATAGAAAAATGACAGAAGAAGTGATAGACACTTTGGCAACGTCCGCTGGTCACAGCTTGTCTAATCTAGAGCAACTAGATGGACATTATGCTGTTTGCCAGCTTGAATACGAAGCAATGTTGCGGTCAGTGGGGCTACAGCCGGGCTGGTGTGTGTTGGATGCAGGGTGTGGTGTAGGTGGATTTTTGCCTTTGTTGAGCCAATTGGTTGGCTCAACTGGGCAAATTCACGCTGTTGATTTAGCTCCAGAAAACATTGCTTTGGTGCAGGCGCGGCAAGAAGCAGGTGTTTTTGCCTGCCCAATAGAAGCCAAAGTTAGTACTGTGTCGCTGTTGCCGTTTGCCGATGATCAGTTTGATGCGATTTGGTGTGCCAATGTGACGCAATATTTAACGGACGCTGAATTGGGAGCGATGTTGGCCGAATTTCGGCGTGTGCTGAAGCCAGGGGGGCTGTTGGGGTTAAAGGAGTTTACCATTATGAACTGGTTGTATCAGCCACTTGATCCACTGCTGATGGCGCGGCTTTGGCTTGCTCAGGTGGAGGAAGGGGACGCATATACCCAGCAGGCACTCCGGGCGATTGATCTGCCAGCATGGGTGCGGCAGTCTGGTTTCCAGCTTGTGCAAGCAAACACAGTGTTGATTGAACGACGACAGCCATTGCGGGGCATAGAGCGGGCGTTTTTTCAGGGGATTTTTGGTTTTTTGGCATCGGTAGCGGCGGGAAACGGCCGTTTATCATCCCAGGATCGCGCAACCTGGCAGCAATTAACCAACTTTGCCTCCCCCGCTCACATCCTCAATCACCCGGACTTTTATTCCCAGGAAGGTAGCTTAATGATTGTGGCACAGTCGTCTGCAGAATGATTTTGGGCTTTGTCTTTGGTTGGGATGTTATACAATGGTGGGTGGGGATTAACATTAGCCCATACAAAACAGGGCAAACACGGCGCGAGCCGACAGCAACCTTTTCCGCGTTCGTCCGTGTTTGTCCGCGTCCCATTTCCATCATAAGGAGAATTCATGCGTAAAACACCCCCCAACATTCTGCTCATCATGGCCGACCAGCTTGCGCCGCAGTTTACCGGCACCTACGGCCACCCGCTGGTGCAAACCCCCCACATGGATGCCCTGGCAGCACGCGGCACCCGTTTTGATGCCGCCTACTGCAACTCTCCCCTGTGCGCACCCTCCCGCTTCAGCTTTATGTCCGGCCAATACGTCACCAATATTGTCGCCTATGACAACGCCTGCGAATTCCCCGCCTCCATTCCCACCTTTGCCCACTACCTCAAAACAATGGGGTATCAAACCTGTCTTTCCGGCAAAATGCACTTTGTTGGTCCCGACCAGCTCCACGGCTTTGCCGAGCGGGTGACAACCGATGTCTACCCGTCTGATTACGCCTGGACACCCGATTGGGAACATTATGAGGAGCGGATTGACAAGTGGTACCACAACATGGATTCGGTGCAGGAAGCGGGGATTGCCGCCGCCACCTTTCAGCTTGACTATGACGACGAAGTTGCCTTTTTTGCCCAGCGCAAAATTTTTGATTACGCCCGCAACCGGGCCGAGCCGTTTTGCCTGGTCGCCAGCTTCATCCACCCCCACGACCCGTATGTGGCGCGGCGCAAATGGTGGGATTTGTATGACCCGGCGGCGATTGACATGCCCCAGACGACCCTGGCCGACGTGGCCGATGACCCGTTTTCGCGGCGGTTGCGCGATGGCATTGAGGCCAGCGCGGTGGCGGTGAGCGAGGAAGAAATCCGGCAGGCGCGGCACGCTTATTATGCCAATGTATCCTATTTTGACAGCAAAATTGGGGAGCTGGTGGCGGCGTTGCGCGATGCGGAGCTGCTGGATAACACGATTGTGATTGTGACGGCCGACCACGGCGACATGCTGGGGGAGCGGGGGCTGTGGTACAAGATGAACTTTTTTGAGCATTCGGCGCGGGTGCCGCTGGTGATGGCGGGGCCGGGGATTGTTCAGGGGTGTGTTGCCAATGCGTGTTCGCTGCTGGATTTGCTGCCGACGATGGTGGATATTGCGGCGACGACGGGGGTGGAGAAGCCGGAATTTGGGAGTCCGATTAACGGCCGTTCTCTTCTCCCCCTCGCCACCGGCCACCAAGATCCCATAGACGAAGCCATTGGCGAATATTGTGCCGAAATGACTGGCTACCCCGTTATTATGATTCGGCGCGGTCAGTACAAATATATTCACTGCCAAAGCGACCCACCGCTGCTGTTTGACCTTGCCAGTGACCCCGATGAGCGGGTCAACCGCGCCGCTGACCCGGCTCTGGCCGACGTTGCCGCCAGCTTTGCCGCCGAAGTGGCACAGCGCTGGGACAGCGAGCAAATTCGCCGCGATGTGATTCGCAGCCAGAAGCAGCGCCGTGCTGTTCATGCGGCCATGGAAAGGGGGGCAATGACCTCATGGGACTACAACCCGCCGCGTGATGCCAGCCAGGAATATGTGCGCAACCACATGGATTGGACGGTGGCGGCGGCTAAAACGCGCTTTCCCCCGCTGGGGAAGGGGAGATAGAGGCGCGGATGACGCGGATTAAGGCGGATTTTTGCGGATCAGAGGCTGATCGAGAAGAGGTTGCACAGAGGATCACAGAGAAGACACAGAGGGTCACAGAGAGATTAAGAGTTGATTTTGTAGGGCGGATTGCCAATCCGCCTTACGCTACTCCCCCAAAAATCCGCGAAAATCCGTTCCGATCCGCGTCATCCGCGTTGCCATTTCTTCTGTACTTCCTCCCATCGCTCGGCAACCGATGCCACCGGCGCAATCAGCCGCGTAAAGTTGTCGGCCACCAGTTCCACCACCTCTGCCTCTGTCATCTGCCGCACCTGGGCGATTTTGGCGATGATTTGGGGGAGCAGGTCGGGGGTGCCGGGCTGATGGGCGAAGTGGCTGTAGGCGGTGGGGTTGTCGGTTTCGGTGAGGAGGCGGTGGGGGGGAACGGCCGTTAATAACCGCTCAATCCGTTGCGAAAACAGCAGCTCCACCCCAAAAGAAAAATACGTGCCGACCGCCAGATAGCGGTCAATGAGCGAGCGTGGCCCCGCATACCAGTGGACAATCGGCGTGGGTGGCCGGAACGCTTCAAGCTGGGTCAGCACCTCTTTTTCCGCCCCCAACACGTGCAAGTTGACAATTTTTTGCTGGGCGACGGCCGCATCCAGGAAAAAATCCAGCACGGCACGCTGCTGCGTCTGGTGGGCTGGCTCCTTGAAAAAGTGAAAATCGAGGCCAATTTCGCCAAAGAGGGGCGTTTCGGCCATCAATGGCACCAGACTGGGCAGATCGTTGGCGTAGCGGTGGGCTTCCCAGGGGTGAATGCCAAACAGGGGGATGATATGGGGGGCATGGGTGGCGATTTGCCGGGCGCGTTGGTACGATGGCACGTCAATGGAGACGGAGAGGGTGAAGATGCGGTGCTGGGTGAGTTGGGCGAGAACGGCCGTTAATGCCCCATCATCGTCCGGGTACATGTCAAGGTGG
>WBZL01000268.1_pt1 | contig 57066 bp, 53 predicted proteins | sample 5204291 | NCBI WGS metagenome assembly WBZL01 (sample SAMN12344345, study PRJNA552823) | activated sludge metagenome | biome: Activated sludge suspended growth; feature: Nitrification reactor; material: Wastewater; isolation source: activated sludge from nitrification reactor of wastewater... | reverse complement strand
GGGCAAGGAGCGGTATGGCGCAATAGTCGTAAGACGGGATCGGGAGAACCAGGGCGCAACAGAGTGCCCCCGAGCACGCGGCTTTGATCTGGACCCGACCCGCGAACACCATACGGGCCCGCGGCATGACGACGGCCGCAACAGAGGCCGGACACATGTCAGCACACGGTTGGCCCAGGCCGTGACAGACCTGATCGAGCAGGGAGCACCGGCCTTTGAGGCGGCCATTCCGATCCTGTCACAACTGCTGAAGGCCGAACTGGCCGAACGCGAGGTCCGATCCATCGCCTATCACATGAAGGCCGCACGCTTCCCGGCCTACAAGGACCTCTCGGGCTTCGACTTCGCCGCCCGCGAGATCAATGAAGCCACTGTCAGGACCCTGCACCGTTGCGAGTTCATGGACGGAGCCCAGAGTGTCGTCCTGATCGGCGGTCCGGGCACCGGAAAGACCCATGTCGCGACGGCCCTTGGCATCCAGGCCATCGAGCATCATCGCCGGAAGGTCCGCTTCTTCTCGACGATCGAACTGGTCAACGCCCTCGAACAGGAAAAGGCCAAGGGCAAGGCTGGGCAGATCGCAGAAGGCCTGACCAAGCTCGACGTGGTGATCCTTGATGAACTGGGCTACCTGCCCTTCAGCGCCTAGGGTGGGGCGCTGCTCTTCCACCTGCTGAGCAAGCTTTACGAGCGCACAAGCGTCGTCATCACAACCAACCTCAGCTTCAGCGAATGGGCCACGGTCTTCGGCGATGCCAAGATGACCACCGCCTTGCTCGACCGCCTCACCCACCGCTGCCACATCCTGGAGACCGGAAACGACAGCTTCCACTTCAAGGCCAGCTCAGCCGCAGCCGCCCGGAAGAAGAAGGTGACAAACCATGCCTTGACCCCAGCATGAACCGATATCCATAGTCAGAGGTGGCTCACTTCTCGATGGAAAACCCGGCTCAGTTCTGAGTGGAAATCAACAAACCTGCCCGACGGGACGCGCAAGCGGGCCACGCTCTTCAGCGGGTTGCTCTCCCATTATCTCTACCGGGACAGATATGGACGCCCAGGCAAGGGGAAAGACAAGGAGGCGGTCGAAGGCCTGGTCGGTTACTATCGGCGCAACTTCATGGTGCCGAGACGTCGTGCTTCCGCGAGCGACACTGCCGGCAAGGGGCCGAGACCCATTTCACGCCGTCTTCCGTGGATGGTGACACGCAGGGTCCACTTGCCGCGGGTCGGATGATCCTTGACCAGCCACAGCCCGCCGCCATCGGCATGTTTGCCGGGCTCCAGCGTGCCTGCTCCTCTTGCGCTGAGTCGATTCAGGGCCCGCATCGCCATGGCTCCTTAACTCAATCCTCAGTCACCCTTGGGGATAGTGTCCCGGGGGCCGTCTCCATAGATGCTCCACAAGCAACAATCCCCAGTGAAATATCCGTGTCGTTGCCAAATCCGATCGAGGGACTTGCCGAAAAAGACAAGTTCCAGAATCGCCGCGCGTTGTGGTTTTATACACGTGTAAGTGGTAGTGATTGTTAAGAATTCTACGTGAAGTATTTCGAACGGACGGCATTTGTTTCCGGACTGACCCCCAATCGTCTCGGGTGGGCGATTGGGGGCAAGTCTGTGGAAGTCCCACGGGCTGGGGGGCCCCGGGGCCGGAATGTTGAATGAGAGCGTGGTGGCAAGGTGCCGACGGCCGTCCGGTGACTCGGGCGGCCGTTGCGCCTTTGCGCCGCCAATCGCCAAGGTTCCGGCGGCACCATTGAGCGCGGCCGGCAATTGGCCTAACTAGCAGGAGACCCGGGCGAGCATTTGCCCGCCCGCCCCGCCGAGGCCCCCCATGACGATACATCTTCACCAGCACGACCTTCCCGACGGGATCGATCTTGGCCCGGTGGTCGCCATTGACACCGAGACGATGGGTCTCGATCCGCGACGCGACCGGCTCTGCGTCGTGCAGCTTTCCGCGGGCGACGGGGATGCCCATCTGGTGCGGATCGCCAAGGGCCAGGTGACGGCACCCAACCTGACGCGGATGCTCGCAGACCCGCAGGTCGTGAAGCTCTTCCACTTCGGCCGGTTCGACATCGCCGCACTGAAGTCCGCGTTCGGCGTGACCACGACCCCGGTCTATTGCACCAAGATCGCCTCGAAGATGGTGCGCACCTTCACCGACCGGCACGGGCTCAAGTATCTCCTGCAGGAACTCCTGGGCGTCGATGTCTCCAAGCAGCAACAGACATCAGACTGGGGGTCCGAGGCGCTGACCGAGGCGCAGCTCGACTACGCCGCGTCGGACGTCCTCTATCTCCACCGGCTGAAGACCGAACTGGACGCCCGGCTGGCGCGCGAGGGGCGCACGGCCCTCGCCCAGGCCTGCTTCGATTTCCTGCCGGTCCGGGCCGAGCTCGACCTCATGGGCTGGGGCGACACGGCCGACATCTTCACCCACTGACCATGCCGGATCGCGCAACCCTCATCGACACCGCCCGCCGCGTCATCGCCATCGAGGCGCGGGGCCTCGCGGCACTTTCCGAAACGCTCGGCCCGAGCTTCGCCGAGGCAGTGGAGGTGATCCTGAAGGCCAAGGGCCGCGTCATCGTGTCGGGCATGGGCAAGTCGGGGCATGTCGGCCGGAAGATCGCGGCGACCCTCGCCTCCACCGGCACGCCGGCGCAGTTCGTACATCCGGCCGAGGCGAGCCACGGCGACCTCGGCATGGTGACCGAGGCGGACGTGGCCCTGGTGCTCTCCAACTCGGGCGAGACGCCCGAGCTTTCCGACATCGTCGCCCATACCCGCCGCTTCGCCATCCCGCTGATCGGCGTGGCGAGCCAGGCGGAGTCGACCCTTCTCCGGCAGTCGGACGTGGCGATTCTGCTGCCGCAGGCCGAGGAGGCGTGCGGGACCGGCATTGTTCCGACAACCTCCACCACGATGACGCTCGCGCTCGGCGATGCGCTCGCGGTCGCATTGATGGAGCACAGGCACTTCACGCCGGACCATTTCCGAACCTTCCATCCGGGCGGCAAGCTCGGGGCGAAACTCCTCAAGGTCGCCGACCTCATGCATGGGGGGGAGGCGCTGCCGCTCGTGGTCGAGGGCACGCCGATGGGAGAGGCGCTGGTCGAGATGAGCCGCAAGGGCTTCGGCGTGGTGGGCGTAACCGATCCGGCGGGCCGGCTGGTCGGCATCGTCACCGACGGCGACCTGCGCCGCCATCTGGCGGGGCTTCTCGACCGGACGGCGGGCGAGGTGATGACGAAGGGCCCGCGCACCATCGCGCCCGACCAGGTGGCCGAAAGCGCCGTCGCGATCATGCGGGATCGCAAGATCACCTGTCTCTTCGTCGTCGATCCCGCCGGAGACGGCCGGGCGGCCGGCATCCTCAACATCCACGACTGCCTGCGCGCAGGCGTCGTCTGAGGGCGCGGCAGTGCGCGACAACATCCATTCGCGGGTGGTCTTCTGGCTGAAGATCATCCTGCCGCTGGTCGCGCTGGCGCTCCTGTCCACGCTCTTTCTGCTTTCGCGCCGGATCGATACCGATGCCGCGCTTCCCTACGCCGAAGTCGATGTGGAGGATCTCGCCCGGAACCAGCGTCTGACGGCGCCGGAGTATGCCGGCGTGACGGAGGATGGCGCCGCGGTGACTGTCCAGGCCGCCGTGGCCCGACCGGGAACGGAGGGGGGCGCCGCGGCCGCCGACACGATTGCCGCCCGCTACGAAGCGCCGGACGGAATGGTGATCACGCTCGCCGCCGACGAAGGGTCGCTCAACGATGCCGCCGGGCGACTGGTCCTTGCCGGCGCCGTGGAGATCGCGACCTCGACCGGGTATCACGTGACCGCGACGCGGCTTGACAGCGCGCTGGACCGGACAGAGCTTCATTCGGAAGGGGCGGTGCGCGTCGTGGCGCCTTACGGCACGATCGACGCCGGACAGATGGATATCCGCCATCAGGATGCCGAAGTCCCCGGCTACGTGATGGTTTTCACCGGCGGCGTGAAGCTGGTATATCAGCCTGCGAAGAAGGACCCGTGATGACGCTTTCCCCCCGTGCCCTCGGTGTCGCGCTGGTGCTGGCCATGGCCGCGCCCGGGATTGCGCGCGCGCAGGGGGCCGAGGTGGCCTTCGGCGGTCTTCGGGCCGATACGTCGCTGCCTGTCGAGGTGACCGCCGATGTGCTCAGCGTCAACCAGACCGATGGCGCCGCAACCTTCAGCGGCAACGTGCTGGTGGTCCAGGGCGAGATGCGGCTATCGGCCGACCGCGTCGAGGTCATCTACGGCAATGCCGAGCGGAGCCGCATCGAGCGGCTTCATGCCAGTGGCCGGGTGACGCTCGTGAGCGGCAAGGACGCCGCCGAGGCGGCTGATGCCGTCTACACCATCGAGTCGGGTGCCGTGGAGATGACGGGCGACGTGCTTCTGACGCAGGGCGCCAGCACCATCGCCGGCGAAAGACTCGTAGTCGATCTGACCAGCGGTACCGGAAAGATGGAGGGCCGGGTGAAGACCATCCTCCAGCCCGGGGGCAACTGATGGCACGTGCCCATGGACTGACCGTGGCCGAGGGCGGGGCGGGGCTGAAGGTCCTGCACCTGCGCAAGAGCTATCGGCGCCGGCCGGTGATCCGCGACGTTTCTCTGGAACTCGCGCGGGGCGAAGTCGTGGCGCTGCTCGGGCCCAACGGGTCGGGCAAGACGACGTGCTTCTACAATATCGCCGGCCTGATCGCGCCCGACGCGGGCCAGGTCCTGATCGACGGGCGCGACGTGACGGGCCTGCCGATGTATCGCCGTGCGCGTCTTGGCATCGGATACCTGCCGCAGGAGGTGTCGATCTTCCGTGGACTTTCGGCCGAGGACAATATCCTCGCCGTGCTGGAGATCACCGAGCCCGATGTCCACAAGCGGCGCGAGCGGCTTGAGGAACTGCTGTCCGACTTCTCGATCACCCACCTGCGCCGCGCGCCCGCGCTGGCGCTTTCCGGCGGCGAGCGGAGGCGCGTTGAGATCGCGCGCTGTCTGGCGGCGAACCCCAAGTACCTCCTGCTCGACGAGCCCTTCGCGGGGGTTGACCCGATATCGGTCGGCGACATCCGCACCCTCGTCCATGACCTCAAGACCCGCGGCATCGGCGTTCTCATCACCGACCACAATGTGCGGGAGACGCTGGAGATCGTGGACCGCGCCTACATCCTGCACGACGGCGTCGTCCTGATGAGCGGGACGGCCGAGGAGGTCGTTCGGGACGAGAACGTGCGGCGGGTCTATCTGGGCCAGAACTTCCGCATCCTCTGAGGGGACGGCAGGTGCCGCCGAAATCAGGTCTCGGACTCGTCCAGCGCCAGGGGATTTCCCTGACCGAGGGGATGCGGCAATCGCTCGCGCTCCTCCGGATGCCGACGCAGGCCGCGGCCGAGGCGATCGCGCGAGAGGCCGAGGAAAACCCCTTCCTGGTGATCGAGGCCGGAACCGGCGGCAGCGGCAGCGCCTATGACTACGCACTGAGCGTCACCGCCGCGCAGGAAAGCCTTGGCGAGAGCCTTAGCCGGCAGATCGCGCTGCAGCGGCTCGATCCGGCCACGGTGGCTGCCGCCAACTACCTGGTCACGGAACTCCGAGAGGACGGCTATCTCGACGTGACGCTCGCGGAAGTCGCCGCTGATACCGGCGCGCCGCTCGCGGTGCTGGAGGCCGGGCTGCGGGCGCTGCAGGCCTGCGAGCCGCCGGGTGTCGGAGCGCGCGACCTTGCGGAATGCCTGGAACTGAAGCTCGCCGATGCCGGCATCGAACCTGCACTCGCACATGCGGCCACGCAGAGGCTCAATGACTTCGCCGAAGGGCGATGGGCCCGGCTCCGGCGGGACCTCGGCCAGCCGCAGCCGGTGCTGGAACGGATCGCTTTGCTGCTGCGTGGCTTCGGGTCCGCGCCCCTGGGCGAGGAGAGCGCCCGGGTCGACGTCGTGATCCCGGAGCTTGCCGTGGAGGTTGGACCGCAGGGCGGTGTCATGGTGTCGCTGCTTCCCGGTGCGCTCCCCTCGGTTTCGGTGATGCCGGTGCAGCGCGGGTCGCTCGACGGCGAGAAACTCCGGGCGCTTCATGACCGCGCCCGCCGGATGGCCGCTGCGGTGAGCGCCCGGCGCGAGACGCTGCTGATGATCGGGCGGCACATTGCCGAAGTGCAGTCGGCTTTCTTCGTCGGTCGGCAGGAAAACATCCATCCCATCACGCGCGCCGAGGCGGCCGCGTCGCTGGCCATGCACCCCTCGACGCTCGGCAGGACCATCGCCGCCAAGGCGCTTCTTGCCGGCAGCAAGGTCTACCCGCTCTCCATGTTCTTTTCTCGGGCCCTCAATGGCCCGGCAGGTGCAATGTCGCCGTTCGACGTGCAGCGCCGCATCCGCGAGATGATTGACCAGGAATCGGCGGACGCACCCCTTGCCGACGAAGGTCTTAGCGCCCAGTTGAACAAGGAGGGCGTTGACATCGCGCGCCGAACTGTCGCCAAATACCGCAAATGCATGCGCATACCGTCATCGTTCGGGCGAAAGCGCCGGAAGGCCAAGTGAGGGCCCATTCCGTGTCACGATTTCGGAACCGAGAGCAATCCCCACTGCCGGACCCGAGGATCCCGCGCCGCCTGCGGCGCAAGGGCTGAATCCGGCTTTCAACCCATGGAGGTGTCATGCGTTACAAGATCAGTGGCCGGCAGATCGATGTGGGCGACGCCTTGCAGACTCATGTCAAAAGCGAGCTCGGGCAGACCGTCGAGAAGTATTCGCAGCGTCCCACCGACGCCACCGTCGTCTTTTCCCGTAACGCCTACGAGTTTCTCTGCGAGGCGACGGTGCATCTATCTACCGGCCTGACGGCGTCTGCCAAGGGCGGGGCGACGGAGATTTATGCCGCCTTCGAAGCCTGCCGGGAAAAGATGGACAAGCAGTTGCGCCGCTACAAGCGCAGGCTGAAGGACCACCACCGCGAACGCAGCGAACCGGTTGAATTCGCGGGGGCGCCCATGTATGTGCTCGCCTCGAACGAAGGACCTGAGGAATCGGAGCCCGAAAGCCTGCAACCGATCATCATCGCCGAGATGGAGACGAAGATTCCCTCGCTGTCGGTCGGTGAGGCGGTGATGCAGATGGAGCTTGCAGGTGCGCCTCTCCTGGTTTTTCGCAACGAGAAGAATGGTGGCGTGAATGTGGTTCACCGCCGTGACGATGGGAACGTGGGCTGGATCGATCCGTCGGCCAGCAGCTAGGACGCCGGGACGACCGGCGCGGGAAAAAGTAGGGATATGGACCTCACAACTCTGCTCAAGCCGGCGGCTGTCCGGGTGCTCGGACATGCCACCAGCAAGAAGCGTCTTTTCCAGGACCTCGCGGAGATCGCGCATGCCGTCTACGGGCTGAATGCGACCGAGACGATCGACGCTGTGCAGGAACGCGAAAGCCTCGGGCCGACCGGCGTCGGTCACGGGGTCGCCCTGCCGCATGCACGGCTTCACGGCCTTGATCATGTGGTCGGCGTATTCCTGCGGCTGGAAAAGCCGCTCGACTTCGACGCAGTGGACCGGCAGCCGGTGGACCTGATCTTCGCGCTGTTCGCGCCGAAGGATTCCGGTGTCGACCATCTCAAGGCGCTCGCGCTGGCCTCGCGTACGCTGCGCGATCCGGGGACCTGCGCGAAGCTCCGGGCGAACAGCGACCCGGCGGCGCTGCATGCCGTGCTTACCGAGGCGCGGTCGAGCCAGGCCGCCTGACCCGTTTCGGCGCCTTCCAGGCGCCGAAGCCGAAACTCATGTAATCCCGCCGGTAGATGTCCCGCGCGAGCGTTTCGAGTTCGCGGTCGTGGATGTCGGCAAGGGTCACCGGCGCGGGATCCGTTGGCAGGGGCGGCGGCGGAATGGCTGAAACGCCGACGGTTTCGGCGAGATAGCCGAGATCCTCCGCCAGGCGATCCTCGCGCACGAGAAGGTCGGGCGCGGCGAACCCCGCGAGCCCGACCACGAGCGACCACTGGGTTGCCCAGACCGCCTCCTGCCGGAGCCCGGTCTGGCCGGCGAGGTTGGCCTTCACGAAGCCGAGAAAGCCCGCGAAGGCGGCGCGCCAGTCCCCGGCCGTGATGCCGGCGATCTCGCCCTCCGCGGGGATCGGCACGGCGTAGTGCGCCCTCAGTCGCCGGCGCAGGTCGGCGTGGCCGTCCGTCGTCATCACCGCCACGAAGGCATCGTGCGCACGCACAAGCGGGTGGTGCAGGACGGTGAAGCTGCGGTGGCCGGTCGCGCCTCGCTTCCACTGGCGCAGCGTCTTTTGGGTGAAACCCTCCTCCAGTCCGCCGGAGCCGAGCGCCGCAAGCCAGGCGCGCACATGCGCGTCTCGGAAGGGGGGCAGCGGCAGGTAGAGCAGGGGCGCGCCTTTCGCGGCAACCGCGCGCGGGATGCCGGGCGCGCGACGCGGCTCGAAATTCGGGGTGCGGGCGAGGCTCGCCCAGTCGATCCGCGCCAGCGCCTCCTCCATCTCGGGGAAGTTGCGCACCTTGTCGGCCATCTCCTCGGGGTTCTGCCGGACAAGTTCGGCCGAGATTGCCTCCAGCCGATCGTCGAGTCCGAGGAAGCAAAGCAGGCCGTTCACGACGTCGACCCGCAGGGAATCCTCGTAGTCGAGGTAGAAGGCCGTCTGGCCGGTAACCTGCAGTGCGTTGAGGAGGCGAAGCTGGAACGCCTGCCGTTCGGCGAGGAAGGCCTCGAACTCCGCCGGCTTGAACGGCGGCTTCCAGACGATCCTGTCCATCACGTCGGTCAGCCGCCAGCGCTTTGTGTTGTAGGCGATCTTGAGGCTGATGTAGCAATCCACCGGATTGCGGGTGAGCACGATCTTGGCGCAACGCGGATCGGTCAGGATCGCGTCGAGAACCCGCGGTTCGTGGTCGAAGAAGAACCGGAAGCCGTTCAGCCCCGGCGCGGCGCGCACCCGGTCCAGAAGCGCGGACGGATCGGCGATGCGGTCGGCCATCGTAACCCCCAGCACCTCGGTCACGGCCGGGCCGCCCAAGTGGTCGGGATTGAATATCTCACCATGGCAGACGATGCCCGGCACCTGCGCCAGCGTCGCCTCCAGGAGGTTGGAGCCGGTACGCATCTCGGCGAAGATCACGAAGCTGTCGAAGCGCCGTTCCATGCGCGGCCCCTCCTAGCGCACGAGATACGGCCGCCCACGGTCGCGGGCCGGTGGCTGCGGCTCGTCCGTCACGGCGAAGTCGCCCATGAGGGTCGGCATCATCCCCTGGTTCTTCAGGTTCTGCAGGAACTGGCCGAAGCCCGTGAGGTCCACCAGCTTCGGCGCCTCGGTCAGAGGTCGAGCGGAGCGCGGGCTGATCTCGTCGAGGATTGCCTGGAGGGGTTCCATCGGGTTTTCGATGAACTCCGCCATCGTCCAGATGCGGACGCGGGCCTTCACATACATCGTGCGCAGGATCTTCAGATGCTCGGTCTCGATCCGCTGCAGCCGCGCCGCTTCCCTGCGGATGTCGGAGAAGTTCAGGTTGGCGCGCGACAGCGGGACCGCCCAACTTCCCGAGACTACGGAAATCTGGGCATTGGGGTCGGTGGCCATGAACCAGTTGCAGTCCTGGTTGTCGCGCGGGCTGAACTGGAAGCACTGGCGTTCGCCGCGCGTGTTCCAGATCAGGTTGGTCAGGAAGGCCCTCGGGTTGTAGTCCCTGAGCGCCGCGCAGTCGGAGAGCGCGCCGTTGAAGACCGTCTCGCCGCCGGCGAACTCGGCCCTTCCGGGGGCGAAGAGATGGCCATGGACGCGGCTTCCCACGGATTTCGACAGCCAGATGTCGAAATTCTCAAAGAGGTCGGAAAATCCGTGGAAGACGGAATAGGGCGCGCTGGTCTTGCCGTTCTCGTGGTCCTGCAGGGGAAAGCGGCTTTGCATGTAAAGCCCCGCACGCCCGCGAGTCCGCCGCTCGACCGCCTTGGCGAAGAGCCGGTCGATCTTTCCGGGATTGGGTTCCGCCCGGGTTCCGCCAGGTGTCGGCGGGGCAAGGAAGGTGCGGTAGAGCCTATTGGCCTGCGGCCAGGCCTTGCGGGCGACGAAGCAGTCCGAGCGGCGCAGAAGCTGAAGGTGGTCGTCGTAGAAGGTATGCGGCTTGCCCTGCACGTCGAACTTCGCCAGCGTCAGGGACCGGCTCTCGATCCTGGTGGAGTAAAGCCTTGCGAGGGTCTGGAAATAGCTTTCGTCGGGAATCCAGACGCGGCGGAAATATGCGTCGTGCTCGGCCCTGTCGGGGTCTTCGAGGATCGCGGACAGGGTCCGGCGGGTCAGGCACCACCACTGGCTGCCGAGATGGGGGACAAGACCCTTCGGGATCGTGCGGCGGAGCCCGATGCGGCGCTGGGCGCCGACGTAGAAGTCGAAGAGCCGCCGATGCTTGCGCCAAGAGAAGGGGAAGCTGAGGGTGAAACGTTCCTCGGCCAGGCCGCCGACGGTCCATGTGACATCGGCGGTGGTGACGCTTTCGATGAAGTCGGTCTGGGGTCGCGCATCGAGGTAGTCGATGAGTTCCTCCACCGGGCGGAGCGGCAGGCAGGCGCCCGAGGCGAGATAGACGTGGCGCACATCCGGATGGCGCGCCAGAAGCTGGGTCGCGGCTGCCTGCGTCGCGGCGACGAGCGACCAGGTGCCCCATTCGCAGGCATAGCGGCGCGAAAAGCTCACGATGTCGACGTCGGCCATGTCCTCGACCAGCCTGCGGTACTCCGCAGCCCCGGTCCGCCGGTCCACATGGATCACCACCGGGCAACCGGTCGCCGCCCAGAAGCGCGCCACCTCGGCCGCCCGGTGGAGCGCGGTATGGCAGAGCATGACGAAGCCCAGGGGTGCGGTCATGCCCAGTTCCCCTTTGACATGAGGCCGAGAATCTCCAACTGCCGCCAGTTGATGTATTTCTCGGACCACTTGCACCAGAGATCGCCGCTTTCCCGCAGGGTCTCGGCGTAGGCGATGTATTCCCGGCTCTGGGCAAAATGCTCGCGCCGCTCAAGCTCTTCGGCGACCTTGGCGGTGAAGGGCGACAGGAACTTGGCGTGAAGCAGGCAGCCCGAAGCCCGCTCACCCCCCAATTCGTCGTAGACGAGGTTCAGCCCCCTGGGCAGGAGCATGTGGGTCGAGCTGACGAAGCAGTACGACCAGTTCCATTTCACCAGCGGGATCTTGTTCAAGGACGGCGCTTCGCGCGGGCGGTCGGCGAACATGGTCCGCGCGCGGGGCCCGCCCTGGATCCAGAGGTTTCCGAAGGTCGGGTTGCGCGAGATCATGTAGTTGCCGCTGTCGAACCAATTCGCGATCTCGAACGGGTTCGCGCCTTCGCGATAGGGCTCGGCGTCGATCGGGCCCTTGGGGTACATGTCCACCACCATCGCCGGAAAGCTGCGGCGGGCCGAGGTATCAAGCCAGTCGGTCAGGGCCCGGATCGGTCGGGAGTCGGAGAAGGGGTAGATGAAGAACTCGTCCACGTCGACGGCCAGGATCCAGTGGCCGCGGCCGTGGCGCATCAGGAGCCAGTTCATCCAGTCCGCGCCATAGCGCGAGCCACGGTAGCTGGCCCGCGTGGTCCAGAGCGATACGTCGGCCTGCGCGGCCAGATATTCGCGCGATCCGTCGTCGGATCCGTTGTCCACCACCAGGAAGTGGCTGATCCCGAGATCGCGGTAGTAGCGGAGAAAGAAGGGCAGGCGAATCCGCTCGTTGCGCAGAACGGTCACCAGAAGGATTGCGTCCCGACGAAGTGTGCCGGTGTGGTCGGCGACGGGCGACAGTTCACGCCGCTTGCGGAACGCGCGAAACCGAAGCCGCTTGCGCCGAAGTCTCAGCCGGTAGCGTTCCCAAAGACGCATACGGTCCCTTCACACCGCGTGCCCGGGTCTTCGGGCAGGCTATCACCGCGATCCTAGCACAGCGTAAAGGCATATGAACCGGCTCGCCGTCAAGGTGCTTGACGATACTGCCTTTCCGGCACCCGAAAGCCTCAGGCTCGCGCGCTGGGCTGTCGGTGTCCTTGCCCCGATGCCGCGGGCGTTGGCCCGGCCGTTCAGGTCTCGTAGTGGCCGGTCTGGTGCCAGCGCCAGGCATCGGCGATCATCGTCGCCAGCGTGGAGCGCGCTGGCTTCCAGCCAAGCTCGCGCCGCGCACGTTCGCTGCCGCAGACGAGGGACACGGCGTCGCCCGGGCGACGGTCGCCCCAGACGACCGGCACTTCGCGGTTGGTCACGTTCCGCGATTGCGCGATCACTTCGCGCACGGTGAAGCCGGTGCCGGTGCCAAGGCAGAAGACGCGGTTCCCGCGCCCGGATTCCAGCCAATGCAGGCCCGCGACATGGGCATCGACGAGATCGGTGACATGCACATAGTCGCGCACGCAGGTCCCGTCCCGGGTGGGATAGTCCGTGCCGAAGACCGTCAGCGCCGGCCGCTTGCCGGCGATCGCGTCGAGCATCAGCGGGATCAGGTGCGTTTCCGGGCGGTGGAACTCGCCCACCTCGCCCTCCGCGTCGGCCCCGGCGACGTTGAAGTATCGGAAGATGACGGAGTTGAGCCCGTGGCTAGCGGCGAAGTCGCCGAGCATCTGCTCGATCGCCATCTTCGACTTGCCGTAGGCATTTAGCGGTGTCTGCACGGCATCTTCGTCCAGCACCACGCCGTCCCTGTCGCCGTAGGTCGCGCAGGTGGAGGAGAAGACGAAATCGCGGCAGCCGGAAGCCAGCGCGGCCTCGATCAGGTTCAGCGCGCCCGTCACGTTCACGCGCCAGTAGGTGCCCGGGTCGCGCATGGCCTCGCCGACGAGGCTGATCGCGGCGAAGTGCATCACCGCGGCCGGTTGCCACCGCGCGAAGACCTCGGCGAGCCGGGACGGGTCCGCGAGATCGCCCTGCTCGAACGGCCCGAACCGCACCGCATCGCGCCAGCCGGTGGAGAGGTTATCGAACGTCACGGGAACATAGCCCGCGGCTTTGAGGGCCTTGCATGCATGCGAGCCGATGTAACCGGCCCCCCCGGTGACGAGAACGGTGCGGTCAGCCATCGCGGCTTATTCGGCTGCCTTGCGGACCGAAACCATCTCGTGAAGGAAGGCAGCGAACTCGTCATGAAGATCGTCGCGGGCAAGCCCGAAGGCAACGGTCGCCTGAAGGAAGCCCGCTTTCGACCCGCAGTCGAACCGCTGGCCGCGGAAGCGGAAGCCGTAGACATTGTTGGCTGCGGCGATCTCGGTCGCGATGGCGTCGGTCAACTGGATCTCGCCTGCGGCACCCGACTTCTTCTTGTTGAGGTTGTCCATGATCCTCGGCGTCAGGATGTAGCGCCCGATCACCGCGAGATTCGACGGCGCCTCGTGTGCCTTCGGTTTCTCGACCATCCCGCTGACCGAGACCAGTGCGCCCATGTCTTCGCGGATGTCGAGCACGCCGTAGGACGAGGCCTTGTCGGCCGGCACTTCCATGGCTGCCACCATGTTGCCGCCAGTCTCGGCGTAGGCCTCCATCATCTGCTGAAGGCAGGGCTTTTCGGAGGCGATCACGTCGTCCGGCAGGATCACGGCGAAGGGTTCGTCCGCGATGAGCCGGCGCGCACACCAGACGGCGTGGCCGAGGCCGAGCGCCTTCTGCTGGCGGATATAGGCGATCGCGCCGGACTCCATGTTGGTCATCTTGAGAAGCTCGAGGAGGTCCTTCTTGCCCTTGCGGCGAAGCTCGGCCTCCACCACCGGGGCGGCGTCGAAATAATCCTCGAGCGCCGACTTGCCGCGTGAGGTCACGAAGATGAACTCCTTGATGCCGGCGGCGCGGGCCTCGTCAATTGCGTACTGGATGAGCGGACGGTCGACGAGCGTCATGATCTCTTTCGGGATCGACTTCGTGGCCGGCAGAAAGCGCGTCCCCAGTCCCGCAACCGGGAAAATAGCCTTCGTCACCTTACGCTTCATGATTTCACCATCCGTTTCGGTCGTCGCGCGACCGTATAACCCGACCTGACACCACATCCTAGGTGGCGGCCCCCGCCTAGCACAAACATAAGACGAATTGATGGTGGATCAGGGGGAAAAACGCCTAAATTAGAACCGCTTCGGCAACGGTACGCCGAACTCACACCACATTGTAGTATGGATTACCGGAAAAGAGCGCATTCTTCACGCGAATCTCCCCTCGGCCAGTGCAACGGTGCAAGCGGCGCTGATGGGGCTTACGGGGGGCCGTTCAGGCCATTCCCATTGCGGCGAGCATCGCCTCGATTCGCGGCACGTCCTCCGGGTTGTTCAACTCCCAGAACTGCCGGCCGCGGGCGGCGACCTCGACGCAGAGAACCGGGCGGCCCTGTTCGAGGAACCGGAGCTGTTCGAGCCCCTCGAGCGTCTCGAGCGGCCCAATGTCCCAGCCCGGATAGGCGGCAAGCGCCGCCGGGCGGTAGGCGTAGACTCCGACATGGTGGAAAATCGGTGTCGCCGCGTCCTCGGCATAGGTCGTGCCGGTGTAAGGGATGACTTCCTTCGAGAAGTAGAGCGCGCGCCGGCCGGCGCCGAAGACGGCGGTGGTGCCGCCGACGCGGCCGGCGCGGCGGTCGGCGAGAAGACCCTTCAGCGCATGTCCGTCGCAGCGCAGGACAGGGGTCGCGATCTCGGCCTCCGCGTCGGCGCGAAGGGCGGTGACAAGGTCCTCCACGAACCAGTGCGGGGTCAGCGGTGCGTCGCCCTGCAGGTTCACGACGATGTCGTATCGGTCCCCGAGCGCCGCGTGCGCCTCCGCGCAGCGTTCGGTGCCGTTGCGGCAGGCCGTCGAGGTCATCACGACCTCCGCCCCGAAACCCTCCGCCTCGATGCGGATGCGGTCGTCGTCGGTTGCGACGACAACGCGGTCCGCACCCGTCACGGCCATTGCGGCCTCCCAGCTTCGCCGGATCAGGGTGCGCGCCTGTCCGTCCGCGCCGCGCAGTGCGACGAGCGGCTTGCCCGGGTAGCGGGTGGATGCGTGACGGGCGGGGATGACCACGAGAACAGACACTATTTCACCAGAAGGACGCCCGGCGCGTAGGCGATGAAGAAGGGATTTTCGAACCCCGGCTTGCCGTAGGAGAGGGGTGTGTGGTCGTCGAATCGCACGACTTCGCCACCGGCACCGCGCAAGACAGCGTCACCTGCGGCCGTGTCCCACTCCATCGTCCGGCCGAGACGCGGGTAGAGGTCGGCCTCGCCCGTGGCAACGAGACAGAACTTGAGGCTCGAGCCCGCGCTCGTCATGTCGCGTACGGCATATTGTGCGATGTAGTCGTCCGTAGCCTGGTCGCGGTGCGATTTCGACGCGACGACCATCAGCGCCCGGTTGTCCGGGACGGCGACGCCGATCGGGCGCTGCAGGCCGGCCATGTCCTTCTCGAAAGGTGCGTCCTCCTCGACAGCGCGGCCGTCGGGGAGTGTGTAGAAAAGCCGCCCCTTCGCGGGGGCAAACACGACGCCGCGAAGCGGAACGCCGTCTTCCACATACGCGATATTGACCGTGAAATCCCCACGCCGCTGGACGAATTCCTTGGTACCGTCCAGGGGATCGACGATCAGGAAGGTGGAGACAGCCTGAGCGTGCGTGGCGGCCTGTTCCTCGGTCACGAGCGGGATCTGTGGAAAGGCTTCGGCCAGACCTTCCGAGATCAGCGCATCAGCCGCCTCGTCAGCCTCGGTCACCGGGCTCGCGTCGGACTTTGCGCGGACCTCGAAATCGGGCGCGTTGTAGATCTGCATGATCTTGTCGCCGGCGTCGAGCGCGAGACGGCGCATCACATGGGTCAGGTGGTCGAAGTCCAAGGCAGGCTCCTCCTCGCGCGGGCACCGCAGGCGGCGTTGATCGGCCGAGCGCATCTCCTTATGATCGGGGGGTAAAGGAACGGCAAGGTTTGCCTGCGAGAAATCGGGCGGCGAGAGCGGGATCGGCGGGCGACAAGGGCGATGTTCAGGGTCGAGACACGGAAATCCGGGCTGAACTCGGCTCTCGCGATCCTGGACCTCATCTTCCATTCGACGGTCCGCGCGATCCGCCGGGGGCATCGCCATGCACTTCTCGGGCTCATCAGCAACGTCCTCCAGACGCTGATTTTCATCGGTGTCTTCTACGCGATGATGACGCTCGTCGGGATGCGCGGGGCGGCGATCCGCGGCGACTTCGTGCTCTACCTGATGTCCGGCATCTTCCTCTTCATGACCAACGTGAAGGCGATGGGGGCGGTTGCCGGGTCCGAAGGCCCGACATCCGCCATGATGCTGCACGCACCGATGAATACCGCCATCGCCATGAGTTCGGCCGCACTCGCCGCGCTTTACACGCAGGTATTGTCGATATTCGTGGTGCTCGGCGGCTATCATATCGCGGTCACGCCGGTGCACATCAACGACCCCGTCGGCGCGATGGGGATGATGCTTCTGGCCTGGGCCAACGGATTTGCCACCGGGATGGTCGTACTTGCGTTGAAGCCCTGGTGGCCTGCCGGTGCCGGGATCGCCCAGACCATCTACAGCCGCATGAACATGATTGCCTCGGGCAAGATGTTCGTGGCCAACACGCTAAGCTACACGGTTCTGAAGATCTTCGACTGGAACCCCTTGTTCCACATCATCGACCAGGCGCGCGGCTTCACGTTCATCAACTACAACCCGCACAATTCATCGCTGACCTATCCAGTCTATGTGACCGTCGTTCTTTTCGCGATCGGACTCATCGGCGAATACCACACCCGCCGGCATGCCTCGCTGAGCTGGGGGGCGGGACGCTAGTCGACCACGCGCAACGTGAGGTTGATCCGTCCGCCTTTCGGCAGGAGGGTCGAGGTGCCGGGGGCGACGCGGTCGATGCCGTGGTAGGCGAGGCGCGCGGCACCACCGAGAACCAGCACGTCGCCCGACCGCAGCCAGACGCTTTCGGTCGGCCCGCTGCGATCGGTCCCGCCGATGCGGAAGCGGGCGTCGTCGCCGAGGCTGACCGACAGGACGGGCCAGCGGAAGTCGGCCTCGTCCCGATCCTGGTGCAGGCCCATCCTAGAACCAGGGCCGTAGAAGTTCACCAGGCAGCAGTCCGGCATCCTTTCGGCGCTTACGAACGCACGCCAGATCGCCAGAACCCGGTCCGGGATTGGTGGCCACGGTGTGCCGCAGGGGTGATGGCCCTCGTAGCGGTAGCCCTTCCGGTCCGAATACCAGCCGTACTTGCCCGCCGAAGTCATTCTGACCGACATGGGTTTCCCCCAGGGCGTGAGCGGCGAGAAGAGCGGGGCGGCCTCCACGACCTTGCGGATGTCGGTGACGATTGCGGCCTGTTCAGCCGGGTCGAGCCAGCCGGCATGGAGCGCGGCCTCCCGGACCTCGGCCGTGGGGGCCGGTCGCGGCGCTGCTGTCCGGGTCGCTTGCGTACAATCCTTCGGGTTTTCCACGGTTTTGCCCTGACTTTTGCCTACCCCCGACGCTTGCAGCGCCCCCGACCCCTCCTTATATACCCGACGAACCGGCCGGACGACCCGGCCAGTGTCAAGGGATCGGGGCCAGGGGCCGCAATCGGATCTGACCCCAGCACATCGCCGAAGGAAAGGTTACACATATGGCCAAAGTCATCGGGATTGACCTCGGGACCACGAACTCCTGCGTCGCCATCATGGATGGGTCGCAACCCAGGGTCATCGAGAACTCGGAAGGCGCGCGCACCACGCCTTCGGTTGTGGGGTTCACGGACAGCGAACGCCTCGTTGGCCAGCCAGCCAAGCGCCAGGCGGTTACCAACCCCACGAATACCGTCTTCGCCGTCAAGCGCCTCATCGGTCGCCGCATGGGGGATGCAGAGGTCGAGAAGGACAAGAAACTCGTCCCCTATTCGATCGTCAACGGCGGCAATGGCGACGCCTGGGTCGAGGTGAAGGGCGAGAAATACTCCCCCGCGCAGATCTCCGCCGTGATCCTTCAGAAGATGAAGGAGACCGCCGAATCCTACCTTGGCGAGAAGGTGACCCAGGCCGTCATCACGGTGCCCGCCTACTTCAACGACGCCCAGCGTCAGGCCACGAAGGACGCCGGCAAGATCGCCGGGCTCGACGTGCTGCGGATCATCAACGAACCGACGGCCGCGGCGCTCGCCTATGGGCTCGACAAGAAGGACTCGAAGACGATCGCGGTCTACGACCTTGGCGGCGGCACCTTCGACATCACGATTCTCGAGATCGACGATGGCCTCTTCGAGGTGAAATCGACGAACGGCGACACCTTCCTCGGCGGCGAAGACTTCGACATGCGGATCGTGAACTACCTCGCCGAGGAGTTCAAAAAGGAGCATGGGGTCGATCTGACCGGCGACAAGATGGCGCTCCAGCGCCTGAAGGAAGCGGCCGAGAAGGCGAAGATCGAGCTTTCGTCCAGCCAGCAGACCGAGATCAACCAGCCGTTCATCTCGATGGACAAGAACACCGGCACGCCGCTGCACCTGGTGATGAAGCTGAGCCGGGCGAAGCTGGAAAGCCTCGTCGCGGATCTCATCAAGAAGTCCATGAAGCCCTGCGCCGACGCGCTGAAGGATGCGGGTCTCTCGAAGGGCGACATCGACGAGGTCGTGCTCGTCGGCGGCATGACGCGGATGCCGAAGGTGATCGAGGAAGTGACGAACTTCTTCGGCAAGGAGCCGCACAAGGGGGTGAACCCCGACGAGGTCGTGGCTCTGGGCGCTGCGATCCAGGCGGGCGTGCTGCAGGGCGACGTGAAGGACGTCGTGCTGCTCGACGTGACGCCGCTGTCCTTGGGCATCGAGACGCTGGGCGGGGTCTTCACCCGCCTCATCGACCGCAACACCACGATCCCGACGAAGAAGAGCCAGATCTTCTCGACCGCCGAGGACAACCAGAACGCGGTGACGATCCGGGTCTTCCAGGGCGAGCGCGAGATGGCGGCGGACAACAAGCTTCTCGGCCAGTTCAATCTGGAAGAGATTCCGCCGGCGCCGCGCGGCATGCCGCAGATCGAGGTGACCTTCGACATCGACGCCAACGGCATCGTCAGCGTGAATGCAAAGGACAAGGGCACCGGCCGGGCGCAGCAGATCACGATCCAGGCGTCGGGCGGTCTGTCCGACGACGACATCGAGAAGATGATCCGCGATGCCGAGGCCAATGCCGAAAGCGACAAGAAGCGCAAGGAACTCGTGGAAGCGCGGAACCAGGCCGAAAGCCTCATCCACTCCACGAGGAAGGCCATCGAGGAGCATGGCGACAAGGTCGACGGATCGACCGTCGAGGCGATCGAGCTGGCCGTCGGTGCGCTGGAAGAGGCTCTGAAATCCGAGGATGCCGGCAAGATCAAGGGCGGCATCCAGAACCTGACGGATGCGTCGATGAAGCTGGGCGAAGCGATCTACAAGGCCGAGCAGGCGAAATCGAGCGCGTCGGACGAGGACGAAGGCCCGCGTGGCGTCGACGACGACATCGTGGATGCAGACTTCGAGGACCTCGGCGAGGACAAGAAGCGCAAATAACGCGACCGGAACCAAGGGGCCGGCCCGACCTGGGGTCGGGCCGGCCCGCGCGTTCCCCCGAAGGGGCAGCAGATGGCGAAACGCGACTACTATGACGTTCTGGGCGTCTCCCGCGGGGCTTCCGCCGACGAGATCAAGAAGGCCTACCGCGGCAAGGCCAAGGAGCTTCACCCCGATCGCAACAAGGACAATCCGGAGGCCGAGGCCCAGTTCAAGGAGGTGAACGAGGCCTACGACTGCCTGAAGGACGAACAGAAGAAGGCGGCCTACGACCGCTTCGGCCATGCGGCCTTCGAGGGCGGCATGGGCGGTGGCGGTCCGCGCGGTGGCCCGCGCGGTGGCTATGGCCAGGGCGATTTCGCGAGCGCGTTCTCGGACGTGTTCGAGGACCTCTTCGGCGATTTCATGGGCGGGCGCGCCGGGGGCGGAGGCGGACGGTCCCGCGCGCAGCGCGGATCCGACCTGCGCTATAACCTGCGTGTCACGCTGGAGGAGGCCTACGCGGGTGTCCAGAAATCCATCAGCGTACCGACCTCGATCGCCTGCACGGCCTGCAGCGGCACCGGCGCGGAAGGCGGGGCAGAGCCGCAGACCTGCCCGACCTGTTCTGGCATGGGCAAGGTCAGGGCGAGCCAGGGTTTCTTCACGGTCGAACGCACCTGCCCGACCTGTGGCGGCGCCGGCCAGACGATCAAGAATCCCTGCAAGTCCTGCCACGGCGCCGGCAGGCTGGAGAAAGAGCGCCAGCTTTCGGTGAACATTCCGGCCGGCGTGGAGACGGGTACGCGAATCCGACTTGCCGGCGAGGGCGAAGCGGGGCTGCGCGGTGGGCCGGCGGGCGATCTCTACATCTTCATCGAGGTCCGCGAGCACGCGCTTTTCCAGCGCGACGGGGTGAACCTCTACTGCCGTGTGCCGGTCGCGATGATCGTGGCCGCGCTGGGTGGCGAAGTGGAGGTGCCGACGATCGACGGCGGCCGCAGCCGCGTGAAGGTTCCTGCGGGCACCCAGACGGGCAAGCAGATGCGGCTGAGGGGCAAGGGGATTCCCGCGCTCAGAGGTGGCGGGATCGGCGACATGCTGATCGAGGTCGCGGTGGAGACGCCGGTGAACCTTACGTCGAAGCAGCGCGAGCTTCTGAAGGAGTTCGAGCGGCTGAGCGAGGACAACAACCCGGAAGGTTCGAGCTTCTTCTCCAAGGTCCGCAACTTCTGGGACGGGATGAAGGGGTGAGCGCCGTCTGTATTCGCTCCAGTGGAGCGGTTGCGGGAACGAACGCCCGGAGCGCAAGCGCAGGTCCGGCAGCGGGACCCGCGGCAGCCTGAAGCTCGGCATCGATCGTCGCAAAAGAAAACGCGCCCCAAGGGGGGCGCGTTTCGCATTCCCGGTCAGGGAGCCTGACTCAGACGGTCTTCTTGCCCTTGATGGGCGCCCAGAGCCGCTTGTTGGTGAGGTAGAGAAGCACCGTCAGGAGGCCGAGGAACAGCACCGCGACGAAGCCCGCGCGCTTGCGCTCCATCATCTTCGGCTCAGCGGCCCACATCAGGAAGGCGCTGACATCCTTCGCCATCTGGTCCACCGTGGCGGGCGTGCCGTCTGCATAGGTCACCAGATCGTCCGAGAGCGGCGGTGGCATGGCAATCCAGCCTGTCGAGAAGGCGTGGTTCTCGTAGAAGGTCGAACCGGCCTCGTCCTTGGTTTCCTCGGTGTAGTCCGTCAGGATGGCGTGGATGTATTCCGGCCCGCCGATGCCGCGGAAGAACTGGTTGATGCCGAGCCCGTAGGGCCCGTGGAACCCGGCGCGGGCCTTCGCCATCAGTGAAAGGTCCGGCGCGCCGGCATCGAGGTTGCGCGGGAAGTTGTCGGTTTCCCTGCCCTCGCGGTCTTCGCCCGTCTCCTTGTCGGTGATGGTGAACTGCTTGGCATAGGCCCGCACCTGGTCCTCCGGCAGGTTCGGACCGCCCTCGTCCGCGAGCGTGCGGATCGGGACATAGCGCAGCCCGTGGCAGGCCATGCAGACCTCGGTGTAGACCTGCAGGCCGCGCTGGAGCTGGTGCTCGTCATAGGTGCCGAACGGCCCCTCGAACGAGAAGGCGATGTCCTCGATGTGTTGCTCGCCCGTGCCGGCCGCGAAGGCGCCGGTGGACAGCGCCAGGACGGAAGCGGCCGTGATTGCGATTCTCTTCAGCATCTCGATCGGTCCTTTCCGTTACTCGGCCGGATGGGTCTTGGCGCCGTAGTGCGCGTTGAAGTCGTCCTCGATCGTCGCGGGGGGCGTCGTCGGCTTCTCGATGACGCCGAGGATCGGCAGAATCACCAGGAAGTAGGCGAACCAGTAGGCGGCGCCGATCAGCGAGATGATCGAGTAGGGCGGTTCGGCCGGCTGGGAGCCGCACCACATCAGCACGACGAAGTCGATGACGAGAAGGTAGAACCACCAGCGGAACATCGGCCGGTACTGGCCCGAACGCACGTTCGACGTGTCGAGCCATGGCACCAGTGCCATGACGATGATCGAGCCGAACATCGCGATGACCCCGAAGAACTTGGCGTCGACGATGCCGAAGGTCACCCAGTTCGCCAGCATGACGATCCAGACGTCGGAGGTGAAGGCGCGCAGGATCGCGTAGAAGGGCAGGAAGTACCATTCCGGCACGATATGCGCGGGCGTCACCAGCGGGTTTGCCTCGGTATAGTTGTCGGGGTGGCCGAGGTAGTTGGGCATGAAGCCCACCACCGCGAAGAACACCACGAGGATCAAGGACAGCGCGAAGAGGTCCTTGATCACGAAGTAGGGCCAGAACGGCAGCGTGTCCTTCTCGGCTTCGGACTTGGAGGCGCGCCGCACTTCCACGCCGGTCGGGTTGTTGTTGCCGGTGGTGTGGAAGGCCCAGATGTGGACCGCGACCAGCGCCGCGATCACGAAGGGCAGGAGGTAGTGCAGCGAGAAGAAGCGGTTCAGCGTGGCGTTGTCCACCGCCGGGCCGCCGAGAAGCCAGGTCTGGATCGGCGCGCCGATGCCCGGGATCGCGCCGAAGAGGCCGGTGATCACCGTGGCGCCCCAGAACGACATCTGGCCCCAGGGCAGGACGTAGCCCATGAAGGCGGTGCCCATCATGCAAAGATAGATGATCATGCCGACAAGCCAGGTCACCTCGCGCGGGGCCTTGTAGGAGCCGTAGAAGAGGCCGCGGAACATGTGGATATAGACCGCAAGGAAGAAGAGCGATGCGCCGTTGGCGTGCAGGTAGCGCAGGAGATGGCCGCCGTTCACGTCACGCATGATGTGCTCGACCGATGCGAAGGCCATGTCCACATGCGGCGTATAGTGCATCGCGAGGACGATGCCGGTTGCGATCTGGAGGACGAGGCAGAAGGCAAGGACGATGCCCCAGATCCACCACCAGTTCAGGTTCCTGGGCGTCGGGATCATCAGCGTGTCATAAGCAAGCGCGACGATCGGCAGGCGACGGTGAAGCCACTGCTCGAACCCCGTCTTCGGCTCGTAGTGGTCGTGCGGAATACCGGACATGGATCAGCCCCCTCAGCCGAGTTTGATCGTGGTGTCGTCGGTGAAGGCGACGATCGGAATGTCGAGGTTGCGCGGCGCCGGACCTTTGCGGATGCGGCCCGAGGTATCGTAGTGCGAGCCATGGCAGGGGCAGAACCAGCCGCCGAAATCGCCCGCCCCGTTGCCGAGCGGCACACAACCGAGGTGCGTGCAGACGCCCATCATCACCAGCCACTCGCCCGCTTCGTCGAGCGCGCGGTTCTCGTCGGCGGCATCGGTGCCCGGCTTGTTGGCGTTCTCCGAGTTGCGGTCCACGATCGTCGGATCGTCAAGCGAGACAGCCCGGGCGGCGTCGATTTCTTCCTGCGTGCGGCGGCGGATGAAGACCGGCTTGCCGCGCCATTTGACGGTCAGCTGCGTCCCGACCTCGACGCCCGATATATCGACGAAGATCGACGAAAGTGCCTGAACATCGGCCGAGGGGTTCATCTGATCGACCAGCGTCCAGACGGCGGCGCCGGTGGCGACAGTGCCGGCCCCGGCCGTCGCATAGTAGAGGAAATCCCTCCGGCTGCCTGCGTGATCTTCTGCGTGGGACACGTGCCTTTCTCCCTTTCTCTGGCCGAAGCACGGCCTGCGAAAACGGGGCCGCAGTCGCCCGCAGCCTTCAGAGGCGGTTATTAGCCGCCAATGGCGGGGTCGTCCAGCGGACAAACGGGCGCATTGGGGCCTTGGCAGGGCACTGTGTCGTCGCCGCGTCAGGCGGCGAGGTCGGCCATGAGTTTTGCCGCGAAGGCGATGAAGAAGAGCCCGACCCCGGCCGAGATCGCCGGGGAAAGGCGCGACCAGATGCGGGCGGCGGGGGCGGTGGAGAAGGCCAACGCGTAGACCGCGTGGATCGAAAAGGCGAGCGCGGCCGCGCCAAGGCCGAGAACGGCGATGTCGCCGGCGCGGGCCTCCGCCACCGGAAAAAGCGACAGGATCAAGACCCAGGTTGTCAGCGCCTTTGGATTCGTTGCGTTGACCGCAAGCGAGCGCAGAAACGACGCACGAGGGGCGAGTCCTGCGCGCCCCGCCACGCGGTCCGCGCCATGGTGCCAGCCAGTCCAGGCCGTGCGCAGGTACCGGCTGGCAAACCACAGGAGGAGGCCGATGGCCAGAACCGTCAGCGCCTTGCGTGCCACCGGCACGGCCTGGAACAGACCGGCCATGCCCAGCGTCATCGCAAGGCACCAAAATCCGATGCCGAGCGCGACCCCCGCGGCGGAGGCGAGCCCCGCTTGGCGGCCAGAGCCCATTGCCGAGGTGATTGTATTGAGCACGTTCGGCCCCGGCGAGGCGATGTTCATCGCCAGCACCGCCCAGACCGTGAGGAAAGGCGCGAGCGACAGCGTCACTTCAACCCGCTGGCTCGGTCGCCTTCATGCTGTCGCGGGCCGCGAGTCCCGCGTGCCATTCGGCGAGGCGGGGATGGCCCTGGCGCCAGTTGCGCGCGGCGTGGCGGAAATCGAGGTAGGAGAGCGCGCAGCCGAGCGCGATCTGACCCATGTCGAGCGGTCCGGAGAGGTGATCCTGCCACCGTGATTCCATCAGGTCGAGCGCGCGGGCGATCTTGGCCCACTGGCCCTCGACCCACGGGGCGAAGCGGATTTCCTCGGGTCGCAGGCGTCCCTCGTAGACCATGAGGACGGCGGCTTCGAGAATGCCGTCCGCCGTGGCCTCCAGCGTCAGCGTGCGCCAGAGACGCGGCGATTCCGGATAGAGGCCCGCTCTGGCCCGGTCGTCGAGATAGCGGCATATCACCCGGCTGTCGTAAAGAGCGGTGCCGTCGTCGAGCGCGAGCGCCGGGATCTTTCCCAGGGGGTTCACATCGAGCGGCTGGGTGCCGGGGTCGATGGGCGTGCCGGAAGTGGAGACGACCTCCACTTCCCCGGCCTGCCCGGTTTCAACGAGGAGGACCATCACCTTGCGCCCGAAGGGCGTGGTCGGGGAGTGATACAGACGCATGTGCCCTTCAGATCCTACGGATGCGCAGGCGACCGAGCGCGGCGGCGTCGATCTCGATCGCCGTCTCGCCGAAGCGGAACACCCGGCGGAAGCGTGCGGCCGTGTTGGTCTGGCCACGGTCTGCCGGGCGATGCAGGCCGAGCCCCTCGTCCATGTCATCGAGGGCGTCCTCGGCCCGCTGGTCGACGCGGCCGGGGCGAAGGGCGCGCTTCACGCCATAGGCCACGAGCGCAATCGCGCCGTAACGGATGGCGACGCCGGCAAGGGGCGCGAGGGGAAGTGGCATGGAACCCTCCTTGGGGATGACGTGATGGATGCTAGGGGCCGGGCGGGACCCTGTCCATTCAAGTTTCGTCGACATGGGCGAACCGGGGAGGGCCGCTCAGTCCGGTTTCCGCGCCTTGAGATGCGTGGGGCAGTGTTCGCCCGAATCAAGCACCGGGATCATCCGGCTCCAGATACCGATGTTTTCGTCCACGAACGCCTGTCCGACGGTCTTTGCCGCGGCCGCGCCCACCGGCCCCTTGAGCCGTTCGAGTTCGACGCGCGCCTGCTGACGATACCAGGCGTTGCGGCTGATGACCTCGATCTGGTCGAATCCGGCCCGCTCCATCGCCTCGCGGTAGCGGCCGGGAGACGCCATGCCGAAGTCGAGCCCTTCGGCCGCGATATAGGCAGCCATCTCAGGCGACGGCGCGCCGTCCACGCCGATGAGCCAGTCGGAGGCGACGAAGCGGCCGCCGGGTTTGAGGACCCGGAACACCTCGGCCATGAGGGCGGCCTTGTCGGGGATGTGGACTATGGAGTCCTTGGAAAAGACGATGTCGAAGGTCGCGGGCGGGAACGGCAGCGGGCCCGGCGACACCTTGAGGCAGCCGATCCGGTGCCCGAGACCCTCACGCGCGATCAGTGCGCGGGCATGCGCGAGCACGGTATCCTCCACGTCGATGCCGCAGACGTAGCCGGCGCCGTGGTTCCGCACGAGCGCAATGTCGATCCCGCCCGCGCCGCAGCCGATGTCCAGCACCGACTGGCCGGCGAAGTCGGAGCCGGCGACGAGCCGCCCGACCTCCTCCGGCCCTCCGGGCGAAAGGAAGCCTTCGCCCCAAATCGCCGCCAGCATCGCGATCATCTGCGCGTGGTAGTGTTCGCCTGCCACCGGTTCCATCGTTCATCCTTCGATCCGCATCGCCTCGAGTTCCGCCCAGTCTGCTGCCGGGATGACGTGTGCGGGATGTTTCGTGTCCCTTGTCCAGCCGAAGACACAGAGGAAGGGGGTGGGGCCCACCTTGGTCAGATGCGGTGCTTCGGGGAGGTTCCAGACCGGCTCGTGCGGTCCTTTCACGGTCAGCGGCGCGCCGGGGCCGAAACGCCAGCCGTGCGGGCCGGTCAGCGGCGCATAAAGTTCGGGCGCCGGATGGGCGTGGTCGCGATAGAGCACATGCGGCGCGATGAGAAAGAGGCCGAGGTCGAAGTCATCGGCTTTGATCGCCGCGCCCTCGCCGATCAGCGAGGCGAAGGCATGTCCCTGCCGGAAGGACGGCCCGATCTCCTCGGGCGGGTAGGAATCATAGGTGACCCAGGAGAGGTGCGGCGCGGCGGCACGGATCGCGGCGGCCAGTGCCGGATGGGTCGGTGTCAGCGCCGCGAGTGCCGGCGCGAGGTGTTCGCCTACGATAGCGTTTGCAGGGGACGCGGTCGTGACCGGCCCGTCGCGCCAGCGCGCGATAAGGCTCCGCACCTCGGCCACGCCGGGCCCCGGCAGGGTGGCAAGGTAGCGGTCCATCTCCTCGATCAGGAGACGGATCGCGAGCTCCGGGGCGTCGGGCGGCGGCACATCCAGGGTGAGGCCCCGGGCGGCGAGAAGCGCCGCCGGATCTTCCCGGTCCTGTGGCGAGCAGGTGCGATAGACCTCCAGCACCTCTGGCGCGATCAGGCCTTTTGCGTAGAAATGCATCGCCGCAGCGTAGCGCAGCCGTCCCGAGCCCGGCTGACCGAGCGCCGCATGAAGATCGGCGCTCGCGCGCAGGTCCTCCGTCCCTGTCATTGGTTCGCCTGGTAGGCCATCCGCGCGTCGCGGTCGCGCCGCTTCTCGGCCCGGTTCAGGACGAAACCGGCGATGGCCACGCCTGTGCCGACGATCAGCACGGTGATCGTGGCGAGCGCGTTGATGTCCGGCGTGACCCCCAGCTTCACCTTCGACCAGATCAGGATGGGCAACGTCGTGGTGCCGGGGCCGGTGGTGAAGTTGGTGATCACCACGTCGTCGAGCGAGATCGTGAAGGCCAAAAGCCACCCCGACACGATCGCGGGCGAGATGATCGGCAGGGTGATGTCCTTCATCACCTGCCAGGGGCGCGACCCGAGGTCCATCGCCGCCTCCTCCACCGCCGCATCGGCTTCGGAGAGGCGCGAGTGGACGATCGTGGTGACGAAGACCATCGAGAAGGTGATGTGGGCGAGCGTCACGGTGGTGAAGCCCCGGCTCGCCGGCCAGCCAATCCATTCGGCCATCAGGATGAAGAGCATGAGCGAGGCGATGCCGGTGATGACCTCGGGCATGACGAGGGGTGCGGTCACGAGGCCGGAAAAGAGCGTGCGGCCCCGGAACCGCTTGAACCGCGCGAGCGCGATGCCTGCCATCGTGCCGAGGATCGTCGCAATCGTCGCGCTTAGAAGCGCGATCTTCAGCGACAGGAGCGCGGCGTTCAGGATCTGCCGGTTGGACAGGAGGGAGACATACCACTTTGTCGAGAAACCGCCCCAGACCGTCGCCAGCCGCGACCCGTTGAAGGAATAGACGATCATCGACAGGATCGGCACGTAGAAGAACGCGAAGCCGAAGCAGAGCATGGTCACGAGGAAGGCTGAGCGGCGGTGCATCAGGCGCCCTCCTTCCGCTTTTCGTGCGATTTTCCCTCGAAGTGCGTGTAGAGCATGATCGGCACCACGAGCAGCATGAGAAGCGCCACCGACACCGCCGAGGCCATCGGCCAGTCGCGGGCCGAGGCGAATTCGTCCGAGATGACACGCCCGATCATCGGCTGGCGCGCGCTGCCGACGAGCGAGGGGATGATCAGTTCCCCCGAGGCCGGGATGAAGACGAGAAGCCCGCCCGCGATGATGCCCGGCACCGAAAGCGGCAGGGTGATGTCGAGGAAGACCCGGAACGGCCGCGAGCCGAGGTCCATCGACGCCTCGTCCAGCGTCCGGTCGAGCTTTTCGAGGTTGGCATACAGCGGCAGGATCATGAACGGCAGGTAGGAATAGACCATGACGAGCACGACGGCGAAGTTGGTGTTCATCATCGGGATCGACCGCAGCGCCCAGTCGGTCGGCACCAGCCAGTTCCATGATGTCGTCAAGAGCTTGTTGAACCAGCTGTTCGTCCCCATCAGCCCGATCCAGGCGTAGACGCGCAGAAGAAACGAGGTCCAGAACGGCAGGATGACGAGCATGAGGAGGATGTTGCGCCAGGCCGGCGAGACGCGCGTCAGGCCGAGCGCCATCGGGTAGCCGATGAGCAGGCAAAGGAAGGTGGCGATCCCGGCGTTCACGATCGAGGTCAGGTAGGCGCGGACATAGAGGTCGTCCTGGAAGAGCCGTGCGTAATGCGCAGTGTTGAGCACCGGGTGTTCGCCGCCGAAGGAGAACGGCGGGGCCGTCGGCGTCCGCGTGGCGAAGCTCATCGCGATGACGATGACGAAGGGCAAGAGGAAGAAGAGCACAAGCCAGACGTAGGGCGTTGCAATCGTGACGTTGATCCAGCCCTTTCGGTTGAACCAGCGCTGGAAGGCGGTGTCGGTATGGGCGCCGGCCATGCGTCAGTCCTTCAGCAGGATCGCTGCGGCGGGATCAAAGGACAGGAAGACCGCGTCTTCCCAGTCCGCGACCCGCTCGTGCTCGCCCGTCCTGCGGGCGTTGACGGAGTTGACGAGCATGACGTGGCCCGAGGGCAGGGCGATGCGATAGAGACTATCCTTGCCGAAATAGGCAAGACTCTGCACCGTTCCGGGAAAGGTGTTCGGAAGGTCGTGCCGCATCCGGGAGAGGTGGATCTTCTCCGGCCGCACGGCGAGCGTGATCGGCTGGCCCGGAGCCAGGCCCGGGATCGCACGGGCGGTGACGATGCCTCCTAGGTCGGGCACCTCGACCTCGACCGTCTCGCCTCCCGTCGCGCGCACCTTCGCCTCGAAGAAGTTGATCGAGCCGATGAATCCCGCCACGAAACGCGAGTTCGGGTATTCGTAGACATCGGTCGCGGTGCCGATCTGCATGATCCGGCCCTTGTCCATCACCGCAAGGCGGGACGAGAGCGTCATCGCCTCTTCCTGGTCATGGGTGACGACGATAAAGGTGGTGCCGGTCTTTTCCTGAATCTCCATCAGCTCGAACTGGGTGTGCTCGCGCAGCTTCTTGTCGAGCGCTGCGAGCGGCTCGTCGAGGAGAAGGAGTTTTGGCTGCTTGGCGAGCGCGCGGGCCAGCGCCACGCGCTGCCGCTGCCCGCCTGAAATCTGGTGCGGCTTTCGATGTCCGAACTCCGTCAGTTGCACGAGATCGAGCATCTCGCGGACCCTCTCGGCGCGCTGGGCCGGGGTCATGTCCTCGTGCTTGAGGCCATAGGCCACGTTCTTTTCCACCGTCATGTGGGGGAAAAGCGCGTAGGACTGAAACATCATGTTCACGGGCCGTTCATAGGGCGGCAGGTCGGTCATGTCCTGCCCGTCGATGAAGACGCGGCCCTCGGTCGGTGCCTCAAACCCGGCCAGCACCCGCAGAAGGGTGGTCTTGCCGCAGCCCGAACCGCCAAGGAGCGAGAAAATCTCGCCCTTCTGGATCTCCAGCGTCACGTCCGATACGGCGGTGAAGGTGCCGAACCGCTTGGTGACATGGTCGATGCGGATGAAGGGCGGTTCCTTCACCGCGGTCTGCGGCACCTGGGCACCGGGAAAGGCCGCCACGGTGGTGGCGGCCCGCTGGTCGGCTGATCGGGCGGGTTCGGGCACGGGCGGTCTCTCCGGTTCATGTGGCGTGAGAACGGAGGCGCGTGCTCAGCCCGACTTGATCTCCTGCCAGGCGCGGGTCATCGCGCGGTCCTGCTCTTCGGAGAAGGGCTTCGGCGCCCACATCCGGCCGATCGTGTCGGCATCGGGATAGACCGCCGGGTCTTCGAGGATCTCGGGCAGGATGAATTCCTTCGCCGCGAGGTTGCCGGTGGCGTAGTAGGTGTAATTCGTGCACCCGGCGGCGACTTCGGGCTGCATCATGAAGTCCATGAACTTGTAGGCGTTCTCGCGGTTCGGAGCGTCCGCGGTGATGCACATCACGTCGATCCAGGCAGGCGCGCCGGACTTCGGCACGAAGTAGGCCAGATTCATCTCTATTCCGGCCTCGGCCGCGCGGGTCGCCGCCGTCGCGTAGTCGCCCGACCAGTTGTTGATGACGCAGAGTTCGCCGTTCGGGATCGCGTTCAGGTAGTTGGTGTTGTCGAAGGTGCGGATGTACGGGCGGATCGGCTTGAACGCCTCGACGACCTTCTGGTAGTCCTCGACGTTGGTCGTGTCGCCGTCGAGCCCGAGATATTTCAGCACCATCAGCATGATGTCGGACGGGCTGTCGAGGATGGAGATTCCGCAGTCGGCGAGTTTCTCGGCGTTCTCCGGTTTGAAGATGAGGTCCATGGTCGTCATGTCAGCGTCGGGAATGCGCTCCTTGACCATGTCCACGTTGAAGGTGAAGCCGACCGAGCCCCACATGTAGGGCACCCCGTACATGTTGTCCGGGTCCCAGCCCGCGAGGATGCGCAGCACGTCGGGGTCGAGGTTCTTCCAATTCGGAAGGAGCGTCTTGTCGAGCTTTTCATAGAGCCCCGCGGCGATCGCGCGCGGCATGTCGATGCCGGCATGGTCAACGACGTCGTAGCCGGTGGAGCCGGCGAGCATCTTGGCCTGCATCTCCTCTGCCGAAGAGTAGGTGTCGTAGACAACGCCGATCCCCGTCTGCGCCTCGAAATCGGCGAGCGTCGTCTCGCCGATGTAGTCCGCCCAGTTGTAGACGTTGACGGTGCCCGCCTGTGCCCAGGAGGGGCGGACGTAAGGTAAGGCAAGCGCCCCGCCGATCGCGGTGAGAGCGGTTCTTCGCGTGAGTGTGGTCATCCTTCGTATCTCCCCGTTTGCATCGTCTTTTTTCCAGAGATTATGACGGATTCGCGCTAGCGCTACGCAAATCTTCGTTCAGGGCGGCAATCCGGTCTTCCTCGGGCGCCGCGCTCAGCCGGGTCACCGGCAGAATGCGGCGGATCTGGTCGTGGTGGGCGCGCACGCCGAATTCGAGGTCTGAGAGGTGGAAATCATCGAAGGCGGTGGATTTCATCGACTCGTTCGACCAGATCGACAATTGGCGGTCCTCGGCCGAGGTCGCGCGGTCGATCCGGGTGGCGAGGTAGCGGGCCGCGCGGGTGGCGCGGTCTTCCTCCGACCGGCGGTACATGCGCCCGGCCAGCCGGGTTTCGTCCTTGGTGAGCGGGATGTCGTGGTAACACTGGGCGCCTTCTGGTGTGAAGGCGAAGACCGTGTTGGGGAAGAGCCCGTAATAGGTCCAGGATTGGCGCAGCCGGGCCGGCAGATGCGCGGGCCGCCGGGTCAGTTTCAGGTAGTTGCGAACCGACCAGAGGCGCCCGACGGAGTCGCCGAACTCGCCGTGGGAATGCGAGATTCCGCCAGGATAGACTATGTCTCGGTAGGTCCGGCCATAGAGGTCCTGCAAGGCCGGATGGGCCATGGCGACATGGTAGCCTTCGTTGTCGACGTCGCGGACGGACTTCCAGTTGACCGGCAGCGTGGCGGCCTGCCAGCCGGGCGTGTCCGTGGGCAGGAGCGCCTCTGCCCGGTAGGCCGCGAAGTCCGCGTCGAAGGGTTGCATGAGCCGGGCGACAGCGGGTTGCGGTCCAGGCAGGAAGCGCAGGAAGAGGAAGCCGTGCCAGATCTCCATTTCCACAGGCTTCAGCCCGAAGGCGGAGCGGTCCATGTCGCCGAAGCTCTCGGGTTTCGCCGCGCCCCGCAAGCTGCCGTCCAGGTTGTAGACCCAGCCGTGGAAGGGGCAGACCATCGCCGACTTGCAGTGCCCCGATGCGCCGTCGGCGAGGCGCGCGCCGCGATGCCGGCAGAGGTTGTGGAAGGCACGCACCCTGCCATCCCGTCCACGGATGACCAGTGCGCGCTCGCCCAGCAGATCGAAGGTGATCCAGTCGCCCGGCGCGGGCAGGTCGGAGACGTGGCCGGCGACCTGCCAGTGCGTGAGGAAGATCTCGCGTCGCTCAAGCTCGAAGAGCGCCTTCGAGTGGTAGGTCCAGCCGGGCAGCCCCCTGCGGTCCCAGTCGTTCGGCACCTCTATCGGCTTTCCTGCTGCAGTCATCGTCTCCTCCCGTCAATGGAGCCTGGTCGGATTCAGCCGGCGCCCATCTGCGCCCGCACCCAGTCATGGAACTTCAGGATGTCGAATTCCTGCGGCATGAGACGACCGCGCTCGTATCGCGCCGACCTCAGGCCGCGCTGGTTCATCTCGCAGGCGGCGCCGTCCTGGTCGAGGACGAGAGTGGCGAATCGCGCAACGTCAGCCGCGTCGAATCCCGGTTGCGCAAGCGTTTCCTCGGAAAACAGCCACTCCGACGTGAGGCGCGTACGTTCGGGGCCGAGCGGCGCCACGGTCACGGCGCGGACGTAGTCCACATGGGCGACGACGAACATCGTCGGGTAGAGCGTGACGAAGTTGAACCCGTTCGCGCGCTGCTCGGGTGTCAGGTCGGGGAACTCCGGCCCGCAGGGGGCCCCGGACATGGTCCAGGTCCGTGCGCCCTCCTTCAGCACCGGCAGGCCGGGTGCCTCCCTGCTCCAGCCCGGTGCCTCGTTCGCGGCCATCACACCCTGCCGGTAGATCGGCACCATGTCGCAAAGCTCGGGGTGAATGCCCGGGCAGTGCAGGCATTCATTGTAGTTTTCCCAGAAGATCTTCCAGTTGCAGTCGAGGTCCTTCACGAGGCGGTGCCCCGTCCTGAGCCGGTCCATCGGCCAGGCGTCGAGCGCATCGAGTCCGAGGTCGGGCCGGAGGGCGGGCGGTGTGTCGGCGAGGCAGAGAAAGAGGAACCCGTTCCAGTCGCGCACATGCACGGGGAAAAGCCCGTGGTCCTCCCTCACAAAATCCGCAGTGGGTGTGGCGAATGCGGTCGAGACGAGCCGCCCGGACGTGTCGTAGGCCCAATTGTGATAGGGGCAGGTTATGAGCCGGCCGAGCGGCCGCGTCTCCACCGAACAGAGTTCCGCGCCGCGATGGCGGCAGGTATTGTGAAATGCCGTTACGCGACCGCGTCCGTCGCGGCAGAGGATTAGGTTCTGCCCGCCGACCTCCACCCGCCGCATCGTGCCGGGGGCAAGGTCGCTCAGCCGGCCCAAATGCACCCAGTTCCGCCGCCAGACCGCCCGTTCCTCGCGCGCATACCAGTCGGGGTCGCGGTAGGCCGCTGCCGGAAGCGTCTCCGGGCAGCGGTCAAGGAGAGGCGAGGCGTGGTCCGTCATGCGCGCTTCTCGGCCTCGAAGTGTTCGAGAGTGAGATCGACGGCAGTCTCCACCGCCTTCAGCGTCTCGGCGAGGCAAGCCGGATCGGTTCCGTGAGCCTCGCAGATGAACCAGGGTTCGCGCGAGTCGGGCTCGCAGATCACGCCGAGATCATGCAGGAAATGGGCCATCTGGTCGTAGAAGGAATAGTCCGAGGCCTTCCAGTCCCGGTAGTTGTCGGGGGGCGTGTCGGCGAAGAAGAGCCCGAACATCGACGAATGCCCGGCGTAGGAATGGGCGATGCCGCGGCGCGAGAGGATGGCGGAAATCCCGGCCTTCAGCGCCTCGCCGTATCGCGCGATCGTCTCCAGCGCAGGGGTTTCGTCAAGGATGCGCAGGCATTCATCAGCCGCGGCCATGCTGACGGAATGGGCGGTGTAGGTGCCGCCATGCGCAGCGCCGCCTTGGCGGAAGGTGCGCATCACCTCGGCCCGGCCCGCCACGACGGAGATCGGGTAGCCGTTTGCGACGGCCTTGGCGAAGGTGCAGATGTCGGGCGTCACGCCGTAAAGTGACTGCACGCCGCCCTTGGCCACGCGGAACCCCGTCTTCACCTCGTCGATGATGAGCAGGACGCCGTAGCGGTCGCAGAGCGCGCGCGCCAGTCGGACGTAGTCGGCAGATGCGGCGATTCCGCAGCAATTGCCCTGAATTGGTTCGATCAACATCGCCGCCATGCTGTCGCCGTAGCGGCGGAACGTGTCTTCGAGCCGCTCGAGATCGTTCATCGGGACCAGATGGGCGAGCGCCTTCAGTTCCTGCGGGATGCCCCTGGAATAGGAGACGATCTCCGGGTCGCGGTTGGCGCTGCGGTCCCACCCCTCAACATTGGCCATCCACATCGCGGCGTCGAAGAGCCCGTGGTAGGCACCCTCGACCAGAAGGTAGCTGTCGCGCCCGGTATAGGCGCGTGCAAGGCGCAGCGCGGCCATGACCGCCTCGGTGCCGGAATTGGAGAAGCGCACCATCTCTGCCGCCGGCACCATCTTCGCGATGCGATCGGCGACGATCAGTTCGCGCTCCGTCGACAGGGCAAAGACGCCGCCCACCTCCATGCCACGCCGTGCTGCGGCGTCCACCCGATCGTCGGCATAGCCGAGGATCGCGGGGCCGTAGCCGAGCCGGTAGTCGATGTAGCCGTTGCCGTCGATGTCCCAGACCCTGCCGCCCTTGCCGTGATCCACATAGATGGTGCGGTCGTCGCCCCAGTAGCGGAAGGTGGAGGAGACGCCGAGCGGCAGGCGCTCGGAGGCGCGGGCGAACTGGGCGTTGGATTTTCTGAGATCCCGGCTGGGGAGCGGGCGCATGATCGTACCTGTCGGATTCGGGCGGCGCCTCGGGTCGGGCGCGGCCTGGTTGAATGTACGATCATTCATCCATATTCTGACTGAACTGTCAATCAAGTTCAGGGGCGCGCCGCGCCTGCCTTGTGTGAAGCCCGGATTGCTCTATCTGTTCTTCGATCCACTGCGCGCTCTCTGAGGAACGGAATCGGCCATGGACGACACCGGCGAGATCGCCAAGCCCGACGCCTCGCCGCGCAAGCAGAGCCGTGCGGCGCGCCGACAGCAGCTTATCGAAGCGACGATCGAGACAATTGCAGCCCAGGGCTATTCCCGTACGACGCTGACGGACGTCGCGCGGCAGGCCGGGATTTCGCACGGGCTGGTGAATTTCCACTTCGAGACGAAAGAGCGGCTTCTGACCGAGACGCTGCAGTATCTGGCGGCGGAGTACCGGCAGAACTGGACCGCCGCACTCGAGGCCGCGGGTCCCTCGCCTGCCGAACAGCTCGATGCCGTGCTCCGCGCCGATTTCGACCCGCGCATCTGCACAAATGCCCGGCTATCGGCATGGTGTGCCTTCTGGGGGGAGGCTCAGTGCCGGCCGATGTACCAGGCGCTCTGCGGCTCGAACGACGATGACTATACCCGCACATTGGAAAGCATCTGCGCCCGGCTCGTGGCCGAGGACGGGCGGGGCGGCGATCCGGTGCGGATCGCGCGCGTTCTTCGGATCACGACGGAGGGCGTCTGGCTCGACATGATGACGATGACCGAGCCCTATTCCGCCGCCGAGGCGATGCGGACGACGTTCACCTGTGCGGCCGCATTCTTTCCCCGCCATTTCGATGACAAGGGGGCGCTTGGCCGGGGATGAACGGGTCTGGTCCGCCGCAAGGCGCGGGCCGGCGGCAGGGCCTTGAATCGTCCTTCGTTGCGTTCCAAAGATCGGGTGGCTGCCGCTTGACTGAGGAGAGAGGTCTTGATCGCCCGACCGGATGTACTCGTCATCGGAGCCGGGGTGATCGGCCTTTCGATCGCCCACGCAGCAGTTGCGCGCGGACTGAGCGTGGAGGTGGTCGACAGGACGGGGCCCGCGACGGGCGCCTCGGCAGGGAATGCAGGTGGCTTCGCCTTTGCCGAGGTTCATCCGCTCGCCTCTCCGGAAACGCTCCTCGCCTCGCCGCGCTGGTTGCTCGATCCGCTCGGGCCACTTGCCATTCCGCCGCGCTATGCGCTGCGCATCGCCCCCTGGATGGCGCGTTTCGCCTGCGCAAGCCTTCCCCACCGGGTATCTGCCGCCACCGACGCCCAGGCGGGCCTGATGCGGCTCGCGCGGGCGACGCTGGAGCCGTTCATGGCCATGACCGGCACCCTGCACATGCTGCGCAAGACCGGCCAGTTGCAGGTGCACGAGACGGTCCGCAGCTTCGAGGCTGACTGCAGGGCCCGGGAAGAGGCGACGCACTACGGGTTCGGCTGGCGGCCGCTCGTCGGCTGCGACGCCATTGCCGAGGTCCAGCCGGGACTCTCGCCGCGCTTTGCGCACGCCACCTTTACCGAGGACTGGTGGGCCATCTCCGACCCGAAGCTCTACGTCCTGGCCCTGGCCGAGGCGCTGGAAGCGAAAGGGACGAGGATAGGGGAAGGCGAGGTGCGCGGGATCGTTGCCGGCGTGAACGGGGCGACCGCCAATCTGGCGGACGGGCGGGCGCTTTCCGCCGGTCAGATCGTCCTGGCGGCCGGTGCGCATTCCCACCGGATCGCCCGAAGCCTTGGCGACCGCATCCCCCTGGAAACCGAACGGGGATACAACACGACCCTGCCGCCCGGTGCTTTCGATCTTCGCTGCCACATCACCTTCGCTGCGCATGGCTTCGTGGCGTCGCCCCTGTCCACGGGCATCCGCATCGGCGGAGCCGTGGAACTCGGCGGGCTGGACCTGCCGCCGAACTACGCGCGGTCCCGCGCGATGCTTGCCAAGGCTAAGGCCTTTCTGCCGGCGCTCCGGACAGAGGGCGGAACGGAATGGATGGGTTTCCGCCCCTCCCTCCCGGACTCCTTGCCGATGATCGGACGCAGCGCGAACGCGCCCGACGTCATCCACGCCTTTGGCCACGGCCACGTCGGGCTCACGCAGTCAAGCGCGACCGCGTCCCTCGTGGCGGAGCTTCTGACGCGGCAGAACCCGAGCCTCGATCTTTCCCCGTTCGATCCGGGGCGCTTCCGCAGCGTCCCCTGACTTAGCCTACCTGGTAGCCAGGTGTTGACAGGGACAGGGCGCGCTCCTCCTCGTCCATGTCCTCGGCAATGCCCTCGAAAAGCGGCGTGGACAGGTAGCGTTCGCCGGTGTCGGGCAGCATCACCAGAATGACCAATCCCGGCGCTGCCGTCTCCGCCACCTTGATCGCGGTCGCAAAGGTCGCACCGCCCGATATCCCCGTGAAGATGCCTTCCTTCCGTGCCAGTTCGCGCGACCAGTGGATCGAGTCGGGTCCGGACACGGGGATCAGCGCGTCGTAGAAGCCCTTGTCCAGCGCCTCCTGCAGGACGGCCGGGATGAAGTCCGGCGTCCAACCCTGGATCGGATGGGGCTGGAAGGCTGGATGGCTGGCGGCAGGTGCGCCATCGGGGCCGCGTTCCTGCGCGATCCCGCTTTGCACCAGCGCGGCATTCGCTGGCTCGCTGAGGACCATCCGCACCTCCGGCCGCTCCTTCCGCAGGACCCGCCCGATGCCGGTCACGGTGCCGCCGGTGCCATAGCCCGTCACGACGACGTCGAGCCGCTGCCCGGCGAAGTCCCCGAGGATTTCCTGCGCGGTCGTCGCCTCGTGTATGTCGGCGTTGTCCTTCGTCTCGAACTGGTGGGCGAGGAACCAGCCGTGCCGCTGTGCCAGTTCCACGGCCTTGTTGTACATGCCCGTGCCCTTCTCCGCCTTGGGCGTCAACACGACCTTCGCCCCCAGCATCCGCATCAGACGGCGACGCTCGATCGAGAAGGTCTCCACCATCGTCACGACGAGCGGATAGCCCTTCTGGGCGCAGACCATGGCCAGCCCGATGCCGGTATTGCCGGATGTCGCCTCCACCACCGTCTGACCGGGCTTCAGCCGGCCCTCGCGTTCCGCCGCTTCGATGATGTTGACCGCCAGCCGGTCCTTCACCGAGGCGCCCGGGTTGAACGCCTCGGCCTTGACGTAGAGTGTCACATGGTCGGGTCCGAGGTTGTTCACCCGGATGACCGGCGTGTCGCCGATCGTGTCGAGCACGCTGTCAAAAAGCCGGCCCCGACCCTTCGTCGTCCTGATTCCCTTGGCCATCTCTGTCCCTCGCGTCTGTTGCAATGCAATCCTATCAGACTTGGGTACGGAACCCGCAAGCGACACGGGCCCGAGGCTGCCCTCCGGCGAAAAAGGACTGAATCCGGTCTCGACCGGTGCGGGCGGAACATGGCTCCGGCCAGACGGACCCTCGCGGAACGCTGTCAGCCGTGGCGGCCGCGGTGGCCGACGTTGTAGTAGTTGCCAGTCCGGGTTTCGAGATAGGGTGTCAGCGGGATCTCTTCCTGCTTCAGGAAGCCCTTCTGCGGCAGCAGCCCGGCCTGAACCATCTCGATCACCGCCACCACCGAGGCCGAGGTCGTCCAGGCAATCGCCGTCCGCCGCCGCCCGGCGATCTCCAGCGGATAGTAGGCGCGGACGAATTCGCGACGCTTCAACTGCCCTTCCGTCCAGCCTTCCGCGGCGACATGGACATAGACCACGTCCTCGTCCACCGGTGGCTTGGCATGGGTCAGGATCCGCCCCGCCGCCTCGCGGTTCTCGCGCATCAGGAGTTCGTGGAAGAAGAAGTTCATGAGCTGGACATGACCGGGATAGCGCATCGTCTTGTAGTCGATGTTCTCCACCCGCCCGGCATAGGTCTCACACATGGTTCCGAGCCCGCCCGACGTGGTGAAGGCCTCCAGGTGCACACCGTCGATGTAGATCGTCTCGATCCACTCCATGGCGGATACGATCTTGTGGACGCCCTCCTCGATCACCTCGCAGTCGTTCAGGTATTCGTTGACGACGCCCTCGGGCGACCAGTTGAAGGCGTAGCCGAGAAGGCCCGTCGGGTTTTGCGGCAGCGCGCCAACGCGGAGGCGGATGGAGCGAACCTTGTCAAACATCTCCGCCAGATGCGCGCCGACGATGCCGACGAAGCCGGGGGCGAGGCCGCACTGCGGCGCCATGATGCCTTTCGAGGTTTCCGCGAGGCCGCGGATATGCTGCGTCGTCGGTACGTCCTCGGTCAGGTCGAAGTAGTGGAGGCCGAGCCCGTGGGCAGCCGAGGAAACGCCCTTGTTCAGGTGATAGGGCAGGCAGGACAGGACTGCCTCCTGATCCTTGAGAACTTCATCAAGATCGCCCTTGAGATCAGCGACCTTCACCGGGAAAGGGCAGCCGGCGACAGCGCGCGAATCGATGCCGGTCACCTCGAAGCCGGCCTCCGCGAGAAGCTCGGCCGCCAGATGGCCGACCTTGCCAAGCCCCAGAACCGCAACCTTTGTGAACGCCATTCATTCCTCCTGTGAGCCGGTTTCGAGTGCAGAATGGCCAAGGCGGCGTTCGAAAGCGCGCGCCATTCCGGCGGAAATGACGGGGGTTCGCAAAAATATGACGGCCCGGCCAGTCAATATGACGGGCCGGGCCAGTTAGTGAACGCCAAGAGCTCAGATGTCGAACTTCACGCCCTGGGCCAGCGGCAGCGCGTCGGAATAGTTGATCGTGTTGGTCTGGCGCCGCATGTAGCCCTTCCAGGCGTCCGAACCCGACTCACGCCCGCCGCCGGTCTCCTTCTCGCCACCGAAGGCGCCGCCGATCTCGGCGCCCGAGGGGCCGATATTGACGTTGGCGATGCCGCAGTCGGAGCCTACCGCCGACAGGAACGTCTCCGCCTCGCGCATGTTGAGCGTGAAGATGCAGGAGGACAGGCCCTGCGGCACGTCGTTCTGGATCGCTATCGCCTCTTCCAGCGTGTCATAGCCCATGACGTAGAGGATCGGCGCGAAGGTCTCGGTCCGCACGGTTTCGGTCTGCTTCGGCATCTCGGCGATGGCGGGTTCCACATAGGCGCCGCCCTGCGGTACCCCTTCAGCGACGGTCTTGCCGCCGTGAACTTTGCCACCCTCGGCCCGCGCCTTCTCCAGCGCCGCCTGCATCCGGTCGCGCGCGCCGTGGTCGATCAGGGGGCCGATCAGCGTCGTCGCCTTGCGCGGGTCGCCGATGGGCAGGCTCGCATAGGCCTTCGCGAGCCGCGCCACCAGATCGTCCTTGATCGAATTGTGCGCAATGAGACGCCGCAGCGAGGTGCAGCGCTGGCCCGCGGTGCCGACGGCGGAAAAGACGATGGCGCGCACCGCCATGTCGAGATCGGCCGAGGGGGCCACGATCATCGCGTTGTTGCCGCCAAGCTCCAGGATCGGCCGCCCCCAGCGCGCGGAGACCTTTGGCCCGACGATGCCGCCCATCCGGGTCGAGCCGGTGGCCGAGACGATCGGCACGTCCTTCGAGTTCACCAGCGCCTCGCCGATGGCCGGGCCGCCGATGACGAGCTGGCAGAGACCCTCCGGCGCGTCGCCGAAGCGTTTCAGCGCACGCTCCATTACCTTCATCGTCGCCATCGCGGTCAGCGGCGTCTTCTCGGAAGGCTTCCAGATCACCGGATCGCCGCAGATCAGCGCCAGCGCCGTGTTCCACGACCAGACCGCGACGGGAAAGTTGAAGGCGGTGATGACGGCGCAGGGGCCCAGCGGGTGCCAGGTCTCCATCATCCGGTGGCCGGGACGCTCGGAGGCGATGGTGAGCCCGTAGATCTGGCGCGAGAGGCCCACGGCGAAGTCGCAGATGTCGATCATCTCCTGCACTTCGCCCAGGCCCTCGGAGGTGATCTTGCCGGCCTCAAGCGTCACCACGGCGCCAAGTTCGGCCTTGGCCGCGCGCAGTTCCTCGCCGAGAAGCCGGACAAGCTCGCCCCGACGTGGCGCCGGGACCTTACGCCACTCGCTGAAGGCGGCCTGCGCGCGGGCGATCACCTTGGGCATCTCGGCCGGATCGGTTTCCCGGACGCGGGCCGCCTCGGCCCCGTCGATGGGCGAATGGACGGCAAGGGTGCCGCCCGTCAATTCCGCCTCGGTCAGGCCCGCGGCCTTCAGCATATCCTTGTGGTTCATCTCGCATCTCCCTTCGTGACGGACGCGCGTTGCTCCTCCATGCCCATGGAGACGAGAAGCGGCGCCATCTGCTGCCGTGTCTGGAAATCGGTCTTGCACCCCATGCCGCGCCAATCGGCAAGGATCAAGCCCTGCGCCACCGCGCCGCCAAGCGTGGTGCCGGGGCCGGTGACGATGAAGAGGTCGGGCGCGAACTCCCGCGCCGCGATCCGGATCGCCTGGGTGAAGTCGTAGGTCTCGGTCACCTGGTGACCGAGCGTGTAGTCCCAAAGCGCCTGCGTATCGGTGGCGCCCGGCCACCAGATCGCGCCCCGCCCGTCGATCATCGGCAGTCCCGGCTGACCGAAGATAGTGGGCGACAGCCGTGCCCGCCCGCGTTCGGCGACCGGGGCCTGAAGTGCGGTATGAAACGCGGCGTGGTTGGCAAGCCTGAGGGGGAATCGACCCTGTTCCGGCGGAATCTCGGCCTCCCACGCCTTCAGCCCGGCGTCGTTCCCGGCCAGCACCAGCATCCCGCCGAGGTCTATGGAAAGGCCGAGCACATGGTCGGGCCGCGCGTCGATCTCGGCCACCTTGGCCAGCAGCCCGGCCTTGCGCGCCGGGGCCGGCAGCCAGTCCTCGCCCATGTGGGGATGGACGAGCTGGCCGCCGATCAGCGCCTCCTGCATCAGCGTCCCCATGGTGTTCACCACCTCGAACCCCGCCTCGGCCGTCAGTGCCCCGCCACAGGCAAGCGCCGAATACCAGCCCATCGAGTTGCCGGTCACGGCGACGACCTCGACGGTCTGGCGGTCGAGGGCGCGGAAGTCGCCGAGCGTGGCCGCATAGATCAGCGCAGAGGCATTGTCGCCCCTCGTGTGGCGCGCGACCGAATAGGTCGCTGCCCCGTCGAGCGCCGACAGCGTCTCCTGCCCGAGCGCGGCGCGCGCGCCATCGAAAGCCGCGAGGAGTGCAGGGTCGCCGAAGTGCCGCTTGACGTAGCCAAGTTCGGTCTTGGTGTAGGTGCCCCGGCCGGGGCAGATGACGACCGCCGTCTTCATCGCTTCGCCCCCATGAGCGCCATCGCCGCGTCGAATATGCCGTCCGCAGAGGGCATCGTCGCCGCATAGGCCGGACCGGTGGCGATGAAACTGTCCTCCGCCGTCACCCTTGCCAGCGGTACGCCCGCGCGCTCGGAAAAAAGCGCCATGAGCGCTTCGGCCACTCCTCCCGAGCGGCGCGTCTCATCGACGACGAGGATACGCTTGGCACCTTGGACCGCTTCGATGAGCGCCTCGGCGGGCAGCGGCGACAGCCAGCGCATGTCGATCACCCGCGCCTTCACGCCCGCCGCGGCCAGCCGCTTCTCGGCCTGGAGCGAGAGGTAATAGCCGTTGGCAAAGCTCACCACGGCAAGGTCGGTGCCGTCGCCCTGCACGCCGACCTCGCCCAGCGGAATCACCTCGTTTCGGGCGGGATAGAGCCTCATCCAGCCCGCATCCTTCTCGCCGTGGAGATCCCGCACCGGATATAGCGCAATGGGTTCAAGGAACACCACGATCCGCTGCTCTTCGCGCGCCAGTCGCACGCATTCGCGCAGCATCTTCGCCGCATCGGCCCCGTTCGAGGGGCAGGCAAGGATCAGGCCGGGAATATCGCGCAGGACCGCGACCGAGTTGTCGTTGTGGAAATGCCCGCCAAAGCCCTTCTGGTAGCCGAGCCCCGCGATTCGGACGACCATCGGGTTGGTGTACTGCCCGTTCGAGAAGAAGGGCAACGTTGCGGCCTCGCCCCTCAACTGATCCTCGGCATTGTGCAGGTAGGCGAGGAACTGGATCTCCGGCATCGGGACGTAGCCGTTCTGCGCCATGCCTATGGCAAGGCCAAGGATCGACTGTTCGTCGAGCAGCGTGTCGATCATCCGATCCGGGCCGAAACGATGGATGAGCTTCTGGGTGACGCCATAGACACCGCCCTTGCGGCCGACGTCCTCCCCCATCATGACGATCTCGGGATGTTCGAGCATCAGGTCGGTCAGGGCCCAGTTGATGAGCCGCGACATGATCTGCGGTTCGTCCATCGCCTTCAGGTCGCCGCCAAAGGCCGCGGCGCGGGCCTCGGGCGTCGGCCCGTTGGTCGGCCGACAGGCGCGCTTCGGCGGGATCAGGCTCGCCATCACCTCCGGCGCCGTCTTCAGCCGGGGCCGCGTCACCGCCTCGGCTGCGACGCGCGCGACCCGCGCGTTGGTTTCCTCGTATATCGCCAGCGCCTCGGCGGAGGTCAGCGCACCGGCCTCACCCAACAACCGCACCGCATGCAGGAGCGGGTCATTCGCCTCCTCGGCCTCGACCTCCTCGCGGCTGAGATAGGTGGTCGGCACGTCCGCCCCGGCATGACCGTAGAGCCGGATTGTGCCGACATGGAGGAAGACGGGTCTCTTCCGCTTGCGGGCGTAGTCCGCGGCCTCCTGCGCCACGCGGAAGGTCTCGTAGATATCGAGGCCGTTGCAGGCGAAATACTTCAGCCCCGGCCGATGCGCGAAGCTTGCCGCGATCCAGCCCGTGGGGGTCTTGGTCGAGATCCCGATGCCGTTGTCCTCGCAGACGAAGAGAAGCGGAAGGGGTATGGACTGATAGGCTGTCCACTGCGCGGCGTTGAAGGCCCCCTGCGCCGTCGAATGGTTGGCGGAGGCGTCGCCGAACGAGCAGTAGACGATGGCGTCGTCCGGCAGCGCCTGATGCTCCGGCCGGTGCCGGCGCGCGGCGCCGACCGCATAGGCAGCGCCCACCGCCTTCGGCAGGTGCGAGGCGATGGTTGAGGTCTGCGGCGGGATCGACAGCGCCTTCGATCCCAGGACCTTGTGCCGCCCGCCCGAGATCGGATCTTCGGACGAAGAGGCAAAGCTGAGGAGCATGTCCCAGGCAGGGGACTGGCCGGGCACCTGCCCGGCGCGCGCGATCTGGAAGGCCGCGTCGCGGTAGTGCAGGAAGGCCATGTCGGTCGGCCTCAGCGCCGCCGCCACTGCCGCCATCCCCTCGTGACCGGACGAGCCGATGGTGTAGAAGCCCTGACCCGCCCGTTGCATCACCCGGCTCTGCCGGTCGAGCGCGCGCGACAGGCACGCTGCCCGAAAGACCGAAACCGCCGCAGCTGCCGACAGCGGCCCCGAGGGCCCGGCACCGGCGGGCAGGTCGCCCGCCGTTACCCGCCTCAGGAAATTCTCGTGAACGATGTCGGCGCGATCCATGAAATTCTCTCACTCATTCACTGTGGCGAAGGACTCCCGCCAAAGGCCCCCGGCCCTGCCGCCGGATGCCGCCGGCGGGAGTATTTTTGCCACGATGAAAGCCCGATCAGAAGAAGGCCTGAAGCCCGGTGATTGCGCGGCCGAGGATAAGGGCATGCACGTCATGAGTGCCTTCGTAGGTGTTGACGGTCTCGAGGTTGACCATGTGGCGCATCACCTGGAAATCCTCCTGGATGCCGTTGCCGCCATGCATGTCGCGCGCGGCCCTGGCGATGTCCAGCGCCTTGCCGCAGTTGTTGCGCTTGACGAGACTGATCATTTCGGGCGCCGCCTTCGCCTCGTCCATGAGCCTGCCGACGCGCAGGGATGCCTGAAGCCCGAGCGAAATCTCGGTCATCATGTCGGCAAGCTTCTTCTGGTAGAGCTGGGTCTGCGCCAGGGGCCGGTTGAACTGCTTGCGGTCGAGTCCGTATTGCCGCGCGGCGTGCCAGCAGAACTCCGCCGCCCCTAGAACGCCCCAGGAAATGCCGTAGCGTGCGCGATTGAGGCAGCCGAACGGGCCCTTGAGGCCCTCGACATTTGGCAGAAGCGCGTCTTCCCCGACCTCGACATTGTCCATCACGATCTCGCCGGTGATCGAGGCGCGCAAGCTCAGCTTGCCCCCGATCTTCGGTGCCGAAAGCCCCTTCATGCCCTTGTCGAGAACGAAGCCGCGGATCTTGCCGCCATGCGCCTCGGACTTCGCCCAGACGACGAAGACATCGGCGATGGGCGCATTCGATATCCACATCTTGGCGCCGTTCAGGACATAACCGCCCGCCGTCTTCGTCGCCCGGGTCTTCATCCCGGCCGGGTCCGACCCCGCATCGGGCTCGGTCAGGCCGAAGCAGCCAATCCACTCGCCCGAGGCAAGCTTCGGCAGGTATTTCTGCCGCTGCGCTTCCGAGCCATAAGCGTAGATCGGGTACATCACCAGGCTCGACTGTACCGACATCATGGAGCGGTAGCCCGAATCGACCCGCTCCACCTCGCGGGCGACGAGGCCATAGGCGACGTAGGAAGCACCGATGCCGCCGTACTCCTCGGGGATGGTAACGCCCAGAAGCCCCATCCCGCCCATTTCGCGGAAGATCGCGGGGTCGGTCGCTTCGTCGCGATAGGCGGCAATCACACGGGATTGAAGCTTTTCCTGCGCGTAGGCCCGCGCGCCGTCGCGCAGCATGCGCTCTTCCTCGGACAACTGGTCATCCATCCGGAAGGCATCCTCCCAGTCGAAGCGGGAAAGGTCGGGGGCGTCTTTCGGTTTCAGGGCCATGATGTCCTCCCACGGCGGATCGATGTTCCTATGCATCATGCGCGATTGAATGGGCCCCGAATAGCGCTATTCTCGCCACGGAATATGTGCAAAGGTCATATATGGCCACGCCGCGCCGCCTCTTGCCTTCGATCTCCCTCCTGACCGCGTTCGAGGCGGTGGTCCGCACGGGATCGACACTCGCCGCGGCACGCGACCTTGATCTGTCGCAGGGGGCCGTGAGCCGGCTGATCCAGGCCCTCGAAGGGCAGCTTGGCGTGCCGCTGTTCCTGCGAGAACGGCGGCGGTTGGTACCGACGGACCCGGCGCTGGCCTATGCGCGCGAGGTGGGCAAGGCGCTTGATCTCATCTCGCGCGGATCGATGCGCGTACGCTCGAACGCCGGCGGCGGGACGCTTTCGCTGGCCATCCTGCCCACCTTCGGCACCCGCTGGCTCGCGCCCCGGCTGCCGCGGTTCCTGGCCGCGCATCCGGGGATCACCATCAACCTCGGTACACGGCTGAAGCCCTTCGACTTCGCCGAAGAGGGGTTCGACGCCGCCATCCATTTCGGCGGCGACGACTGGGCGGGGGGCGGCGCGATCCGGCTCTTCGACGAACGGCTGGTCGCGTGCTGTGCCCCCTCGTTCCTGTCGGCGCAGCCGATCTCCCGTGCGCGCGACCTCGTCGGCCTGCAACTCCTCCAGCTCGAGTCACGGCCCGATGCCTGGGCGCGCTGGTTTGCCCATCACGGGGTGCCGGGGCCGGTGCCTCAGGGGATGGTCTTCGATCAGTTCGCGCCGATGATCCAGGCGGTGATCCACGGGCTCGGAGTGGCGCTACTGCCGGAGTTCCTCGCCAAGCCCGAATTGGCCGACGGGCGGTTGGTGCGGGCCTTCGGCGAGCCTGTTGCGGGGACGGAAGGCTACTACCTTGTCTGGCCGGCGACCGGCGCCTCGTATCCGCCGCTGCTCGCGTTCCGCGACTGGCTGATCGCCGAGGCCGCCGATCCGGATGGCGAGGCAATGTTGCCGCGATAGTATCGATACCGCAAGAACAGAGCCTTTCAGGGAGCATCCCGTGCCGTCCGAACTTGCCCGTCATTTCCTGCTGGACCCTGCCTTCTCCTTCCTCAACCATGGCTCGTACGGTGCCTGTCCGGGCCCGGTGATGGAGGACTACCGCCGCTGGCAGGAGCGGCTCGAACGCCAGCCCGTGGCCTTCCTGGAGCCCGCGCATCTGGCAGAACGCTTCGCCGAGGTGTGCCGGGTGCTCGGCGCCGAACTGGGTGCCGACGCGGACGATCTCGTCTGGATCACGAATGCAACGGCGGGGCTCAATGTCGTGGCGCGTTCGCTCGCCCTGAAGCTCGGCGACGAGGTGCTGACCACCGATCACGAGTATGCGGCGCTTGCGAAGACATGGGCCTTCGTCGCGGCGCGGACGGGGGCGGTGATCCGGACAGTCGACGTGCCAATGCCGCTGGCGGCGGCGAGCTTCGCAGACGCGCTCCGAACCGCGATGACCGAGAGGACGCGCGTGATATTCCTCAGTCACATAACCTCGCCCACCGCGCTTGTCTTTCCGATTGCCCCGGTGATTGCCGAGGCCCGGTCAAGGGGCATCGTGACGGTCATCGACGGCGCCCATGCGCCGGGGCAGATCCCACTCGACCTGACCTCGCTCGCCGCGGATTACTACGTCGGGAATTGCCACAAGTGGTTGTTTGCGCCCAAGGGCACGGCCTTTCTCCATGCCCGCCGGGATCGCCAGTCGGTGCTGATGCCCGCGGTCATCAGCCACGGCTGGAGCGAGGATCGCGACGCGCCCGGCCCCTTCGGCGGCACCGCCTTTCAGAATGCCTTCCGCTTCCAGGGCACGCGCGATCCTGCCGCCTGGCTCGCCGTGCCGGCCGCGCTCGGGTTCCGGGCGGAGCACGACTGGTCGACGGTCGCCGCCGCCTGCCACCGGCTGGCATGGGAGATCGCGGGCGAAGTGGCGGGTGTAACCGGCCTCGCGCCGGTCGCCACGCCGGAGACGAGCGCACCGCAAATGATCGCGCTGCCGCTGCCCATGTGCGACACGGGGGCGCTGCACCGCGAACTGCGCGCGGCCGGAGTGGAAATCCCCTGCTACCTCTGGCAGGGACGGCCCTTCACGCGGTTGTCCGTGCAGGGTTACAACGGTCCGGATGATGGTGCGCGGCTCGTCGCGGAGCTTGCGCGTCTGCTGCGGTGACTGGCCCGGCGCGTCAGGCCATCGCGTGCGGCACGACGACAAGCCCGCCGTCCCGCGCCTTCAGGAACTCCGGCGCGACGTTCCAGTGATTCTCGATGAGGCCGCCGGCGAAGGCGGCGGCCGGCGCGTCATCGCGGACCACCGCCCCCCCGGCGAGAACGAGGATGCGGTCGCAGAACCTTGCGGCCAGCGTCAGGTCGTGCAGCGCTGCGATCACCGCCATGCCGGTCTCGCGTGCATGGTCGCGGATCATGGACAGCGCGGAAAGCTGGTGGTGAAGGTCAAGCGCCGAGGTCGGTTCGTCGAGGAGGAGCAGCGCGGGGTTGCGGAACAGCCGCTGCACCAGAAGCACGCGTTGCTGCTGGCCGCCCGAAAGCGCGCTCATCGGACGGTCGGCGAGGTCGGCGAGGCCAAAGCGGTCCAAGAGCCCCCGCGCGTCGTTCCTTGCCCAAACGGGCACGCGCCAGCCGAGGTTTTCCCGCCGGCCGAGGAGGATGCAGTCCGTCACGCTGAGGGTCGAGGCGACGGAGAAGGCCTGTGGAAGGAAACCGATGGCGCGACGATGGAGCGGCTCCCCCCTCCTGCGGACCGCCACGGAGTCCTGCGAAATGCCCGCAACTGCACGGAGCAGGGTCGATTTTCCCGCGCCGTTCGGGCCCACGATTCCGGTCATCGACCCTGCCGCAAGGGTGAACGCGGTGGGCGCAAGCACCTGCACGCGGCCTCTGAACAGGGCTGGGACCTCAATGTCGAACATCTCAGATCTCCTTCTGGCGGAGGATGACTGCCATCAGCATCGGAATGCCGGCGATGGCGGTGACGATGCCCACCGGGATTGCCGCGCCCGATGACAGGAGCTTGGCGGCGACGGAGGCTATGATCAGGATCAGGGCCCCGGCCAGTGCCGCCATGGGCAGGGCGAAGCGGTGATCCTCGCCCACCGCGGCGCGCGCGGCATGGGGCGCGATCAAGCCCACGAAGCCGATGGTGCCGGTGAAGGATACCGCCGCGGCGGTCAGCGCGGCGGTGAGGAGAAGGATGCGGCGGCGCAAGGCGTGGGTGTCGAGCCCGAGGCTCTGGGCATTCGCCTCGCCCATCCTGAGCGTGGTCAACGCCCAGGTGTCGCGGGCGATGAAGGGCAGGCAGACCAGGGTTATCGCGCCCGAGACCTGCACCGTCGTCCAGTTGGCCTTGAGGAGCGAACCGAAGAGCCAGAAGACGATCTGTTGCAGGACCTCGGGCGAGGCGAGGAACTGGAGGAGCGACTGCAGCGACTGGAAGAAGAAGAGGACGGCGATCCCCGCCAGCACCATGATCTCGGGCTGGCTTCCCCGTGCGCGGGCGACGAGCCAGACGAGGAGCGTGGCGGCGAGCGTCGCCGCGAAGGCAGCCGCGGGCGTCAGGAGATGCCCGGGTAGCGGCAGGCCGAGTGCTGCGCCGAAGAGGATCGACGCGGCCGCGCCGAAGCCCGCCGCGGCCGAAAACCCGAGCGTGAAGGGCGAGGCGAGCGGGTTGGCGAGGATCGTCTGCATCATCAGCCCGGCAAGTCCGAGCGCCGCGCCGACGATCAGCGCCATCGCGGTCTGCGGCAGCCGTATCTGGAAGAGGATCGCCGCTGCCGCGCGATCCTCGCCGGCCGGCCCGGCGCGGAACGTGCGCCATATCTCCGCCGCGCCCATGCCGGACGGCCCGGTCATGAGGTCGAGAAGGCTGAGCACGGCAAGGATCAGGAGGGCGGCGACGAGCGCCACCCCCCGCCGCCCGGACTGCCGCCGCCAGGGCAGGGCCCGGTCGGCCACGCTCATTTCAGCTTCGTGACGAAAAGGCCCTCGGCCGCGATCGGCATCCAGGTCTTGTAGTACTCGGCCAGTTCGGCCGCCGGATCGACATCGGCGAAGGCATCGGGATAGAGCGCCTTGGCAATGGCCCGGGCGTAGACGAAGTCCGAGAGTGTGCGGTTGCCGCCGTGGTAGATCCCGTAGATCTCACGAGACTTCACTGCCGGCAGATCTGCCCAGCCGGGCCGCGCGGCATAGGCCGCCATCTTCGGCTGCGCGGCCTCGTCCGTCGCACCGAAGCCAAGTAGCACTGCCTCGGGCTTGTTCAGCCATTCCGATCCGGCGAGAAGGATCACATCGGGCTGCTGGGCGATGACGTATTCCGGCGAGAGCGGCCCCCAGTTCTCGATCTGGCCCTTGGCGATGTTCGTCCCGCCGACGAGGTCGATCACCCCGGCCCACATGCCCTTGCCGTAGCTGTTGCCGACCTCTGCGGGCCCCTTCTGGGCAAGTTCGACATAGATCTTCTTGCCCGAGGCCCCGGCCTTGGCGACCCGCGCGAGCGTGTCTTCGGTCTTGGCCTGATACATCGCGGCAAGCTCCTCGGCGCGTTCGGGCTCGCCCATCACGGCGCCGAGAACGCGGGTGGACAGAAGATGCCGCTCCAGTGTCTGGGCGTTGTAATCGATGGCGACGACCTTGATGCCCGCGTCCTCGATTTGCTTCACGCCCGGTTCGCCGAGCGAAGCGGTCTGCCAGCTTGAGAGGATCGCCACTTCGGGCTTCGCCGCGATGAGCGTCTCCACCGAAAAGGTGTTGTCATCGGAGTTGCCGAAATCCGGCAGGGTTTCGAGAGCAGGCAAGAGGCTGGTGTAGGCTGCCCACTGCCCCGGCCTCCAGTCGGCCCAGGGCGCGCGCGACAGGGCCACGAGCTTGTCTGCGCCCGCCGTTCCGGTCACGGCGAGGTAATCTTCGTAGTAAAAGCCGAGTGCCACGCGGTTCGGCACGTCGTCGAGGGTCACGGTCCGGCCGTCGAGGTCGGTCACGGTGATCCTGGCGAGAGCCGGGGCTGCGGTCAGCATCAGCGCGGCACATGCCGCAAGTTTCAGGGTTTTCATAGCTGTCTCCAATCTCTGGGGAACCTGCCCCCGCTTGTGCGCAGGGGCGCACTCGTTACGCATGGATCTGAATGCCGTCCGAACGGCCCGGCCCCGAGGGCGCCGGATCGGCCGCGTCGGACGTCGGCGGCTCAGGCGAGAGTGGAGAAGGGGGGCGCCCGCGCGGCGCGGCTCAGGTCGACGGTGAAGCCCGGCCAGTGGGCCGACGTCAACACCGGGCGGAACAGCGCGAAGTCGGCGCGACCGGGATCGGCAAGGGCCGCGGCTTGCACGGCGGCGAAGGCGTATCCGACCGCAAGGCACTTGCCGACTTCGTGGTTCTTCTCGGGCAGCGGCGCCCGTTCCGACATGCTGCCGTCCGGAGCGAGCCACAGGTCGCGCGGACCCTCCTCGGTGCAAAGGACGAGCCGGACGCCGTCCTCGCCGGCCACCCGCATCATCCCCTGGGGAACCACGCCGGAGAAAGCGAGCGAAAGGAGAAGGAAGAGCGACGCCATCCGTGGCCATAGAAAATCCACCATGCCGCCGGTGTAACCGGCGGCGCGGGCGGTTCCTCGGGCCTTCGTGCACCGCAGCGTCATGTCCTCTCCCTAGCTCGCGGTTTCAGGACCGTCCTTGACTTGGCTCAAGCGTCGTCCGCCGCGTCAGGCCGTGGTGACAAGCCGCATGTGCTGCGCCTGATGCTGCGTCGCCTCCAGCCAACGCGCAACCAGACGCGGATCGCGCGGGGCGCCGTGCAGTCCGACCGGGAACTCCCGCCGCATCACGGCCTCGACGGCAAGCGCCACGGTGCCGGAGACGAGCCGTGCCATCGCCGAGCCCCGGACGTCGCCGATGGCGTCCAGCGTCCAGGTGCGGTGCCAGACGGGACGGCCCTCGCGCTCGGCCTTGAGCGAAACGCAGAGGACGACGCGGTCGGGTTCCCCTTCCGCCAGCGGGTATTTCGCCCAAAGGTCATCGGCGAGGGCCTGAAGCGCATGTGGCGAGGGACCGGCCGCGAGGGTCTCGAAGACGGGTGCCCAGGCCTCGGCCCAGCCGTTCAGGCGGAGCGTGCCGCGGACGAGTTCCTTCACCTTCCAGCCAGGTTCGAACCCGTATTCGGCGAGGTAGGGTACGGAATCGCGATTGGGGTAGACCTCGAAGGTCTCGGGCACGCGCAGCGGCGCGATGTAGCTGCGCACCGCATCCCAGGGATGGGCCACGCGCAACTCCGAATAGTCGCGGATCGACCGGGCCGGGGACTGGAGCGCCTTGAGGACTCCCAGCGGCGACCAGGAGAACTTGTAGCGGAAGGCATTCGGCACTGCCGGCACGCCGCCGCAGTAGGACGTGAACGACAGGACGTTGTCGCGGTGGAAGGCAGGCGAGGCGCGGTAGGCCGCGATCAGGTCATGCGCCATGACATGATCGATGCCGGGATCGAGGCCGACCTCGGTAACCAGTGCGACGCCTGCCTCCCGCGCGGGGGCGTCGAGCGCGCGAATTTCGTCGGTCGTGTAACTCGACGCGATGAAATGTGCGCCATGCTTGACGCAGAGCCGCGCAATGGCTGCGTGCAGGTGCGCGGGCAGCATGGAGACCACGATATCGCCCGGCGCGACCGCGGCATCGAAGGCCGGGGGCTCCATCGCGCGGATGTCATCGGTGATCTCGCCCACGGCCGCCACCGCCTGGTCCACCGGCAGGTTCCAGACCGTCACGGGATGGCCTTCGAGGATCAGCCGGCGCAGGCCGGGAACGGAGGAGAGGCCCGTGCCGCACCAGTGGATCCGCATGGCTTGCTCCCTTCTTGGGACGGGCCGGGCCCGCCTCAGTAATGCGTCCGCGCTGCGTGGCGGTCGGGGTGGTCGAGGTGCGGCGTGGCACCGAACTGCGTGAGGTGCAACCCGTCGCCGTCGATCGCGAAGCGGTGGACGGAGGTGTTGAGGATACGAAGGAACATCCGCGCCTTCACCACCGTCTCCAGCCCCAGCGCCAGTGCGCAGAGCGTGGCGATGACGCCGGTCGAGGTGACCAGAACCACGCCCGGCCCTTCGGCCGCAGCATCGTGAATGGAGTCGAGCACACGGTCGCGGAAGGCGTCGTAGCTCTCGTGATCGGGGCCGGCGTGGCCCGCCCGCCAGAGTTCCAGCACCCGCGGCACATGGGCGGCGAAGCTCGCCGCGTCGGTCGGAAAGGGGATGCCGTCGCGCGTTTCGAGTGCACGGGACAGGCGGAAATAGTCAAGCTCGTTCAGCCGCGGGTCGCGCCGGTGCGGCCGGCCGCCGCGATTTACGAGCGCGGCCGTATCTTCCTGCCGGCGGAGCGTGCCCGAGATGACGCGGTCGAAGCCGCCGACGGCCATGAGGTGATCGGCAAGCCATTCTGCCTGGCGGCGACCGAGGTCCGAGAGGCGGTCGTAGTCTTCCTCGGTGCGCGCGCCGGTGTTGGCCTGGCCGTGACGGATGAGCATGACTTCGGACATGCGCCCCTTTTGTCACCCCCAGCGCACGTCGCCAAGAAAGATGTAGCCCGCGCCGTAGATCGTCTTGATCAGGCGCGGGTTCTTGGGATCCTCGCCGAGTTTGGTCCTGAGCCGCGAGATGCGCACATCCATGGCCCGGTCGAAGCTTTCGCCCGCCGCGCCGCCAAGGATTTCCTGCATCTGCGTGCGCGAGATGAGCCGCTTGGGGCTTTCGAGGAAGAGCCGGAGAACCTCGCCCTCCGCATGGCTGAAGGTTACTTCCTCACCGGCCTCGCTGGCCAGCAGGTAGCGGTCGAAATGAGCCGTCCAGCCCGCGAAGTGCGCGACCGTCGCGATGCGGTCGGTGTCGGAGCGGCCCTTCCTCAGGCGGGCGCGGATGCGGGCGACGACCTCGGCTGGGTCGAAAGGCTTTATGATGTAGTCGTCGGCGCCCAATTCCAGCCCCGTCACCCGGTCCTGCACCTGCGCGCGACCCGAGATGATGATGATTGCCGCCCCCGATTCCAGGGCAAGCCGGTGGACGAGTGCCAGCCCGTCGCGGTCCGGCAGGCCGAGATCCACGAGGCAGACATCTGGCGCCGTGCGCTTCAGCGCCGCCTCGAACTCGGTCGCGCGCGAAAAGGTCGAGGTGCGAAACCCCGCCTCCTCCAGCGCGTCCGCGAGCATCCGGCGAATCTCCGGCTCGTCGTCGAGGATCGCGACATGCGGGCGGGCGTCTCGGACGGGCGTCATGCGGCCCTCCGGCGCGACAGGGCCGCGGCGAGGTCGCCGACCGAGAAGGGCTTCGACAGGACCGGGATTGTCCCGGCGCGGGCGCGCTGGGCGTCACCGTGCGGCAACGAAGTCATCAGGATGATCCTCGCCGGATGGCCGCGCGCGGCGAGCGCCGCGACGAGGTCGATTCCGGTCATGGATCCGGGAAGACCGATGTCGGACAGGATGAGGTCGAGCCCCGGCAGATCGCAAAGCTCCATCGCTTCGTCGGCGCTCGCCGCCTCGATCACGTTATGTCCGAGCGCGCGCAGCATCCCGCGCACGTCGGCGCGAATCTCCTCGCGGTCCTCCACCAGCAGGACGAGAAGCGGCTCTGCGGGCTCCGCACCTGCGGCCGGGCGGAAAGGCAGCCGCAGCGTGACCGTCGCGCCGCCTTCGGGCCGGTTGGCGAGCTTCACCGTACCCCCCGACAGCTTGGTGTGGTCGTACACCATCGACAGCCCGAGGCCCGACCCGTCGCCCCCCTTGGTGGTGAAGAACGGGTCGAGCCCGCGTGCAAGCGCTTCGGCCGAGAAGCCCGGCCCGGTATCCGCCACCGAGATCTCCAGCCAGGTGTCGCGCAGTCGACGTGCGGCAACGGTAATTCGCCCCGTCCCGGCCTTGCCTGCCACGATCGCGTCGCGCGCGTTCAGGATGAGGTTCAGCAATGAATCCTGCAGCGAGCCGGCATCGAGCATCACCGGCCCGCCCATATCTGCCACGAGAAGGTCGAGCCCGATGCCGTCGGGCAAGGAGGGCCGCGCCATGATCTGAAGGTCCGCCAGAAGAGCGGGCAGATCGGTGGGCAGCGGCCTCACCTCGCGCGGGCCGGAGATCGCCGCGATCCGGTCGAGAAGATGGCCGCCCCGCCGCGCCGCCGCGAGAGTCGACCGAGCCAGCGCAGCCGCATCCGCGGGCAGGCCCGGCAGCCGTTCGAGCCGCCCCTGAAGTCCGAGGATGATGGTGAGGAGATTGGCGAAGTCATGCGCGAGGCCCGAGGTCAGCTGCGCCGCGAGCTCGCGCTTCGCGGTCTGCGTCAACGCTGCGCGGGCTTGCGCCTCCTCGGTTACGTCCATCGACAGCGCGTAGACCCCCTGCGCACCGCCAGCCGGCCCCTGGTCGGGGGTGAGCGCGATGCGGATCCGCCGCCCCGAGGGTTCGTGCGTGATCTCGAATACATTCGCCTCTCCCGCAATCGCGCGGCGGAGTCCGGGCTCGATCCTGGCGAAGGTGGCCGGCCCCAGCACCTCCTCGACGGAGCGACCCACGATATCGGAAGGGCTGCCCGGCATCACCGCCGAAAGGCGCCTGTTCGAGTATGTGTAGACCGAGTCGTGGCCCACATGGGCGATGTGCGCCGGCATCATCTCTGTCACGAGCCGGGTGCGCGCCTCCATCTCGGTCAACTCGCGCTTGGCCTCCTCCAGCGCGGCGTTCGTCGCGGCAAGCGCCCGGTTGGCCTGGGCGAGCCGTTCGGTTCGGTTCAGCACTTCCTCGGACAGTTCCGCCGAGCGCCCGCGCAGCAGTTCCTCTTGCGCCTTGATTCCGGTGATGTCGGTATAGACGGTAACCCAGCCCCCCTGCGGCAGCGGGGAGCCTTCGACCGAGATCGTGCGACCATCGGGCCGGCGCCGCTCCATGTAGTGCGGCACGAAGGCACGGGCCTGTTCGACGCGGATGCGAACCGCCTCCTCGGGGTCGGCGACTTCGCCGTATTCGCCGCGCAGGACGAGGTGGCGGATCGTCTCCTCGAACGAGGTGCCCGGTCGGGTGAGGGCGTCGGGCAGGTCGAACATGACCTGGTACTGGCGGTTCGAAACTGCCAACCTGAGGCCGCTGTCGAAGATCGACAGTGCCTGCTGAATGAGGTTCAGCCCGGCTTGCGTCAGCTTCGTGCGCGGATCCTCGCGGTCCATCTCCCCTCCGTCGACCTATCGCTAGCACCGCCGGCGGGGCGGGCGGAAGGGGCAAGGTCTGTCTGTTACAATTCGTAACGTTTGCGCAAAAGTCAGGAAATCTTTGACGCCCAGCCTCCGACCCGGAAGTCTGACGGCAGGGGCGGAATCGCCGCTCGGGCGAATGCGCCGAAAGTCCGGCGCACGGGGAGAAGCTGGGGGAGACGCGCTTCGGTGGCCACGACAGCGAGCAAGCCTGAGTTGCAGTCCATTCCCGCGCTCCTGGCGCGCAACGCGCGCGACCTCGGCACGCTTCCCGCCTATCGCGAAAAGGAATACGGCATCTGGCAGAGCTGGACCTGGGCCGAGACGGCGGACGAGGTCCGCGCGCTGGCGCTCGGCCTGATGTCGCTCGGCATCGCGCGCGGGGATCATGTCGCCATCATCGGCCGCAACCGGCCCGCGCTCTACTGGTCGATGGTGGCGGCCCAGATGTGCGGCGCCGTGCCGGTCCCGCTCTACCAGGACGCGGTCGCCGACGAGATGGCCTATGTCCTCGATCATTGCGGTGCGCGCTACGTCATCTGCGGCGATCAGGAGCAGGTGGACAAGGTCCTGGAGGTGCAGGACCGCGTGACCGGGATCGAGCAGATTGCCTACCTCGACAAGCGGGGCATGCGGAAGTACGACCACGGTCACATGAACGCGCTCGCCGACATTGCCGCGGAGGGGCGTGCGGCGCATCAGCGGTTCGATGCCGAACTGGATGCCCGCATTGCGGAACTGACCTACGACCATGTCTGCGTCATGCTCTATACCTCGGGCACGACGGGCAAGCCCAAGGGCGTCGTGCTGTCGAACCGGAACATCATAGAGACCTCGCGGAACTCGGCCGAGTTCGACAGCCTCGGCCGCGACGACGACGTGCTTGCCTATCTGCCGATGGCCTGGGTCGGCGACTTCATCTTCTCGGTCGGGCAGGCGATGTGGACCGGGTTCACCGTCAACTGCCCCGAAAGCGCCGCCACGATGATGACCGACCTGCGCGAGATCGGGCCGACCTATTTCTTCGCCCCGCCCAGGGTGTTCGAGGGCCAGCTTACCAACGTCATGATCCGCATGGAG
>WBZL01000267.1_pt1 | contig 57117 bp, 38 predicted proteins | sample 5204291 | NCBI WGS metagenome assembly WBZL01 (sample SAMN12344345, study PRJNA552823) | activated sludge metagenome | biome: Activated sludge suspended growth; feature: Nitrification reactor; material: Wastewater; isolation source: activated sludge from nitrification reactor of wastewater... | reverse complement strand
CTATAACTCTTATTATTCTTTCTACTCATCTCCCGATCTTCTGAAGAACACTTTTGATAATTCGTGTGATGACAATGTCTATCTTTCATCTTCTTCAGTACCCGTAATGCATCCTTTGCAATCAGGCGGTTCTGTTTATTGGTATGCCGGGGACAATCTTATCACAGGCAGTCCATCTGATGCGGGCATTCTGTTTGACTCGGATGCAATGCCGGATCTGAACTACGGATACAACAGATTTGTGCTGCAGGGAAGCAGTTATTACATAAATGGTGCCAACCCTACGGGAGGAACCAGAGATTTCTATGCGGTTAAGAACTACTGGCACGATAACCCTCCTGACAGTTCGAAGTTCAATGTTGCAAATGCGGAATCAGTGATCTTCAATCCTTACGACAATAACTCAACGTCTGCAAGAGCAACTAACAATCACCAGCTTGATTCGATCGGTTTTGGAATGTACGATACACTGCACTTCTATGAATCCGATAATCCTAACTCAGCACAAGAGTTGTATCTTCTTGCATATCAAAGCGAATTCAACGGCGAGTATGAGGCTGCAATTGGATATTACAAAGAGATTGTATCTGATTACAAAGACAGCAGTTCAACTTCTTCATGTCTTGCAAGGATATTCAACAGTTACGAGAAGAAACAGGCAACTGTAACGGAGTATGCACTTCTGGAGAATTATTTTCTTGCTATAGCGGCAGACACTTCAAACTCGATCATCATGCGGAATATTTCCGAAGACTTTGCGATTCAATCAAACATAAAGCAAGGCAACATTGAAGAGGCGATCTCGGATTACGATGAGATCTATGCAAACAACACAAATACTCCGAAAGGATTTCATGCTCTCATCAACAAAGAAATACTTGCTGCAGGTTCAGGAGATAATCTAAGTTCGGGAAATTCATTTGAAGAGATTGAATTTAAACAAATCAAAATCAATGCACTGCTGAAAGGTTTTAACGCAAAAGATGAAAATGCTGTGATGCCAACAAAGTTAATTCCGCAGAACTTCAATCTCTCTCAGAACTATCCGAATCCGTTCAACCCGGCAACAACGTTCAACTATGATCTTCCGAATGACGGGATAGTTACCATCAATGTGTACGACATCCTCGGACGAGAAATGACAACACTTGTGAATGAGATGAAGACAGCGGGATATCATAAGGTGCAATTCAACGCGGCGGATTTCGCAAGCGGCGCGTATTTTTATCAGATGAAATCCGGTGAGTTTGTTGCGGTGAAGAAGTTTGTAGTATTGAAGTGATGCTAACGCACCCAGCCCACGGATTCATCCGTGGGCAACAGGAGCTGAAGGAAACAAGCACATCCAGCCCACGGTTTTAACCGTGGGCATATACACATCCAGCCCACGGATTTATCCGTGGGCGACAGGAGCTGAAGTGGTTCTTGCTGTTGCTAATATGACACTTGGTAACACAGTATGCGTCAGGACGAAAGTCCTGACGCCACAGCGGAAAGTGATGAGATCTATGTGTGTACTTTGTCATGCCGGTACATTCTTCACGGCACAAGGAAAGACAATGTTATGCGTCTGGACACAAGTCCTGATGACATAACGAAATACTATAACAGAATCTGCACGGAGCACTTGCTCCGGGCTCTTTAAAATTTTTCAATCATGAAAAGAACATTATTTAGTTCAGCAATTCTCTGCACTGCTTTGCTGGCTTCAGCTTTCTTTTATCCGAAAGATCTGAACTTCAGCTTCACAACACCTGATTGGAAAGTTGTATGCGATCAGGAATGGAGCAGGTACGGTGACGGTGTTTCTTCGGGTGACATTAACGGGGACGGCTTTGATGATGTTGCAGTTAGTGCACCTGCTTATGAACCGGGTGGAGCTGTGTTCATATATTACGGATCTGCATCGGGACCTTCAATGTCTGCGGATAAGATCATTTATGGTGATAGAATTGGTTTCGGAAACAGAGTGAGTTGTGCGGGAGATCTCAACAATGACGGCTATTACGACCTGGTTGTCGGTGATCCTTTCGATACAGGAAGGGTCTTTGCCTACTATGGATCTTCGTCAGGAATTGGAGATACTGCAGACTGGACCAGTGACAGCCATGGAGTTAATGTGAATTTTGGTTATGAAGTCTCTTCAGAAGGGGATGTTAACGGTGATGGATACGATGACTTGATTGCAAGTGTGTACAATCATTATGTCGGTCAGTATCACGTAGGAGCTTATGTTTATCTCGGTTCAGCGACAGGACTTCCAGATGACGGGCCTTCCTGGAGCGCATCAACCTCAGGACCGTCAACCGGTGAATTCGGATGGATAATCTCAATGTCAGGGGATGTGAACGGAGACGGCTATGATGATGTGGTTATTCCTGACTGGGGTTCAAGCAAGGTCTTAGTATTTTACGGACGAACAGACAGACAAATGTTTGATTCTGCAGATATCATTGTTTCAATGAATGTCGAAGAATTCGGAACAGATGCCCAATTGATAAGAGATGTAAATGATGACGGTTATGATGAGATAGCAATCAGCAGCAGATTGGTTCCCGGTGTATACGTATATTACGGCTCAGCCAACGGACCTTCTCAATCTCCGGATTGGTTCCACTCCGGAAGCTGGAACTGCTACGCGTACAGACTATCTTCTGCCGGAGATTTTAACTTTGACGGATTCAATGACTTTCTTGTTTCCAATTGTGATTCACCGGGAGTGTTTCTTTATTTAGGGAGCCAAACCGGTTTGCTGGACATTGAGATTCCTCTTAACTCACCATGCTACAATCTCACATTCGGTGATATAAACGGAGACGGCAAGAGTGATGAAATATCTTCGAGAGAGCCGAGAGCTTACGCATATTTTGGAAGATCCATTGATTGCAACATTCACGGACCGGAGCATTTAGTGGCGAACGGTACGCCTTCAATTTACTGGGCCGAGAGGATTATTCCGGGAAGTTTTGAACTGGTGAACTTCGGAACCAATGCAGTTATACTCAATATTTTCGGAGGAGATACAATTGCCGTGTATCCCGGTGGCTATCCGGGATACTTCGATCTGAACTACAGAGACAGTCTAACCATACTCTGCAGCAAGCGTGTATATGTTGATTCACCATATCCCGTTGAGCTGACGGCTTTCAATTCAAACATCATTGGTAAAGACATCACCCTCACCTGGTCCACCTCCACCGAGCTCAACAACTCCGGCTTCGAAATACAAAGAGCAATTGAAAATGAAAAATTGAAAATTGAAAATTGGAATAAGATCGGATTTGTGAGCGGAGGCGGGACGACGAATGAGCCGAAGGAATATTCTTACACAGACAGGAATCTCGAAACAGGCAAGTACAAGTACCGCCTGAAACAACTCGACTTCAACGGCAACTTCGAGTATTTCGAACTTGCAGAAGTTGTGAGCATCGGCATTCCGGATAAGTACGATCTTTCGCAGAACTACCCGAATCCGTTCAATCCTGTTACAACGATCAACTATGACTTGCCAAATGACGGAATAGTTACGATCAAAGTTTATGACATCCTCGGACGAGAAATGAAAATGCTTGTGAATGAGATGAAGACGGCGGGATATCACAAGGTGCAACTCAACGCGGCGGATTTTGCGAGCGGGGCGTATTTTTATCAGATGAAAGCAGGTGAGTTTTTTGCGGTGAAGAAGTTTGTAGTGCTGAAGTAATAAAACACATCCAGCCCACGGATTCATCCGTGGGCAATAGGAGCGTGAAGGAAACAAGCACATCCAGCCCACGGTTTTAACCGTGGGCATACACACACCTAGCCCACGGATTCATCCGTGGGCAACAGGAGCGTGAAGGAAACAAGCACTTCCAGCCCACGGATTTATCCGTGGGCAATAGGAGCGTGAAGGAAACAAGCACATCCAGCCCACGGTTTTAACCGTGGGCATACACACTTCCAGCTCACGGATTTAACGTGGGCGAATGGCAGCAAGTCTTGCGAGCGGTGCGTACTTCTATCAAATGAGAGTCGGTGAGTTTGTTTCGATGAAGAAGTGTGTAGTGGTGAAGTGAACTTTCCGGGCTATATGTGGTGCCGGGACTTTCGTCCCGACACTTGGCAATACAATAAAAGGTCAGGACAAGATGTATTGTTTTACAGTTTTCTATAAACTGAAAAAAACAAAATCATGCTTCCTGTCACTTGATCTTTCAAATCAAAATGAGGAGGATATTAAAATGAAATTGTTAAATATTTGTTTCATTAGTCTGCTGATGATCATAATCATTTCGTCTGATGTCAGATCTCAATGGGTATTCACTGCAGATATACAGGGAATACCGAGAGTATTTTCTGTAAACGAATCAACCGGCTATGCTGCCTGCTGGCCACATGGTATTTATAAGACTTCAAACGGAGGTGACAACTGGATTCGACAGACCAGTATGACTTCGCCACACGCTAGAAGTTGTTACTTCATCTCACCTGATACCGGATGGGTTGTAGGTGTATATGGAACATTCTGGAAAACTACAAACGGTGGGGCAAACTGGCTGAACAGGACTTTTGACGGAACATTTCGGTATGCAATATACTTTGCAACTCCCGAAACCGGATGGGCAGTGGGTATTCCGGGAATAATTACGAAGACTACTGATGGTGGAGATACATGGTTTGAGCAACCCAACTCAGCAAACTGGTACATTGATGATGTTCATTTTGAGAATGCATTGACTGGGTGGGTCGTGGGCGGACAAGTCAGCCCCTTCTGGAAGACAGTAATATTGAAAACCACCAATGGAGGTGACGAATGGGTTGAACAAATTACAGGAACAACTACAAGGGCCAGATCATTGTATTTTATCAATACTTCGACCGGATGGGTGACCGGTGAGTTCGATCTATGTTTGAAGACAACCAACGGCGGAGAAAGCTGGAGTTCGGTTTATGTTCCCGGTCATAATATAGATGTACATTTTGTAAATGAAAGCACAGGCTGGATTGCAAATGGTGCATTGCTAAAATCTACCAATGGCGGCAGCATCTGGAATAATACAAACGTTCAGGTTGAGAACTATGGTGTAGAATCCATTCATTTTTCGTCACCAACTTGCGGGTTACTTGGAGCATATTTAAATATATCAGGAAAGATATATAAATATTCACCGACTCTGCCGATTATACCGAATCAGGTATACACCGGCGAGTTTGAATCCGACCGGTTCGGAACACCTGCCAATCCTGCCGGGGATGTTAACGGAGACGGTTTTGACGATGTAATAATCGGTGCCCCTTCGTATGATCATTCAGGCACTTTCGGAAGATCATATATCTTTAATGGCAGTTCTTCACCTGACAACGTTGCCGATGTAATACTTCCTCTCAAGGGTGTCAACGGATTGGAAATTCCCTGGATCAGGTCTGCCTGCAGGGCAGGGGATGTAAACGGTGACGGATTTTCTGATGTGATTGTTCAGAGCCAATCCAATTCAGGTGTATCTGAATTCGGTGCGGAAATCTATCACGGAAGCAGCAATATGAATAATGTGCCCGACCTTACTATCAACGGTTTTGATCAGTATGGTGTATTCGGAGTCTCTGTGGCTGATGCGGGAGATGTTAACGGCGACGGATTTTCTGATGTGATAGTCGGAGATCCTGGTGATCTTGAATGGATAAATTATCAATTATTTGGCAAGGCATTCATATTCTTTGGCGGGCCGGGAATGGACAATGTTCCTGACATTACCATGTACGGTGAGCACTGGAGAAGCAATTTTGGATTTTCTGTTTCGCCGGCGGGAGATTTCAACGGCGATGGATTTGATGACGTATTTGTCGGATCACCTTTCTGGGGAGAATCAGGAAGCTATGATGTCGGGAAGACATATGTCTTTTACGGAGGAAGAAATATGGATAATATCCCTGATGTAACTATGACTGGTTATGTGCCCAATAATATGTTCGGATATACTGCATCAACAGCAGGCGATGTTAACAACGACGGATATTCTGATGTAATTGTAGGAACTTCTGAATTAGATGATAAAGCTTATATATTCTTTGGCGGAGCAAATCCTGACAATGCACCTGATCTGATCTTTAATGAACCGCCTCAGAATGATTCCTATAATATGGTGTTTATGAATGATGATTTTGACGGAGACGGTTATTCTGACGTAATAGTTGGAACCCCGCATTTCAACAACAATACAGGCAAGGCATACATTTACAGAGGCGGAGAAAACATGGACAACCTCGCCGATTTTACAATGACGGGCGAAGAGGCAGGAAGCAAATTTGGCTCGTGGGTTTCAACCGCAGGAGATGTAAATGACGACGGATATTCTGACATCATCGTAAGTGCACCGTGGTATCAAAACCGCAAAGGAAGGGCATATCTGTTCTATGGATTCGGTGAAGCCGCCAGGACTCTTTCTGCACTTTCAATTACACCTGAGAATATTGTAAAGCAAATCGGAGAACAGGCTGAAGTAACCGGCAGTGTTAATAACAAGCTCGGCCAGCCGATGAGCAATATCAGAATCAATTTCTTTGTAAGAGGTGCAAACCATGCTTACGGCAGCGGTATGTCAAACGGAAGCGGGAATGTAACTTATCAGTATAGCGCGGGTTATCCGGGATTTGATACAATCATAGCAGCCTCAGGAAAGTTTCGTGACACATCTATCGTATTTTGGGAGCCCGGGAACTCCTGTATCGCAGGTCCGATTCATGTTCCCGTGAATTCGATCAGTCTGTATTACACTGAAACATCGCTCAATGCTTTTTATGATCTGTCAAATTTTGATAACACAAATGCAAGAATTATCTCCGGCAATGAGAACGATTCAGTTTATGTTGATGCAGGGAGTAATCACGGACATTTTGTCCTTTATCTCGCAATACCTGACAGCATTATCTGCAGCAAGCATGTATATGTTGATTCACCTTATCCCGTTGAGCTAACGGCTTTCAATTCAAACATCATTGGTAAAGACATCACCCTCTCCTGGTCCACCTCCACCGAGCTCAACAACTCCGGCTTCGAAATACAAAGAGCAATTGAAAATGAAAAATTGAAAATTGAAAATTGGAATAAGATTGGATTTGTAAGCGGAGGCGGGACGACGAATGAGCCGAAAGATTATTCTTTCACAGACAGGAATCTCGAAACAGGAGAATACAAGTACCGCCTGAAACAACTCGACTTCAACGGCAACTTCGAGTACTTCGAATTTCCTGAAGTTGTAAGCATCGGCATACCGGATAAGTTTGATCTCTCGCAGAACTATCCGAACCCGTTCAATCCTGTTACAACGATCAACTATGACTTGCCAAATGACGGAATAGTTACGATCAAAGTTTATGACATCCTCGGACGAGAAATGAAAATGCTTGTGAATGAGATGAAGACGGCGGGATATCATAAGATAAAATTCAACGCGGCGGATCTTGCGAGCGGTGCATATTTATATCGAATGGTCGCGGGAGATTTTATTGCTGTGAAAAAGTTTGTGGTTCTGAAGTGAAGCAAACACATCCAGCCCACGGTTTTAACCGTGGGCATACACACACCCAGCCTACGGTTTCAACCGTTGGCATACACACACCCAGCCCACGGATTCATCCGTGGGCAACAGGAGCTGAAGGAAACAAGCACACCCAGCCCACGGTTTTAACCGTGGGCATACACACACCCAGCCCACGGATGAATCCGTGGGCAAACACGCATCCAGCCACGGTTTTAACCGTGGGCGAAACTGATCCAGCCCATGGATTATTGGGTGGGCAGCGAAAACTTGTATGAACTCATTTTTGACTTTAATCTATGTGAGCTTTACGGAATGTTTGAACAGAAAGAATTTAGACTGACTTCTCAGTCAATATAAGTCATGAGATTGTCAGTCAGATTTTAAAAAATGAAAGGAGTCAAAAATGTACACTCTAATCACTGATTCGGAAAAAGAGAAAAGCCACAAAAGGATGTTCTTCGAATTTCTATTTCTGCTTATATTATTGCTGCTGGTATTTGCGGTCATCGGCAACTTCTGATGAGAAATGCATGGAAGGAAGTCTCTAAGCCTGCGGTTTGCTCTTCATCTTCTCATCATCCTTCTGAAGCTTATCAAGGATCTGCAGAATCAATTGATTCTGATTTTCCAGGTGCATAAGTATCGTCTCAACTTCCTGCTCGGCCTTAGTGTTTATCTGAAAATCAGACTCGGCACGAATCTCTGCGTGCTGTGACTGAAGATTCTGTCCTATCATAATCAGCGGCATTAGAAATATCTGTATCATGTTTGATATGAACAGCCAAAGTACAAATGCCGGAAACGGGTCAAATGTCATTTCTTTCGGTGCAAGTGTATTCCAACCAAGCCAGCATACCGTCCAAGTCAGTATTATGAGAAAGAAACCCATGCTTCCAACCTTGTCGGTTATACTCAAAGCAAATTTGTCGAGTTTTGACAAGCTGTTTTGCACCTCAACATTCGGATTGACAGGCGCTTTATGACGTTCTCTCAATTGCTGTAATGATTCTACTATTGGGTGCTTCATGGTGAGTTGTTAGATTGATATCAATTTACGGAGGTTAAATTCTCAATGCAACTTAGAACTTGAATTCTGTATCATGTGAATATTTCTCCGCGAAGAGTTTTTGTTCGAAATACTTGCCTCTCCATTATGGATTCAGATGGTCAAGCAAGAGTTGAAGTTCACAAGTCTAAGATGCTGACAGATGTCATTACTCAAAATTGATTGAATAAAGCATCAACTCTTCTTTGCTTTCGGGATAGATGATGTTACGCTCAAATTGCATCCCAAGTTTCTTTAACACATTGACTGACCTAACATTTCTCTCAAGAGTTATTGCAGCAATTCTTTTCAAACCCAGCTCTGTTCTTGCATTTTCCATTACTGCAACTGCAGACTCCGTAGCATAACCTCTCCCTGAATACTCCGGAAGGAATGCAAATCCAATATCAGGATCTTCCAGAAAATCCCGCTTGAACAAACCGCAGAAACCGGTCAGTGTTTCATCTGACTTTGTCCTGACTCCGTATGGTCCGTATCCGTACTTTTCATAAAGTGTCAGGACTTTGTCATTAAGATATGTTTCAGCAGACTGAATATCTCTGATGCCGCGGTCACCAATGAATTCCACCCATCCCGGACTGTTGAGAAGACTAAGTGTGAATCCCGCATCTGTTACATTAAGCTGTCTGAGGATTAATCTCTCTGTTTCTAATTTCTTTATCATCTCGCCAATAGTCATCTGTTACATATGATGCAAATATTTGTTCACAAGCTTCCTGATCTCATCATCCTTTCCGTATAGCCGTTCACTAAGGTCCTTGTCGTCGCAGGCCAGTAACTGACTTATGAATCTGTCAATCGTTCCCTTGGGAAATATATTGTTCCGCTCGAAGAAAATTCTGTCTTCATTAAGAGCCTCTGCTGACTCAAAGCATGAAGCAGGAAGCTGCTCCAAAGCACGTGCTCTCTGCTTGTTCTCTTCTCTGAAGATATTCACATCCACATATAGCTCAACTGCCCGCTCAATAGCGTCAGGCTTTTGCAAACCGTGCTGAGCCGACATGATTATTCCCGCCAGTAAATGGTAAATATCCGCAGAGCCGTCCGGTGTCCTGAGTTCAATGGTCTGCTTTCCGGGAATATATGGAACATCATATCTCTCGAACGGATTTGCATCTCTTACCATGTTTGTCTTTGCTATCCAGCCAAGCGGGACTCTTATGAGTGCTGAACGGTTTGTATCTCCCCAACAGATATTGGTTGGAGCTTCCTGATGAGGAACAAGTCTGAGATAAGATAATGGAGTCGTGTTGCCGAATGCCGTAAGAGGCTTTGCTTTCTCCAACAGGCCGACTATGATCTTTCGTGCAATGTCGCTTATGCCGGAATCATCAACCATTACATTTGCGCCATTTCTTTCCGCCTGCATGTGAATGTGAAGTCCGCTGCCGGCCTTGCCTACTGTGATCTTCGGCGCAAAGCTGATATTGACTCCGTATTTGTGACCAAGCATGCGGAGGATCCATTTTGCTATCACGATCTGATCTGCAGCATCCTCTGCTTCAACCGGCTGAAATTCAATCTCATGCTGCTCAAAATAATCGTCACCGGAAGTGAAATTTCCGACTTCAGAATGTCCGTATTTGATCTTTCCGCCTGTCTGTGCAATGAGGTTCATTGCTTCCTTTCTGAGATCTTCCCACTTTGCAAACGGCTGCGAACTTGTGTAACCTTTCTGATCCTGTGACGGATACATTTCATCCTTCTTGCCAAACACATAGAACTCCAGTTCTCCCATTGCCTTGAATGTGAGTCCGGTCGCCTTCTTGAATTCCGTGTGGGCTTTTTTGAGGATGTATTCCGGTGCGCTTTCCAGAGGTTTGCCTTCACCTGTATAAAACGAACACAGTATGTCAAGCGATGGAACTTCTGAAAATGGATTGACAAACGCAGAGCTGAAGCGGGGGATTACATACAGATCACTTGATGCTGCTTCAACGTATGAGAAAAGACTCGAACCGTCGACGCGTTCCCCCGTTGCAAGGATCGATTCTAAATAATCACGGCTGGTCACTACAAAGTTGAGTGTCTTAAGTTTTCCGTCCTCACCAACAAATCTAAAGTTCACCATCTCAATTCCGTTTTCATCTATGAATCTTATTATGTCATGCCTTGTGAACTCGCTCGCAGGTTTCTTAAGGAATTTTACGAGTCTGTTGGGGTTTAGAGTTATTTCGTATTCTCTCATTATTGTTTCGTATTGATTAGAATTTTGTTTGTATAATCCTTTGCGTCAGATCATCAGCAAAACAGAAACAGTTGTCGGTTATGAATCGAATGGAAAGTGTTGAAGTGACAAGTTGTATTCTGAAAGCAAAATTACCCTGAAGCATATAGTTGTTCAAGACAATATTAAATCAATGGGAGATAGAAGTTTGGTCGTTTCCTCTAAGATTCACCGCGCACTCTTCGCCTTCTCTGCGTGCTTTGCGGTTAGCAATCACTCGTTTTCTTTTTCAATGAAAAAAAGAGCAAACGGCTGAGGGCACAAAGTTGTCGCAAAGGTCGCAAAGTTTTCACTGTATGTCTTACTCTTATTGTTAAATAGACCCTCTGTGAACTCTGCGCCTTCTTTGCTTGCTTTGCGGTTAACAATCACAATTGTATCAAATGCATCTTAGTGAAGAGATAAATGCAAAATGATACTATGAATGCTGATGAGATTTGTGTCAGTTTGTCCGATCGTTAATCAAGGATCTATAAAAAACCCTCCGGGAAAAGAAGTCGGCTTCATAGATACTACATACTTGAAGACATTATTGCCAATGATCATTACATCTGATGCATCTATGACCCTGTCACCATTCATATCAGTTCTCAAATATCCGGTCAGGTAATTTAGTGCATCGTTATTTGCGATGCTGAGATCGGATGCATCTACTATTCCATCCTTCAAAACATCCCCGCTATATATGCACCACTTCGTTCCCTTCTTTACCAGATTATTTCCAAATGCCTTTGCAGAATCCGTGGTGAAATCATACTGCAATTCATCATCAAAAAGTACCGGATACTTGCTCCAAGTTTCTATTGAATTTCTGTGAGAAATGGAAATGTAATAGGAAGTATTATATTTGGCTCTTGTGAAATTGAAGAGACCATTACCCAATGAATCAGTAACTGCTTTCGCTGAATCAAAAATCGCAAACGGTGAACTGGTCTGACGAAGATATGCTCTTAAAGTATCCGGTATCATCTTCCCTGTTGACGAATTAAATGCTCCTTCAAGAAGCGCTCTAATCCTGATGGTTCTTGGCTGTAGAAGAACATACCTGTCAATAATCTGATTATTTACATTTATGAACTTGAATACAAGACTGTCCTTGTATTCTTCAACAATCTGTGCGCCATATGCATCGTTGTAAAGTATCTTGCTTTCAGGTATTCTGACAAAATTCGTTAAAGTGTCGTCAAACAGCGGATCAAATTTTCCGCCGCCCAATCCATTGGTTATGTATGTCATGTTTCCTTTCCTTACTCTCTCATACCAATGGAAATCACCATTCAGCACAATGTCTGCTCCCCAACTCTTGAAAGGCCATCTCACTCTCTTGTATAGATTCAGAGAAGAATCCAAATATGAAAAATACACAGGCTTGTGCTGATAGACAATATTCCACTTTGCAGTAGAAGTGTCAAGAATGGATTTGGCCCACTGTCCCTGAACAGATGAAGAATCTATTCCGTCCGGTTCCCATACAGTAGTATCAGAATAACCGCCTCCTGTCCATGTACTTATTCCGCCAAAATCATTATTGATGCAGATGAATCTTATGTTGCCTTTAAGAAATGTGTAATATCGTTCATTGTTTGGGAGAGCAAAGTATTCTTTATAGTAGGCAAGATAGAACCCGGGGCGTGGATCAAGATCAATTTCACCGGCGATTTCATGATCGCCGATACAGGGATAGAACCTGTTTGTGTTTACATTCTTTGTGAAGTAATTGCCGTAATATTTTTCTATGGTCGAATCGTAATCATTTACATGCTCATGAGTACAACTGTTTTGGGATGTGTTGTTCCGCCCGTAGTAAATATTGTCACCTACGGTTATGATGAATGCGGTATTCCAACCGTTTACCATGTTGGCTACCACCGATTCGTTAGTATTACATTTGTCATTGGTTCCAAAATCTCCGATGACTGCAAATTTTTGTATCTGCGCAACGGCTGTGTCAAAGATTGGGGAGAGAAAAAAGGAAATGAAAGAACAAAAGATCAGTTTTTTCAGAATATGGCTCCGGTCTTAATTTGTGGATGCTGCAACATAGCATAAAAGGGGAGAAAAGAAATGAAGAAGTAAAATTTTTTTGCCGAACAATTGAAACAATAATGTCTGCAGATCTATATTTAATGTAAAATTGCGAAATTAGTGTGTTTCAACGGATTTGAAACACACACAAAGTCTTCCATTTTGCTGCCAATTCCAATAAGAGACTAATCTTGAAACCATTACAAACTGTGCATTCAAATGATTCACTTTTTCCGGTTGAGCATGGAAATAAGTCTTGGCAACGGTTCGGCTGTGTCTTCATCAAACCATTCGGAAATATCAACACAACTGAATTCGTTAAGTGCTCCTGCTCTGAAAAAATCAGAGACATTGTGGGTAAAACTTTCGATCTCTTGAATTTGGTCATCCCTGCCGAATTTTGCTTTGACACCCAGATACTGTCTGTATGAATGAAGCTCCCCGATATAAAAGTGACCGCCGCTTTTTAGTAATGCTGATGCCTGTTCGAAGATATGATTGATATCACTAATGTGTTCCAGTATTAGACTGCATGTTACAAGATCAAATTTTTCTGCTGAAAATGTCCATGTGTGAGTAATGTCTGCCTTAACAAACTTTACTTCTTTTTGATAAGTTTTGCTCTCAGCTATACTCAACATTCCATCCGAAAAATCGACTGCCGTTACTTTCTCTGCCCTTCCGGCAAGCCATTCCGTGTTCTTGCCGGTGCCGCATCCTATCTCCAATACATTCTTGAACTCAATATTCTGAAGCGACATGATAAGCGCTTTTGCCTCTATGTCTCTTGTCTTGTTTGACACAGAATCATAAGTTGAAGCCCATTCGTTGTATGCATCTCTTATCTTCAAATCAAAAGACAGATTTCATTTATGTAATCCCCTGTATTTTTCTGAAAGTTTTTTTGGCGCAACATTGCAGTATGAACGAGTAACTGCAGCCAGTATAAGATCTCTCCTGAGATTATTCAGTTCAAAGCAAGTATAGCCCATCCTGCCCCAATGACCTTTTACCGGGTACATCGAATTTTCGTTCATCTCACAATACTCCGCCTGTTGGGCGGGTGTAAGTTTCAAAACAGCAATGTTGTTTGTCTTATCCAGTGTTGCGAATATTTTCTTGTTGACGCGATATGACTGTTTCTCAAAATGCGGCTGCTCGACTGACTCTTCAAATGACTTTGCCAAATCAATAAATGTATCAGCATCAACCATATTAATGCTCTATTAAATTATTCCAGATTGTATTATGAAAAAACTATTCATCTGAATAGACTGTCTGTTATTTTAATTTTTACAGCAGAACTATATTCAAATTCATGAGTCTATCCGAATGATTTTCCACATCCTTAAACCATAGCAAATCGTGCATTCGCAGCAAGTATACCCCTGTAACGAATGCACGCATTCATATAGTTAGAACAGACACTTTCCCGGATCGCAACAAATTCCTTATGCGCAATTCGGAACTGTGTAAAAAAACAACTACGGCCTTACAACAGAAATAATATTGTATGCGTTGTTGTCAATGATGGAAAGATCAGAGGCATCAACAGAGTTGTCTCCATTTACATCTGTTGATACATATCCCGTCACAAAATTGAACGCATCATTGTCGCCAAGTCCTCCATCTGCTCCGTCAACGATTCCGTCCTGATTTACATCACCGCTGTATGCGCAATATCTCCCGCCCTTAAGAACCATGTTGCTTCCGTAGGCCTGAGTTGCTGCTGTTGTGAAATCATATGTGTTGTTGCCCTTAACTATCACAAGCGCGGATCCACTCCATGTCTCAATCGAATTCCTGTGTGTCACTGCAAGGTAGTATGTGCCTGATGCAGCATTTGGAAAAGACACATTGCCTTCGGCATTTGAGTTTAGAACTGTCTTAGCAACATCAATCGTGTTGTAAGGTGATGAAGAACTTTTCAGATAACATGTTACAGTATCGCTCACTTGCGCAGGCGAGTCCCAGAATCCCTCAATTCCATACTTCAGATTGATTGTGCAAACACCGGGTTCACCATTAAACTTTATGTTCTGTGCATAAATATCTCCGGAGCCGGAACGGTTATCGTTCCATGTCATCACGGAGTTGCCCGAACTCTGATTCAGTATCGCTTGCTTCCTTACCTTGCTGCTTAGATAAGAACTTGCAGTCACTATATTTCCCGGCCAGTGAAATTCTGATGACGGACCGGTTCTCAACGCTTTTACATTTGCATTGCCACTTCCGAAGATTGACTCGGTATAAGTTACCACGACATTAGTATCTTTGGAAAATGTGGTAATGAAGCTCAATTGATTATTGTCGAGTCCTTTGAATTCTTTACCGTTGTCACCCCATTGTCTGATTCCTGTTGCATCAAACTTCTGACCGTAAAGTCCGCCGACCACAGTCTGACCTCCGTTTGTTTCAGTCCAGAACATTACAGTCTCACCGGTGCTTTGAAGATATGTTGCCGTCGGCTGAAAATGCTGATTAGCAGAATTGAGTGAACCCTCAGAGCCATTCTTGGGGAACTGTATCACTCCGGATGAATTGTATCTCTGAACCCATGAACTTGCGATGTTATTTGCATCTCTGTCTTCCTGCCAGCTTATAACACAACCGTTCTGTCCGTCAGATACAAGATATGGCTGATAAGAAATGCCGCTGACTCTGCCAATGTTCTGAACTGTGTCTTGCGGACTGGACCATTGACCGGTTCCGTTCGCACTGAATTTCTGTATGAAGATCTTTATGTTGGATGTTGTCACAAGATTTCCTGTGTAGGCATCCCAGATCATTATCGTGCTTCCGTTGTCTGACTGTACCAGTTTCGGATAATTATAAATGAGAGTAGTACCGCTTTGAATTTTTACAGGTGCTGAGCCCCATTGTGGAACGCCGGCCGAGTTGAGCTTTTGCATGGCGATCTTTTGCACTCCATTACTGTAAGTCCAGGCAAAAACATAATTACCGTCTGATGTTGCCGCTACTACTGGAATATTCTGTGAAACACCGATGGAGTCAGTTAGAGAAACTCCGTTCGGTCCCCAAAGAAATGCGCCGGTTGGACTGATCAGGTAAGCAAATGGATTAAGGATTGTACCATTTCTCCTGTCTGTGAAAACAATTGCAGCATTGTCAGATGCATCAACAGATATATTGAAATCCTGCAAAGAACTATTCTGCGGATTGTTGCTGATGAGCAGTCCGTTCTTACCGAACAGATGATTGCCTGCCGCATCGATCTTCTGAAGATAGACTGCATAACTTCCGCCTCTGTTGTCAAACCAAACTATATAACATCCCCCGTCAGAAGTTGGAGCTATCTTTGGTGTGGCCTGGTCACCGGTAGTGTCACAAATGGCATTGTTAACTGCCGTGTTGTTTGTCCATTGTGCATTCACATTAACAACAATAGTCAGCAATATGAACACAGACACTAAAGCAATTTTCATTTTGATTCCTTTCTGTTTAAAGTGACTGATGATATTGTTTTTGAGATTCACCTATGTCTAAAAGAGGTAAGTGAATCATATTTTTTGAATTTAAGTATCCAGTCATAAAATAGTCATGTCAGAAGTAATTGAATACCCAATTCAGGAACTGATCTCCCTGATATCTTTGTGAAAAGAATACCTGCATTCCGTTTCGCATCAGCATTCTGTAGATTTCATCGCTGGATTTGCCGACAACTTTGCTGAAGTCAGTATCCGGGAACATGGCTATGATAGTGCCAATGGTGTAGCTTTTCAACATGCTTTCCCTTGCCTTTGCAGGAACGCGCCGCGCAGTCTTCAAAGCAGCAGCCAGAGTATCCTTTACTTGATTTGAATTATCTCTTGTGAAAAGATTTGTCGTATCCGGCTTCATCAGACTGTCACCCTTGAATACAATAAGATCCGAGTTTGTTTTGTTATCCCTAAGCCGAATATCAACATAGTAAACTCCGCCGTCAAAAGGGGAGCCGCCGTACTTCTTCGAGTAATGCAAAAGCGCAAACGGTTTAAGCACAATGATGTTCCGGACGCTGTTCTCTTCCAGCATTTCCTCTACATTCCTGTCTGAAAAAATTTTTGTATAAGTATTGAAAACTGTTGAGTCTGTTTCAACCGAGCGCAGGCTTACGACCGACATATAACGGTTATAATCCATATTCTCAAAGTCAATGCTGTCAAGCAGATACGGATCAACTGCACTCCATGTAAGTACAACTGTCTGCGGATTCAGTCCGAAGTTTGTATTGTCAATGCTGTATCGCGACAAGGCAAGCAACTTTCCAAAGTTTACGGTCTCAGGATTTTCAGAAAGCTTTATCACATTCTTTTCAAGAATTGATGAAGATGAATCATTCATAGTAGAACCTACTGGATCAACATAGAATAGCTTGTAATCTCCGATGTCTTCATTCTTGAAACTGAGTTTCTTCAGCTTTTCACTGTATGAATCACTCTTGACAATGGCCAGCTTGATCTTATTCTTCGAAAGATAGTCGCGAAGTTCAAGTATGTTAAGCTCTTCCTCAGTTGGCTGATTCTTCTTCTTTCCTTTCTTCTTCTCAGTTGATTTTTCCGTTGGGAAAACTCCAAGCACAAATTTGTCAGGATTGTTTGACAAAGACTGAACGGCAAAAACATCAAAGTATCCTTCCACTTCCTCGAAGTAGATCTTTCTGTCATCTTGCGGCTCAGCTTTGGATTCAATGTCTCTTAGCAACTTGCCGACTTCAAATGTATCTTCTCTGAACGGCTGAGGATAGTAGAAACTCCAAATAATGTTAACCAGAAGCATCAACCCCAGCAATGTTGCAGCAATCGGTTTTCTAAACTCAAATGCCTGATTGACTGCAAAAGGCACAAAAAGCAATGCATTGATAACGATGTAACGTGAGATCATGTTAGTTCCACCTGTTCCAAGTATACCCTGGAGCATTAGCAGTGAAAGCTCGAGAATATTGAATAACAGAAAGATCTTAGCGGGTGTTATGCCCGGAGCTTTGAGAGTTTCAAAACAGCTTTTAAGTGCAAAGAATGTTGTGAGCGGAGCTATGAAAAAAACAAACGTGGGATACTGAACGAGTCTTTGAAAGAAACCGGCTGTGTTGAATTCCTTGAATATCTTTGTGGTCTCTTCCGCGAAGAAAAAAACATTTCCGTGATCAACATAATTCTGAATCAGCCACCATGCAATTGTGGTGAAGGATATGAGTGAGATAAGAAAATTCTTAATTATTTTTTTGGTGAGTTTCTTCTCCTTCAGTACATCAAGCAGAGTCATAAGCACAAACACACCGCTGAAAAGCCATCCTTCGTAGCGAAACCCGTTTGAAAATGCAAAAGAGAAAGCGCTTAGAAAAAGATATAGTGTAAGCTCTCCGCCAAACTTCCATTTCATGAAGAAGTAAATTCCGGCAACTATGAAGAAGAAGAAGATCGACTCCGGAAGCCCTGAAATACTTAGCCAAACCTGAAACGGAAAAAAACAGAAAATAAGAGTCGAAAAGAATGCAGTCTTCTTATCAAAGGACATTTCAACTGCTTTGTAAAAGAACGGAACGGTGAGCGCCGAGAATATGAAATTTACAATCAGTGCAGCAGTAAAAAGATCCTTCACAAAGTACATGACAATGCCGTTGATCCAGAAATGTGGCGTAAGCCAGACTCCTGAATTTACTACGGGATTCTGAAGCCATTCATAAGATTTTACCGTTCTGCAAAAATCATCAGCAGAAAGCCATCTGTATCCTGAAGAAAGGAGAATGAACTGAAATGCAAATTTTAACAGAAGTAGAATTGCGATCTGAACCGCCGTGCTCGACAAGAACAAATTGTAAACACTTCTGCCGCCTGAACTTACTTCTGCTTTCTGTTTAATCTCTTCCTGCAAACTGCTTAAGAAAATTTTGCATGATTAATCCCTGTGAAGTTTGATCCTGAATTTCGTGCCTTTTCCCGGTACAGATTCCACAAGCAATAGTTTCCCTTTGTGGTAATCTTCAATGATTCTCTTCGATAAGCTTAGCCCGAGTCCCCAGCCGCGAACCTTTGTAGAGTATCCCGGCCGGAAAACGTCCTTCTTATATTTTGAATCAATTCCTTTCCCGTTGTCCGTAATGTCAATATGTACTTCACCATGTGATCCGGTAATGTTGAACACAATGCTGCCATCCTTACGCTCCATTGCATCAAGCGCATTCTTCAAAAGGTTTTCAATTACCCATTCAAACAGATCTCTGTTAATGTTTGCTGTTACATCTCCTGTGCTCTTGATCTCCACTTTGACTTTCTTTGTTGCAATGCCGTCAGAACTGATTAGAGTCGGAATTCTCTTCTCGAAATAATCTGCAACTTTCTGAATGACTTCTGCTACATTCTCTTTGTCAAGTTTAGGTTGTGAGCCAATCTTAGAAAACCTTCCGGCTATCTTGTTTAGCTTGTCAAGGTCGTTGCTGATCTCATCAGTGATCTCATTCAGAGCTTGTGTCTGCGGTTCAACATTCTTCAACATCTCTGCCCAACCGAGAAGTGATGTAAGCGGAGTACCAAGCTGATGCGCGGTCTCGCGTGAGAGCCCAACCCAAATATTGCTTTGCTCAGTTCTCTTTATGTAAGAAAATCCGATGTAGCCGAGAAGAATAAAGAATGCCGCAACAAGAACTTCGAATACAGGAAGCATCTTAAGCTCCGTAACAAGATCAGATTGTCCGTAGTGAACATAATTGAGAATGATGGAATCATTGTATGAAACCACGATAGGTGGATTGATCTCCGCCATCTCCTGTGCTCTCTCCAAGAGTATTTTGTTGATCTTGTCCTGAGGAAGTGTTGTATCATACTTTACGTTCTTTGTCAGGATAATTTCTCTTCTCTCTCTGTCAGTTGCAATGATCGGAAAGTCAATCTGCGGAATGATCTGATCAAAGATAAAACCATATTCTCCGGAAGAATTCTCATCGTTGGCAAGATATTCCATTGATTTTGCATACAGGCCTGCAATGTCTCTTTCCCTTTTCTGTATCTTCTGCGCGAGCAATTGTGTATAGAAAAGAACCGCGAGGGCAATAAGAATCCCCGCGACCATAAGAGCCACTTTTATGTTTAACGACCCAAATTTGTTCATTATGCTAAGCTGTTCGATTTAATATATTGTAATCAAGGGCTTATTAAAACAAATTAATTATTGTCTAAAAAATTCCTCACGCTTTTTCTGATGACATTGCTGCTGATTGTCAGTGCAGTTATCTCGCTGGCTCTCGGCTCAGTCAAGATACCGCCCGGAGAATTGATCTCAGCGCTCTTTGGAAACAGCGAAGCTTATTCCGCTATACTGCACAGAATTCGTCTTCCGAGGATTTTGAATGCGATAATTGTCGGCTCTGCATTGTCATGCGCAGGAATGATACTTCAGGCAGCGCTGAGAAATAATCTTGCGGAACCCGGATTGCTTGGGATTTCTGCGGGCGCAGGACTCGGAGCCATCATGGTCTTCATGCTGCCCGCTGCATTCTCTTTCTCTTTGCTGATGCCCGTTTCCTTCGTCTTTGCAGTGTCTTCTACAGCATTGATTTTTTTTACGGCGGGAAGACTTGGCAGAAGATCAACAGGATATGTCTCATCAAACGTGATCATACTTACCGGTATTGCATTCAGCGCATTGATATCTGCTCTCAACGGATTTCTAATGCTCGTTTCAGGAAGCTCTCTTACGCAGATACTCTATTGGCTTAACGGAGGACTCTCCGGAAGAGGATGGAATGAATTCTATGCGGCAGTTCCATTCATTGCAGCGGGAATCATACTATCAATGATCTTATCCAAGGATCTAAACATTATGAATTTTGGTGAAGAGATGTCTTCATCATTAGGACTTGACGTGAAGAAATTTCAGCGTCTAGCAATTCTTGCATCTTCTTTGCTTGCGGCAGGCGCCGTATCTGTAGCAGGTATAGTCAGCTTTGCAGGATTGATCGTGCCCAACCTCTCACGCCTTTTGATTGGGAATGATTACCGCTATTCTGTTCCTTGTTCAGTTCTCATGGGAGCAAGTTTCATGCTGATCTCTGATACTATTGCCCGAACAATAATTGCGCCCGCTGAAATCCCGCTTGGAATTGTAACTTCATTCATTGGCGCGCCGGTGTTTATTTGGTTGATGATGAAAGGAAATTCGAAATCGCTCAATGTTTGAATCAAATAAAACAATAATGAAAGAATTTGAAACTCAATTGTTGAAATAATAATGCAGCAATCACTTAACGACACGATCTCTGCAATTGCAACTCCAATTGGAGAAGGCGGAATTTCTGTCATAAGAATTTCCGGAAAGGATGCATTCGGTATAGCTTCGAAAATCTTCTTCAAGCACAAAGACTCTTCTGTAACTTTGCGAATGGAAGATTTACATTCACACACTGCACACTTCGGTTATATTATTGACAGAGAGAAACTCATTGATGAATGCCTGTTAACGATCTTCAAAGCGCCGCACTCTTACACAGGCGAAGATGTGATTGAGCTTTCATGTCATGGCGGTTCATTTGTTGCGGGAAAAGTTCTTGAGCTAATTCTTTCCCGTGGCGCAAGACATGCAGGACCTGGAGAATTCACAAAGCGCGCTTTCCTCAACGGGAAGATAGATCTGTCTCAAGCCGAAGCAGTAGCGGACTTAATTAAATCAAGAACAGAATCTGCACATCAGTCTTCGCTGAAACAGTTGGAAGGGGAGTTGTCAAAGTTTGTAGCTGATGCAAGAGCCGAACTGATAAGAATCACTTCGCTTGTTGAGCTTGAACTTGACTTTGCGGAAGAAGGACTGGAGTTTGTCAGCAAAAGCGAGATCAAGAATCTGATCAGTGACTTGTCAAACAAGATCAGAAGTATCACCGATTCATACATTGCCGGGAAAGTTATTCGCGAAGGAGTTTCCCTGGTCATCGCAGGAAAGCCAAACAGCGGAAAGTCATCTCTCTTCAATAGATTACTTGACAGCGACCGCGCAATTGTCAGCGGTGTTGCCGGCACTACAAGAGACTTTCTTGAGGAGAGTCTTGTGATCAACGGAGTACTGTTCAGACTTATTGATACGGCCGGCATTCGTTCATCAAGTGATGAAGTTGAGTCTGAAGGTATTAAGCGCAGCTTCAGAAAAATCTCTGAAGCAGATCTTGCCTTATATCTTATCGATTCGAGCATTTCTGAATCTGAAAAAAGAGAGGAGGAAGAAAAATTCATAGAAAACTTCGATCCGCAAAAGTCCATTCTCGTCTATTCAAAATCAGACATTTCAGTAAATGAAGTTTCCGGAAGTTCATTGAATGTTTCCATCTTCGACGAAGTGTCAATTGAGACACTTCGCAGAGAAATGACAAAATCAGCATACTTGGTTCAGAACAGCGTGGGAGCCGGTGAAATGGTTCTTACAAATTTCCGGCATAAGGTCTGCCTGGAAAAAGTCATGGCATCTCTTGAGGATGCTGTGATTTCGTTGGACAAAGAAATAAGCGGTGAGTTTATCTCGGTTGATCTACGCGCAGCTATGAATCACCTCGGTGAGATCACAGGTGAAATCACAAACGATGAAATCCTGAATAATATTTTCGGTTCATTTTGCATTGGAAAGTAGAGTTCAATTGAGAATTACGAATTACGAATTAGGAATTGGGTTTGGAAAGCAGGAATGAATTCACAAGTTCATTTATGCAAAGTGCCAACAACACTGAGATAACTTATTTCTGCGCCGCTGAAGCTCAGGTATTTACCTTGGAATCTTAAACCAGATTGCGGATCATTTATCTGCAAAAATCGCAATTAAAGAACAGAGTTTGAGAAGGATTCAGTTTGAAAGTAAGAATGCTCTGCTACACAAACTCTGCGGCCAATGCGACAACTTTGAGTTCTTTGAGGTTAGCTCTTCTTTTCATTGAAAAAGAAAACGAGTGATTGTTAACCGCAATGCACGCAGAGAAGGCGCAGAGTTCTCAGAGGGCCTATTGAATAATAAGTGTGAGACATACAATGAAAACTTTGCGACCTTTGCGACAACTTTGCGTTCTCTGCGGTTAGCTCTTCATTTCGAATGCAAAGAATCATGATATAGGATTAACCGCAAAGTACACAGAGAAGGCGCAAAGAGCGCAGAGAGTTATGAAAGCAAATGAGATAAATCGGCAACCCAGACTCTGTGACCTTTGCGACAACTTTGCGTTCTTTGCGGTTAGCTCTTCGCTCCATTGAATACTAACAACATTATTCTTTAACTGCAAATCGCACAGAGAAGGTGCAGAGTGAGCTGAGGATGTTACTGCCAAATAATATATATCTGATACTGTCAATGCGCTGAAACGCCACAGTGTAGCAATCTGCAATTCCTTTACATATCAACTGCACTCAAAATCAAGAATGCTTATCGTTCTGTCATAAAATTCTTTCGCTCTTTCAGGAGTGCTCCCGATGCATACGAGTCCGAGTTTACCGAATTCCGACAACGCCCCGATCAGATGAAAAACAACTCCCTCTTGTGATGAGCCGTCATACATTATTCCGTGATACATCGCTATATCAATCAGATCGTTTGGAGTCAGTCCAATATATTTCTGATCCTGAACATTGTCAGATGCAAAATAATATCGCTTGTTTCCGCTCGCGGTAATGTATTCGCCATCTTCCGCATTGTATTTTCCGTTAGCAAGAAACTGTATCATCATATACGGATGAGTTGTACCGCCTTTTCGCAAATTGATCTCAATTGCAAAATGCTTCCAGCCGCCGTCAGGCTGTCTTACAGATATAAAATCAATTGCGAATCTTCCGAGAACTCCTTTTTGAGACAGGTACATCGCTACTTTGTTACCGATCTCAGCAAGTTGAGTTGCATACTGCTTGTCTGCCGGGAAAATTGCGCCGAGAAATATCTGTCCGTCGTCACCGCCGAGCAACTGATCATGTGTACTTGGTATCTCGATCTTATTCTTTGTTCCTATAACACATTGAACCGAAGGAGACATCTTTTCATCGCCTTCCAGAAATTCCTCTACTATACCTTCCATCTCGCTGAATTTCTCGAAGAAGAGTTCCTGACTAACGTCTTTGGCTACTGTTCTTAAGTTATCTGACAAAGTACTCAGAATATTTTTCTCAAGATCATCATCTATCTTTAGTTCCGGATATCTGTAGATAGCATTTCCGTCACCGCTGAAACCGTCGTTCATCTTCACTACCGCTTTTCGCAGAGCCGGATCTTTTCTCTTAAGCCGGGCAAGAGATTTGGCGATATCTTCTTTCGTCTTAAGATCTTCATCTCCGTCCGGCATATCTATTCCGCATGCTCTGAAAGTCTTTCTGGCGCCCGACTTTGATCCTTCGTAAAACATAGACGGATCTGTGCCGAACAGTGGTATGTCCAATTTGACGGCAAGTGATTTTTCAAGCGGAGTTATGTTGTAACAGGTTAAGTGGGTAGATGACTTATCATCAATGAGTTTCTTTATTCTTTGAATCAATCTCGGGCGTTCAAGGATCTTCTCTGTAAGCGGCTTGCGAGAGAGATCATAGCAACTTAGCATTGTAAGCCTTTGCCTTGCATGATGTCCTGTAATTCCCTGAAGCAGATGCAGGTAATAATCAATTATCACATCGGAAAGCGGCATGCTCGATATGTAGATAACCTTCGTTCTCGGGAGTCTCAAAAGCATCAACAAACAAAGCAGTCTTTCTTCATAATGAATGGCTCCCTTGATCTTTGAAAGGATCTCCATGTCCAGTGTCAGTGAGGGTACAATGACTACAGTTCTTTCGGCATAATCGTCAGGAAATATTTTTTCATATTGCTGTATGATTCCCAGTTGGTTCTTTTCGAACAGCTCGTGTTCTTCCTTTGAACCCAATGCAGGTCCTGAATCTTTATAATAAAAGGTTTTGCGGTTTGGAACAAAATCAGTTTGCATTCAAATTCTATTTAAGAGTTAAGCGGCAAGATAGCAAAGTTTAGTTCCAAGTTTAATAAAATAATCAAGGACTTAAGTGAGTTTTCAACTTATCACTTTTTTTGCTCTTGCCAGATAGCCTCTCCTGTCCTCAAGCCCGTTTAGGCCGCCGTTGATCTTCTTAGTGATAGCAACAATGTTATCCTGATCGGCAAGCGGATTGATCTTTCTCGTCATCCAGTACCATCCGGCCGCACCGGCGCTGTGCAAGGGTTCCAAAGCTATTCTCTTCGGGTTCTTTATGAGATCAGGATCACCGACATAGTTTGCATATTGTGTATGATTGTGTCTTCCGGTCAACTGGATCAGACCATGCCCCTTGAATTTTCTGCCATCGCCGGGTTGAGTATTCCCGAGATCGGCTCTGCCTTCGTATGCCGCTCCGCTGGCTATCTCCTCTTTGTATTTCAGACTGCCGCTTTCATGTCCTACCTGCGCTAGGAAGTGCATCTTTCTAAGAGGTGTATTGATTTCGTATTTCTCCATTATCACGTTGATCGGATCAACGAACAAATCAATGTCCGCACTCTTCGCACCGCGCATTATGTATGCAAGCTGTTCTTTCGTAATTCCTTTTCCACCTCCTGAAATTGGAGTGATAACTTCTTCCGGATATCTGAATCCGCTTTCTGCTGCTTTCTTGAAAGTATTAGGACCTGCTATTCCATCTGCTTTCAATCCGTTGTCTTTCTGAAATGCGATCGTTGCACGCAATGTCTTGTTGCCGAAATCACCGTCTGCAGTGCCAACATTGTATCCGGACTTGTTCAGGAAATTCTGCCATGCCTTGACCAGCTTCCCCTTTGAACCGATCTTAATAAGCGTGACACCGTCAAACTTCAGCACAGTAGTTCCTGTGTTGTAAACACCGGCTTCCGCATTTGTAAAAGGTGACTGTCTTTCAAACTCCGGATCTTCAGGACCGATTGAGAAAACATTCGGAGTCTGATTAGAAGGCATCTGTGAAATAATTCTGCTGTGAAACTTTCCATAGTTTCCGTTAAACTTTCCTCCGTTCCATGTTAAGAGCAATCTGTCCGTGAAATCGCTGTTGTGAAAAGCATCCGGACTTGCCCCTGACTCCTGATTATCCTGACATCCGGATAAGAGAATAACTGTCGCTTTGATTGCCCAAGGATACTCGCTTACATTAAGCACGCCTCCTTCTGCAACTGTATCTTTGTCTTTCAAAGCCTTTGCCTTCTTCTTCAAAACATCCTTCTGAATTTTCTCATAAAACTTCTTTCTTCTAACTTCAGAAGCAATGCACACATTCGCCGGCATGCTCTTGATGAGATTTCTCTTGAGATGATATCCGCGTGAAGATTTTCTCACAGCGGCTTTGGTAACAGTTCCGCTGTGGCATGAATCTGACAGCACATAGATTCTTACACCGGGTTTGAAGTCCGCATAACATGCATACATTTCATCATCGATAAGCTCACCGTCATAAAGGCACCATGTTTCATCACTGTTGTCATCTTCGTCGTTGTTTGTGTCTGTGACCTGACCTCCGTGTCCGGAATAATAAAGCAAAAGGTAATCTCCTGATTCAAGCTCTTTTGAATATGCGGAAAGTTTTTTCAGCACATTGTTGCGGGTCGCTTCCTTTGTAAGAAGGAGATCTGTCTTGTCATAGCTTAGTGACAAGGCTATCTTGTTTATGTCTCTTGCATCTTTCTCGCAACATGCCAGCGCACCGTCCCATTCGCCGTCGTATGCTTTTGGATCAACAAGATTCAATCCAATGCAGAGAGAATATTTCTTGCCCATGTGAATTTCTTTTATGTTTTTTTAAATGACTATTTGGAATTGGCAAACGGTTTCTGAAGATTGAAATCAGAATCACGTGCTCCTACATTGTAAAGATTCGGTGTCTGATCCGGCGGCATGAGATCAAGTATCTTCTTATGAAATGATCTGTAGTTTCCCTTGAATGTTCCGTTTCTCCAAACCTTCATAAGCATGGCAGTGAATACGCTGTTAATTGCTCCTGCCTGCGAATATTGATTATCCTGACAGCCGGAGATGAGTTTGACGGAAGCCCTTGTGCTGTATGCATAATCCTTGTTCTTTGGGTTAGAAATCTTCATAAGATCATTCATCTGTATCTTGTCGTATAATTCTCTCTTTCTCATATACGCTTTGCCTGTTACTTCCTCGGGCATGAACTTGTACAACTTCTTCTTCAAAACTCCTGTTGTCTCATCCGCATTCATCATAGCAACTTTGGCTACAGTGCCGCTGTGGCAACTGTCTGAGATCATGAATATCCTTACCCCTTCTTTGAATCCCGTGAATGCATAATATATCTCATCATCAATCAACTGTCCGTCATACAGGCACCATGTTTCATCATAAGCATCCTGTTCGTCACCGTTGATGTCAGTTACCTGTCCGCCGTGCCCTGAGTAATATATTACCAGAAGATCTCCTTTCTTCAGATCTTTCGCTGCAGCTTTTAAAGCTTTAAGCACATTCTGTCTTGTTGCCTTAGATGTCTTAAGCAGAAACCTTTTGTCGTAATCAAGCGACTTTGCAAGTGTATCAATATCTGCCGCATCCTTTTCACAACATGGAAGCGCTCCATCCCATTGACCGTCGTAATCGGCGGGATTGACTTTGTTGACACCTATTGAAAGTAAATATCTCTTTGACATGTTTTTTGAGATTATTGTTTTCAGATTTATTTTTGATTTAATGATTCCACTCTCTCCGTGATCGAAATTTTTGATGGCCTGATCTGAATCTCCGGACTGCTTCCTCCCTTTTTTCCCATTGAAGAGGCAGATTTTTTCAGAATGGCTGCAACAGAGGATTCCAGGCATTTTTTATCATCATCAAATCCTGAGTGAGTTTGTGAGTTGCAAAATTCATAGTCATTTGGTGACTTGATCCAGTCAATGTTATCCTTCTTGAAGAGTTCTTTCATCCTGACTGCGTTCTGTCTGCACATTTCAAACTGCGTTCTCATCTCTTCATTGTTTATCTTAGCTTTCTCTTTGCTTCCCCAGAATTCCGGGTCTATGAACTTCTCCATCCCAAGAATAGGTGTTCCGTAAGGGAGAGTTACCGGAACGCGGGGAATATCCTCAAATGAATTTGATACAAGATACAACAGAGATTTGTTGTAGATGGCTGCGCAGTTGTCATTCTGTTCTGCCGTATCAGTGAGAGTGTATAAATTGAAATCCTTCAGAGATTCCCGTTCAATTGCCGGCTCGTAATATTTTCTGAAATGATCAATTGTACAAGCGGGTGCCCACAGTGAGCAGGAACTGATTGTCTTTCTTTCTTCCGAAAGATATTTCACAACGGGTCCCAGCAGAATGCTTCCCGCACTGTGACCGATAAGATGTATCTCGTATTGGTTCGATCTATCGGAATCAATTTTGTCAAGCAACAGTGAAAGATAAGTCCTGACCCCGCCATTATCTTTAAGCGTTGCTCCTAAAGCATTCTCCTTCATTTCATTCCACATGAGTTTTCCCGGTTCGCGCAAGACGAATTCAAAGAAATCATCTGCCCTGTCCATCATGAAATCTCTTATTCCGCCAAGCACATCCTTTGTCTTTCGCTTGTTCAATGCGTCTTCAAGAATATTCCTGACTGTACTCCAGAAGTCAGAATGCCACATAAAGAACACGGGAAATATATCATTGTTAAGCAGTGTCTCTCTGTAATCGGAAAGTCTTTGAAGTATGGAGTCTTCAGGCACAAGTCCGCCATGCGCATACAGAAGAATTTTTCTCTTCGGCCATTTCCTGCCGGTTGAGTTGATCGTAACATCCATACCGTTGATAATATGGATGAGCGAATTCTTGCCGTGACCATAAGTACCATCATGCTTCAGAAGTCCGTCATTACCAATGCTGATTATATGCGATCTGAACTGATAGAATGAAGTTTCATTCTTTACATTCTTGCTTACGGAGTAAGCCGATGACTTCGCATCTCCGCTTCTTAGATTGACCGGAACTCCAAGCCGTGCAACCCAGACATCCGTTCCGTTCAGCAGCCAGTCATCATACGACATTCTTGCAAACCCATTGTCACCCCATTTCTCTCCCCATGAATTCTGAATCCAGAATCCTTCCCTGTCATAACCCACAATTGAGAATGCATGTCCTCCAATGAGTCTGAAATCATTTGCATCAAATTCTATTACACATTCAGTTTTGTTCTTGCTGCCTTTTATCTTCTCCAAAACAAGTTTCTTTGGTGATCTCCAACCTTCATGTACATTTGCAGAAGCAAACAGAATTCCGACCTCTGCCATTGCGCTGTGCATTGCCACAAGATCCTTATGGTTTACTCTGAAATAAGCGCCCAGAGGTCTGGAGCGGGCATCATCAATTAATTCCATGTAGTTATCATCGCTTCCTCCGCTGAATCGCATCTTCTCCCAAAACTCATCAAGCTTGTGTGAACAGACACCGTGTTTATGCCAAGCTTTAATAGCACCTCTTGCGCTTGATCCGGAATATTCTTCGCCCGGCCATTCGTCATACCTCTTTGCAAAACGGTAAATCATTTTCGGACTCACCGGCTCCGTATCAGGAGAAACCTTCCTTGAACGCATAAGATAATTTGCCACATTGGCGAGAGCATAACCTGTGCAGGCGCCTTCCTTTCCCTGATCCAGTATCAGAACATTCCCGCTGCATCTTTGCATGTACTCTTCAAGATTGATCACGGGAGGTACTTCCTGCAAAGTTGGAATGAACATCAGATCTCTGAAGTCAACAGTGTCAGGCCTTGCATTAAGGGAATAGAAGAAATCATTAGTGGAATCTGATTTCTTTGGCTTGCTCTTTTTGGAATTTGAAGTGTTTGTTTTTTGCTTTGCCATAGTAATGAATAGTGATGTAAATTATGACTATTAATTTCCTATGTCAATAGGAAGAATACTCAAACTGAAGTGTGGAATTACTCATATTTGTTCTTCCGTATTTTGCAGCATTTCGCTGAAATGAGGCGGAAAAATTTTTCCCTATTATAGTTGCTGTTGTGGACATAGTTTTACCGCAATTCCAAAAAAACTTGGCATAATCTATCTGATCAACAGTCATTATTAAGAAGACTTTCATATCGGCAATACTTCTTGCACTTTGCCTTCAAACTAACTATCAATTATTTTATTACATCTTGTTTTCTGCAAACAGAACTGAACTTGCGGAGACAGTTTGTGAGAACAAAAGACCGGCTTGCAATGCCTGCTGCTATCTTGACAAGCAATACAATGAAAGCGAAAGTGAAGAAGCTCCCCTTGAAAATTCAGGTAGAAGCAGTAAGAAGGCTTCCGATGTCAAACTTACAGATTATACTCTGTCAAGTTTCAATTATGAGCTGATTGGTAAGATTAAGAAGAATCTTCGTTCATTTGATCAGAACATACATTCGGTAATATTTGCCAGCAAATTTTTTCACCCTCCCGAAGACCTTTCCTGATTCCGGTTTCTAAACATTCTAAAAACTTAATCAGAAAGGTTTACCATGAAAAAGCTTATCTTTTCAGCGGCATTCTTGCTGCTGGCTACATTATACATTTCCGGTTGCTCGGATTCTGACAATACTCAGACACCGACTAATCCTACATCTTCACTTAATCTTGTAAAGATTGATTCATCATATGCTGTCGGAGCAAAGGCCATTGTTGCTTTATATTCAACAGGCCAACTAATGACCGGCTACAATAATATCTATGTGGCCCTTTATGACTCTGCTACAGGTTCACCTATAACAGATGCTCACGTTAATTTTATGCCTATGATGGATATGGGTACAATGATGCATTCATCACCCTATGAATCGCCTGAAGGCGCGCTCATCGAAAACAAATGGTTCAAAGGCGCTGTAGTATTTATCATGCCTTCTTCAGCTATGACTCCATGGAGTCTGGAAGTTCATGTGCACAATCACCAGGCAACTGGAATGCCTGAGGGTATGGCTGAATTCAGTTCACTCTCTGTTGCAGATAATTCAACTAAATACAAAAGCATCCAGGCAACAGATGGTTCAAGATTGTATCTGTCGTATGTGATGCCGTCTAAGCCGGTTGTTGGAATTAATGAATTCGAGTTCACATTGCACAGAAGAAACGACATGATGTCATTTCCACCGGATTCTTCCTACACATGTGAGATGTATCCCTGGATGCCGTCAATGGGTCACAGTTCGCCAAACAATGTAAATCCGGTTCATGAAGATATGGGCCATTACAAAGGTCAGGTGAATTTTACAATGACAGGGGATTGGCAAATTAAGGTCTATCTTCAGAAGAACGGTCAGCGAGACTCAACATATTTCGATCTACTGTTTTGAACTGTAGAATAATTTCGAACAATACACTGCCTGCCAAGCGCGGGCAGTGTAATTAATTTATTGTGATGGATAAAATAGTCACGTTTGTTTTTGTGATGTTTTCAGTCCTGATGATTTCTCAGTCCGGGTTTTCCCAAAGGAAGATCGAAGGGATTGTTTACTCGGGCCATGACGGAGAAGCACTCGAAGATGTCAAGATATATGCTGACGGAAACTCTTCCAAACATATCTGCATCAGTAAAGAGGATGGCAGTTTTGTTTTTGAATATGACGGCACAAAAGAGCCATTGCTGACATTCAGAAGGATTGGGTTTCTGTCAAAGTCATTGATTTGGAAAGCAGGTTCGGCTCAATTCAAAGTAGTTATGGAAGAGAATCTTCCAAGTTCTGAAGAAATTTTGGTGAACGGAACTTTGAATGATGGAGATGACATGCTGAGCAGTTTCTACATTACATCCAACCTGAATTCGATAGACGAGCTGATATCAAAAACCTCCGGCATGACAGTTGTGAAGAGAGGAAACTTTGCCGCTGAACCGGTCATCCGAGGCATGAACTCTGACAGGATAAACATCACTATCAACGGAATGAAAATTCAATCCGCGTGTACTGACAAAATGGATCCTGTAACTTCGTATGCTGAAACGGACAATCTGAAAAGCATTTCCATTTCGAGAGGTTCATTCGATTCGGATCACTGCGGAAATATGCAATCCGGTATTGATCTTAAACTCAAGGATGCTGAGACATTTAATAAAACTGACTTCTCCGGAAGTTTAAGTGCAGGATACCTTTCTGTCTCGCAGGGGAATAATCTTGAAGGAAGTTTTGATCTTAATACGCCTTCTTTCGGCTCTGCTGTAAATTTTGCGTACAGGTCAAGCGGTGATTATAAGACCGGAAGCGGTGAAGTTGTTCCTTACTCCGGATTCAACAAGATCAATTTCTCAAACTCCAATGTCTTTGACATTGGCAAGAGCAGTTCAATAAAAGCCGACATTCTCTATGACTATGCATGGGATATCGGATATCCTGCTTTGACGATGGATGTAAAAGATGCTGAAGCATTGATAACAGGAGTGGAGTTTGAATCATTCGATGTTTCTTCTTTCATCAGGAATATTGATGCAAGGATCTATTACAACAAAGTCACGCATATCATGGATGATTCTCAGAGAGACAACAGAATCAAAATGGATATGCCGGGATGGACTGAGACTTTGGGTGCTTATCTGATATCTACACTTGATGCAGGAGGCACAGAGCTCAATGCGAAAGCTGATTTCTCTAAAGTGAATGCCAAGGCAGAAATGACAATGTATGCACCGGGATCTATACCTATGTATATGCTGACCTGGCCTGATGTTGACAAGACAGAAGGAACGCTGAGTCTTGGAACATCTAAACAAATCCTCCCGCAGTTTACTTTCTCCATTAATGGTTGGGGTGGTTTTGTAAACACATCAATTGAAAATGAGATTGGAATGGGAGAACTTATGATATTCTATCCTGACTTTTCAGGAAGGGATTCAAGGTTTGTCGGAGGACTTTCCGCCGGACTCAGATATTTCCCATCAGATGATGTCAGCGCGGGATTCAACTATTCGTTTAACAAGAGATCTTTGACAATCTCCGAACAATATGCTTTTTACATTTTCAACAGATTGGATTCTTATGACTATGTGGGAGATCCGTATCTGAAGAATGAAACGGTTAACCAGTTTGAACTGAATGTGCTTGCTAATACAAGAAAGCTCAGACTCGAGACTTCTGCTTTCGGATATTTTTTTGCTGATTACATTCTCGGCCAGATAAATGAATCATATTCAGCTATGACCGAAGGCGCAATGGGCGTTAAGGTCTATCAGAATATTCCATCTGCAAAACTCCTTGGCTTCGAACAGACTGCGGATTATCAGATCAGCAGCAAGTTTAGGGCAATCAACAATATTCAATACACTTACGGTGTTGATGATCAGGGTGAATTTCTTCCACAGATCCCGCCGCTGATGGGCTCTCTTTCAATCAGATTTTCAGAGCAGGATTATCTTGTGCAGGCAGAAACTGTCTGGGCTGCAGCGCAGAGAAATGTAAATGAAAGCTATGGTGAATCGCAAAGCCCCTCCTTCATTGTATTCAATCTCAGGGGTTCCGTGAAATTGTTTGAAGCACTATCTGTTGATGCCGGAATTGAGAATATTTTTGACATGTTGTACTATGAACATCTTGACTGGCAGCAAATTCCAAGACCGGGCAGGAATCTCTATATCTCTCTTAAGACGGGTTTCTGACTTTCAACTGATTACTAAATCAGGCGGTGCAGCAAGATCAATGATATTCGCTCGTCCGCCTGATTTGTACTTCCGTCTGAAGATTTACTTTACCAGCAACATTTTTCTGACTGATTCATTTGCTCCTGATCTTAACTTGTAGAAGTAAATTCCGGATGAAAGACCTTCGCCGCTGAATGTGACGGAGTATTTGCCAGAATTGAGTTTCTGGTCAACCAGCGTTTCCACTATTCTTCCTATTCCGTCATACACTTTAAGCGATACGTCACTTGCTGCTTTCAATTTGAACTCGATCTTTGTAATCGGGTTGAAAGGGTTTGGATAATTCTGCTCAAGTTCAAAATTTTCCGGGGCAATGCCTTCTATAGTCTCAATTCCGGAAACAAGACTCTGGCCTTCAATCAGATTGTATCTGCTGTTGACTGATACATTCGTAAATACCTGTCGTGAACTTCGCGGCCACTCAACTATAATGGAATCTATCACAGATGCGTTTCCGAGTCCAAAGTGAACATTAAGCATGCTCATGGAGTTGAAGCTGTTCTGTGAATTTATTTCTCTGAGCTGCCAAACACTCTGACCGTTAATTGTTGCCTTTACCCTGACTCTTGTTCCGATCGCAGATTTGTTTGTGCTCATTCCAACACATTTCAGAGTTACCCACTTATTCCCGTTGCCTGTGATATTCTCATACAAGGCTTTGGTCAATATCGCGCCGGATACATAAAGGTCAATATCTCCGTCATTGTCATAATCTCCTGCAATTGCGCCGTACTTCGGACCGTTTTCTCTAACAGCAATTGAATCTACTCTTGTGAATGAACCGTTGCCGTTGTTTGAATAATATCTTGTCGTAAATGAGTTATCGTTTGTTACGTAGCAGTCAATGTCTCCGTCATTATCAAAATCTGACCAGACATTTGACAATGAACTTCCCGAATCTGAAACAATTCGCCCGACTTGTGCGGCAGTCATCTTTGTATAGTAACCGTTTCCCTCATTTCGGTACAAGTTGTTTGGCGAACCGAAGCGGTAGTTTGTCAGATATGCATCAAGATCTCCGTCATTGTCGTAATCAATGAAACTGTAATTCTGACCGTCAACTAGATCGGTTCCGAGAACTCCTGTATCCAATCTGCTAAGAAAAGGAGTGGCAGTTTCTACAAGCATGTTTCTGTAGTTGAAGTCTCTGGCAAGTGTACCGGCCGGACCGCTTCCAATAAACAAGTCCATGTCTCCGTCCATGTCATAATCAGAAAATGTAGGAACCGTATATGGAGCAAGTGTCTCTGCAAAATGTGTCGTATCAATTTTCGTGAACGTACCATCTCCGTTATTGTGAAAGAATCTGGTAGGATGATTTACAATCCCGAAATTATTAGCTGCGGCAATGACAAGATCTGCAAATCCATCGTTGTTGTAATCTCCCCAGGTACATCCCCAACCCGTGCTGTAAGCAGAATCTCCAATTGCCCCTGATGTGATGCGCGTAAAAGTTTCATCTCCGTTATTCTTGTACAATGCGGAATTGGAATTTACTGTTGATACAACATAACAGTCTATGAAACCGTCATTGTTATAATCAGCCCAGGATGTACTCAATACTGCAACTGCCGAATTAAGCGACGTATTGACCTTCACAAAATTGCCGCCGCCAATGTTTTTGTACAGAACTTTCCTGCAGGCATAAAGATCAAGAAGTCCGTCGTTGTTGAAATCAATCCATGCAGCGCCGGTATAGCTGCTTGCGGGATTGCCCGGATCCGAAACAACCGGATTTGTATTGTCTGTAACCTTCCGGAATGTCTGTGAGAAAAGAGATTGTGTTAATAGCATTAGTAGAACTACTATTGCTTTGACCATTGCTGATTTCATTGTGCTCATAATTTTTTTACTACAAAATTAGACAATAAACAGAGGCTGGTAAATCTCACAAGTATGTGATATCAATTAAAAATTGAAAATTAAAAATTAGAAATATCTGTTCTTCTGAAGTGAAAAGTTAAATGTATGAATTGGGAATTTTCACGTGGGTACCTTTGAATGAAAAGGGAAAAGCAAGAAGTTATTGCTTATTGAATCAGCAGGGATGCAAACTCAGACTATGTTATCTTTCAATGCTTTTGCAACTGCCTCTGACTTTGAATGAACATGCAACTTCCTGTATATACTCTTAATGTGATGTCGAACTGTACCGACTGTGATCTTTAGATTGTAAGCAATCTCCTTGTAAGTGTTGCCGTTAACCAATGCCTCAAGAACATCTCTTTCTCTTGAAGTTAGTCCTGTTTCATCTTCTGTCTTGAATGAACCAAGCACAAGCCGTGCAATTCTTGATGTCATTGGTGCGCCTCCATCATAGACTTCCCTGATAGAATCTATTATCTTCTCTTCAGAGGCGCTCTTGTCAAGATATCCTGTTGCTCCTGATTTCAGGGCTTTGAAAACCAGTTCGCTTTCTTCATGAACTGTCAGCATTATGAAATCCGTTTCTTCGAGATGTGACCTCATCTTCTTCATCCCTTCTATGCCGTCAATACCGGGAAGTTTGATGTCCATCAGCACTACATCCGGCTGTTCCTTCTTAACTGTATCGAATGCATCTTCACATTTTTCAAATGCCCCAATGCATGACATGCCTTCTGTACGTTCAAACAGAGAGCTTATGTTGTCTCTTATGACTTTGTCATCTTCAATCACAGCTATATTGATCATATCAGTTCAATGAGTATTGTTTTAAAGGCAACTTCAGTTTAAGCATGACATCAACTATCACTCCAGATCCCGGCTCACCAACAATGGACACGGATGCTCCAATCTTTTCCGCTCTGCTGCGCATGCTTCTGAAGCCATATCCCGCTTTGTTTGTGTCAGCCGAAAATCCCTTTCCGTTGTCACGGATTTTCATGAAAAAGGAACTGCCGTCAAATTTAAATTCGATCATTACTTTGACCGCATCAGAATATTTAACGGAATTGTTTACCGCTTCTTTCGCAATGAGAAGAAGATTTCTCTTCTTATCCATATCCAGTGGAATTGCTCTCATACTTTCTGTGATGCCGGTTACGCTGAGGCTCATCTCTGTCTCCTGCAATAAACTCTCTGAAAAATCTTTGATTCTTATTACAAGATCATAAAGAGTGTCTTCACCGGGATCCATGCTCCAGATAAGGTCACGCGCACTCTCTCGAAGACTTGATGATGTCTCCATGATCTTTATCAGCTCTTTGGAAATGTTGTCCTTCTGCTCTTCTATCTCCCGCAATAGATTCCTTGAGTAAATGGAAATTCGTGTCAGTTTATGGCCAAGTTCATCATGATAGTCACGAGATGCCTCATAACGGATCTTTTCTCTCTCCTCAGTTCGCGCCCGTTCGATCTCAATCGTCCTTCTTATCTTTCTGCCGGCAAGATAACGGAATAACAGATAGGCAATTAACAAGAATGCCAGCGCAGTCAGAAAATAAAATAGCGGAGTTCTGTAAAAGGGAGGTATGACATACAGATTCAGAGCACGCCCAGCAAGATAATGTCTGCCATTAGCTCTTACTACTTTGAACAATATGTCGTGCTCTCCCGGCTCAAGCTTCTTTATGTTCATCGAAGTGTGCTGCTCGTTGTAAGTCCAGTTATCATCTACACCCGTTATCTTATAATAGTAAGTTGGTCTGCTTTTATTTTCATAGGTCCCGTCAGAATAATATATTCTGATGTTCAGGGCCTCATAAGGAATCTCAACCAATCCTGAAACTGAAAGATCTTTGGAAACTGTCTTTCCTTCAATCTCATATGTCAATCTTGAATAAACGAAACCATTGCCGGCATTATCTTCCATAACCGCATTTGTGTTTATGGATACAATTCCATTCTTCCCGCCAAAGTAAATTACATTCTTTTCATCAAGATAGACAGACGCAGGATTGAGTATGTCATCTGTTCTTGAGATCAAAGCAAAAGTTTCAGATGACGGGTCGAATAAGTTGATACTAAAATTCGAGCCGGCAATTATTCTGCCGTTAAACTCTGTTAGCGTATTAACGACCTGATCGGGCAATCCTTCTTCCTGCGTATAATTCCTAAAAGTCTTGCCGTCAAATACGCTCATACCGCCGGCTGTTCCAAAATACATTTTCCCTTCATGCTCAAGAATTGAGTACACATAATTGTTCAGCAATGAATTGTCATCATTGATGATCTTTCTGAAATGTCTGAACTCATTGCTCCCGGCTTCGAGAAGGCTGAGTCCGGAATATGTTCCTGCCCACAGATTTCCCCTGGTATCCAGATAAAGTGAAACAATAAAATTATCCGGCAGGGAACTTCTGCTGTTTGTTGTGTCCTTCATATGCTCTCTGATCAGCTTCCCGCTTCCTGAATCAAAGACCTTGATCCCGGAAGAAGTGCCTGCAATGATCTCGCCGTTGATTCCCTTAATCAGATCATTGACAAGGAATCCTTCGGCAATCTTTTCAGCTTTTTTTCCGTTCGGCGTAATATCTGCTGAATAAAGACCACCGGCAGCACCAACCCAGATCTTATTGCCAACCGACTCAATGGCAGATACATCAAGATTTGGAAGCATCTTATTTAAATCTGAACTGCTCCACACGCCGTCTGCAAACTCATAGATCCCATTTCTTCCTGCACTGAAAAATCTGCCTTCATGCTCAGTAAACTTCTGGATACTTCCGAGAAAATTATCTTCAGAATCTTTCCTGTAAATCTCCATCAAATTTCTGTCGCTAAGATCGATCGTGAAGAGTCCAACATCATAAACACTGGCAAAGACAGAATTCTTTTCCGGTGAAAGGACTGAGATGAATCCCTGTCCTTGCTGCATTGCATCCATAATAATGAACGGCCGTGAATCGTTTGAGGAAGTATTGTATTTGCAAAGTCCCTGACTTGTTCCAATCAGCAACTCATTATCTCCCGTTGAGGCAAAGTCAAAAACAGAAACTCTCTCCTCTGAAGGCCTTGCAGAATCAGGAGACATTATGTTTCTGAACCTGAAGTCGTTGTTCAATGCATATTCGCGCGGCAAAAAAAATGCATCTCTCTTGACAGTACCAATGTATATGCCTTTGCCTGTGAGTGAAAGGAGACTTCTTATGAAATTTGCATCAAGTGAATGAGCGGCGGAGTTCTTAAGATTAAAACTCCTGATGACAGTTCGTGAATTATCAGCGACAATCAAGCCCGAGCCGAAAGTACCTATGTAAAGATTATCAAACTCATCCGTTGCCAGTGCATTGATTCTTTGAGAAACGGAATCAGGATGTCCGTAATTATATCTGCTCCACATGCCGTTTTCCAGTTTGTTCAGACCATTGTCAGTTCCTGCCCAGATGATTCCTTTCCTGTCCTCTGTAATGCACCATACAGTATTATCCGTCAATTGTTTTCGTTCCGCAAGAATTCTGCTGAAGTTTCCCGTGTTCCTGTCATATACATTTAACCCGCCAAGAAATGAACCGAACCACATTCTGCCTTTGCTGTCTTCAAAGATACTGACAATATCATCGTTTGAAATTGAGTTTGAATCGTTTGGATCATACCTGAAGCGGAAATAATTGGAGCCGTCACTCATGATGAGTCCGAACATCGTTCCATACCAGATGAGGCCTTTGGAGTCTTTGAACATTGTATATACATTGTTATCCGGAAAATGTTCCTTGAGTCCGGAACGTTCGGAGAAATAACCTTCTTCTGCGGCAACTGCACTGAAAAAGGCAAAGGCCAGCAGTATAGTTGATATGATTATCTTCATCTTCAAAAATTCCAAATCCTTCGATGAAATTCAATCTCACATATGTGGGATGCGGGAAAGTTAACGGTTAAATGCTTAAAGTAAAAATCATAAATTAGATTTTTGAAAAGTTGGTTCTAATGTAATAGGATACATCAATAGTATTAGAGTGAGGTCAAATTTGTTTCCGGGTAGTTGCTGACAAATGAGATCTAATGTTTCAGGATGCACAAAGATCCCACACTTGAATAATACAAGCGTAATTTACTGCAAAACTGAATCTCATTCTTTCTTATGTCGCTTTCTAAATTACTTGATCAGCATCATCTTCGAAGAAAGAATCTCATTGCCGAAATCAACGGTGTAGAAATAAACTCCCGAAGAATACTTAACCGCATTCCATACAACGCTGTAGCGCCCCAATCCTCTTAAGTCAATTTTAATTACATCAACAAGCACTCCAAGAGAGTTGTAGATTCTTATCACTGCCTGTGACTGAACATTACTCTTAACAATGAACTTGATCGTCGTTGACGGATTGAAAGGATTCGGATAATTCCCAAGCAACCTGTACTCACCAGGGAAGTTAAGATCAGTTTCATTGAGCTCACCAGTTGCTTCATTGTTGACTACAGATGTAGGAGGTCCAAAACTTGTAAACGGACTTATAACTCCGTAAGCGACACTGAGAGCTATAATTTGCTGCTTTAATGCAATGGCTTCCGGAGAGTTAGGATTCAATGTGTAGTAGATCGCAACAAGATATTCGATCTTCTGCTTAGCCCAAATCTTTGTAAGGAATTGGTATCTCACATCAGCAGTATCAAGCCGGTTGAATGAATAGTTGTATGAAACCGGTTGATTGAACGCACGCCCTGAAAGTACAACATTAAGCGGACCGGATTCTGTATATCTTCCGGAAACGATCATCTGTTGTCCGATATATAGATTTTGCAGAGGTGACGGATAAACATTATTGATGAACGTTGAAGAAAAAGTTACAGTCGGACTTAGCAGAACCGGGTTCTTGATTCTCTGATAGAAATTTGTGATCCTTGATTCAACTTCATCATTAAGCAAGAACTCCGCAAAGCCGTTATTTTGTGATGACATCAGTGTAAGCAATTGCTGATCAACATCATTGCCAATGCCGAATGAATACAGAAAGATCTTTGTCTCTGTTGTCTGAATGAGTGTGCGCACATGATTCAGAAGAGCTGTTCGCTCTGTGATGCCAACAGTAGGCATGCCATCGGTTAGAAATATAATAATGTTTGCCGTGCTGTCATTGGCAACATTGAAATGCGGCACAGCAGTGGAAAAGGCACCTGAAATGTTGGTGCTTCCACCTGCCTGAATATTCTGAACATACGTAAGCGCTGAATCTCTTGCCTGCGGTGTGTACAGAACATGTCTGTTTCTGAAAGCATAAACATTGGTTTCAAAATCCACTATGTTGAACTTATCTCCCTGATTCAGATTGTTGACAATGTATGTAGCAGCATTCTTTGCCTGTACGATTTTTGTCCCTGACATGCTTCCTGAACGATCAAGCACGAGTGTGAATACTTTCTTTATGATATTCGCAGTTGAGTCCGGATTAGGCTCTGCAATGAAAAGGAAGAACCCGCCTAGTGAATCAGGCAATTGACTGTCAGGAATTCGTGTCGAGTAGCTGTATAAACCAAGTTGATTCAGATTCAGAGAATACTTTATCTTGTAGTTGACAGATGGAACTGCCGTGTATTGGTTGCTGATGACAGTTGCTGAGTTTCCGTTGTTTGTAATGGAGATCAAGGGATTGGAACTTACAAGCCGGATGCTGTCAATTGTTCTTTGAGAGAAGAGATTGAATTCAAACTCCTGAGATTCGATGGTCTGATTCTGTACGAGTCTGTAATCATTCGGATAATCATAAAATACACTTCCAAAATCGTATTTGAGAAGCTGAACATAGGTCAGCTCAACAACCAGCAGTGAGTCTCTTCTAACCTGCTCGGGGATTGAGAAAAACAACGGCTTTGCTCCAAGGTAGTTTCTCAGATTCTGATTCATTGTGCCGCCGGGAAGTGTGGTATCCTGCGGATTCGGAGATATCGGAGCAGTATGCCAGACTCCCTGGAGTTTCCATTTCAGCTCAGTAGCGCTGGCGCCATCGGGTAACGGGAAAGCATAAGAAACTGTCTTATCGGCTCCGAGATTGTTATAAAAGTATTGAGTAGTCTTGGTGATGGAAACCTGCATCTCGACAGATGCCAGGATGTCTGATGCGGTCAGCTTGAGATAAATGCCGGTTGATGCATTGACCACTCCGACACCGTTGGGGCAGGAGTCAGAAAATGTAAGCACGAAAAATGCCAGGACAAGAAAAAGCCTCTTGCCGTTCATATCTTTATCCTCCTTTCGGGGATGTGAATTGCTAAATGTAAAAAAATGAACTAATTGGTTCTATACAAACGTAAACACTTTGAGCTTAAGATTCAAATCAAAATTATTCTAATGTTAAGCTCCTTTCACAGCCCCAAAAAGAGCTCATTGATTCGGTTTTGCCCGATCTTCACCATAAGCCTTCTTCAGATTTCTCTCCCAGCCGGAATATTTTGTCCGCATGACAGGTGTTCCGGAAAATGTTGCCCGAAAGTCTTCTTCAGTAAATGAAAGCAGTTCATCATAGGTCTTACCAAAAGCGATTTTGTTAGGAAGAAAATGTTCATCACTCCCGAATGTGCCGGGCCTGTTGAACGGACATACATCCTGGCAGATATCGCATCCGAAGATCCATCCGTGCAGGTCAATTTCTGTAATTGCTTCGGCACGGTTCTCTATGGTCTGATAGGAAATGCAGAGTTTTGAATTTAGTTTGTAGTCCTCGTAGATCGCTCCTGTTGGACAGGCATTGACGCACAGTGAGCAGTCCTTGCACAGATCATCGACGGGTTTGTCGGGTTCGGTTAGTATGTTTGTGATAATTGTTGCAATGAAAAAAAAGCTTCCGCGATCCTTGTCAATGATGTTTGTATGCTTGCCCATCCATCCGAGTCCCGACCTGACAGCCCATGCTTTATCCATAACGGGTCCGTCATCTACATAAGCTCTGGTCTTCACACCTTCAGCTATTGAATCTATCACTTTGCATAAGGCCTTCAGTTTTTTCTTTATGATCTTATGATAGTCTCTCGATCCCCATGCATAACGCGAAATCTTTGGGATGTCAGGATTCTCATGATGTTCAAATGGCGTATCGTATAGGTAAGATAGTGAAATTATGCTCTGTGCATCTTCCATGATTAACAAAGGATCTGTTCGTTTTTCAATATTGTTTGCCATCCAGTTCATAGTTGCATGATGTCCTGATTCAAGCCAAGACTTCAGATGCTTTCTCTCATCAACAAGATTTTCTGCATTGGCAAATCTAACATTCTCAAAACCTGCATCTTTGCACAGAACAACTATTTGTTCCTTCAGACTACTCATAAGCTTCTGCACCAAAATCAAATCTTCTCTCTTCAGGAATTTCTACATATACAACTTCATCTTTGATCTTCACTTCAAATGTTCTGAGCCGGCAGCCAAAACCTGTTGGTTGCAAACCGGTTTCAAGATTGAAAGTGAATCCATGAACAGGGCATGACACATTCTTATCTTCAATGTATCCATTATAAATTTCCGGGATGTGATTGTGAGGACAGATATTGTCAACTGCAAATACTTCATCATCTATCCGGAAGATTGCAGCTTCATTCTCGTCGTCTATCACAAATCGTTTTCCCCTGTTGGGAGAAATTTCTTTTAGAAGGCATGCCTTCTTAAATGTCTTGTCCAAGCTATGAGATAAAAAAAAACTTCCTGTCGCGGTTGCAACAGGAAGTTTTGGAATTTCTGTCTATTTAGAAAGTCACTTCATATCAAACAACCGGTCGAGCCTTGCGATCTCCATAAGATTCCTGACGGCAGGATTGACATTCTTGATAATGAGCTTCTTGCCTTTTTCACGCTCGAGCCTCTCTGATAGCAACAGGACAGAAAGTCCTGAGCTGTCGCATTTGATCACATCTCGCAGATCAATTACAAATTGATTCTCAACTTCTTTCTGCAGAAAAACCAGTTCCGTTTTTAAATCGGCCGCAATACTGTGGTCCAGCGATTTCGATTCGAGGCGGAATATGGTTTTGTCTTTTTGCTTATCTATTTCAAATTTCATTTTAGTGACTTTTGTGTTCCGGTTTATCCTTTGGAAGAAGAACTTTCCTGCTTAGTCTGAGCTTGCCGGTATCTTCAATTGCAATCAGCTTGACTTGCACTTTATCTCCGGGTTTCAGGACTTCTTCAACCTTGTTCAATCTTCTGTGCTCGATTTCGGAAATATGCAGCAGACCTTCTTTTCCGGGAATGATCTCAACAAACGCGCCGAAGTCTTTAGTGCCTTTGACAATGCCGTCATATATCTTGCCGACTTCAGGTACTTCAGTAAGCGACTCGATCATTCTTGTGGCGATGTCTGCCTGGCTCTTGTCAATTGCAGCAATTGTTACTTTTCCGTCTTCAGCAATGTCAATTTCTGCTCCGCTCTCAGCAACTATGTGTCTGATCATCTTTCCGCCCGGTCCGATAACTGCTCCTATCATATCCGTTGGAATCATAATAGAATATAGGTGCGGCGCATATGGCGAAATTGATTCTCTTGCCTGCGTGATAGTCTTGCTCATTTCTCCGAGTATGTGTGTCCTGCCTTCCTTTGCCTGTTCAAGAGCCTTCTCCATAATTTCAAACGAAATGCCTCTGATCTTGATATCCATCTGAATTGCAGTGATTCCACTTTCAGTTCCTGCAACTTTGAAATCCATATCACCGAAATGATCTTCGTCTCCAAGAATGTCAGACAGAATTGCAACTTTGTCACCCTCTTTGATCAAGCCCATCGCAATACCTGCAATTGGTTTCTTGAGCTTCACTCCGGCATCCATCAGTGCCATAGAACCGGCACAGACTGTTGCCATTGATGATGAACCGTTCGATTCAAGAATGTCTGAAACAATTCTTATGGTATATGGGAATTCATCCTCAGAAGGTATCAGGTTCTTTAATGATCTTTCGGCAAGGTTGCCATGTCCGATTTCTCTTCTTCCCGGACCCGGTCTTCCGCCTACTTCGCCCGTACTGAAAGGAGGGAAGTTGTAATGAAGTATGAATCTCTTGGAACTTTCATCCTTCAGACCTTCAATTATCTGCTCATCTCTTTTTGTGCCAAGCGTAACAGTCGTCAAACTCTGAGTCTGACCTCTTGTGAACAAAGCAGAGCCGTGTGTTCTTGGCAACACTGAAACTTCAGTCGTTATCTGTCTGATATCTCTCATTCCTCTGCCGTCAAGTCTCTTCCCTTCATCAAGTATCATGCTTCTCATCACATCATACTGTATGTCATGTATTATGCCGCCAAGTTTCTTTTCCTGATCAGGATATTTTTCCGAGAGTGATGAAACAACTTTGTCAAACACTTCCTTGTTCTTTATCTTTCTCTCATCCTTGGTCATTACAGTTCCGAAAATACTTTTGATGTCTTCAAGGCAAATTGACTTCACTTCGTTGATCATCTCGGTATTATCTTCCGGTTTTGAGAGTTCTCTCTTCTGTTTGCCGGCTTCTTTTGCAAACTCTTTTTGAAAATTACAGATCTCTGCAATGTTGGCATGTGCAAATCGAATTGCTTCTATGAACTCACTTTCGGAAATTTCCTTTGCTTCACCTTCAACCATCATTATTGAGTCTGTCGTCCCTGCAACGCTGATATCAAAGTCACCTTTTTCAACTTCATCATGCGTAGGGTTAACGATAAGTTTACCATCCACGCGTGTTACTCTTACTTCAGAAATCGGGTCATCAAAAGGAATGTCTGAAATGAGCAAAGCTGCTGAAGCTCCGATCGCTGCAAGTACATCTGCATCATTTTCACCGTCGGATGAATAAACGGAACACATGATCTGTGTCTCGTTGAAGAATCCTTCCGGAAACATCGGCCTTATCGGCCTGTCAATGAGTCTTGCTGACAAAATTTCTTTTTCCGTAGGCCTTCCTTCTCTCTTAAAGAATCCGCCGGGGATCTTGCCAACTGAAGCGGTCTTCTCTCTGTAATCAACCGTAAGCGGAAAGAAATCCTGTCCCGGATTTGCCTGATCTGCTCCTGTTGCTGTACAAAGTACTAATGTATCATTGAGTGAAATGAGAACTGCGCCGCCTGCCTGCCTTGCAAGCCTTCCTGTTTCAAGCGTGATTGTCTTGCCACCGATATCGATGCTTCTCTTTGTTACTGCCATGTTTTAGCTGTCGTTAATTATTTACGTATGTCAAGTTCTTTTATGATGGTCCTGTATCTCAGAACATCCTTGTTCTCAAGGTATCTGAGAAGTTTTCTTCTCTTTCCGACCATCTTAAGCAATCCTCTTCGTGAGTGATTATCTTTCTTGTGTGAGTTAAAATGCTGCGCCGAAAGATCGTTGATTCTCTTTGTGAGGATGGCGACCTGTACTTCAGGCTTGCCGGAGTCTTTTTCGTTGGCTCCGAACTTCTTGACTATGTCAAGTTTTTCTTCTTTTGAAATTGGCATTTCTAGTTTTTTGCTTTGGTGATTTTGTTATGAAAAATTTCCTTTAGTATTTCTTTTGAGTTGTTCTTGTCAATTAACATTTGCCGTTTCAATTCTTCCAAGGAAGAAAACTTCTCTTCGCTTCTCAAAAAATCAACGAACTGTACTTCAATTTTGCTGCCGTATATTTCAGAGTCGAAATCGAAAATATTGACTTCGAGTTTCAGTGACTCCTCATCGGTGACTGTTGGATTAGTGCCGATATTCATCACTCCTCCAAACTCTTCTCCACCTATATCCACAATCACTGTGTAAATCCCTTTGGCCGGAATAAGCTTCAGCTCTGAATCAACTTCAAGATTGGCAGTCGGCATTCCAAGCTGCCTGCCGAGTTTCTTTCCTGATGCAACAACTCCAGTCAAACTGTATCTTCTGCCGAGGAATGTTTCTGCTTTCTTGACATTTCCCGCATCAAGGAGTCGCCTGATAGCAGTACTGCTGACATTCGTTCCGTCCACTTTGTATTCATCAACTCTATCAACTGAAAATCCATGATGTCTTGAAAGCTCTTCCATAAGTTCGAAATTGCCTTCCCGGTTTCTTCCAAACATGTGATCGTATCCAAGTATCAGATCGCACATGCCCACTTTCTTCAGGAGATAATCTTCGTAAAACTCCCTTGCGCCTGTCCCGGCAAATTCTTTTGTGAATTCTATGACCAGTACAGAATCAATTTCTAAAGAACTCAGAACAGAAAGCTTTTCTTCAAGTGTAGTAAGAATTTTTATGTCAGGAGACTTGCTTCTGAGAACGACCTGAGGATGTGGTTCGAAAGTTACTACCAGGCTTCTTACATTCTTTGAATCTGCAATGTATCTTAGTTTATCAAGGATCTCTCTGTGTCCAAGATGGACACCGTCAAACGTTCCCACTGTAACCGCTGTGCACTTATCATAATCAACTTCATCAATGTCCCTGTAAACACGCATTAGCCAAGATTCTTCGCAGCTTCCTTAAGCTTGTCAAAATTTACCTGCACTCCCGGATTCTCCGTAATTTCCTTATACTTCACTATGCCGTCCTTGCCTATCAGGAATACCGCTCTCTTTGATGTATTTTTCAAACCGTGAGCAAACAACTCCTGAACAACATCATATTTCTTTATGACTTCCTTATTATAGTCGCTTAACAATGGAAACTTAATGCCCTTGTCTGTTGCAAATGCCTTCTGAACAAACGTACCGTCAGTGCTTATTCCGAAGATCTTTGCGCCGACATTTTCAAAATCACTGAAGCTGTCAGAAATTGTGCACATCTCCTCGGTGCAAACACCTGTATAAGCCATTGGAAAAAAAAGAAGAACCACATTTTCCTTACCGGAAAATGAGCTTAGAGTGTATTCTACCGGCTGGTCTGTATGACTGAAAGATAAAAGCGTAAAATCCGGGGCTTTTTCCCCAACATTAATGTTTGACATGTATGATTAGTTTTTAGTCGAGTTTAATAAGCAGAAAATATACTTATTCGAGGGTTCATTAACAATTCGATATTCCATCACTCCGGGCATTTACAGATTTTCACACCTCAAGTCAATTTTACAGTCAATCAAATGTTTGGCACGAGTTCAACTAACCATCATCGCTGTCTTTTTTCAAATCCCTGACAACCTGAAGCTTGTGATGTAATAAAACTTCTTGTAAGGGTATTGCCACAGAGTCATCTCATTGCATCCGTCGGGTTCATTGGCGTGGTATTTTTAATTGCATAATTTGGCTATATTGCTCACTAAATAATCAAAAAATTCATTTCACTTGATAAAAACTCTAATTTGTTCTTTAGCTGCCGTAACTCTTATGTTAAATGTTTCATATGCGCAATTGTATCAGGGACCTGAAGCAGGTTCCATTACAGGAGGCGTCATGGTTACTACTGATAACTTTACGGATGAACCGTTGTCTGATCCAAATGCACCTTTCATTGTTAAGGGACAGAAAAATGAATTCGTGCCGGTTGAAATTCCCCCGTATAAGAATAGGGTATTGCCAACTGGACCGGAAGGATCCAATTTCGTGCTCGATCAGTCCGCATTAGGCGGTGAATCTGATTCACCTTCAATACTTCTTAGAAATTTTCCCGGAGTTCCGCGAACAAACTTCATACCACCTGATGCATCAATAGCTGCAGGACCAACGCATGTTGTCGGCGGAGTAAACTCGACATTCAGAATCTGGGACAAACAAGGAAATGTTTTGAAAACAATTACAGGATCCGCATGGCTGGCTTCAATAGGTTTGGGGATTGGCGGCACGGTTTCAGATCCGAAAGTGGTTTACGACCACTTCTCAAAGAGATGGATCATGTCATGGATAACTCCACCAATAGGTCCGAGAGCTTACGATGTGATTTCAATTTCAGACGATTCCATCCCGCTTGGCACTTGGTATAATTTTGCCATGAGAACTGACCTCAACGGAAATACTCCGGTGGACCTTTGGAGAGATTACCAGGGAGTCGGTTATGACGCAAATGCGATTTACATTACAGGAAATGGGTTCACATTGTCCAGCAGTTCCTTCAGATATTCTACACTCAGGATCATAAATAAATCACAGTTATATACAAATAACGGCGGACCGGTAAGTTGGTATGATATGTGGGACTTGAGGGATCCGAGCAATCAGGGTACGAATTTTGGCATCAGGCCAACGATCACTTATGGAAATCCTAATGAGTATTATTTGCTGTGCAATTCAAACAGCGGAGGAACTTATGTTTCATTATATAAACTTATCAATCCGCTATCCAATCCGTCAATGACGGGAGTTGCAATCCCTGTTGTTCAGTATTCGTCTCCTCCTGCTTCCGGTCAGCTTGGAACAACTGCAACAATAACTTCAGGCGGTTCTTCTGCTTTCAGAAGTGAACCCGTTTATCGAAACGGACACCTGTATGCCGTTCACGCCGTGAGAAACGATCTCTATTCAGGACTTAAATATTATAAACTGAATGTTGCAACCAATACGGCAGTTCAGGATATTTCTTTCGGAGCTCCGGAGTTCTATTATTCATTTCCTGCAATAAGCGTTGACAAGAATGAGAACACAATGCTTTCGTTTTCAAGATCTGCAACAACAGAATATATAGGCGCAGGTTATACTACAAGAACTGCAAATGATCCGGTTAACTTTCTGAATCCGTCTTCTTTGCTGCAAGCGGGGAAGGGAACTTATGTTAATGTTGGCTCCAGCAACAGGTGGGGAGATTATATGGGATCCTGGCTTGACCCGGCCAATGAAGAGGATTTCTGGATCATGACTGAATATGCAGATTTGCAGAATCTGTGGGGGGTTTGGGTTGGTAATGCAAGAATTGCTCCATATCAGTCAGCAAGGATCTTTGTAAGCAAGGATACTCTGAAGTTCGGAAATGTTGAGGTGAACACTGTCAGCGACACTCAAAAAATAGTTATAAGAAATTACGGTAACACTAATCTGATTGTTAACTCCATACAATCTTCAAATAATGAATTCAGAATATTGAATGCGCCTGCACTTCCGGCGAATATTGCATTCAATGATTCGCTGGTGTTAAGAGCAGTCTTTTTTGCAACATCTTCAGGAATCAAGAATGATTCGCTCAGAATTTCGAGCAATGACGCAATTACTCCGAATCTGTATCTCGGATTCAGAGGAAAGGGTTATGTTATCAATCCTGTTCAGGCAAATACGATCTATGCTGTCACCGGAGCTCAGTCAAACGCAGCCTTGCTTACTGTGAATTCTCAAACAGGTGCGGCAACTTCCGTTGGACTGACGGGACTAGCTCAGTTAAACGGTTTGAGCATCAGACCGTCAAACAATCAGATGTATGCAGTGATCTCTAGCGCACCTGCCACACAACTGTACAGAGTGAATTCAGTTCAGGGAGATGCTTATTCGGCGGCTTCAATCCCGGCCCCAAACATCAGAGGCATTGCCTTTGATATCAATGATGACCTTTATTGTTCATCAATTGACGGAAAGCTTTATAAGTATTACCTGCAATCCGGTGATACTGATTTTGTAGGAAACACTTCGATTCCATCTTTGTTCGGGCTGTCGATAAATCCTGTTAACAGAACGCTTTGGGGTATATCTTCAGCAGGAGGTGTGTACAAGATCAATAAAGAGACCGGAAGTTCACAACTTGTCGGTAATACGGGAAATTCTCCGAATACTGATATAGCTTTTTCAAAGACAGGAACATTGTATGGAGTCACAGGAGTGTCTGTGTCGATCAACAAGTTGTTAAGAATTGACACAACATCCGGCAGCGGCAGTGTGATTGGCACAAATACAGGATTTGCAGGAATTAACGGAATTGCAATTTCACCGGAGGTTGTTGGGATCTATTCTAACAGCGAGCAAGTTCCTGAATCATATTCTCTGAAACAGAATTATCCAAATCCATTCAATCCTGTTACATCAATAGTATATGATCTGAAGTTTGCCGGCAATGTGAGTCTGAAAGTATATGATGCACTTGGAAGATCTGTTGCAACACTTGTAAATCAATATCAGCCTGCAGGAAGCTACAGATTCGTATTTGAGGCAGGCAAGTTATCTTCCGGAGTTTACTTCTATTCTCTTAAGACAGATAATTTTTCTGCAGTCAAAAGAATGGTCTTGCTGAAATAAAGCCGGTTACGGGACACAGAATTTAATTACAGGTTGCTCGTCGTTTGACTGGCAACCTGTTCCATTTACTGAATATGGTTTAAGGGATTATCATTCAGTTTTATGAGGAGTATTAATTGACAATGGAACATAGAGCTTGCACAACTCAAGAAATTTTTGGCATGGAATGGAACTTATTCACAAACTAAATTCATTTAAAGTTAGCATTAAAGAAAATCAATGAGACATTTGGTAAGGGTATTTCTGCCTCTTATTGCCATCATAATATTTGTGAGGTTCTACTTTGAAAATCCGCCCGGGGCGCAGCCGATAGATAATTATCCTATCTGGCTGAGAGACAGTGAGGACAGACAGACTCAGCAAACATCCGGATTGTTCTATCTGGGAACCCACAATGACAAGAAGAATTTTATTTCTTGTGATGACATTGGTAAAGTGAACAGATTGGTGATCGATGAATCAAAGAATCCGCCTGTGCCATTAATTATTCCAATTGAATTTTCTGAAGAAGTGAAAGCGCTTTTCAGCAAGTTCAAGAAGACTGATATGGAAGAAATTGCTTATGACAAGGTGACAAACAAATTGCTCTTGGTAATAGAAGGTCATGAATACAGTTCTAACGATCCGATGATCTACCGTCAAAAGGAAGGCGTTTATGAAGTTACATTTAACAATGACATCTTCACATTTGATACATTGATTTCAATTAAGAGACTTTCACTTCCTGAGGAAGTGTATTCATATACTTTTGACAATATCGGCTTTGAGGGCTTTGCCGTTACGCCGGGTTATTTTTATCTCGGACTTGAGAATTTCCAGAAAGCAAATGAACAATTTACGGACAGCACATTCTTGTATGTATTGAAAAGAGGGAGCAATGAATTGAAGACAATCTCAACAAGAGAACTGGGCATTTCTTCAATCAGCGGTTTATATGCTCCCGATGATGCGACATTGTTCGGCATTGACAGGAATATGAGACAAATGTTCAGAATTGATTTTGATGAAGAGCATAATGTTGTTTCAACTGATAAAAAGACTCTTGACCTTTCCGTGCCGGGGCACAAAGACATGGCAAATATTCTCGGCATAGCGCCGGAGTCTATAACCATGGATGAAAAAGGTGCATTCTACGTAGCAATAGATCCGTGGTTAAGTTTTTACAAACCTGATCTTGCACAGAGAAAACTTCTCTCGGAAGAAACTCAGTTCAATTTCAGAAAAGAGGTCCCGATAATTTACAAATTCAGAAATGAATTCAAATGAAAAGTTACAGGAAAGAATTATGGTTTGAAACATCTTCAAGACGAAAATTGGTTAACATCACTGGTGATGTTGAAAATTGTCTTCTGGAGAGCGGCATTAAAGAGGGAATTGTCCTGTGCAATGCGATGCATATTACGGCCAGCGTTTTTATAAACGATGATGAGCCAGGATTGCATTTGGATTATGAGAAATGGCTTGAGAAGCTTGCACCGGAAAAACCTCATTCACAGTATAATCATAATACATACGAAGACAATGCAGATGCTCATCTTAAGAGAACCATTATGGGCAGGGAAGTTGTCGTCGCAGTAACCGGCGGCAAACTCGACTTCGGTCCGTGGGAACAGATTTTCTATGGCGAGTTTGACGGCATGAGGAAGAAACGCGTGCTTGTTAAAATTATTGGCGACTGATTTACTTCTTCATTTCCTTTATAACCGAATCAAGCTTAGATTTTCCGGGAGCCTCCTGAGGTGCTACCATTTTGAAAACAACATCGGTTGGAAGCTCAAATTCAGCTGCAGAATTCTGCGGCATTGCCTGCATGTTCGTTGCTACAGCAAGGAAATCCGGTGATTTGATCCTGAGTATGTGTTTCTTTCCGGCGACGCTAAGAAAGACATTATTTCCAAGATCGTAAACTTCGCAATCATATCCGAGAATTTTTTCATTCCCTGCAATTTTCTTCCCTTCAAGAAGCCTTTGAAATTCTTTCGGATCGGCTATTGTCTCACCGGTCATCTTTCTGTTATTATACTCTTTAAGAGAAGTCTTCATGGCCATCTTTTTCCCGGCAACTTCGGTTACGCTGTAAGCTATGTCACCTTTGATGTAAATCTCGTTGCGGCTTTTCATCCCCATCATTTCCGAATCGATCAGCTGTTTGAGTTCAGTTCCGTTTCTCTTTATTGTCATAGTTCCGTTGATTGCTCCTGAAAGCGCGTATGTAATAGAAGTGTTGTCACCTATCTCCTTGCTCTCATTAGTTGCATTGCCGGATTGCGGCTTTTGTGTCTGCATTTTTTGTTCCTCATTTCCGCACGATGAAATGAATGCAAGAACTATCATCAGAAGAAATATTGCTGTCTGGTTTTTCATATACTTGAAATTGGTTCGCTAAAAAAAAGATTCAGGATCCTGCTTTTGTTTGTTATCGCAGGATCCTGACGGTATAATTCAATTTGTTTGGAGCGCTCAGTTTACTGCTTGTTCGAGTTGCGCGTTGAGCTTTTGGGTAATAGCGGATTTAGGAACAGCTCCCACTATCTGATCTACTATTTTTCCGCCCTTAAAGATTAGAAGTGTAGGTATGCTTCTGATCCCAAACTTTGTAGCAACGACCTGATTGTTGTCAACATCAAGTTTGCCGACCTTTACTTTTCCATCATACTCGTTTGCAATTTCCTCAACAGTAGGAGCGATAAGCTTGCATGGACCGCACCAAACTGCCCAAAAATCTATTAGAACCGGAATGTCAGAATTCACTACTTCATTCTCAAAGTTCGCATCGGTTATTTCTATTGTTGCCATGAAATTATCCTTTCGGTTTTTATTTGTCTGAATGGTACTATTTGTTAGTTTAATGTTAAATTATTTTCTCCAACTATATTTTTCAAGTTGGAAATTAACTCCTTGGAAACCCGCACCTTAAATTCCTTCGAAATAAAGGTCTTTACGCCTTCTTCGCCCTGAAGCGCGAAGAAGATTTTTGTGCTTCCGGGATTATCCTCTACAAGAGATTTGATTCTGTGCAGATCTTCAATGTCTTTGATATTTCCGTTTATGTTCAGAACAAGATTCCTGGAATGCATTTCAATGAATGAATCAATGTCATAGATCTCTTCAATCGTAAGCTTCAACTTGTCTCCGTTCTCTTCCGGAATTCCTTTTACTCCCACTAAACGATCATTTTCAAAGAGGTGTTGCTTGGCTTCATACAATTTCCCGAATGCAACGCATTCACCCGAGCCATACATATCTATAAGATTGAATACGATGAACTTGTTTCCGCGTTTTGAAATTTTGACCTGTGCATCGCTGATGACTCCGCACATGCTTGCAGTCTTGATCCTGCTGAAATCAACATCTGCAGGATCCTCTCCGAAGGAAAGATTTGTAAGGTTGACGAGTTCCCTTTCATATTCGGCAAGCGGATGTCCTGTGATGTAAAAACCAATTGCCGCCTTCTCTTTGTTGTATTTTTCTCTCTCCGGGAAATCCGGATAATCCTGAATTATTGAATCGTCATGATTTGATTTTGTTTCTTCCGCTCCGAAAAGTCCTTCCTGTCCCATTGCTTCCTGAGTTAACCCGTATCGCTGCGCATATAGCGTGGCTCTTTCAATATTCAGAAACAACTTGTTCCTGTTAGGTTCGATCGAATCAAAAGCTCCTGCAAAGATCAGGCTTTCTATGGCTTTCTTGTTAACCAGCCTAAGGTCAACTCTCTTTAGGAAATCAATGAAGCTTTTGAATTTCCCATCCTTCTCACGCTCTTCAATTATGTTTAAGGAAGCCTTCTCTCCAACATTTTTAATGGCGCTAAGTCCGTAAATGACTGCGCCTCCTCCGTTCTGATCTGCCGAATATCTTACCGTAAAACCCATCATGCTTTCATTTACATCCGGCGCCCGAAGAATGATCTTCATCTTTCTGCATTCATTTGCCAGTTGCTGAAGTTCTGTCTCATCATCCTTTCTGCACTCCATAGAAGTGGCAAGAAATTCTAGGGGATAATGCGTCTTCAGATAAGCCGTGTAAAATGCAAGAACCGAATATGCAACTCCATGTGATTTGTTAAATCCATAATCGGCAAAGTCGAGTATCAAATCAAAAATCTCGGAGGCAGTTTTTTTCTGAACATTGTTTGCAACAGCGCCGCTTATAAATTCCTCTTTTATCTGAACCATCTTTTCCTTGATCTTCTTTCCCATCGCCTTACGCATATTGTCTGCCTGTGCAAGAGAGAATCCGGCAATGTCTCGTGCAATCTGCATTACCTGTTCCTGATAAACTATGATACCATAGGTCTCTTTTAGAGTTGTCTCCATCAACGGATGAATGTATGTTATAGGCTTCTTTCCGTTCCGCTTCTCAATGAAATCCGGAATCAGTTTCATCGGGCCCGGCCTGTAAAGCGCATTCATCGCCGCAAGATCGTTTATATTCTTTGGTTTAAGCTTGGCGAGGTATTCACGCATCTTGCTCTTTGAGAACTGGAATATGCCTACGGTTGATCCTGAAGAAAAAAGCTCGTATGTCTTTGGATCGTCAAGTGGGATCTTGTCTGTGGTCAGATCCGTTCCGTTCTTATCGTTAACCAGCTTCAGGGTCTTGCCGATTACTTTCAACTCCTTCAGCCCGAGGAAGTCAATCTTAATTAGCCCTGCATCTTCAAGCTGATTCATATCATACTGTGTACAGAATACATTGTCTTCACCCGTGACTTTTGATAGCGGGACATAGTCTGTTACATTACCCGGTGCAATTACAAGTCCTGATGCATGTATCGAAGAATTCTTGTTCAGATTCTCAAGCACAAGACAAATATCGTAGAGTCTGTTCTTTTCATTCTTCTGAGCAGCATCACCGGTCTTGAAATAGTTCTTAAAATCCTGCTCTTCCTTCATGCACTCCTGAAGCTTCTTCACCTTGCCGAAGAGTATGGGAATGGTCTTTGTGAGATCATTAATTTCCTGAAATGGAAAATTCAAAACGCGCCCGACATCTTTAAGAACTCCCCGCGGAGCAAGCTTATTGAAAGTTACGATCTGCGCAACAGAATCTTCTCCGTATTTTTCTTTGGCGTACTGAATCACCTCATCTCTTCGGTCATCCTGAAAATCAATGTCAATATCCGGCATTGAGATACGCTCCGGGTTCAGAAATCTTTCAAAGAGCAGGTCATACTCAAGCGGATCGACATCGGTAATTCCAATGCAATAGCAAACAAGACTTCCTGCTGCGCTTCCTCTGCCCGGGCCGACAAGAATTCCTTTGCTTCTTGCATAGCTTATGAAATCCTGAACAATAAGGAAGTAACCGGAGAAATCCATTCTCTTTATTATATCAAGCTCATAATTCAATCGCTCCTCTGCATTTACTGGAATGTCAGTGAATCTTTCTTTAAGTCCCTCGAATGACAACTTGCGCAGATAATCATCATAGTTAGTGGAATTCTTTTCTTCGACAGGTATCCTGAAATTCGGCATGTGATTGGCAGAGGTGTCAAGCTCGAGATTACACTTTTCTGTCACTTCAAGAGTTGATTTGACAGCTTCCGGGAAATCACGGAACAGCCTGCACATTTCTTCAGCTGACTTGAAGTATATCTGATCGGTACCATAACGCAGATTGGTTAGCACATCGGAGATGTCACCGTTTTTGAAGTTCTTGTTAGATTGCTTTGCGCTGATGTTCAGGTAGATGTTGTGTGCGACCGCATGTTCTTTTTTTATGTAATGTACGTCATTTGTTGCTATCAGCTTGATTCCAAATTTCTTTGCAAGACCCGGCATTTCCTTCATCACTTTCTTCTCTGCTTCTATGCCGTGATCCTGTATCTCAAGATAAAAATCTTCTCCAAATATATCCTTGTAGACGCCCGTCATCTTCTCTGCGGTTTTCATATCGCCCCTTGTAATGTAACATGATATTACTCCTCCCGCGCAGGCAGATGTTGCAACAAGACCTTCATGATATTTGCTTAATACTTCGAGATCTATCCTTGGCTTATAATAATAACCTTCGGTATGTCCAATGGATGTAAGCTTTATGAGATTTCTGTAGCCGGTTTCATTCTTGGCAAGCAGGATCAGATGAGCGTAATTTATGTTGGCAGAAATAAGTCCGTCAGAGTTTTCCGGTGCATCGTCATCAAAATCTTCAGCCGTTCTTACAGCAGAACGCTTGTTCTTGTCAAACCTTGTTCCTGACTGCGCAACATAAACTTCACAACCGACTATCGGTTTGATATTTTTCTGCTTTGCTTTCTTATAGAATTCCATTATTCCGTACATCACGCCATGGTCAGTCAGAGCCACTGCAGGCATGTTGAACTCAACTGCTGCATTGACCAGTCCGTCTATTGTTGAGATAGCGTCAAGCAAAGAATAATGACTGTGATTATGAAGATGTATGAATTCCAACTTGAATGTTTTGCTAAGACAATTTGTGAAATGAAAGGATTAGAAACTGAAGCAAGATAGTTTTTACATCAAACAAATTAAACTATGATTTGAGTGAGAACGTCAGATTCTTGAAAAATATCTGACGATTCCTTGTGGCGTCAGGACTTTCGAGTCTGTCCGAGAACCGATTTATTTAGAAAATTAGAATGGGCGAAGGTATGTTCTTTTAAAATCGGATATTGGCTTTTTATTATTTTTATCTTATCCTTTCATAAGTACGGGTGCTAATTTTTTTA
>WBZL01000266.1_pt1 | contig 57403 bp, 41 predicted proteins | sample 5204291 | NCBI WGS metagenome assembly WBZL01 (sample SAMN12344345, study PRJNA552823) | activated sludge metagenome | biome: Activated sludge suspended growth; feature: Nitrification reactor; material: Wastewater; isolation source: activated sludge from nitrification reactor of wastewater... | reverse complement strand
GTTTCAATTTCTTCCAACATTGGCTTCATCTTCATGCATGGCGCACACCATGGCGCAAAATAATCTACTAATACTAGCGTGTCTGATGTTATCATTTGCTGATACATTTCCATAGTGATTTTATCTGCTGCTGCTTTGCTGTTTTCTGTCACGATTGGCAAGTTGGCAGATTGCCATGCTAAGATGCCGCCGTCAAGATTAACGACATTAGCAAAGCTGTTTTTGCGCATTACACTTGCCGCTGACGCACTGCGTTTGCCTGACAGACAATACACGAAGTAGGTTTTATTCTTATCGAGTTTTGAAATTTCTTCTTCAAAAGCGGCACTGTTGTAGTCGATGTTTTGTGCGTTTTTTATAAAGCCACCAGCATATTCTTCTGGTGTTCGTACGTCTAAAATTTCAGCATCACTTGTCGTATTCATCTTTTCGTTAAATGCTGTAGGTGTCAATACTTGTCCAGCATTTTGTGAATTGCACGATGTAGAAATAAAAGAGATTGTTAGTAATAGTGCTATAAAATGTAGTTTCATTTTTTATTGTTTAATGGTGATAGTAGGATTGAAAACGATGGTAGATTTTATTGAGTTTGAAATTAAACAGGCTCTTTCTGATTTGATTAAAACACGCTCTGCTTTTTCTTTATCTTGTTCATTGGCAATCGTAATTTCTGGTTGTAGTTCCACTTCACTCATCATGTATTTTCCATCTATCATTTCCAGTTTTCCGATCGCTTTTGAGTCAAAACTAAGATACTCTAATTTTGAGTTCTCTGCAATAGCTAAAAATGTGGTCATCAAGCAACTGTTTACGGCAGCAACAAATAAATGCTCAGGCGACCATATATTGGGCATTCCTTTTGCAAATTCTGGTGGTGTTGCCACTTCTATTTTTTGTGTTAAAACAGTAGAGCTCATTGTTCCTTTTCTGTCTTCATTCCATTGTACGCTCACGTCATATAAATGTGCTGTTGTCATGTTGTCTTTATTTGTTTTGTTGTATAATTTTTTCTAATTGATTTGCCGGCACCACACCTGATTGTCGCCATTTTATCTGGCCATTTTTAAATAAAATTAAAGTAGGCACACTTTGAATTTGATAGCTTGATGCGACACGCGCATTTTTATCGATGTTTATTTTTAAAACAGTAACATCGTCATTTAATTTCGCCTTCACTTCTTCTAAAATTGGATGCATTACTCGGCAAGGTCCACACCAATCTGCGTAGAAATCAACTAAGACTGGTTTATTATCTTGTATGTATTCTTTAAATGATTTCTTCTGCATTTTTTCCATCTTTATTATTTTTTATTTCTTCAAATTCAACAGCAACTTCTTGCGTATTGGAATTTGTTGTAGGCGTTGGTGAGCAAGTATTCATTGCGCAACAACCGGTATTGCTCAGTGCTTGATATAAAAAGAAAACGCCTAATAAACCAAATAACACGTCGTGTATTTGCACAGCTTGAACAATAATGATGACACTCAATACTAAACGTATTATGCGAATGGCATTCCAATTATGAAATAAATTGTATTTGATTGTTTGCAACATATTATTTTAATTTTTCTTGTAAACCATACCAGCCGCCACCATTATAGACTTCTTTAAAACCATTGGCTTGTAAGATGTTTTGTGCTTGTGCACTGCGAATACCAGAAGCGCAACAAGTAATAATGGTTTTGCTTTTATCTAATTTTGCATAATGATTAGATAGATTGTTTAATGGAATATTTAAAGAGCCTTTAATGTGGCCTGATTGATATTCCGCTTTTGTGCGTACGTCAATAATTTGTGCGCCATTTTGCATAGCAAGTTTAAAATCGATTTTTGGACCTAAGCCAAACATACTTTTTAATTGAGAGATCATATTGTTTTTTTTAAGATTAAGCTTTTTTATTTTCGTTGGTGTTGATATTAAAAGGCAAGTATAATGGACAAGTGCCAATAAAACTTGTAAGTATAAACACAGTAGCAAATACTAATAAAATGATTGCGAGTGCTCCGCTGATGATGTTTGCGAAATACAAAACTGCAATTAAAACAGCTAGCGACATGCGTACAGCTTTGTCTATTTTTCCCATATTTTGTTTCATAACAATGAATTTTATAAAACAAAATTAGCTAGCAAAATTGCGATTGTCAGTTACAAATGTTACAAATCTTTAAGTAGCTTAATTTGATTTCTGTATAATAATATCTTTTTTTCGTTTTCCAGTTTCTTTAGCAATCGAGAAATTACCACACGAGAAGTGGCAAGCTCTTCTGATATTTGTTGATGCGATAAGTTAATTAAAGTGGATTTGGTGGCTTTAGATTTTTCTTTTAGATAGGAAATCAAGCGATCGTCTAATTTTTGAAATGCGATTTGATCGATTGCTTTTAGCAGTTCATTAAACCGATGATGAATGGTTTTCATTACAAAACTTTTCCAGCTCGGATATTTCACCAACCATTGATCCATTACTGCTATTGGTATTGCAAGCATTTCTACATCTTCTTCTGCCACTGCCTTTATTTCGCTCGGATAGTGCTGCATACAACAAGTAAATGTCATGGCGCAACTTTCCTTCGGATTTACATAATACAATAACAATTCTTTTCCTTCTTCGTCTATGCGCGAAACTTTTACAGAACCACTGAGTATAATAGGAATTTGTCGCACTGTTTCACCAAAATCCAAGATAATATCACCAGCTTTTGCTGAAATGGGTTTGGCTTTTTCAGTTAATTCTTTGATTAATTTTGGTTCAAATATCTCTTTAAATAATGCTGTTGTTTCCATAGTTTTTACTCATTATATAATGAAATAATTAAGCACTTGTTTAACGCATGGTCATTCTGCGTTCGCTATCTAATTTTAAAGCTGTTGCAATCATAAACGTAAAAGATAATAAGGATGAACCGCCATAACTTAGCAATGGCAATGGAATACCAATAACAGGTAATAAACCAATAGTCATACCTATGTTGATGACGACGTGCGTAAATATGATAGCAACAACAGAATAGATATATACTCTACCGTATGGACTTCGTTGCCGTTCGGCGAGCCACAAAAGCCGTAATAGCATGGTAGTGTACACAAAAATCAATACGACTGCGCCTAAAAATCCCCACTCTTCACCAATTGCTGAAAAGATAAAGTCAGTGCTGGTTTCTGGTACATAATTATATCTTGTTTGTGTGCCTTGCAAATAGCCTTTTCCAATGATGCCACCTGAGCCAATGGCAATCTTGGATTGATTGAGATTATAGGCAACGCCACGTTTCGCTTCTTTTGTCAATTCTTTACCTAATATTACATTGATTCTATCGCGTTGATGTTTTTCTAATACATTATTAAAAATATAACTTACAGATGATGTGTATATGCAAGTACCTATCATCACAATGGTTAAAATTTTTACGAGTTGCTTATTCATCCAATTCCAATAAATTAAACCTAAAAACAAGACTACGCTAATGCCGATAATAATGTATTGATTGATGATAAGCGAAAGGACAGACACGGCAATGACATACAATCCTAAGTAGATATATAAATCAGATAAACCTTCTCTGTTCAGCACAAAAATAAAAGCAGCAAATACTAAGCTGGAGCCAGCATCGCCTTGCGCCATTACCATTAATAAAGGCAATCCAATGATAGCATAGGCAGTGAGTTGTTCTTTGCGTGTCACAAATCGCATTGATGGTGTGTCGAAATATTTAGCAAGTGCCATTGCCGTTGCAAACTTTGCAAACTCAGATGGTTGAAGTTTGAAAAATCCGAGATTAATCCAGTTTTGGTCGCCTTTAGTTCGCTCGCCAAAAACAAAAACAGATAAGAGCAGTAATAAAATCAAGCCATACATTGGATAGGAGATGAGCTGCAATATCCTTCTGTCAAATCCTAAGATGGTAAAAAACATCAACCCTGAGGCAATGGCAAAAATGGCTTGACGAATATAGCTGTGTTTGAAACTGAGAAAAGTATCGCCAAGCACACCATTATATTCTGTGGCAAAAATAGACATGATGCCTAATATGACTAAGAATAAATAACAATACAAAACAGTACTGTCAATCGGATCGTATGCTCGTTTATTTGCTTGCATGTTATTCTTGATAGATATCGTCTTCTTTTTTAAAAAATAGTACGCTATCTTTTTTTGTTTTAGGTGTCGTTTTATTTTTATCTTTTTCTTTTGCCGTTTTGATAGAGTCTTCTACAAATTTAATTCTGTCTTTTCTTATTTTCTCTTTTGCTAAGGAGTCTTGCCTGATTTGTTCTGGCGTTTTAGGTACGCCAACTTCCATTTCTTCATTAATGATTCTGGCTTTAAACATACGCTCTTGCAGTGGTATTCTTTTTTTTGCGATGGTGTCATTCAAATATTTTTCTACCATTAGCGACGCAATAGGTGCAGCATAAGTAGCGCCAAATCCAGCATTTTCTACGAATACGGCAATTGCAATTTTAGGATTGTCTTTTGGTGCAAAGCCAGAAAATATGGAGTGATCTTTTCCATGTGGATTTTGTGCTGTTCCTGTTTTTCCGCAAAAGCTAATACCAGGAATCTGTGCAATTCTTGCGGTACCAGCTTGCACTACTTTTTCAAGTCCATCAGTTACATATCTATAATATACGGTATCGATGCCTGTTTGAATTTTTTGTGTTTTTGGTTTTCTTATCTTTTTATCTTTTACAAAGTAGCGACTTATTTTTGGTGTAATATAATATCCTTTGTTGGCAATAATCGCCATCGCATTAGCAATTTGCAATGGTGTTGCCAACACTTCACCTTGCCCAATAGAATTAGAAATAACAGTTGCAGCACGCCATTTGCCTTCACCAAATATTTTATTATAATATTTAACACTTGGCAGGTTGCCTCTTTTTTCTCCTTTTAAATCAATTCCTAATTTTTTCCCATATCCAAAAACACTCATCATGTCCCACCATTTTTGATAGCCAATGGCTGGCGTTTTATAAATCGAATCCATAATGAAATCATTATAGACTTTACAGAAATAGGAATTGCAAGAATATTGTAAAGCAGTCTGCACATCAGGAATACCATGCGAGCCGTGACAATTTACCGTGTGGCTGCCAACACGATAGCCACCAGGACAAAACCAATGCCATTTCTCTTCATGTGTATGACTTTGCAATGTCACCAAAGCGGCAGCGGCTTTAAATGTAGAGCCAGGTGGATACATCGCTTGGATTGGTCGGTTTAACAATGGTTTATAGTAGTTTTTAAATAACACATTAAAATTATAACGTCGATATCTGCCTGTCAATAAATTTGGATCATAACCAGGACTGCTAACGTATGCCAATACTTCACCAGTCGCTGGTTCGATAGCAATTATGCCTCCTACTTTTCCTTTCATTAATTTTTCACCATATTCTTGAAGTTCAGCATCAAGACCAGCGTACATGTCCCAGCCAGCAATAGGTATTTTATCTTCTTTACCATTTTTATATTTTCCTTTGTATGTATTTTTTACATCTACGACTTGGAAAGTATATCCTTTTTCGCCACGCAATAAACTGTCATAATATTGCTCTATTCCTGTTGTTCCCATATAGTCACCTAATTCATAATAACCACCAGATTGTTGAATATTATTTTCGGTCACCTCACTTAAATATCCAAATACAGCAGCACCACTGTGATATGGATATCGGCGCACTGTTCTTACTTGAAATGTAAAAGATGGAAATTCAAATAAATGCTCTTGAAAACGTGCGAAGGTTTGAGGATCTAATAGCTTAATGAAAGGTGTTGGTTTATTTGGTGTAGTACGTTTTATCTCATCTAATTTTTTTCGGACAAAATCTACATCGGTATTTAATAACTCACAAAGTCTGAGTGTGTCTAAGTTTTTTGTGATATTCCACTGCACCAAAATATCATAAACGGCGCCATTGTACACCATTACTTTTCCATTCCTATCGATAATTAATCCGCGCGAAGGATAGACTGTTACTTTTTTCACCACATTGTCGTGCGCTTTTAATTTGTATTCTGGCGTGAGAACTTGTAGAAAAAATAGTTTGACAACAAGCACGATGGCTGCAAAATAGATTGCTTTTTCTAAAATGCCGCTTTCATTTCCTCGTTGCATAAAATGGTGTTCTCGTTTTATTTACTGCGCTTAAAAAATAGACTTATCATCCAAACTACAACAAGAGAGCCAAATAGACTGATAATTGTCTTAAATATAGTGGAGAAAAAATTAGCAAACGAGAAAACTTCTAAAAAGAAATATAGAAAATGATGAATAGAAAATAATATTAATGAATAATAGAAGAACCAAACATAACCTTGACTTGATAGATTGGGAACATCTAATTTGTCCCAGCCTGAGCGTGGTTGAAAAGTATCGAGAATATAGCTGCGTGCATAGGCAATTGCTGTGAGCGAAGCAGCATGTAAACCACCGCCATTACTAAATATATCGATAGTTAGTCCTGTAAAAAAACCTAAGAATAAAACCGTGATACGTGGTGTAAAGACCGGCAAAAGTAAAATAGCCAAAGGATATACCATTAGATAAGCTCTCCCAAATGGAAGTTCATTTAATAGCAATATTTGTAATGCAATAAGCAATACAAAACGAATGGCATTAGTGATGAAGTATTTGCTATTCATTTGCTATTAAAGTTTGAAGAGAATCTAATTCTTTTTTCTTTTCGTTTTTTACAATATATACATAACTCAAGGAGCTGATGTTGTTGCTTAATTTGACATCTAAATTAAAGAAACTTGTACTCTCATCTGCTTCTATATTTTTAACAAAAGCAACAGGTATATCTGGCGGAAAAATAGAAGAGAAACCTGCAGTAACAATGGTATCGTTCTTTTTAATAGGCAATGTTTTACTAAAGCCATCTACTTGTAGTATAAATGGATTTTCAGCATTCCACCTTAGGTTGCCAAGTGCATTTGTCTTTTTGTGTCGAACGCCTATTAATGTTTTAACACTTATAACCGACATCAATAAAGAATAATTGGTCGAAACATTAGTGATAATTCCAACAACACCATTACTACTAATTACGCCTAAACCTTTTTCCACACCATCTTTGCTTCCTTTGTCTATTGTAATGTAGTTGATACTTTTGTTAATAGTGTTATTTATTATTTTAGCAGGAATATACTCGAATTTGTAGGCTGTAGAATTTTTTGGTAATGAAGAATCGCTGGGATATTTATTCTGAAAATATAATTGGTTTTTTAAACGAGTATTTTCTTCAAGCAGTATGCTGTTGGTGGAACCTAAGTGAATAAAATGCTTAATGCTATTTAAATAGTTTACAAATGTTCCTGTGATATTTCCTGATGTATTGAGGAATTTTACTTCTTGATACGTATTGCTTTTGAAAATAAGCGAGAGCGCAAACGCTTCTAATATCACAAAAAATATGAGCACATAAAATCGAGTAAATAAATAGTATATGCTACGCATTTGTTTAACTCATCAGGAACGTATAACGGTGTCTGTTTTTTAATGCGATGCCAGTACCACGCACTACTGCACGAAGTGGATCGTCTGCAACTTTTACCGGTAATTTTGTTTTCATAGCTATTCGTTTGTCTAAACCACGCAATAATGCACCGCCACCTGTCAGGTAAATTCCTTTGCGATAAATGTCAGATGCTAATTCTGGTGGTGTTGACTCTAAGGCTTTCATAATGGCTTCTTCTATTTTTGAAATAGACTTATCCAAACAACCTGCAATTTCAGAGTAAGCCACTGTAACTTGTTTAGGAATGCCTGTTAATAAATCTCGGCCATGTACTGCAAAGTCCTCTGGTGGTGATTCTAAATCTTGCAAAGCGGAGCCTACATGAATTTTTACTTGTTCCGCAGTACGCTCACCAATTAATATGTTGTGCTGGCGTTTAATATATTCAACAATGTCTAATGTAAAGTCGTCGCCAGCTACACGTATAGATTGATCTGTGACAATACCAGATAATGCGATAACAGCAACATCAGTTGTTCCGCCACCAATATCAATAATCATATTTCCTTCAGGAAGCTCTACGTCTAAACCAATACCAAGTGCGCCAGCCATTGGCTCGTGTATCAAATAGCGTTCTCGTGCATTCGCGTGTTCCGCACTTTCAATTACAGCACGCTTTTCTACTTCTGTTACACCTGATGGAATACAAATAATCATGGTTAATGATGGTCTAAACCATCTGTTTCCATCAGTAATCATGGCAATAAAACCACGTATCATCGCTTCTGCTGCTGTAAAATCGGCAATTACTCCGTCCTTCAATGGTCTGATGGTCTCAATATTTGCATGTGTTTTTTCATGCATCAACATTGCTTTTTGTCCAACTGCAATGACTTGATTAGTCTTTTTGTCTATGGCAACAATGGAGGGCTCATCTACCACTACTTGATCTTTGTAAATGATTAGTGTGTTTGCCGTTCCAAGGTCAATCGCTATTTCTTTGTTCAGGAAGCTAAATAATCCCATTTTTCTACGCTTAAACTATTGTTCTAATTAATGAACAAAAGTAAGATTTATAAATGATATAATAATCGTGAATCGAAAATTTAATTTTTAATAACTAATCAGCAAATTCCTTGATTTTACAAATACATAAGGACTAATCTATTTGCTTTTTTAAAAGTTAATTCGCTTTTTAAAATTAAATATATAAACAATTAATGTTTAAAATGTCTAATACCTGTCAATACCATCGTCATTTGATGTGCATTGCAATAGTCAATTGAATCTTGATCTTTGATGCTTCCTCCTGGATGAATAACCGCAGAAATACCAGCTTTATCAGCTATTTCCACGCAATCAGGAAATGGAAAAAAGGCATCACTTGCCATAACAGCACCTTTTAAACTAAAGCCAAAAGTGGTTGCTTTGTGTATGGCTTGTTGTAAGGCATCAACGCGTGAAGTTTGACCACAGCCCATTGCAATTAATTGCTTGTCTTTTGCTAAAACGATGGTATTCGATTTTAGATGTTTTGCAATTTTATTGGCAAATAATAAATCCTCCACTTGTTGAGATGTAGGTGCAATAGTAGTAACGGTTTTTAGCTCATCGCTACTTTCAATTTTTTTATCAAAATCTTGTGCAATTACACCATTCAATAAGGATTTGAATTGTTTATTTGGAAAATTAAATAGTTTTTGTTTTAGCAAGATTCTATTTTTCTTTTTCATTAATATTTGCAAGGCTTCTGCTGAAAAATCTGGTGCAATCAATACTTCAAAAAATAATTTATCTATCTCCTCTGCCGTTGCTATGTCGATGCTGGCATTTGTAATTAAAACACCACCAAAAGCCGATATAGTGTCAGCTGCGAACGCTGCTTTCCATGCTTCTAAAACGCTTGCTTTACTGGCTACGCCACAAGCATTCGTGTGTTTTAAAACAGCAAATGTTGTTTCTGTAAATTCACTTATCAAATGTACCGCAGCATCAATATCCACTAAGTTATTGTACGATAATTGCTTGCCATTTAAAATATCAAATACTTCATTGATATTTCCATAATAAAAACCAGCTTGATGTGGATTTTCACCATATCTCAGTGTCTCGCCTTGTAAGTAGCTTTCTTTAAAGGTTTCATTCGCTTGTTGCAATGAAAAATAACGATGAATGAGCGTGTCGTAATGTGAGCTTACAGCAAATGCTTGCTTTGCAAATTCCTGACGAAAACTCAGTGTTGTATTACCGTCGTTTTCTTCTAAAAATTGAGCAAGAATGCCATATTGATTTTTCTGAGAAACGATTACCGTATCGCTGAAGTTTTTGGCTGCTGCACGTATTAAGGAAATGCCGCCAATATCTATTTTTTCTATAATTTCGGACGTTAGCTCACCTGCAAAAAGTGTACTTTGATTTTTTACAGTTTCTTCAAAAGGATACAAATCCACGACTACTAAATCGAGCTCAGGAATTGCATATTGTTTTAGTTGTGCTATATCATCTGCATTTTCTCTGCGTGCTAGAATTCCGCCAAAAACTTTTGGATGCAGCGTTTTTACTCGTCCACCTAAAATACTTGGATAAGACGTTAGTTCTTCTACTGGAATTACTGCATATCCTAGATTTTCGATAAATGCTTGCGTGCCGCCTGTCGAGTAAAACACAACACCTTGCTTAGCAAGAGTATGAATTAAAATATCTAAACCATCTTTGTAGTAAACAGAGATTAATGCACTTTTTATTTTTTTCATAAACTGACGGAAATTTGGCGCAAAAATACGTGCTTATTAGTGAATATCGCTGTTATTAAGAGTAAATGATTTGTTAAGGTTTTAAATGTAAATAATGTCTTTTACCGACATATTTTAGCTCAATAAGTGATTGATTCAATAATAGTTGTAATTGCAAAAAGTAAATATCACCTGTTAAAAAACGACTATTCTTGTTAAAATCGCATTAATTTATAGGGAAATGAACATATTTTAAAGCTATTTCCTTCATTTTAATTGATTTAGTCGTATCTTTGCAGTCCATTTTTTGAGTCAATTTTTCTAAATGCTTCAATATTGTAAATTTTGTTGAACGCACAAAACAAGAATACTTGTACATCAAAATGGTGAGATTTTTATTTTTTAACCTTTAAATTAGTCAGTTTTGACAGACAAACCAGAAATTCCGGCAATCGATGCAAATGAAGACATCATTCCGGCACACAAAGAAAAAGAAGTAATCGAACGTGAAGTTGTGGATATCAAAATCCCAGTTTCAAAAACAGAAGAGTTCGATTGGAACGTGAGCAAAAGAGGTGCTAACCAGTATTCAAAAGAAAAAATTGCTGAGTTAGAAACACTTTATGATCAAACTTTCAAACAAGTTGAAGACAACGAGATTGTAAAAGCAATTGTTACAGGTATTACAGATGCAGATGTTATCTTAAATATCGGTTTCAAATCTGATGGTATGATTTCAAAATCAGAGTTTAAAGATACACCTGATTTGAAAATTGGAGATGAAGTAGATGTTTATGTAGAAAACAAAGAAAACAAAAAAGGTCAACTTATCCTTTCTCGCAAAAAAGCAAAATTGACAAAAGCTTGGGATTATATCTGCGAAGCAAATGCTAAAGATATCGTTGTAAAAGGACGTGTTATCAGCAAAACAAAAGGCGGCTTAATCGTTGATTTATATGGAATGGAAACATTCTTACCAGGTTCTCAAATTGATGTTAAACCTATCACAGATTACGACCAATTTGTTGGTAAAACAATGGAATTCAAAGTGGTGAAAATCAACGAGACTATCAAAAATGCCGTTGTTTCTCACAAAGCTTTAATCGAAAGCGATTTAGAATCACAACGTCAAGAAATCATTGGCAAATTAGAAAAAGGACAAGTATTAGAAGGTACAATCAAAAATATTACTGATTTCGGTGCATTCATCGACTTAGGTGGTGTTGATGGTTTGTTGTATATCACTGATATTTCTTGGGGTCGTATCAACCATCCAAATGAAGTATTGAAAATGGATCAAAAACTACAAGTTGTAGTAATTGACTATGATGACAATAAAAAACGTATCTCTTTAGGTTTAAAACAATTACAAGCTCATCCTTGGGATTCATTGCCAGAAGGTATCGAAGTTGGTGCTAAAGTAAAAGGTAAAATCGTTAATATCGAAGATTACGGTTCTTTCTTAGAAATCGTTCCAGGCGTTGAAGGTTTAATCCACGTTTCTGAAGTAACTTGGAGCAATCAACCAATCAACTCTCGTGATTTCTTCAAATTAGGTGATGAGTTCGAAGCAGTTGTTGTAACATTAGACAAAGATGAACGCAAAATGTCATTGAGTTTAAAACAAATGCAAGAAGATCCTTGGAAACACATCGCAGAAAAATATCCAGTAGGTAGCAAAATGAAAGGATTGGTGAAAAACATCACGCCTTACGGTGTATTTGTTGAGTTAGATGATGTTGTTGGTGGCATGATTCATATCTCTGATTTATCTTGGACAAAACGTTACAACCATCCATCTGAGTTTACAAAAGTTGGAAATGAATTGGATGTTGTTGTTTTAGAAATCGACGTAGAAAACAAAAAAATTGTTTTAGGACATAAACAATTAGAAGAAGATCCATGGGATACATTCGAATCATTGTTCCCAATCAGTTCTGTACATGAAGCTACTGTTTTAAAACGCGAAGACAAAGGTGCTGTTGTTCAGTTGCCTTATGGTATCGAAGCGTTTGCACCAACTCGTCATATCAAAAAAGAAGATGGCAAGCTTGCAGAAGTAGAAGAAGTATTACCATTTAAAGTGTTAGAATTCGACCGCGATGACAAACGTATCATCGTTTCACATACACGTGTAAACGAAGATGTGAAATTGGAAGAAAAGAAATCTGTTGACAATGAGAAAAAAGCAGCAGCTAAAAAAACTAAAGACGCTGTAGAAAAATCGAACTCAAAAATCGAGAAATCTACATTAGGCGATATTAGTGCACTTTCTGATTTAAAATCAAAAATGGAAAACGAATAATTTCATTTTAAATTCACTAAGAGCCTGCTTATTTGAGCAGGCTCTTTTTTTTGTAATAAAATCATAACAGATAAAAAATTAGGAGTCTTTAATTATCAATATACAAGCGTAAATTGTGTATTACTTTTAACGTTACTAAAACTTTAAGACGGCTTTTTAAAACCAAAAAGTCTTATTTTTGGAATCCTAACTCAAAACGCAAAAAAATGAATGATAAAGGCGTGAAGAACCCTTCAGCAGACTTGACAAAGCTTGGTTTCCAACACACAACGGCCAATTGGAATTCAACCAGAGATGAACTTATCCAACGTACTTTAGATTTAAACCTAGGTGTTTTAAACAACACTGGCGCACTTTGTATCAATACGGGCGAATTTACAGGTCGTTCTCCTAAAGACAAATTTACCGTTAAAGATGCATTGACAGAAAATGCTGTTGATTGGAATAACATTAATCAAGCCTATTCTACAGAAGCTTTTGATGCTTTACAAACAAAAGTAGTAGCACATCTTGATGCTAAATCTGAAATTTTTGTTAGAGATGTTAGCGCTTGCGCTGATGCAAATTATAAAGTTAATGTTCGTGTTATTACAGAAACACCTTGGGCAAGCTTATTTGCAGATAATATGTTTATTCGCCCGAGTGATGAGGAAAAACAAAGCATCGAACCAGATTGGACAATTTTATGTGCACCAAGTTTTATGGCCGATGCAAAGTCTGACGCTACAAGACAACATAATTTTTCGATTATCAACTTTACTAAAAAAGTAATCTTAATTGGTGGTAGCGGCTACACAGGCGAAATTAAAAAAGGAATTTTTACCGTATTAAATTTTGAATTACCACATCTAAAAAATGTGTTGAGCATGCACTGCTCCGCAAATATTGGTAATGATGGTGATACAGCATTATTCTTTGGCTTGTCAGGCACAGGAAAAACAACACTTTCTGCTGACCCAAATCGTAAATTGATTGGCGATGATGAGCATGGTTGGAGTAATGAAGGCGTATTTAATTTTGAAGGAGGTTGCTATGCAAAATGTGTAGATTTAACTGAAGAAAAAGAACCCGATATCTTCCGTGCCATTAAACATGGTGCTATCTTAGAAAATATTGGATTCTATGAAGGTACAAATGAAGTAAACTTTGAAGATGTAAAAATCACAGAGAATACGCGTGTTTCCTATCCTTTATTTCATATCAATAATATTGCAGTTCCTTCTGTCGGTACTACGCCAAAAAACATATTCTTTTTAAGCTATGATGCATTTGGTGTATTGCCTCCAATATCTAAATTAACAGAAGCGCAAGCCATGTATTTATTTATTTCTGGATACACTTCAAAAGTAGCTGGAACTGAAGCTGGTGTTACGGAGCCGCAAACTACATTCTCAGCTTGTTTTGGTGCTGCATTTTTACCATTGCATCCAACAAAATATGCAGAGATGCTGGGCAATAAACTAAAAGAAAGTGGAGCCAATGTTTGGTTGATTAATACTGGTATGACTGGTGGTGTGTATGGTGTTGGTAAGCGTATGAGTTTGAAATATACGCGTGCTTTAATTACTGCAGCATTAAATGGCGAATTAAATAATGCTGAATTTGAAACATTACCTATTTTCAATTTCCAAATTCCAAGCGCTGTTGAAGGCGTGCCAGCAGAAATTTTAAATCCGAGAAATACTTGGACAGATAAAGCTGCTTATGATGCGAAAGCAGGAGAGTTGGCAGCAAAATTCAATGATAATTTTAAAAAATATGCTGATCAAGCAAGTGCTGAAATTTTAGCAGCTGCACCAAAAGTATAGAAAATATTAATTGTTTAAATAGGAAAGATGCACGAGAAATTGTGCATCTTTTTTTTATAAAATAACAAGTTATTCGATATGTTGAAATGCTTGATTTCATCATGTCGTTTGCCCGAAAAAATGTGTAATATTTTTCCGAGTTATTTATCTATTCGTTTGATGAAAATAGGCAAGCCATCTTTCGGATGACTTAAAGGTGGTGCGTATCGCATTATATAGTTTTTAGGCACTTGCCATTCAAATCTTTTTACAAAATGAGAGATTACTATTTTAGCAACAATTTCAGCAAAATATTTCCCTAAACACAGATGCTTACCTGTACCAAATGGAATAAAGCTATGTGTTACTTTCCTATGCTCTGCACGTTCTTCATTAAATCGCTCAGGGTCAAATAGCAAAGGATTGCTATATATTTTTGGATCGATGTGTGTTGCATAGGTGGACAGCACAACACGCGTCTCCGCAGGAATTGTATGTCCTTCAAACGTCACCTCTTTTATGGCCATACGTGGTAATATTATTAAAGCAGGATGCAGGCGCAGGCACTCTAAAAATACTTTATTAATATTGTTTAAATCTTTTATTCTGCCATAATTAATAGGCCCTTCTTTGTAAAATGCAATACTCTCATTGCGCATTTTTTCTTGCCATTCTATGGATTTTGCACTTTCATAAATCATGCTCGTAATGGTGCTCGTTGTCGTATCATGTGATGCCATCATCATAAATACCATTTGACTAATGATTTCATCATCAGAGAGCATTTCGCCATTTTCACTTTGAGCCACACACAGCTGAGAAAAAATATCTTCGCTAGGATTTTTTCTGTTTGCTTTTATTTTTTCTTTATAGAATTTAGCTAGCATACGTCGTGCTTGCATGCCTTTCCAATATGGCGTAAATGGTATTTCGAGATGTAAAGGTGTAACGCTGGCGTGTACAATTGATTTTATCGCAGCAACTTGTGCTGTAGTAAAGTCGAAACCAAAAAATAATTTTCCAGCTATTAGCACTAAAAGCCTATCGATAGTTGGAAAGGTAATGAGTTTATTGTTTTTTATAGTTAATTCATGGTCAAAGTAATGCTGAACTGTGTCCTCAATTACTTTGATATAACCTAGCATCGGATCGCGATGAAAAGCAGTTTGCATGATGCGCCTGTAACGGGCGTGTTCTTCGCCATCGCTTAATAAAATGGCACCTTTGAATAAATCACCAATAATAAAATTCCAACCTTCTTTAGCAGAAAAATTTCCGGCAGTGTCTTGTAGAACAAGCCCATTTGCTTCTGCACCAATGAGCACTACCATGTTTTCTCCAGCTACTCTGATTTTAAAGATATTTCCATATTTCTCCCACTTTTGTACTATCAATTTATTGGCATCTAAAAATAATTCTATACTCGAACCTAATATGGGAAGTTTCAAATCTCCAGGAATATATGGAAATGGATCGCTGATATTTTGTATAATTTTCTTGCTACTTGCTTGTAAAATTTCTGACAGCATGAAGTTGTGATTTATTGCAAAATTGAAGTTACAATTATTTTTAATTTCTCAATTTTATTGGAGCATAAATGAGCAAGATTTTCTTTTTCTTGTTTAATGCAATGAAAAAAATCAGGTCGTGTTATTGTAATATAATATGCAAATCAAACAAAATAGAAAGGATAGCATAAAGCGGGAATCTTTTTTTATTTTTGAAGTGCCATGCAATTTAATCCAGCTACACACATTCCAGTAATGGAACATTTCTACACCATACAAGGTGAAGGATTTTACACTGGTCATGCTGCCTATTTCATACGATTAGCTGGCTGTGACGTTGGTTGTGTATGGTGTGATGTAAAAGCATCGTGGACAGCAGAAGCACATCAGTTATTGCAGATAGATGAATTAGTGCAAGAAGTATTAAAATATCCAGGGCGATTAGTCGTGATTACAGGTGGTGAGCCATTGATGTACGATTTATCTTATCTAACATTGGCATTAAAAGAAAATGGATTTCAAATCAATATCGAAACGTCTGGTGCGTATCCAATTAGTGGAAGTATTGATTGGATTTGTGTGTCGCCAAAAAAGTTCAAAGCACCCTTAAAAACAGTATTAGCAGCTGCAAATGAATTAAAATGCATTATCTTTAATCGAAGCGATTTCGACTTTGCTGAACAAAATAGAAAATCGGTAAACAATGACTGTAAATTGTATTTGCAAACAGAGTGGTCGAAAAAAGAACAATTATTGCCATTAATGATAGCCTACATAAAAGAACATACTGAATGGAATATTTCTACACAAACACATAAGTATTTGGATATTCCTTAACAGTAATAGTGATATGTAATAAATAAAAAGAATGGTATATATTTTGATTAATTCAATTTAATGAGAAAGAAACTGATAATATTATTCTCTTACTTCATATTACTTTCTACTTGTAATTCTTTCGCACAGCAAGTTCCACAAAAGGCAATGGCTGCTTATTTTAAAGCAAAAGAATATGGAAGCCGCACACAATGGGAAGAAGGCATAATTGAATTAAAAAATGCTATAAAAATAGCGCCAAATTACACACAAGCCAAAGAACTTTTAGGCGAATATTATTACGCATTAAAAAAATATGAAGATGCTGCCATCGTCTTAGAAGATGCCGCCAATTCCGCCGATTTTTCAGGACGTTCCACATTTTTAACCTCAGAAATTTTTGTAAAATTGAATAATGGCGATAAAGCGAAATGGTATGCTGAAAAATATTTAGCCAGAAAGGATAAAGCACCCAATGCAAGTATAAAAGCTGAGCAAACTATTCGCAATGTGAATTTTGCCATTGAAGCTAAAAAAAATCCTGTTCCATTTCAACCTATCAATTTAGGAGCAAATATTAATACAGCACAATTAGAATATTTTCCATACTTAACACCAGACAGTAAAATTTTAGCATTTACACGATTAGATGGCAGAGAAGAAAATTTGTATATGTCCACAAAAATTGATTCTGCCTTTTCTCCTGCAATTTCATTTGGCGATATCATTAACACAGAAGAAAACGAAGGAGCTGAAACGATGAATGCTGATGGTAGCCTATTATTTTTTACCGCATGCAATAGGCCTACAGGCTATGGCAGTTGTGATATCTATTTCTCCCAAAAATTAATCAAAGCATGGACGCCACCAAATGGCATTGGAAAGCCTATAAATACAAGTGCTTGGGAAGCACAGCCAAGTTTTTCATCAGATAGTAAAGCACTGTATTTTTCGAGCAACCGAGCGGGCGGATTTGGCGGAAAAGATATTTGGGTAAGTTATTTAGACGATAACATGAAATGGAGTGAACCTGTGAATTTAGGGCCAAATATCAATACCAAAAACGACGACCAATGTCCATTTATTCATGCTGATAATCAAACTTTATATTTTACATCTAATGGCTGGCCAGGCATGGGCAACGGCGATATTTTTGTGTCGCGCAAAACAGATACCTCTTGGACAGAAGCTGTAAATATTGGCTTTCCAATCAACACGGAAAATGACGACAACGGTTTGACCGTTTCCTACGATGGCAAGACAGCATTTCTGTCTTCTAGTCGAGAAGGCGGGTTTGGTGGCTTAGATATTTATAGTTTTGAATTGCCAGAAAATGTGCAACCTCAAAAAATTACCTATATCAAAGCTGTTATCAAAGATGCTAAAACTAATCAAATGTTGAATGCCAATTACTCTATTGTTGATTTAGATTCAAAAATGGAAGAGCACAAAGGTTCGAGTTCGAATGGAATGTTTTTTGTATCTATTGCATTAAATAAAAATAATGCATTGCAAATTCAAAAAGAGGGTTATCTATTTTATTCGCAAAATATCAATTTAAAAGAAAATACAACACAGGCAAAGCCTTATGAATTGTTGGTGCTACTTGAACCAATTGCTACTAATAATAAAATTACTTTGAACAATGTTTTCTTTGATTTTGATAAAAGTGATTTGAAAGCAGAGTCTTTTTTAGAATTGGATAGATTGGTTGAATTATTAAAGAAGAATGCGACAATAAAAATTGAAATTGCTGGACATACAGACAACAAAGGCGACACAAAATACAATCAAACATTATCACAAAAACGCGCAGAAAGCGTGGTCAATTACCTATTGCAAAAAGGAATAGACAAAACAAGAATTGTGGCAAAAGGCTATGGTGAAACGCAAGCAATATCACCAAATGACACAGAAGAAAATAAAGCTAAAAACAGAAGAATAGAGGTGAGGGTTTTATAATGCTTGTTTTATTTTTTTAAGCTTTAATAGAAGAGATGCTACTTCACTCAATGCCAACATATTTGCGCCATCACTTAGTGCTTCTTTCGGATTTGTATGTGTTTCTAAAAAGAGACCATCAGCACCTGCAACAATAGCCGCCTTTGCCAATGTTTCAATAAATTCGGGTCTTCCGCCACTTGTTCCTTCACTTTGGTTGGGTTGTTGTACGGAATGCGTTGCATCAAATACGATAGGATATCCTATTTGCTTCATCAAAGGTATATTGCGAAAATCGACAATCAAATCGTTGTAGCCGAACATTGTGCCTCGCTCTGTCAACATGATGTTTTTATTGTCTGTAGAGGCTATTTTTTCTGCCGCAAATCGCATCATCTCAGCGGAAACAAATTGTCCTTTTTTGATGTTTACGGCTTTGCCAGTTTTTCCTGCCGCGAGTAATAATTCTGTTTGCCGACATAGAAATGCTGGAATTTGTATGATATCTACAAGGTCTTTTATTTTTTCACAGTCTGCTGTTTCGTGCACATCTGTAAGAATAGGAATATTGAAATGCGATTTTACATCTGCTAATATTTGCAAAGCTTTTTCTTCACCAATACTAGAAAAAGAATCCAATTTGGTTCTATTGGCTTTTTTGTATGATGCCTTGAAAACAAATGGAATATTTAAGTCAGTTGTTATTGCTTTTAATTCTTCTGCTATTTGAAAACAAATTTCTTTGCTTTCTACTGCACAAGGTCCAGCAATTAAGAAGAACTTATCAGTATTGAGATTTACCACTTATTTTAATTTACCACATTAGAAACTAAAGAAACAAAGATTAAAGATATTCATTAAAATGCTGATTTACTAAGGAAACAGTATTATTTACTATATTGTCTGAATTAAAGTTAATTAATAAACCTTTGGGTTTCTTTAATAGCTTCATATAAGTTAGCAATTGTGCGTGAAATAAAGGAAGCAAAGTTTCTACTGCTTTTAATTCAATAATTATTAAATCTTCAACCAAGATGTCTAATCTTAAGTCACAATCTAATGTAATAGTTTTATATTTTATAGGAATATTTATCTGAGACTGAAAGGATAAATTCCTATTCTTCAGTTCTTCTTCCATACATTTTTGATAAATAGATTCGAGCAAACCAGGTCCTAATTCTCTATGTACTTCAATGGCACATCCAATAATTTTATATGCTAAATCATTTATGCCTTTCTGTGTTGTCATTATTCTTATTTTCTTAAGTTCCTTAAGTGGTTAAAATCAATAATTATACTTTTCTTTCCACCTTTCTTTCAGAAATTTTCTCAATTCATTTTCTCTCGCATTTATTCCTGGTTCATAAAATTTTGTACCACTAATTTCTGCTGGCAAAAACTCTATATTCACGAAATTATTTTCATAATGATGTGCATATTGGTAATCTTTACCATAGTTTAAATTCTTCATCAACTTAGTCGGTGCATTGCGCAAATGCAAAGGCACAGAAAGCTGACTTGTTTTATCTGCCAATGCTAATGCATCATTAATGGCCATATAACTCGCATTGCTTTTTGGTGAAGATGCTAAATACGTAACGCATTGCGCCAAAGTAATTCTGCATTCAGGATATCCCAACGTAGTGACTGCTTGAAAGCAGGCATTGGCCAGCAAAAGCGCATTAGGATTGGCATTGCCAATATCTTCACTTGCCAAAATAAGCAGGCGCCGTGCAATAAATTTTGGATCTTCGCCAGCTTTGATCATGCGTGCCATCCAATACACAGCGGCATTTGGATCGCTACCTCTGATAGATTTTATAAATGCAGAAATGATATCGTAGTGCTGTTCGCCACTTTTATCATATCGGGCAATATAGGTTTGGATAATTTCTTCAACAAGAGTATTGTTTATCGTTTTATCCGCTTTCAAATTTTCGCATACTAATTCTAAAATATTCAACAATTTTCGTGCATCGCCACCTGAAAAATAAAAGAGCGCGTCGTATTCTTTGACAATAATTTTTTCCTGTTTTAGAATCTCATCTTCTTGTAAAGCGGTATCTACTATTTTTTTCAAATCTTCTGCTTCTAAGGATTTCAATACATATACTTGTGAGCGCGATAACAATGCAGCATTTACTTCAAAAGATGGATTTTCAGTTGTGGCGCCGATTAAAATAATGGTGCCATTTTCTACTGCTCCTAAAAGCGCATCTTGTTGTGATTTATTAAAGCGATGAATCTCATCAATAAATAGAACTTTGGCTCCAAAAGTTTTTGCCTCATCAATCACACTACGCAATTCTTTTACGCCAGCATTGATGGCACTCAATTGTTCAAAAGGAAGCCCGGCTTGTGATGCTAAAATTCTTGCTAAAGTCGTTTTTCCAACACCAGGCGGACCCCAAAAAATGAGCGAATGAAGCTTCTGTTTTTCCAATAAGTTGCGCAAAGGTTTGCCTTCACCAAGAATATGTTGTTGCCCAATTATTTGAGATAAAGTCTGAGGTCGAACGCGTTCGGCAAGTGGCTTTTGCATAGAGTAAAGATAAAATAAATTAGCTGATTAGCTAATGGACAAATGATGTATAATTTACCATTTGATTTTATATCATTTATGCTTTTAGTGTTATTTTTACACTATGTATAAAATTATTCGTTTCTTCTTATTCAAATTAGCTGCTGAAACGGCGCATCATCTTACTTTACACTGGCTCCAGTTTTTGATAAAGTTACCTTTTGTAAAATCTATTTTTAAGTTATTATATGCTGTAGAAAATAAAAAGTTAGAACGTAAAATCTTTGGACTCACATTTAAAAATCCAGTTGGTTTGGCGGCTGGCTTGGATAAAAATGCAGAATGTATTGATGCATTTGCCGCTTTAGGTTTTGGCTTTGTTGAAATAGGAACGGTAACGCCATTAGCACAGCCCGGAAATGACAAACCTCGTTTGTTTCGCATCATTCAAGATGAAGCCATCATCAATAGAATGGGCTTTAATAACGAAGGCATGAGCCTTGTTAAAGAAAATATCTTAAAATCAGCAATCAGCAATCAGCAATCAGCAATCATCATTGGTGGCAATATTGGCAAAAATAAAATTACACCGAATGAAAATGCTACTGATGATTATGTAAAATGTTTCCACGAATTATATGATGTAGTCGATTATTTTGTGGTGAATGTAAGCTCGCCAAACACACCGAATTTACGGGCACTGCAAGAGAAAGAGCCATTGAAGCAATTACTATTTACTTTGCAAGAAATCAATCAGCAAAAAATAAAACCCAAACCCATTTTATTAAAAATAGCTCCTGATTTAAGTAAGGAACAATTAGACGATATTGTGGAGATTGTTTTTGAAACAAAACTAGCTGGACTTGTAGCAACTAATACCACCATTTCACGCGATAATTTAAGCGCAGAAAAAAGTAAAATAGATTCGATTGGTGCAGGTGGTTTGAGTGGAAAACCTTTAACAAAAAAATCAACAGAAATCATACAATATATTGCTCAAAAATCAGAAAATAAAATTCCGATTATTGCTGTTGGCGGCATCATGACGGCGCAAGATGCAATCGACAAATTAAATGCTGGTGCAAGTTTAGTGCAATTATATACTGGTTTTATTTACGAAGGACCTGATTTGATAAAAGCAATTAATCAACAGATTTTAGCTAAGAATTAATTTTTGCATAAATATCTAAGCTGATAAAATTGCCATCCTTTATCTCGCAATCATGCATGGTGCCTTCCAATGTAAAGTCCAATTTATCCATTGCCTTTTTGCATAAATGATTGTCTGATTCTACAAATCCTTCAATTCTATGTAAGTGTAGATTTTCAAATCCATATTGACAAATAACAGGCATTACTTCTGTCATTAATCCTTTACTCCAATGTTCTGTTAATAACCAAAATCCGATTTCAGCTTTTCGATGCGTTTTGCTAAGATTATTGAAACCACCGGCACCTAAAAACGCATTACTTGCTATGTCACAGATGGCCCACCAAATGCCTGTTTCTTCTCTTTCTAAATCTGCAAAAAATTCGAGCTGCGCTTTTGTGTCTTCGAGTGTAGCATAGCTAACACCGTAATGTTTGATGATGTCTGGATGTGAAAGTCCTTTGAAAACATTTTCTAAATCATCATCTGAAAATTGTCTAAGTTGACAGCGTGTTGTATGTAATATTGGAAACATAATGTTATAAAGTTTCTGAAATTTTTGCTAATAAATCATCTTTCTTTCTGCGAGACACTTCTATTTCTGTGCCATTGAGCATAATGACTTGTCCGCCATCACCACGCACATATCGTCTAATTAATTTTAGGTTGATAATATGTGATTGATGCACTCGTACAAAATCATAATCTTCTAACAATTCTTCAAAATATTTTAGCGGTTTTGAAGACATAATCATTTCACCACTTGTTAAGTATATTTTGGTGTAAGAAGAATCCGCATCAACATGAATGATTTCGTCTAAAGTCGCAAAATAAATGCCTTCTAAAGTAGAAATCGCTAATTGCTTTTTGCCTAAATCCTTATTGCTTATTTTTTGTTCTAATAATTCAAATTGTTTATTTTTTGTTTCATCAGAAATTTTTTGAGACAGCTTATGAACGGCACGAATGAGCTCTTCTGGATCGACAGGTTTGAGCAAATAATCTAATGCACTAAAGCGAAAGGCTTTGACGGCATATTGACTGTAAGCAGTAGTAAATATTACCTCAAACGGACATTGGTAATTGAAGTGTGCTAATAAATCGAAACCATTTCTACCAGGCATTTCGACATCTAAAAATATCACATCAGGTGGCGTTTGCTCTAGGGTTGAAATAGCGCAGTCCACACTATCGCACTCAGATATAATGCTAACATTCGGACAAAATTTTTCTATCAATTTGTGCAGTGCAATGCGATTGTTTTTTTCGTCATCAACTATAATTGCTTTTATTTGTTCCATGTGATGTGGTTTTAATTAAGTTCAATGCGTATCCATACTTTTGTGCCAGCAGGCAGATGCTGTTCGTCGTACAAATCTATGATTTCTACACTATAATCTGTTTCTTTTATTTTATGCAATGTTTCGAACATCTCTTTAGTGATAATAGTGCCTAAAGATTTATGCTGTTTTTTAAGGTTTAATGCTGCCGCTTTTTCTCTACCAATGCCATTGTCAGTGATTTCACAAATCAGATAATTATAATTCCTGTAAAATTTAATCTGTATATTTTTCTCACCTTCTTTTTTTATTAGACCATGCCAAATGGAATTTTCTACATAAGGTTGAATCAACATAGATGGCATTTCGATGGCATATATATCTAAATTTTCTGTGCGAATATCGTAGTTAAAACGTTGGTCAAAGCGCAATGATTCTAACTCTAAATAGAGTTTTAAATTTTCGATGACATCACTTAAAGGAATAAAGGTGTTGACAGAATTTTCCAATAAAGAACGCACTAATCTAGACAACTTAGTTAGATAAGTTGATGCTTGCATGTTTTGGTCTGATAAAATCATCGCTTGAATGGAATTCATACAATTAAAAATAAAATGTGGATTCATTTGCGCCACTAATGATTTCAATTTTATTTCTGCTAATTGCTTTTCAAACTCTGCTTTTTGCTGTGCTAATTGTGTTTTTTCTTTTTCTTTTTTTCTTGCTGCTTGAATTCTATTGCTAACGAGTTGATAAGCATAAAGGAGAAATAAAATTCCTGCAATTATTTTAAACCACCAAGTTTGCCAAATTAATGGCCGCACTCTAAATGAGTATGCTGCTGGCTGTGCTGACCAAAGACCGTCATTGTTGCTTACACGCACATAGAAAGTATAATTCCCTGGTGATAGTTTTGTGTATGTAGCATGATTGCGTCTTGTGCGCGTCCAATTTTTTTCGTATCCTTCTAATTTGTATTCAAATACATTTTTTGGTGTGTTGGCAAAGTCGCTCGATGCAAACTCAAATGTGATATTATTTTGACTGTTTGCGAAACGTACGCGTTTTGATTGATTGCTGTAAGCAAGTGGCAGGAGCAAGCTGTCGTTTACTTTTATACCAGTAATATTGGCAAGTGGTTTGTAGTTATTAAATGGAATATTTGTTGGCGAAATAATGTTAAAGCCGTTTATTCCGCCAAATAATAATTCATTATTTGCTGTTTTGTAATATGCGCCTTTATTAAATTCATTGCTCTGCAAACCATCATTGATATCGAAGGTTCTAAATTGTTTAAGTATAGGATCGAATACCGTAATTCCACTGTTAGTACTCATCCATATTTTTCCAACTTTATCTTTCAAAATGCCATATACAAAATTGTTGCTCATGTCATCTTTTTCCGTATAGTTTGCTTCTATCTGCATCTTTTTTTTATTAAAAAGAAATAAGCCATTATTGCCTGAGCCAATCCAAATTCTATCTTCGTCATGTTGCATTAAACAATACAGTTGGTCGTTCTTAAAAAATTTATTATTGATTGCATTTAATGCATCTTTCTGTAATATTCCTGTATTCAAATCAATGTGTATGATGCCAATTGATGTAGCAAGCCACCAGGTGTTATCAATATCTTCAATTATTTTTCTAGGAATAAAATTCTGATTAGCTACAGGAATGGGCAGCACTTCAAATTGATTAAGTAAATAATTGAATTTAAAAATTGTCTGCTCGTCTAATGCATAAAAATCGCCTGATTTTGATGAAAATAATAGCACATTCGAATAAGTCGATACTTTTGAAATGCTTTCTTTTGCTTTCGTATAAGGTAATGAATATCGAGTAAATTTATTGTTGTTTGGATTGTATTTACAGATTCCATTTAATGTATTTACCCATAAATTATCATACACATCAAAAAGAACTTCTTGTACTACATCATCAGTAAGTGATGATGCTAATATATTGTATCTCCAATTTGAGAAAATATTTTCTTTTGCATTAAATTTAAACAGACCGCCACCATCTGTACCTATCCAAATGTTTTCATTTTTATCAGCAACTAAACTCAATATGTATTTATTGGTCAGCCAAGTTGTTTTAAATATTTCTTGTGTAATGTGTTTGAATTTATATTTAAACTGAGAAAACGTGGCTATACCAGCACCTTTCGTGCCAACCCATAAGGTATTGCTATTGTCTGTCAATAAACTCAAAATTTTATTATCAGGCAAACTAGTAGTATTGTAAGGGTCGCTCTGGTATTCGTTAAATTTATTTTTCTCTGCTTCATAAATGACTAGTCCATTTTTGGCGGTTGCAATATAAATATTGCCCATTTTACCAACTGCAACATCTGTTATTCTTTCGTTTAAACCATGAATACTTTTTCTGTTTTCTGAAAATGAGTCGATACTGTTTTGTTGGCTGTTGACTTTATATAATCCAGCGTTTGTGGCCACCCAAAAATTATTTTCCCTATCTTTTATAACATCGTTGATATGTTTAGGAATAATAATTTTCCATATATCATACTTGCTTTTATTTTGCAAAAGCTTAGTTCTTATGTCATATAGGTATAGCTTATTGTCTCTGCCGGCAATCAAAAAATGATTGACATCGAGCTTGCAGATAACCGATTTTAAAGCATTCAATGGCTCAATGTTTAAAGTGTAATCATTGGCACTTTTATTGTTTGCTACTAACCTTATTTTATACAAACTGTATTGTGTTTGTATCCAAACGGAGAAACTGTCTTCGACAAATATTTTTGTGATTTGACCACGATTTTCTACATGCAAAAATTTCTTCTCATCAAACAAATAAACGCTTAATCCTGTTTCTGTGCCAATCCAAAATATGCCAGGTTTTGACTCTGTTATGCATGTCGTAAAATTAGAAATCAATGAATTTTCATTGCCTATAATTCTTTCCAATTTCAAAAAACTATAACCATCATATCTGTTTAAACCTTCATCAGTACAAAACCACATATAGCCTTTGCTATCTTGATAAATATGTGAAACACTATTTTGCGAAAGTCCTTGCTTAATGTCGATAACATCAAAACGAATTTGTGTTACATCTAATCCAAACACTGTAATATGGAGTACTACATTTGTTATTAGTAAAAAACTCGATAGAAGTATTCGTTTATATAAGTTGCACACCTTTACAAAATATAGAAAAATTAAGAAATATGTTTCTTTTTATAAAAAAAATGAGGTGCAATGCACCCCAAAGAAATATAGAAACATAAAAACCCACTAATTTACTGCGTCAACTTTTTGATGGCTGTTGCAGTATTTTATTTTAATAAATTAAAGTTATTCTTATTTCAATTTATCTTGGTTTAGGTTTTATACATGGTCAATAATTGGCTTATTTTACCATATATAAATGAGAATTTGGCATTTTAGCTGGTCTAATTTAATTGCTTAGCGCAGCAAGATTTACTTTCATTGCTATCACATACTATTATTTTTTCATTATTTACCAAACAAACGTTTGATAAATTACTGAAACTACTTATCTTTAAACACAATACATCAAGTAATGCCTAAACAGAAAGTAAGCTTGGATGATATTTTAAAGCATTCTTTAAAATTATTCCGACAAAAAAGTTATCACAATACATCTATTGCAGACATTGCTGCTGCTTGTGGCTTACTAAAAGGAAGTTTATATCACTATTTTCCATCTAAGGAAGCATTGATGAGTGCCGTGATTAAATATGCTCACGAATATTTTCAAAAGGAAGTTTTTTCAATTGCTTATGATGTGACAATGTCGCCACAACAACGCATGGAAAAGATGTTTAAAAAGTCGGAGCGCGCACTCTTGTCAGAAGGAAACATTATGGGAAATATTGGTGTGGAAACAGCTCGTGCCATACCAGAATTTGCGGAACATATTCGCGCGTTCTATACAGAATGGATAAATGCTGTCGCGTTTGTTTTTAAAGAAATAACGAATGAAGACGATGCAATGAAATTAGCAGAGCAGACAGTTGCAGAGTTTGAAGGAGCAGTGATGATGTCTCGTATTTTCAAAGATACAAAATATATAAAAAATGCTTATGAACGGCTAGTCAATCGCTTTGCAGCGTTTACCTTAGCTGAGCTAAAATAGGCATGCCTTTTACCTTTTATATTTTGATGTTCAATTTCAATAATTTACATTGCCCTATATTTCCAATGCATGCATTGGAAATATTAAGTTATCATTACAAAAGGTTAATGTGACGAATTTTAGCAGTGCTTTTGCTAATTTTATATAAAGAAATTTATTAGTATGTCAAACAGAGTAATTAAAAAAGTAGCCGTATTGGGTTCTGGTGTCATGGGTTCTGGTATTGCATTGCATTTTGCCAATATTGGCATCGAAGTGCTTTTGCTAGATATCGTACCTTTTGATTTAAAAGAAGAAGATAAAGCGAATCCAAAAATGCGCAACAAAATTGTAAATGATGCTTTTACATTTGCATTAAAATCTAAACCTGCACAAGCTTACAATTCGGAGTCAGCAAAAAGAGTATCACTCGGAAATTTTGAAGACGACATGCCTAAAATTAAAGACTGTGATTGGATTATCGAAGTAGTAATCGAGCGCTTAGATATTAAAAAACAAGTATTCGAAAAAGTAGATGCCTTGCGTAAAAAAGGTTCATTGGTAACTTCTAATACGTCTGGTATTCCAATTCATTTAATGGCGGAAGGCAGAAGCGAAGATTTTCAAAAGAATTTCTGTGGAACGCACTTCTTTAATCCACCACGTTACATGCGTTTGTTAGAAGTTATTCCAACACCAACAACAGATCAAAATGTCGTGGATTTCTTAATGCATTATGGCGATGTTTTCTTGGGAAAAGATACTGTATTGTGTAAAGATACACCAGCTTTTATCGCTAATAGAGTTGGCGTATATGCCATGGCAAAAGTATTCCAGCTTACACAAGAGTTGGGTTTAACTATTGAAGAAGTAGATGCGCTAACGGGTCCAGCAATTGGTCGTCCAAAAACAGGAACTTTTAAATTGTCTGATTTAGTAGGAAATGATACAGGCACAAAAGTAATGATGGGCATTAAAGAAAATTGCCCTAACGACGAACAAGCGAATGCCTTCGTTGTTCCTGCTTATGTGCAATTTTTATTAGATAATAAATTCTTCGGCAACAAAACGAAAAAAGGTTATTACTACAAAGACGATAAAAGAAATTCCTTCTCACTTCGTTTAGATACTTTGCAATACGAACCAACTGGCAAACCTAAATTTGCTTCTTTAGATGCTTCTAAAAAATCTGAAAATTTATCTGATAAAGTTAATGCATTTATCAAAGCGGATGATAAAGGAGCGCAATTAGTAAAAAGATCTTTGGCGGGTTTATTTGCTTATGTTTCTAATCGTGTTCCAGAAATTTCAGACGTGTTATATGCTGTTGATGATGCTTTGCGAGCAGGCTTTGCTTGGGAAATCGGCCCATTCCAATATTGGGACATCGTTGGCATTCAAAAAGGAATCGATTTGGCAGAGGCTGATGGCTTAAGTATTAGTGCTTGGGTAAAAGAAATGATCGCTGCTGGCAATACCTCTTTTTACAAGGTTGAAAATGGTGTTAAAAAATACTACGACCAACAATCAAAATCATATAAAACAATTCCTGGTGCTGAGTCATTTATTATCTTAGATAATTTACGTGCCAATAAACCAGTTTGGAAAAATAGTGGTGGTACTTTGCATGACATTGGCGATGGTGTCTTGAATTTAGAATTTACATCTAAAATGAACTCTTTAGGTGGAGATGTTTTACAAGCTATCAATAAATCTATTGAAATTGCAGAAAACGGATACAAAGGTCTTGTAATCGGAAACGATGCAACTAATTTCTCAGTTGGCGCTAACTTGATGATGATTTCTATGTTGGCAATGGAACAAGAATTTGATGAATTAGATATCGCTGTACGCCAATTCCAACAAACGACCATGCGATGCAGATATTCAGGTATTCCTGTCGTTTCAGCTCCTCACGGCATGACGCTTGGTGGTGGCTGTGAAGTAACAATGCACTCAGATGTTGTGGTAGCAGCAGCAGAAACATATATCGGCTTAGTTGAAGTAGGTGTAGGCCTAATTCCTGCAGGTGGTGGTACAAAAGAATTGACTTTAAGAGTATCTGATTCCATTAAAAATGGTGATCCAATTTTACAAACATTACAAGATAATTTCTTGAATATTGCAATGGCAAAAGTAGCCACATCTGCTGCTGAAGCATTCGACTTTGGCTTGATGCGTAAAAACAGAGATAGAGTAGTAGTAAACGGAAAACGTTTGATTGCAGAAGCAAAACAAGAAGTATTGCGTTTAAACGAAAAAGGCTACTCACAACCTGCACATCGTAGCGATATAACAGTACTCGGAAGAACTGGATTAGGTACACTTACTGTTGGCGTAGAATCATTTGTTGCCGGCGGATATATCTCTGCACATGATGCGAAAATCGCTAAGAAAATTGCCTATGTTATGTGTGGTGGCGACTTGTCAGCACAAACAACAGTAAACGAGCAATATTTATTGGATTTGGAAAGAGAAGCCTTCTTGTCACTTTGTGGTGAGAAGAAAACTTTGGAAAGAATTCAAGCGATGTTGACCACTGGTAAACCATTGAGAAATTAGAAGTAAGTTATAAGACATAAGTAGTAAGAATGAATAATTTTAAAGAATTAATTGTTTGGCAAAAATCAAGGACATTGGTTAAAGCTACTTATGTGTTATCTGAACAAATACCAAATGCTGAAAAGTTTGGATTAATAAGTCAAATTCGAAGATCAGTAGTTTCAATACCTTCAAATATTGCTGAAGGTGCAAGTCGCAGTTCAAAGAAAGAGTTTGCTTATTTTTTAGAAATGGCTTATGGTTCTTGTTTTGAATTAGAAACTCAACTATTATTATGCGTTGATGTTAATTTTATAAAACAAGAAGGTAGTTTAGAACTTATTACAAACATTCAAGAAATACAAAGAATGATTTATAAATTAATTAAAATAAAAAAATCTTAATACTTAATACTCACTACTTAATACTAAAAAAATGAATGAAGCATATATTGTAGCTGGTTATCGCAGTGCGATTGGCAAAGCAAAAAAAGGCGGTTTCCGCTTCTATCGTCCAGATGATTTGGCAGCAGATGTAGTTAAACATCTTGTAGCATCTGTACCTAATTTAGATCCATCACGTATTGATGATTTAATATGTGGTAATGCTATTCCAGAGGCTGAACAAGGCATGCAAATCGGTCGTATGATTGTATTGCGCGCTGGTTTGCCACTTTCAGTAGGCGGTGTTACCGTTAATCGTTATTGTGCATCAGGGCTTGAAACAATTGCTATGGCAACAGCAAAAATTAAAGCTGGAATGGCAGAGTGTATTATTGCTGGTGGCGTAGAGTCTATGTCTTTATTGCCAATGACGGGCTGGAGAACAGTACTAAACTATGGCATAGCATCTACAACGCCAGATTACTATTCTTCTATGGGCTTAACAGCAGAAGCTGTTGCACAACAATATGGTATCTCTCGTGAAGATCAAGATTTATTTTCTTTCAACTCACACCAAAAAGCGATTGCTGCTATCGAAAGTGGAAAATTCAAAGATGAAATTGTTCCCGTAACGGTAGAAGAAGTGTACTTGCAAAACAATAAAAGAAAAACACGCTCTTTTGTGGTTGACACAGATGAAGGTCCACGTAAAGACACAACGGTAGAAGGTTTGGCAGCATTAAAAGCAGTGTTTGCAGCTAAAGGAAGCGTAACCGCAGGTAACTCATCTCAAACATCTGATGGTGCAGCATTCGTGTTGGTCATGTCAGAAAAAATGGTGAAAGAATTAAACATCGAACCAATTGCACGTTTAGTAACAAGCGCTGTAGTAGGCTGTGAGCCACGTATTATGGGCATCGGTCCAGTGGTGGCTATTCCACAAGCATTGAAGCAGGCTGGTTTGAAATTAGACGATATCGAAATGATAGAGTTGAATGAGGCATTTGCAGCACAATCATTAGCCGTAATTCGCACCGCAGGTTTAAATCCAGATATCATCAATCCAAATGGCGGTGCAATTGCATTAGGTCACCCACTGGGTTGCTCCGGCGCAAAATTATCTGTTCAATTAATTAATGAAATGCGCCGTCAAAATAAAAAATACGGTATGGTCTCAGCCTGCATCGGCGGCGGACAAGGCATCGCAGGTATTATTGAAAGATTGAAATAAACACCAAAATATTTACATTTTATTTCAGAAAAACGTCAACAGCAAGTTGGCGTTTTTTGTTTTTATTGATTAGAAAATAAATTTGAAATTTTAGTGAGTTATAATATACTTACTTCATTATTGAAATTTACTTTCATGCACCTACTCATTATTTACTAAATAAAAATGATGAAAAAAAATGCCCTTAGCCATGGTTCGTGTCCTCACGAATCATGTTTCAGCAATTAAAGAATTTGATTTTTTAAAGGATTTAAGAAAAGAGTTTTAATGATGATGGTTTGTGAGGACACAAACCATGGCAGCTGGAAAATAAATCTGAAATTTTAGTGAGTTATAATGTACTTGCTTCATTATTGAAATTAATTCACACTACCTACTCATTATTTACTAAATAAAAATGATGAAAAAAGATGCTACTTACTTTCTTAGTTTTGTTGCTGCTCATTTGGAATAATATTTGCTTCAATTTCTATTTAAATATTGCCACACTTATTACTTGAACGTAGGAGTATGAAAACTTACTTTTTGATATTATTTTGTATAGCTACACATCTTTCATTTGCACAAAGTGATTCCTTATTTTTACCACATACAGATTCAATACAAAAATCAATTTCAAATAACAAAAAATGGCAATGGTTTCCGCCTAAAAGAGATACCTTAAATAACAAGCTAATCCTTAGAAATGAAAAGACAAATTTTGGACGTAAATTTTTACGCGCAGAAGGTATCGTTTTAGGCATACAAGGTACCACTATGGGCATTTTATTTGCGCTTCCCGCAAGTGTAAGTAATTGGGACAAAGAGAATATTAAAAATTATAGACAAAATTATAAAAGGGCATTTACACAAAAACCAGTTGTCGATAAAGATCATTGGTATATTAATTACATAGGACATCCATACCAAGGTTCTTATTACTATAATGCAATGCGCTCGCAAGGTGCAAAATTTTGGCAAGCAGGCCTTTTTAGTTTTGGTCAAAGCATGGTTTGGGAATATCTCCTCGAAAGTGGAATCGAGCAACCAAGCATCCAAGACATAATTGTCACACCAGTATTAGGCTCGCTACTCGGCGAATTATTTCATTTTTCTAGCATCAAAATGGCAAAAAATGGTTATAAATGGTATGAAAAAGCATTTATTTCAGTATTTAATCCAATGTTTGCCATTAATAATGGCTTTAAGTTTGCCAAACAAGTGAATGTGCCAATGAAAACTTTTTAAATAGCTAGCATTCAAATCATAAAAGCCATTGCCTAATTGGTTTTAAAATATCGAAATCTCTAACAATTCCATAAAAAACAATTTTACCTACATGTCTGTGTTTGTGTGTAATTTTAGTACCTAGTATTTTGTAGATTAATATGAAAATTAGCTTACTTAATACCAATACTCAAAAATTAATACCTAATATTTAAAATGGAAACACTCGAACAAATTAAATCATTAAAAGGTGGTGAATTCATCATCAAAGAATCTAGCACAGAACAAGTGTTCACGCCAGAAGATTACACAGAAGAGCAATTAATGGTGCGCTCTATGGCTTCTGACTTTGTAGAAAAAGATGTGATGCCACGTGCTAAAGAATATGAAAAACAAACACCAGGTCTGTCTTTGGAGTTATTAAGAAAAGCAGGCGAATTAGGCTTGTTGTCAACAGCCATTCCTGAGTCGTATGGTGGCATGAACCAAGATGTAATTACAGGTTGTATCATTGCAGAAGAATTTGGAAGAACAGGTTCTTTTGCTACCACATCTATTTGTCATATTGGTATCGGTACATTGCCAATCTTATACTTCGGCAATGAAGAGCAGAAACAAAAATTCTTACCCAAATTAGCTACAGGCGAATGGGCTGCTTCTTATTGTTTAACAGAACCAAGCTCTGGCTCTGATGCATTAGGTGCAAAAACAATAGCAACGCTTTCTGAAGATGGTAAAGAATGGATTTTAAACGGCCAGAAAATGTGGATTACCAATGCTGGTTTCGCGCATTCTTTCACTGTGTTTGCAAAGATAGATGGTAAAGAATTTACCGCTTTCTTAGTAGAAGCAGGAACACCAGGTTTAAATCTTGGTGCAGAAGAAGACAAAATGGGCATCAAAGGTTCATCTACTCGTCAGGTGTTTTTTGAGAATTGCAGAATTCCAGTTGAAAACATGTTAGGCGAAAGAGGTAAAGGTCATTTAATTGCTTTTAATATCTTAAATATTGGCCGATATAAATTAGGTGCAACAGCATTAGGTGGCGCACGTGAAGCGTTTAATCAAGCGGTTCAATATGCGAGCGAAAGAACACAATTCGGTAAATCATTAAATACTTTCGGAGCTATTCAACATAAAATAGCAGAAATGGCTATTCAATTGTTTACTTTAGAAGTTGCCACTTATCGTTGTGCAAATGATATCGGAAAATTAGAACACGAAAACTTAGCAAGCGGAAAAGAATTCTCTAAAGCATTATTAGGCGCTGCAGAAGAATATGCAATTGAGTGCTCTATCGTTAAAGTTTTAGGCTCAGAAGTGTTAGATTTTATCGTTGATGAAAACGTTCAAATACACGGTGGAATGGGCTTCTCTGAAGAAACAAATGCTGCTCGTGCTTACCGTGATTCTCGTATCGCACGTATCTACGAAGGCACTAGCGAAATCAATCGTTTATTGTCTATCGATATGATGTTAAAACGTGCAATGTCTGGTAAAATCGATTTGATGACACCAGGTATGGCTATCCAAAAAGAATTGATGAGTGTTCCTGATTTCAACAGCGACGATGAAGGACAATTTGCAGCAGAATTCAAAGCTATCAAAAATGCTAAAAAAGCGTTCTTATTAGTAGCTGGTGGTGCTGTTCAAAAATTGATGGCAAAATTGAAAGACGAACAAGAAATCATCATGAATACGTCTGATATGTTGATTCAAATTTATGCAGCAGAATCATTGTTGTTGCGTGTTCAAAAAATCTATGAAAAAGGTGATAAAGCAGACGATGTATATATCGATATTTTGAAAGTGTTCTTCAACGATGCAATGAATAAAATCAATGTATTTGGTAAAGATGCTTTACAATCATTTGCAGAAGGCGATGAGCTTCGCATTATGTTAATGGGCTTGAAACGTTTTACTAAATACGAACCAGTAAACGTAAAAGAAGCACGTCGTAGAGTTGCCGCTAAAATTATAGCAGGCGGAAAATACAATCTGTAATTTTATTTCATTTTATTATAAAGCCATACGTTTTGCGTATGGCTTTTTTATTATGTAGATATCAGTTTTATTTAGCAAGCATATATTTTTCTATAACTAAAGGGAAATGTTGATGCTCTAATTGCAGTACTTTTGCAGCAATACTTTCTGGATTATCTTCCTTAGTTAAGCTCACTTTTGCTTGATATAATATTTCGCCTTTGTCATACTCTTTATTGCACAAGTGAATAGTAATGCCACTTTCTTTTTCATTATTAGAAAAAACAGCCTCGTGTACATGCTTTCCATGCATACCTTTGCCACCATATTTTGGCAACAATGCAGGATGGATATTGATGATTTGATTAGGGAATTGCGCTAGTAAATAAGTAGGAATTAACCATAAAAAGCCAGCCAAGACAAGTGTGTCAATTTTATTTTTTTTCAATTCTTCTGCAACAATTGATGTGTCGTAAAATTCTGCTCTCGTAAAAATGAAATAAGGTATGTCAAACTCAGCGCTTACATGCTTTGCGCCTGAATTTTCTTTATTGCTGAGTATAATTGACACTTCAATTTGTTCGTGATTTTTGAAATAGGAACAGATGTTTCTGGCATTACTGCCGGAGCCGGATAAGAATAGTGCAATTTTTAGCTTCATTTAACCTCAAAAAAACGAAAAAATTATGTAATTTCGCATTTCGTTTTAATTTAGATGTTTACATTATCATGAAAAAAGCAATCATTACAGGTATTACAGGTCAAGATGGCGCATATCTTGCAGAATTACTATTAAGTAAAGGATACGAAGTACACGGTATCAAACGTCGTTCTTCTTTATTTAATACAGACAGAATTGACCATTTATATCAAGATCCACATATAGATAATCGTAATTTTATAATGCATTACGGCGATTTGTCTGACTCTACAAATTTAATTCGCATTATTCAACAAGTGCAACCTGATGAAATCTATAATTTAGGTGCGATGTCACATGTTAAAGTATCATTTGACACACCTGAATATACTGCCAATGTTGATGCTGTAGGTTCTTTGCGTTTATTGGAAGCAATCAGAATATTGAAACTTGAAAATAAAACTAAATTATATCAAGCATCAACTTCTGAGTTGTATGGCAAAGTACAAGAAATTCCACAGTCGGAAAAAACACCATTTTATCCACGTTCACCATATGCAGTCGCAAAAATGTATGGTTATTGGATTACAGTAAACTATCGCGAAGCGTATGGAATTTATGCATGCAATGGTATTTTATTTAACCACGAATCACCATTGCGAGGTGAAACATTCGTAACTAGAAAAATTACACGTGCTGTTTCTAAAATTGCTTTAGGCTTACAAGATAAATTGTATTTAGGAAACCTAAATGCAAAACGCGATTGGGGCCATGCGAAAGATTATGTGGAGGCGATGTATTTAATTTTACAACAAGCTGAACCGGAAGATTATGTAATTGCAACTGGAAAAACAACAGAAGTGCGCGAGTTTGTACGCATGTCATTCAAAGAAGTAGGCATCGAGATAGAGTTTAAAGGAACTGGAATTGATGAGAAAGGTTATATCAAGTCTTGCTCAAACGAAAAATATCAAGTAGAAATTGGTGCAGAAGTAGTGGCAGTCGATCCACGTTATTTCAGACCGACAGAAGTAGATTTATTAATCGGCGATCCAACAAAATCAAATACAAAACTAGGCTGGTATCCAAAACACGATTTAGCTTCTTTAGTAAAAGATATGATGGAACACGACATTAAACTATTTGAACGTGACAAATATTTATTAGAAGGTGGTCATAAAATTTTTAATTATCACGAATAAAATAGTCGTAAGTGGTAAATAATAAGTAATAAGATTTTTTACTTATTACATATGCCTTATGCCTTATCACTTTTATGGAAAAAAATGCAAAAATATATGTTGCAGGACACAATGGAATGGTGGGTTCTGCCATTGTTCGCAAGTTGAAAGCCGAAGGTTTTTCAAATATCCTAACAGCATCATCTAAAGAATTAAATTTAATAAATCAAGCTGATGTAAATGCTTGGTTTGAAGCCAACAAACCAGAATATGTTTTTATAGCAGCAGCAAAAGTGGGCGGCATCCAAGCAAACAATATCTATCGCGCAGATTTTTTATATCAAAATTTGATGATAGAATGTAATACCATTCACGCATCTTTTGAACACAAAGTAAAAAAATTATTGTTCTTAGGTTCAACGTGTATTTATCCAAAAATGGCACCACAACCTTTAAATGAATCATATTTGCTAAGTGGATTTTTAGAAGAAACAAATGAGCCTTATGCCATTGCAAAAATTGCAGGCATAAAGCTTTGTGAAAGCTATAAAAGACAATATGGATGCGATTTTATATCGGCAATGCCTACCAATCTATATGGTCCGAATGATAATTACGATTTGAATAACTCACATGTATTGCCAGCTTTAATTCGCAAATTCCATGAAGCAAAACTAAACAATGTACCACAAGTAGTCATGTGGGGTTCAGGCTCGCCATTTAGAGAGTTTTTACATGCCGATGACTTGGCAAGTGCATTATACTTTTTAATGCAAAATTACGATGGCGAAGAATTTGTAAACTGCGGAAGTGGTGACGAAATTACCATTAAAGATTTAGCTTTATTGATAAAAGATATTGTTGGTTACGAAGGTGAAATAATACACGACACGACAAAGCCTGATGGCACACCAAGAAAGCTAACTGATGTAAGTAAATTGCATAGTTTAGGCTGGAAACACACGATTGACTTAAAAGATGGTATAACATCGGTTTATAAAGATTTTTCTGAAAATTATGATGCAATAGTGAGTAAATACAAAGTATAATCGCTTATTTTCAATAGTAACTTCTTTTTAATATTTATCTTCTTATTTTTGTAGGATGTCATTCCCTTGCAAAAGGGAATCTCAAAAGAAAAATGAGATTCCCAATTTCGCGAGAATGACATTAAATTTTAATCATTCAACTTAAAAAAATGTATAGAAGTCATACCTGCGGCGAATTGAGAATTGCTGATGTAAACAAAAATGTCCAACTTTCTGGTTGGGTGCAAACAACACGCAATTTCGGCGAATTATTGTTTGTAGATGTACGCGATAGATATGGCATTACACAGATAGTTTTTAATAACGAAACGAATAATTTATTGTTTGATAGAGCAAGACGTTTAGGACGTGAGTTTGTCATTCAAGCGGAAGGAAAAGTGGTAGAACGCTCGAACAAAAATCCAAAAAATCTTACTGGTGATATCGAAATATTGGCAAACGATTTTCGCATATTATCAGAATCAAAAACTCCACCGTTTACCATTGAAGATAACACCGATGGCGGTGATGATTTGCGTATGCAATATCGTTATTTAGACTTGCGCAGAAATGAAGTACAAGAGAAAATTATTTTCAGACATAAAGTTGGACATGAAGTAAGAGCCTACTTAAATGCCAATGGTTTCTTAGATATTGAAACGCCTTTTTTAATAAAATCTACGCCAGAAGGCGCACGTGATTTTGTAGTTCCGTCAAGAATGAACCCAGGACAATTTTATGCATTGCCTCAATCGCCACAAACATTTAAGCAATTGTTGATGGTATCTGGTTTTGATAAATATTATCAAATAACAAGATGCTTCCGCGATGAAGATTTGCGCGCCGACAGACAACCTGAGTTTACACAGATAGACTGTGAAATGGCGTTCGTAGAACAAGAAGATATCTTGAATATGTTTGAAGGATTAATCAAACATGTTTTTAAAACAGTAAAAGGTATTGAACTTGGCGATTTTCCACGCATGCAATATGACGATGCCATGAAATTGTATGGCAGCGACAAACCTGACTTGCGTTTCGGAATGCAGTTTGTTGAGCTGAATGAAATTGTAAAAGGAAAAGGCTTTGGTGTATTTGACAATGCAGAATTAGTAATAGGAATTAATGCAGAAAATTGTGCTGATTTTACACGCAAACAACTCGACGAATTAACAGATTTTGTAAAACGTCCTCAAATTGGTGCTACTGGATTAATTTATTTAAGATGGAATAATGACGGCACTTTAAAATCTTCTGTAGATAAATTTTATAATGAAGAAGAATTAAAAAAATGGGCTACTGCTGCCAATATGAAACCAGGCGATTTACTGTTGGTGTTATGTGGCAATATAGATAAAGTGCGCAAACAAATGAATGAATTGCGATTAGAATTAGGCAATCGTTTAGGCTTGCGCAAAAAAGACGATTTCAAACCATTGTGGGTTTTAGATTTTCCATTGTTGGAATTTATCGAAGAAGATAATCGTTGGTTTGCGATGCATCATCCATTCACATCACCTAAAAAAGAAGATATAGAATTTTTATATACCGACCCAGCGCGCGTGCGTGCTGATGCGTACGATTTAGCTATTAACGGCGTTGAAGTTGGCGGTGGTTCTATTCGTATTTTTGATAAAACATTACAGGCAGAAATGTTCAAACGCTTAGGTTTTACAGATGAAGAAGCGCAAAAACAATTCGGATTTTTGATGAATGCTTTTGAATATGGTGCACCACCACACGGCGGCTTAGCATTTGGTTTTGATAGATTATGCGCTGTTTTAAATAGTGTAGAAACCATTCGTGATTTCATTGCATTTCCAAAAAATAATTCTGGTCGCGATATGATGCTAGATTCGCCAAGCACGATAGATGAAAAGCAGATGAAAGAGTTGAATATTAAGACGACTTTGTAAGCTATTTTAGTATTTATAAATGAGTAATTCAGAAAAATACAATGATAATCTAAATAAAATTGAAGAAACTAAAAAGCATTCTTAAAATATTCCATACAAAAAATCATTACTAGATGTAATTAAAAGCTCCATTTTTGACCACATTACCTTATGTAATCTTCAATAGCTTTTTTGGTAGTGAACCAGTTTACTTTCTCAGTAGAGTCTTGAAAAGGATTCTGTGTTTTCTACAATATCCTTTCTCTCTTCCTGTTCTTAATGTAATTTTCAATCGCATTTTTTGTGGTGAGCCAGTTTCTACCTTCTTTGTAAGCATCTATTTTTCCTTGTCGCGCCAACAAACTAATATACTCTTGATTGTAAGGAAAATTCGGCTCTTCAACTAACATAGAAATTTCTTTGTATTCATCACCTTCATCTGTATTTGGCAAAGCATGTAAGTAAATATTCAAAGAACGTTCTAATGCCTGTGCCATCAGCAACGTAAGCTTTTGATAGCTACCTTTATTCGCCTGATTGAGTGCTTCGTAATATTTCTTTCTGTCATTTTTTAAAATAATGGCTGGCGGAAAACCTTTACGCATCAGTAATAAATTCATTGCTAAACGCACTGTTCTACCGTTGCCATCAAAAAACGGATGAATCCATACCAACTTGTGATGGAAAACTGTAGCCAATTCAATATCATTCAATCCTAAAGGATTGGTGTTGACAAACGAAATTAGCTCATCTAACAAGGCAGAAACTTTATTGGCACTTGGCGGAACAAAATTAGCACCAACAATACGCACGCCGCCATTGCGTATTCTTCCGGCAAAATCATCTTCGATACTGCGCAATACTAACGCATGTAACGATAAGATATCAATGCTTCTTAATACATAATTATCCTCGACTAATGAATACAAATAATTAATGGCTTTTTCGTGGTTATGTGCTTCAAAATGCTCTCTTAATGATTTACCTTTTACGGTAATACCTTCTTTTAAAATTAAATGTGTTTCCTGAAGTGTAAGCGTATTTCCTTCTATACTGTTTGAATGATAAGTCCATTCTATACTTAAGTCATGTTTTATTTTTTGCAAAGCCATTTTAGGCAATGGTCTTGCTTTTTGCAATATTGCTTTTTTATCATACAATCTTTCGTATGTTGATTGCATTTCTATGGTATCTTTTAAATCTATCTTCCACATCTATCACAAAGTTATTGCAAATATCGGGAAGTTGCAAACTTTTCTTATCCGATATTAATTTTATTTTTGATTTTATTAAGTAATGCATGTAATTCGAAGCTGGTTTTTGTTCTATTTATAGAATATCTTTTTGTTTACAATTTTGTTTTATTAGTTGTAAATTGCAGAACAATTCAGCGTTATGATTATTCCTAAGAAAGTAGAAAAAACATTAAATGTACATTTAGAACTAGAAGCACTGGCATTCTTTAGTTATTTGGCAATGGCATCGTGGTGTGAAAAAGAAGGACTAGAAGGTTGTGCTAAATTTTTCAGAAAACAATCCGATGAAGAGCATGTACACTTCATGAAATTTTTTGATTATATCAATGAAGTAGGCGGACATGCAGAAGTGCCTCCTGTAAAGCAACCTAAAATCGACTTTAAAGATATTTTAGAAGTTTGCCAACAGTCGCTACTTAATGAACAAAAAGTAACCAAGTCTATCTATAATATTTTAAAAGTCACACAGCAAGAAGATGATCACGCAACAGAAGATTTCCTACAGTTTTTCGTGATGGAACAACGCGAAGAAGAAGTGCAGTTTAAACGCATCATCGACAAAATTCACTTAATAGGCAAAGGACCTCAAAGCTTATATTACATCGACAAAGAATTCGAAAAATTAGTAAGTGCAGGAAATAAAGACGAAAAAAAAGCTAAAGGATAGTTGAATTCTTTCTAGTTGAATAGAGTGTTATAGAAATTATTATGTAGTAGCCGATAAATCCGTTTCCTATTAATATGAAATCATTAAAGATAAGCACATTCCTCGTTTTTATCTGTATGGTTCTAAGTAAAGTGACCGTCGCAAATGATTGGGAATGCAGTTTTGACAGCGTTTATGCGCTAGGCTCACCAATTACACTAGATGTTAACGATGATGCAATAAAAGATATAATCATTTCAATAGGTAACCAGGATACGAGCAACCGCTTTGTATCTGGTGTTGTTGCAATAAATGGAGATAATGGCAGTCTAATCTGGCGAAATAGACGAAAGCAAGATGTGTTTGGTACAGGTAAACTCTTAGATGTCAATAATGATAATTTTCCTGAAATTATTTCTGTAGGTAGAAGCGGAGAGTTATTTGCACTTAATGCAAAAAATGGTTTTCTTATTTGGGAGTTTTTTGATACAGGAAGTTTAAATTCAGAAGACTCAGGCATTTATAATTTTTACGACCCACAGATAATTAATGATGTAAATAATGACAATATCAAGGATATCCTTATTACCAACGGAGGTAATCCAAACGCTGAATCAAATGATACTTTAAATCGTTATCAAGGATACTTATTAATTGTTAATGGTGCAACAGGTAAAGTATTAGCAAAGCTCAATTCTCCTGATAGAAGAGAAACTTATATGGCACCAATAATTCATGATTTTAAAAACGCCTCAGACCCTGTTATAATCTTTGGTACTGGTGGCGAAACGATAAATGGTAGCTTATGGTCTATTAAACTGAGCGACTTGCTATCAGAAGATTCTACAAAATTTATTAAACTCATTTCAGATTCAACAAAAGGATTTATAACGACACCTTCGCTTGTCGACATAAACAATGATGGTTTTCTTGACATCATTGCCGTAAGTTTTAATAGCAACATATATGCTATCGATGGTGCTAATTTTGAAATTATATGGACTAAGTCATTTCCTAATTATGAATCTTATACATTTCCAGCTGTCGGCTTACTCAATTCAGATGCAACACCAGACATTGCCCTCAGTATTGGCTTAGGTGTTTTTTCATCGTATACATCTACATTACATCTGGTGCTTGATGGAGTAAATGGAAATGTCTTGGACTCGTTTTCTGTAAATGCAGATTTTTCACTTTCTTCGCCTATTGTCTTCAATATTGATGCTGACCTTTACGACGAAGTTTTATTTTTTTCTAGTACTGCATTTTCAGGAATTGAGAAGTGTAATATGCATTACGTAAATCCAACAAAAAATACAAATCAAATTTATGATTCAATAGTGGATAGATTTCTATTTGCATCTACACCATTAATCGCCTCCCTTAATGATGACAATTACATGGATTTAATCTTTGCATCTACTCAAAATTTTATGGACCATAACACCAAATTACTAAACACTATTATACATAAAAAAAAGATAGCTAACTGTCAACTTTATGAACCAGCCTGGGGAAGCATTTATGGCAGAAATTATGACGCCAAGTATGATAAGAATAACAATATACCTTTAGCTATAAATAATACATCTATAGCACCTGTTATTTTAAATTTTAATGTTTCATATGCAAATGGTTTTGTTCACTTAAACCAGTTGTTTGATGAAAATGAAAATGCTACCGTGCAACTGTTAAATCAAGTAGGACAATTGGTATTGGAAACCAAATTAAAACGGCAGATTTATATCGGATCCTTAACTAATGCGATATATACGATTTTGGTGCATACTAAAGATAAATTGTACGTATCTAGATTTGTTAAATTATAGATTTATATTGCAAAATGACTAATTTATTATTAACTTGACATTCAATTTCAATGTTATGAAGAAAATTATACTTTTTACTTTTTTTATTACTATACTTTCATTTTTACAGGCACAAAATTCTGTTGCAAATGTAAATGTTGAGACCGTAAAACTGAACAATGGCTTCTATCAAAAATATCAATACGATTCAAGTTCTGAATGCAATTGCTCAGAAAAAACAGAAAGAGATTTTAAGCTTGCAGAACGTTTGCTGAAAAATGATATTCTAGACTACAACATTATTTCTTACAACATAGATTTAGGCAAAAATTTAAATGCTATTCAGAAACTATTTTATGCAATAAAACAAGACTCCACAATTATCAAATTATCTATTATTGAATGGTCAAAATTATCTATTGTCTTTACAGACGGATTTGATGAAAATTCCTTTTTTAATGCCGCAACTCAAGTTTTTGCAAAAATAGAAAAATCAAATGTTAGCGAATTCCTATGGCAAAAAAATAAAGAATTGAAATTGGTGTATGAAGATAAAATCCGCAACTTACAATCTGTAAATAAATGAATATATGAAATATAAATATACAAAATACATTTTTCTTGTTTTCTGTTTTTGTTTATCAGGTACCACTACTTTTGCTGCTAAGACATTATCTCTTAGATTAGTTCGAGTAGAAATAACAAATAACAACAACAATTGTGATGAACAATGTGCATGGTGGACGGATAAAAAAATGGATTGGACATTTGATGTTGATGATGGAAGTGCTGGTGGTTGGCAAACTGATGTAAACGAAGCGTGCCAACAAATGCCAGGGGATAATAACGACCCTGGTGATTGGAATGCAAACTACATTGTTTGGTCAAATTCGTATCCATTTGTTTGTAGTTGGCCATCTTCGAGTGTTGGTGTCGATTTTAGACTTGAAGGGTGGGATAGAGATTGTGATTTGTGTGTTGGTGGTGGATTTGCAAATGTTGGCGGCGATCATGTTTGTACGGTCACCGTAAATCCGACTTTCCCTTCGAGTGCATTTTCTGGTACAGGTGGGAATCTAACCTACACTTGTAATTTTAATTCAGCTTACAATGGTGGATCGAATTGTGTTGGTACAATAACTGTTGTTGTACGTTGGGAAGCTTCTGGCTCTTTTGATGCGCAGACCACTGACGATTATATCTGCGGTGCGTTTAATATGGGAACCTTAGGTACAGGAGCAACATTATCTCGCAACAATTTCTCAAATATAGGTTATAGCACAGAGGATATTTGCGCAGCAAACGAACCCAATAACGACTCAAATGACGAAACCGTTTGGCTTAAATACAAGACAGGTCCTAATCCTGGCACAGCAATAGAAGTTGATGTAGATGCCATCGGTGGCTCGGGTTCAGGAGGAGCATTTTGTATTTCAGGTGGTACTGTATTTGCTTGGACAAGAGTTTATGAAGGGCCCGATGATGTGGGATGTCCACTTACTTATTCTACTAATGCATTTTCACAACTTTCGCAAGTCGGCTCTTTAGGTTCTCTTGGCACAGACAATAGTTTGATAGACATCGATTGTCCTAAACCAAACCAAACTTACTATATCCAAGTAGAAATGCAAGGTATTGCTACTTGCGATATGGGACGTTATAATATCACCGTAAGAGATAATGGCATTCAAGCCGGACCAAATTATATTTGCCAACCTGCTAACTCTGCCACTATTGGTGTTAATGGGTGGATGGGAACACTTAATAGTGCATTTGATCCTAGAACAACAACAGGCTCCGCAACAGCTTGGGAAAACTCAGATTACGATTTACGTATCAATAACCAATCAACGGCATGTGCGAATGTAAGTAGTGGTGAACCTGATAATACTACTGTCGTGTCTGCATTGAATAACACGGTATGGTACCGATTTAGAACACCAGCAGCAGATTATCCAACAGCACCAAGTTTAGCAGGGCTGGCACATACCTATCGCGTTTTTGTAGAACGTTTAGGCTCATCAAGTACTTTGACATATCCAGCTGTTTATTTATACGAAGAAACTGCAGCAAATGCTCGTGCTTGTGGCGATAATAGTACCGATTATTCAAATCTAGCATTTATCGATAGAGATGAAATTGATCCATTAAATATATTCAATGGTGGAAATGCGGAATTAAAACGATTATGCCTAAAACCGAATACAAATTATTTTATTCAAGTTGACCCAGTGGGTGGTGTAGGCAATTCACATGTCGATTTTAATTTATGGGTCGTGAAAGACCAATTCCGACCTTCTGATATGATTTGTGATGCAGTTGATTTAGGATATATTACGACAAACGGCTTGCAAAATGGCGTGACCACAGGCGTGAATTGGGCGAATAACGGACCAGCATCTAAATTTGGTGCAGCTAAGTTTTTTGGATTACCACATACTAATAAATGTACTTCCGGAGAAGCAGGCGAACCAAACGCCGCTCCAGGCGGACCAAACCCTGGTAGTGGCACGCACTCTGCAACAGTCTGGTATAAGTTTACTACAGGTAGTAACATTCCACCAGATTGGATTTATTGGTATAATGATGATAATACACTGAATAATGCGAATAGAGGTAGTGTTTGTATTGGTACCTTATTCCAAAGTAAAGTTACCTTTTATAAAAATGCGACAAACTTTGCTTGTCCAGTGGGTGGCAATTTAGTACAAGGTTCTGAAATGAATATTCCAGGTGATCTGTGTGACGCTACTACTGGCATTGGCTTCGGTGCACCGTGCTATCAAGATTTATTCCGCTTAAAATGTCCAGAGCCAAATACAACCTATTATGTGCAAGTTGAAGATGCTTCGATTTCCGTGTGTTATGAAGGTCAATGGACATTTGATAATGGCAGCCATAAAATCACAACTGCATCTACCTTAGGTGGTGCTCCTATAAATGATACAATTTGTGGTGCAATAAATTTAGGTACAGTACCAAATGGAGGCCAAATAAATAATGGCGTCATCTATGACAATTTCTGTGCAACGCCTGATTTACCATGGCGTGCAGATTTCACTCAACCATTAGATGCTGATGTATGGTTTCGTTTTAGACCGCCTGCTTCTGGTTCTGTTCGGATTACAGCACAGTCTGCTCCATCTGGCTCACCAAGCATAGACGACGACCTAGATATCCAAGCAGCAATTTGGGAGCCAATTTTAGGTGATGGCACCAATGCACATTGCTCTGATCCTAGATTTTTATGGACGCCAATTGTTGCACAAGACCACGGCGTTTGTGAATTGTCAGAACAACAAACAGGTTTTACCAACTGTTTCTTAGGTGGTTTTTTCCCATATGATATTTATAATACTTGTGGTAATAGCGCAGTGTGTAATGAAAATAATAGCTTAATAGCCACATGTCTCGATCCTAATAAATATTATTATTTGCAAATTGATGGCGGTAGTTATGCTTCTTGCGATTTATTTGATGCCGGCGATTGTGTAATGGGTTACTTTCGATTGCAAGTAGCTGATGCTGGCTTAGGCTTATATAATAGTGCAAGCCCAGGAGATGTGGGTACGCCTTTTACTTCTTTAGGTGTTCCGAATTCTAACTTAAAACACGATGAACCTTGTTTTGCACAAAGTTTGCCAATGAATGCTGCTGCAACTTCATATGGCTCATTGAATTGGACAAACATGACCAATAGATGTGCCACTTCAATTAATGATCCAGTACCATCACAATGGCTTTCTCATAATTCATCAACAGATAAAACGGTTTGGGCGCGCTTCGTAGCACCACCAAGCGGTAAAGTGAAAATTAGAGCAGAAAATATTGGACAGTTAAAAGGTGATGGTGACTATCATGATGATATCAACTTGCAATTGGCACTCTACCAAACTTCTAATTGCTTTGACAAATGGAGATTAACAGAAGTAGGAAATGGAAATGGTTACGATGGCGGTGCCGTTGAAATCGATATTCTGAATGATGATGATTATACAGGTGTATGTGTGCCGTGTACCGGAACCTGCGGATTTGAAGAAAATTATGTAGGTAGATGTCTTATTCCTGGACAAACATATTATATTATGATAGACGGTGATGCTGGATATGTATGTGCTGCTGACGTGGAAGATGTCGAAGGTGATTTTAGAATTTCCGTTCAAGAACTAAATGGCATTCCTGCATCTACTAATGATTCTATTTGTGATGCATTCTTGATGACACCAATTTCAAATAGTGTAGGTGCTGTTTATAATTCACCAATCGCATTTAATAATGAATGTGCAAGCATAGACCAATCTTATGAAAGTACTGGTAAGATTGCTGACGAAATAAATGGTACATTATTCGACTTCGATGTAGAACATACGCTATGGTTTGAATTTGTGGCGCCATCGACAGGAAAAGTAAAAATAGAAGCTATTGAAGATGGCGGAATCGATGATATTGATTTAGGCATTGCCATCTATGATATTCCATCTCAAAATTGTGCAAATATCCAAACTGGCGGTTTTAAATTTGAAGAAGATTATGACCCAGCAGTATTTGGTATTGCTAGTTCTGATGATGAAGAAATTACCGTTTCTTGCTTAGTGCCAGGTAGAAAATATTGGGTGCAAGTTGATGGAACAAGCAATATGACTACGTGCGGTCCTGCTTTCTCAGGTTCAGACTGTGAAACAGGTCAATTTAGAATGCGTGTTACAACATTGGCAGCTGACCAAACTTATGCATCTAATGTAGTTTATTCATCGCCTGCTACAACACGGCCTGGCGGTAACGATATGTTCTGTCAAGCACACAATGTCGCTAACGCTGGTGGTGTGTACAATCCATTTAATCCAAACACCTATTTAGGATTAAACGAAACGATAACATTCACACATAATAATAGATGTGCTACTTCTGAATTGAATGAACCAGAAGCAAATGGTTGGGATCTTAATCCTTTTGATGAAGATAGCGATCCTACGGTATGGTACACTTTTAATACTGGCCCAAGTGTAGGTCCATTTGGTCCAGGCGATATCACCATTCGTGTTACTAATCCATCTGGCACTTGCTTTGACCCTGATGTTGATTTGTATGAATACAATGGAACATTCACAACAGCAAATTGTAATGCACAAGCTAGCACCAACACACAGTTTAATAATTTAATTCGCATCGGCGAAGGTAAAGTTTTCAATGTGCTTAGACCACGTGAAGAAGAAATAAAAATAACTTGTCCAAAACCGAACAAAACATATTTCTTGCGCATCTTAGGAAGTAGCACTTGTCCATTATTTGGCTCCGACCAAGGTGATTTTGATGTGTCCATTTCTGAAGGTAGTGTAGGTATCAATTTCCAAACCAACGATAATATTTGTGGTGCTACAAATGTAGGTAGCGGCATATTAACAAGTGGAGGCACACTGTCTCTTCCGCTTCAAAATAATGTGTGTGCTACACAAGAAGTTGGTGAGCCTAACACATCGCAAAGTTGTGTTCAAAATGAACCTTGCTACGATGAAACCATGTGGCATAAATTTACAACAGGTCCAAATCCTGGTGCAGTAGAAGTAGAGATAACTTCATTGATTGGAAATGGAGGTTTCTTCACTGTGCCTTCAGTTGCAGTATATAAATATGTGCCATCTGGCAATCCTTGTTCAGCGACACCATTCGCTAATATTGTAGCTTTAGATGATGATTTAGGATTTGCAACTTTATTAGGCGGAATTATAGATCCTACTGCAAAAGTCACCTTGCCTTGTGTTTCTCCAAATACTACCTACTATATACAAGTTGATGGTGCTGATGTGGATTTATTTGGATTTACTTTTCCAGGCTTTACAGATAACTACTATTACAATGTCGATGTTCGTGATTTAGGTAGCGGTACAGGGAGAGCTTCTAATGATAATTTAGTCAATGCTTTGCCAGTAGATAATGTAGCGCCATTAGATGGACAACTTACTGTTGGCGGTACTTTAACAGTAAATGGTCATAATCGTTGCGCAACGTGTGAAAATGGCGAAATCGGCGATTATTGTGGTAATAATACAACAGATCATACTGCACTATTAAATGCAGAAGATGAAACAGTTTGGTATTATTTTACAACACCTAATAAACCTGGAAATATCAACATACGCGTAGAAGATGATCCAGGAATTGCCGGCACATTCAGCCCTAATTTTAGATTATATTATAACAATGGTGCTTCACCATTATACAGAACAACAACAGCGCCAACTGCAAGCATAGTTCAAGAAGGCTCTTCTTATAGTGGCATAAGTTCGACTAATGGAAATTTCTTATGCTTATTACCTAATCAGCGTTATTACATCCAAGTTGATGGAAATGATAATATGCCAGCAACTTTAGACCAAGCAGACTTTATTGTTACCGTTACTGACGATGGTTCAGGTAATCCAGGGCCAAGTAATGATTTAATTTGTAATGCTGAAAACTTGACCATGCCAACAGGTATCTTAGGTCGAACGAATAGATGTGCATGGGAAGAAACAGATGAGCCAAAAACCTCAGACAATATGGGCGACAGTGGAGATGATGTTACTTCTAATAATTACGATGAAACCGTTTGGTTCACATTCACCGTTCCATCTACACAAGATGTAACAATGGTATTAGAACCAACATCTGGAATTGCTGGTGGAATAAATTATGTATTATATGAAAAAACAGGTACCGCAAACATTTCTTGTTCAGGCTCACCAGCCGACATACCGAATTGGTCGCAATTGAGAGAAATCGCATCTGCTACGGGTCTTGTGCTCAATACCATCGGAACATCGGACCAAGTTACAGCTACGTGGCCTTGCCTTGACCCTGCAAAACGCTATTACATACAAGTAGATGGCAATGATTTGTTAGGCTCCAATGATGTAGGCAATTTTAATATCCAACTAAGTTCAGCTGTTCATGCAAATCAAGTGAATGATGATATATGTGGAATTGGTGCTACAGTGACTACTGGTAATTTTGGAACATTTACGGTTTCTGCTACACAAACTGCAACAACACAAGATAATCGATGTGCAACACAAGAGGTCGGCGAACCTAATATTAACGGTCCTTTCAACGATATTACTGATCCTGGATATGACCACACACTTTGGTATAAATTTACAGCAAGTAATACAGATGGTACATATACCGTATCTGTAAATAATGTTGGTGGCGATGCAATCAATGCTTCAATTGTTGTTTATCGTCAAGATGCTGCTGTTTGTCCTGCTACAAATTTCTCTAATATAACAGAGGTAAAAGCATCTCCAGCAACAGGTAGTGTTACAAGCGATGAATCGCTAACATTAGAGTGTTGGGAAATTGAAGAAGGAGCGACCTATTTTGTTCAGATACAAGGCTGGGACGGTATCGGTGGCGGCGATGTAGGAAATAATTTCAATGTGTCTGTTCAGTTCAATAGTGGTGTTACCAATCCGGCAGATAATATTTGTACAGCACCAACAGTGACAGTAGGAGCAGCAAATACAGCAGCAGACAATAGATGTGCTACAACACAAAGTGGCGAGCCAAATATTGCACCATCTCCACAATCACCAACAGATGGTTCGAATTATGATGAAACATTATGGTACAAATTTGTGGCACCAGCATCAGGTGAAGTGCGTGTAAATACTTCTTCTTATAGTCCTTTGGCATTGACACTAAATGCTGATTTATATAGCATTCCAGCAACCTATAATTGTGCAGTTGATGGCTTTAATGGTTTGATAAGAGATGACAATACAAGCACCTTGACAACGATTTCACCAAGTTGGGATTTAAGATGCCTTGTGCCAGGAAACACATATTATTTAAGATTTGATGGCAACGATGGTGCATTAGGCATACCGCCAGACAGAGGCACATGGAATTTTAATATTTCTAACTTAGACAATGTTACTACATATCCAACAGTGCCGAACGATGAACCTTGTGGTGCAATCGATGTAACACAGTTTGTCAGAACAACACCTTGTACTGCAGATGGTCAATATTATACCAATGCTTATAGTATTCTTGATGCTGCAATAGATATAGATAGAGCAACACGTTCTGTTCAAGCAATTGGATGCGGTGGCGAAGCTAACTGTAATGACTACTGGTTCAAGTTTGATGTGCCATTAGATGCGACAGGTATCCGTATTCAAGGTAATGATGAATATCCAATCGGAACGCCGACAAATAATTCGGTAGAAAACATAGGAATTTATAGAGCAATTGGTGGCTGTGGTGGCACCCTACAACGCATTAATTGTGGTGCTGGTGGTTTCGGATCTGATGTGGACTTTACTTTAGCAGCTTTCCCAGGCGAAACGCTTTATGTGCAAGTATTTAATGCAAATGCGCCAGCTAGTCCTACTAATCCTACCTTTGGATTATGTATTTCGGTGGATTGTCCGCCAAAAAATACCTGCGCACCGAATAATATTGTGTATGGTCAAATCCAATGTTGGAACATGAATACGAATGGTGTAAACTTGAGTCCACAATACTATGACTGTATGCCTAATGCCAATAATTCTGTCAATTATTTCTCATTTACTACAAATTGCGATGGAACGCCAGTAGATACAGTAACTGTAGTATTCTCTGTTACAGATGTAGGTTGTGGTCAAACTGCCATGTCATTATTCTTAGATCAAACACCTTGTGTCGCACCGCTCGGTCAATATGATGATATATTGGTGAACTGTGCCGTATTTGAAGAAGTAACAGGTGGAACTACGGCAACTAACTTTAATTCTACTTTCATTTTACCAGCATGTGCTACTTATGTCATGCAAATCATTAGCGATGAAAATACCGTAGGTTGTGCTTCCGCAGGACAAGTGTTGATATTGCAATCTACTTTGCCGCCAACACAAGTATTACCGGTGGAGTTAAGCACATTTACTGGATACAATGAAGGCACTAAAAATGTACTCAATTGGACAACAGTATCTGAGATAAATTCCTTGAAGTTTGAAGTAGAAAAAAGCCTCGATGCTGTAAACTTCGAATACATTGGCGAAAGACCTGCTGCTGGCAATAGTAACACACCAATTAATTATTCCTTAGACGATTTGCATCCAGTTTTAGGTAATAATTACTATAGATTGAAAATGATTGATCAAGACGGACAATTCAAATATTCTGAAATAATTATTATAAAGGTTCATGAAGTCAGCAGCACACCTGATGGAATTGTTTCCGTCTATCCAAATCCGACAAATGATAAGATTAACATCGTTTATCAAGCAAGCACAGATCAAAAATTGAACCTAAATATGTTTAATGCCATTGGGCAAAATATGTATGGCGAAAATTATTCGGTAAATGCAGGCTTAAGTACATTAACAATAGATGTGCAAGCCTTCGCAAAAGGCATGTATATCATCGATTTGAAAAATGCATCTAGCGGAAATAGATATCAATCAAAATTTGTGAAAGAATAAACAATTAAGTTAATGTAAACTGGAAGGAATGTCATTAAATGACATTCCTTTTTTTATGGCTTTATTAATATATATTTTCGCTTTTATAGTATCTTTCTCAATTAAAAATAAATAAGCTAAATTCTCATAAGGAGCGTATAAACTTGGATATTTATTTATTAGTGAATCATTCAATTTTACAACTGCTGCAGTACCATTTTTTTCAAATACGACAGTTGAAATTTTATTGATAATTCTATTGGATTCTGAATTTTTAGAAAAAAATAAGGAATACATTATTTTGGCTGAGTCTAAATCACCTTGTTCATATTTTAAATCGCCAATTAATTCTATGGCCTCAATTGATGTGGTATCATTACTCATCGCTTGTCGAAAATATCTATTCGCAAGGTCTAAATCTCCTTTTTTTTGATGTATAATACCTTCAAAAATTTGACATACTCGATTATTAGGATAAATTTTATTCGCTTTTTTAATGTGCACTAATGCTTTATCAACCCATTCTTTATTTGGTGTCTTATCATGGTATTCCATGTATGTCATAGCTGCTATTCTTTGACCTTCATATGATTGCTCTAAATGTGGGCTATCGTGTTCTATTAAGCTAATTCCATCTTTCCATGCCGAAGCTCTTTCTATCGAGAAAAGAGACCAGATAAACGAAATCATAATTGCAATAGAGATAAAGTAGTTTTTTGAAAATGTCAATAGTATAATAGCAAGTCCTATGACGAAACAAAGTGATGCCATAAATGCATATCTATCCGCAATGATGCCAGAAACTGGCTCAAAGAAATTCAAACAATAAGCTAATAATATAAAAAAACCAAGCACGCTTAAGCTTAATAATTTATTTTTCTTGAATTTTATAATCGAGTAAATTACTAAAGCACTCAATACACATGTGATGATAATTGGAAATAAATGTGTTATAGGATATAGCTCTACTTGGTCATATCCAAAATAATACCAATATCCTATTGGAATGACTAACAATTTTATATAATAATATGCAGTCATAGCTGCTGCTCCGAGCCTATTCGATATTGTAAAATCATTTACAATTGGATTTTCAGTAAAAGAAAGTATAGAATAAAGTTTAGTATTTACAGGTGCAATAATATTTGGCATTATCGTATTAAACGTAACAATCAGTGCAAAGAGTAACACAAATACAGCAACTATCTTCCAGTATTTTATTTCCTCATTGTATAAGAGGATAACTAGTGGAATAAAAAGTATAAAACCGTAAATATCTATTTTACTTAGTATACCAAGCGAAAATGATACAACAGCAATAAAAAAATAAAATATTTTCGTATAGGCAGTATTCCTTAATGCTTTTAATATCATTAATAAACTCAACATGCCAAATAACATGCTCATTAAATTATCTCTACTCTTTAAGTTACAAACAACATTTGCATGTATAGGATGCGTAATAAATAAAATGGTAATGATAAACGCCAATTTATTTTTATGCTCTTTTATGGGTAATTCAAGTATGAAATAATAAATAAGAATACATAAGCCAATGTATATGCATAAATTTATTGCATGTGAAAAATGTGGATTGATACTACCAAATAAATAATTTTCGAGCGCATAGGTGAAAACTAAAAAAGGTCTGTAATCTAATTTGTTGAAACGTTGTTGAAATATAGACAATAAGCCATCCAAACCATCAACACTTTTAGGTAAATCTGCTTTAATTAAAAAGTCATCAATTGCAAATTCATACATGATTGATTTGCCATAGATGAATATGATAATTAGGATAAACACTATGATGCTATATGCTTTCTTTTCAATAATGCGATTTAGAAGCTGCATCTTTTTTTAGACAATATAAATAAATTTTAAGACTTACAATTAAGTGTAATTTCAATTTTTTTTTATTTTTTTGGAACTACGCTCTCCTTTTTATTGAATTTGCAATATGTTTACATACATTTTAGTAAAAAATTATGTATTATACATCGATAAACAAAGAATTGTGTTTGAAAAAAAATGCAAAATTGATTAATTATTGTTAAATTCACTTGCCGTAAAATTGTATGCTACCTCGTTTTGTACTGATAAATTACACATAAGTATTAAGTTTAATTAATTATGTTTTCTGTGTTGTGTTTCCAAAAAATAAATAAATAAAAAGTAATTCTTGAAATAATTTTAAAATAAGAAGTATGCTAAAAATCTACAAATTAACCTTCTTCCAATTTTTTGCTCTTTTCTGTTTGTTAATAATCTCAGAAAACACATTTGCTCAGAAAACACTTCGAATTCGAATTTCTGAAGTGTACAAAAATGGTGTCACAGATTGCGACGGAAATGAAGACGAGAAGGAGTGGTTGTTCAATACCGCAGATAATGACCCATGTATTCAACATGATGGAGATATTATTACTATGACATATACAGAGAATGTAGATATTAAACCTACTACTAATTATTATTCTCTAGATTGTTATCCTACCTCTTATACTATTAACTTTAAAGGCCAAGAAGATAATGGATTTTCGAATTGTGATGAAGAGTGTGGTGGTCAGTGGCAAGCTTCCACTCAAACAATACAGACAACTAATGGCACTTATACGAGCTGGAACGATGTTATTCATAATACAAATTGTGGAGGATGCTCGGCAAATGTAACTTACCGATATGATGCAGAACAAATTGTCGGAGGTTCTTTCTCTGGGAATAACGTAAATGGAAGTAATTATGTATCTAATACTACGTGTGCGACAGCTATTGCTCTCGGTACAAATACATCTGGAAATATACGAACGAATGACGTCACACAATGTACTTACACTTGGTACACTTATCAAAATACAGGAAATTTAAACACTATTACATTTGATCCATCACAAAACAGTTGTAATGTTGACATCTATTATTCGGCAACAAATAGTTGTTCAGATATCTGTTGGATAACAAGTGGCGGCGGTGCAGCAACACTAAGAGGCCCTAAAACAACAGGCACTTATTACATTCGATTATCTTCAAGTGGTGGTGCTAACACATCATTGAATGTGACACGTTCAGGAGCAGTATCTAATGATAATATTAATACAGCTACAGTTATAACAGTAAATCCAGGTACAAGTTACAATGGCTCATTTAGTAATGGTTCATATTCCAATGAATCGAATGAACCTTTTGCGAATTCAGGCTATAACACAGCGTGGTATCAGTTTACAACACCTGCAACTGGCCTATCACAAGTAACGGCTTCTATTTATGAAAATGGAGGTAATAATTCATTTGTAACACTTTACCAAAAAGGAACTTCAGACAATTGCCCATTTTCAAACTTAACACAACGTGCACATGATAGATGGTGTAGCGCAAATGGTGGAACTATAACATATGATTGTTTACCCTCCAATACAACTTTCTATGTCCAATACGGAACAGCCAGCAATTTTCCAGTATGTGTCGGTGGCGAAAATACAGGAGGTTATACAATCAATATTTCCTCTCCATCAACACCAATCGGTAAAGACGATGTTTGTAATGCACATGATTTAGGAACAATTGGTGCAAACTACAATAGCGGTGATATTTATTATACGAATAAATGTTTAACAACGCAAGCCGGAGAACCACGAACTGGCAATATGTCCAATACCATGTGGTATAAATTTACGGTACCATCTGCTGGTTTATTTGGTGTTGATATATTGGCGGAAGAAGCAGGTGAAGGTGCCAATTATACAGCAGTAACATTATACAAAAAATCAGGTGCGTGCAGTGGTACAACTGGTTTGTCAGAAGTTGGTTTCGAACGTTGGTGTAACGCAAATGGTGGAACATTAAATGTTACTTGTCTTACTGCAGGTGATTATTATATTCAATTAGGTACAGGCTATAATTTTGATTTATGTACAGACATTCTTAATGGAGGAAGAGGTGCAGGTAGATATAGACTAAGAGTAACTACTGGCGCAACTGTGAATGGTGTCGATAATCTATGTACAACAGGGACAGATTTAGGTATATTAAATGCCGGTGCTACTATAACAAAAAATAATTTCTCCAACTACTGTGCTTCTAGAGAAACCAATGAACCCAATTCATCATCAAGTGACGAAACTGTATGGTATAAGTTCACCACTAGCTCAACAAGAACAAACAGAATAGACGTCGATGTAGATGCAATAGGCGGAACAGGAACTGGCGGTGCATGTGTAGCTGGTGAAATTGTCGCTGCTTGGGTACGAATTTATGAACAAACAGGCACACCTTGCCCTACGAATTTTGGTGCCTTAACACAAATAGGAAGCAATAATGATCCTACTGGCGTAACTGAAGACCATTGGTATTTTGAATGTATGAAACCAAATACTACCTATTGGATACAAGTAGAAACAGGCGGACTAGCAACCTGCGATAAAGCAAATTTCAATGTAACAATTAGCAATCCTACGTATGCATTCCCTGGCAACGACTTACTCTGTAATGTATCCAGCGTTTCTACTTATGATATTGGAACGGCTGCCACTGTTGCTGCAAATGTAGGTTCAGTAAATAATAT
>WBZL01000264.1_pt1 | contig 57545 bp, 58 predicted proteins | sample 5204291 | NCBI WGS metagenome assembly WBZL01 (sample SAMN12344345, study PRJNA552823) | activated sludge metagenome | biome: Activated sludge suspended growth; feature: Nitrification reactor; material: Wastewater; isolation source: activated sludge from nitrification reactor of wastewater... | reverse complement strand
CTGCCGCATCATCGGTGACCCGGCCGCTCCGAAACCCCAATCCGTCTCGACTACGGACCATCCCTCGCCGGGAGCCTCTCCTACGCTTCTCCGCCAGCTATCGGCGGGTTTTGACCGCCACTGACACCATACACCCGCGCCAAGTGAATCGCGCTCTTGCCCTTGATGTACCCAACCCCCTGCGACACCGCGTACTTCGGAGAGATCGAGATCAGCATATGGACGTGATCGGGCATCAGATGCCCTTCTTCGATCCTGCGCTCTTTTGGCTCGGCCAGCTTGCGGAACAACTCCCCAAGGTCTCGTCGCAACGGCTCATAGAGCGTCTTGCGTCGGCACTTCGGGATAAACCCCACGTGATATTGGCACTCCCACTTCGAGTGGCTTAGGCTATCAAACTCGTCCATCGGGATTCTCCACAGTCATGTGCTTGGCGGCTCACGACATGAAGTTTCCCTGATGGACTCCCTGAAATGTCAAACTTCTACGGCTACCCCGGCAGAGCCGGGGGACTTCCCGTCTTGGTTAACGTCAGTTCGGGATAAGTTTGGGGGACTGAGAGAGCCGACGGGTGCGAATGAAAGTGTTGGGAGGTCCCGACAGGCTCCCCTCCCCCCTCGCGAGGGCGATCACCGATGTTAACGCATCTCCATCGAACAAGGGACTTCGACCAACACTTTCATTCGCACCCGCCGACGGACCTGAACGACGGCGAAGGCCTTATACTTGATGGAATACTCTCTTTGTACTCGCCATGATCCCCTGCCTCGTCAATTCCCTCTGCTGCTCCCTCCGCCGTCTTGCCGGATGGCTATTGATCGTTCCACTGCTGTGCCCGGCCATCGCTGCGCATGCCGGGCTGGCAATCGCCCTCAATTCGGCAGACGGCACGCTCAGCCTGATCGATACCGAAACCTATCAGGTCACTGGCAAGGTAGCCGTCTGCAAGGAGCCGCACCACCTGATGCCGACGCCTGATGACAAATCGCTGATTGTGGCCTGTGCCGCTTCCAACCAGCTGGTCTTCTTCGACCCGAATACCGGTCAGGAGCAGAAACGCATCCGCAACATCTCGGACCCCTATCAACTGGGCTTTTCGCCGAACCGCAAATGGTTCGTCGCCACCTCCTTACGCCTTGACCGCGTCGACCTCTACGACCCCAGGGACTTCCGACTGGTCGCCCGCCTGCCCGCACCGAAAACACCATCACACATGGCTTTTGACAACGACAGCCAGTTTGTCTTCGTGACCCTCCAGGACTCCAACGAAATCATGGCCATCAGCCTCGGCACGCAGACCATCGCCTGGGTCATACCGGTTGCCGCGACACCGGCCGGAATCATGATGGCCCCCGACAACCGCCATCTCCTGGTGGCCTGCATGGGCGCAGGCGTCGTCGAGGTCATCGAATGGCGCACTCGCAAGAGCGTGATGAAGATCGCCACCGGCACCGCGGCCCACAATCTGCAACCCAAGGGCGATGGACGCCATTACTATGTTTCCAACCGTACGATCGATGGCAGCATTTCGCTGCTCGATACGCAGACGATGACGGTGGTGGAAAAATACGAGGTCCCTGGCGGACCGGACGACATGATCGTGCGCGCCGACGGCAAGGAACTCTGGGCAACCGCACGCTTTGCTCGCCAAGTGCAGGTTCTCGACCTGGTCACCAAGAAAATCAAACAGTCGATCAAAGTCGGCAGTTCGCCGCACGGCGTTTTCTTTACCAATCACGCCGGCCTGAGATGAAACCTGGCCTTCACCACCTGCTTCCGGTCCTGCTGGCAATCCCGCCGGCACTGGCCATTCCCGCCGCGCACACCGCTGACACCTGCAAGGGAACGCTCTACCTGACCTTTGACACCGGCAATATGCGCCATGCCGAATTGATCGCCGAGACTCTGGCCAGGCACGGGGTCAAAGCGACCTTCTTTCTGGCGCAGGAAGCCACCAGCCGTGGCGATCACGCTCTCGATGCCAGTTGGGCACCCTACTGGCAGGCACGCGTCGCAGAAGGCCACGCCTTCGGCAGCCATACCTGGCGACACGGAAGTTTTCGTGGCGACAGCGGCGAGGAGGTGCGCTACCGGCTGCCGAATGGCCTCACCGAGAACCTCGACGCGCGCGCCATCTGCAAGGAATTGCAAGGTCCCGATCAGCGCTTCCAGGAACTCACCGGTCGTCGACTCGACCCCCTCTGGCGTGCTCCAGGAGGCCGCACCACACCGAACACGCTGTCCGCAGCACGAGCCTGTGGCTACCAGCATGTTGGCTGGGCCCCGGCGGGCTTTCTCGGCGACGAACTGCCCTCCGACACCTACCCCAACCCGGTATTGCTGCAGCGCGCCCTCGACCGTCTCAAGGATGGCGACATCGTCATGGCCCACCTCGGCATCTGGTCACGCAAGGATCCCTTTGCACCGATGCTGGACCCCCTGATCTCTGGCCTCAAGAACAAGGGCTTCTGTTTTGCCACGCGGCGGTCATCATGATTAACGCCTGCATTGAAGCGTTTGTCGAACTGCAGGGCTGGCTACTGGCGCATCTGCTGCAACCCGTGCTGCTGGCCACGGGCATGGGCAGCTATCTGGAAATGGCTTTCGACGGCATCGAGTTCTTCCTCTGCGGGGTATTGCAGATCACCGCCGCTTTCCTGCTGCTGCGCCCCCTGGAGGCACTGCGACCGATCGAGGTCTGGCCAGACCGCAAGGCGGTGCGGGTGGACGTGCTGTATTCCTTTCTGGACCGCCTGGGAATCATTCCGCTGTTCGTTTTCGCCCTGCTGGCCCCGCTGTTCGGCAGCCTCGAAGGCTGGTTGCGCTTCAACGACATCATCCCGCCGCAACTCGAGGATCTGTTCCCCGCCCTGGAAGCCTGGCCATTGCTCAGTTTCCTGGTCTATCTGTGCATCCTGGACTTTACCGAATACTGGCGCCATCGCCTTTCGCACACCTTCCGCTGGTGGTGGGCACTGCACGCGATTCACCACAGCCAACGCCAGATGACGCTGTGGACGGACAGCCGCAACCATCTCCTCGACGACCTGGTGGGCGGTGCCTGGTTCGCCATCGTTGCGCTGCTGATCGGCGTCCCCCCGGGTCACTTCGTTGGCCTGCTGATCGTCGTCAAGACCATCGAAAACCTGTCGCATGTCAATGCCCGGCTATCGTTCGGATACCTTGGCGAACTCCTGCTGGTCAGCCCCCGCTATCATCGCTGGCATCATGCCATCGACCTGCCGGCTGGCCGGCAATACCGCTTTGGCTGCAATTTCGCGGTCCTCCTGCCCATCTGGGATCAAATCTTCGGCACCCAGTATCGCGGCCAGACGATGCCACCCTGTGGCCTCAGGCCAGGGCCGCTGCCGGAATCGGCCGCGCAGAGTGGCTTCTGGCGACAGCAATGGGAAGGACTGTGCGCCCTCGCGGTCTCGTTCTCCCCGGCCAATAGTCATCGCGAACAACACCAACACGAATGATGAGACCTGCCCATGCTTGATGAAGCCCGCTCTTTTGCGCTGACGGCGCACGGCAACCAGATGTACGGTGACCGGCCATACGCCTTTCATCTCGAAGCCGTTGTCGGTCTTTTGTCGCCCTACGGCGCCGAAGCCCAGATCGTCGGCTATCTCCACGATGTTGTCGAGGATACAAAAATCCGCGAAAGCGATATACGCGAGCGCTTCGGATCCCTGATTGCCGACTGCGTCAGCCTGCTGACCGACGCTCCCGGTGCCAACCGGGCCGAGCGCAAGGCCAGCACCTACGCCAGACTGGCAACGGTCAGCGGCGCCACCGAACTGGCCCTGGTGGTCAAGGCTGCCGACCGCTTGGCCAACGTCAGGAGCTGCATCGCCGACCAGCGGCACCGTCTGTGGGAGGTCTACCGTAAAGAGCACCCAGATTTCCGTCAGGCCGCTTTCCGTGACGGCCTCTGTGACCCCCTGTGGGCGGAACTCGACGCATTGCTGGAGGTTTCGTCACTGATCCTCCCAAAGAAATCGACCCGTGTTTGAAATCCAGAACTACGAGAGCTTCGTCGCTGCGATTCTCGTCTTCCAGTTGATACCCGGTCCCGGCACACTGGCGATTCTCAACGCCACGGCACGCAACGGCATCACCGCCGGCCTGGGAGCCGTCCTCGGAACACTGCTCGGCGATATGGCCTATATGATCGCGGCGATTGTCGGCCTGGCCGCCGTGATGAAGGCAAACCCCGCCCTTTTCCAGGGCCTGCAGTGGTTTGGCGTCGCTTATCTGGGCTGGATGGGGCTGCAACTGCTGCGCCAGCCAGTCAGCAGTTGCAACAGCAGCCCGGAGACCAGAAAAAGCGCCTGGGTGTATTTCCGACAGGCCTTCACGGTCAGTCTCACCAACCCGAAGGTGGTACTCTTCTTCGTGGCCTTCTTCCCGCTCTTTCTGCGCGCCGACGCTTCAGCCTTGACGCTCGGGGTGATGATCGCGCACGTGACCCTGATCAGTTTTCTCTACCAGGCTGGCCTGGTACTGGTTGGCAACGCGGTCGCGCGCAGGCTGCGGTCGCTGCCCCTGGTACGCAAGCTGGCAACCCGCCTGGCAGGCACCGCACTGCTCGGTTTCGGCGTCAAGCTGGCGCTCGACAATCGCTGAACAACAGACTGCGCCGCACCCCCCAAGCCAGAAGCAACAGCGCCTCGACAGCCGCTGGGGTACAATATCGATCTTTTGCAACCTGATGATTTTACCGAGGTTTATTCGTGCTCGTCGCCAACAACATCACTATGCAGTTCGGGGTCAAACCCCTTTTTGAAAACGTTTCGATCAAGTTCGGCGAAGGCTATCGCTACGGGCTGATCGGCGCCAATGGCTCTGGTAAATCGACCTTCATGAAAATCCTGGCCGGGGAGCTCGAACCCACTGCCGGCAACGTCTCGAAGGATCTGCACGAACGCATGGCCTATCTGCGCCAGGACCAGTTCGCCTTTGAAGCACAGCGCGTGATCGACGTGGTGATGATGGGTCACGAGCAGATGTGGGCCTGCATGCTCGAAAAGGATGCCATCTACGCCAACCCGGAAGCGAGCGAGGAAGACTATATGCATGCCGCCGACCTCGAGGCCAGATTCGCCGAGTACGGCGGCTACACGGCCGAAGCGCGCGCCGGCGAACTGCTGCTGGGCGTCGGCATCCCGGCCGCACAGCACTTTGGCCCGATGAGCGATGTCGCTCCCGGCTGGAAGCTGCGCGTCCTGTTGATCCAGGCGCTGTTTGCCGACCCGGACATCCTGTTGCTCGACGAACCGACCAACAACCTCGACATTGCCACCATCCGCTGGCTGGAAAACACGATCAACGAGCGCAACAGCACGATGATCATCATTTCCCATGATCGACACTTCCTCAACCAGGTCTGTACGCATATGGCCGACCTGGATTACGGCAAGATCTCCGTCTATCCGGGTAACTACGACGACTTCATGGAAGCCTCGACACAGGCCCGCGAGCGCCAGCAGAGCGCCAACGCCAAGGCCAAGGAGCGCATCGCCGAACTGCAGAATTTTGTTCGCCGCTTCTCGGCCAACGCTTCCAAGGCCAAACAGGCGACTTCTCGCCTGAAGCTGATCGACAAGCTGAAACCGGAAGACGTCAAACCTTCATCGCGCCAGTACCCGTGGATCCGCTTCGAGTTTGACGAGAAAGAGAAGCTGCACCGGCAAGCCGTCGAAATCCAGAACCTGAGCTTCGGCTATCACGACAGCGAGCGAAAGATCTTCAACAAGCTCGACCTGACGCTCAACGGCGGCGACCGTCTGGCCATCATCGGCGAAAACGGCGTCGGCAAGACCACCCTGCTGAAGTTGCTGATGGGCGAATTGTCACCCCAGCGCGGCAGCATCAAATGGGCGGATAAAGCCCGCCCCGGCTACTATGCGCAGGATCACGCCAACGAATTCAACAGCGACCTCAGTCTGACTGCCTGGATCTCCGGCTATGCACGCAGCAGCGCCGGCGACGGCGATGACCTGTCGACGCTGGTCCGCGGCACGCTCGGACGCCTGCTATTCTCGGGCAACGAAGTGCAAAAAGCGGTCAAGGTGATCTCGGGCGGAGAGCAGGGACGGATGATCTTCGGCAAATTGATGCTCATGCGACCGAACGTGCTGGTCCTCGATGAGCCCACCAACCATCTCGACATGGAATCGATCGAGTCGCTCAATACCGCGCTCGAGAAGTTCAAGGGAACCTTGATTTTCGTCTCGCACGACCGCGAGTTCGTGTCATCGCTCGCCACCCGTATCCTCGAAGTACGTACCGACGGCAAGGCGATCAGCTACCTCGGCAACTACGAAGAGTATCTGGCCAGCCAGGGGATCGCCTGAGAGGTCGTAAAGCACGGAGAGCGCCATGCCGGAACTGAATTTCAAGGGCAAGGAATTCGTCTTTAACCACCATCTGGCCGTGCCGCACCGCCCTTTGCTGCCAAACGCCGCCAAGTCGGTCGGCGAACCACGTCTGGATGGCAATCTCGTCATCCACGGCGACAACCTGCACGCGCTCGAGTCACTGCTGCCGATGGTCGCCGGCAAGGTCGATTGCGTGTTCATCGACCCGCCGTACAACACCGGCAACGAGGGCTGGTGCTACAACGACAACGTGAACAGCCAGATGATGCAGCAGTGGCTGAGCGAGAACCCGGTCGGGATCGAGGACGGCCTGCGGCACGACAAATGGTGCGCGATGATGTGGCCGCGCTTGCGATTGCTGCACGACCAGCTGGGCCAGGCCGGCAGCCTCTGGGTGACGCTGGACGACAACGAGATTCATCGTGCGCGGGCGATGCTGGATGCGATCTTCGGCGAACAGAACTTCGTCGCGACCTGCATTTTGCACAAGAACTTTTCCCCAAAACCGTCGGCAAAGTTCTTCTCCGAAGATCACGATTACTTGCTGATCTATGCCAAGAAAAAGGACAAATGGCGTCCAGACCTGCTGGAACGCACCCAAGATATGGATGAGTGATCAAGGGCTATGCCTTTCAGGGGACACAGCGCGAAACGCTGCTGCAACAATCCCTCACGTTCAGCGACCTGAAAAAGGCTGACAGCTCGACCAGATTGCCGACATCGAAAACCTCGAAGGCCATCGCTTCGACCGGATCGAACAGAAGGTCAGGGACGACGAGTTGCGGGTGGAAGGGGTGAAGTCCGTCACCGAACGGGTGGCAGGCCTGGGCGGCCGTTATACCTACTGCATACTGGGCAAAGCCGTCAACCTGGACCACCTGCTGACCGGCGACGCGCTGCCGGATTTTGCACAGCTTGGCGCGCTGCTCTTCCACATGGCGACCAACGAAGCCATCGACCCCGCCAAGGTGTCTGAACAGGACGGTCACGGTTATCTGGGCGAATCGTCGGCATTCCATGTTTGGCTGATCTACAAGCCGGAACTGGACTTCCTCAAGTCCCGCGCATCGGCGCTGACGCTGGCCAAGGCCAAGGCCCTGTCGGAAAGCAAACCGGGCAAGAAACCTCTGGTGTTTGCGCCGGTGAAGTTCGTCTCGCAAAAGATGCTGAACGAAGCGGGCCTGCCGGTCGAATTCGCGCCGCTGCCGTGGGCGCTGTACCGTGTCGAGCGAAAAGGACAAGGAGACTGATATGCAAGCCATCCGCATCTATGGGTTTGGAACCGAGACGTCGCCGATTTGACATCGAGATTCTGCTGCTTTCCGCCTTGACGAGCTGGTGATGAAATGTTGCGCGATCTCGACTACCAAGGCCGCGTGCTGGCGCGGCTGGGGGACTATCTGACCGAATTGTCCGGCCAGAAACTGAAGGCGGACAAGATCGTGGCCTCCAACGCGCAGGAGACTGACCCTGACCTGAAGCGCCCGGTCCCAGATTTCCCCCTGAAAACCTGGGAGGTGCTTTGCGCCAGCGGAAAACTGTCGGATTCCCGCCTCGCCGTTCCGTATTCCACCCGGCAGGACGGCATCTGCCGGGCGGTGCCGGATATCGTTTTCAAGGTGCCCACGGGCGGCGGCAAGACCTTCCTGGCAGTGGCCGCGCTGTCGAAGATTTTTGGCCAGTATCTCGGCCGAAAGGAAGGCTTTGTGCTGTGGATCGTGCCCAACGAGGCGATCTACACACAGACCAGGCGGCAACTGGCGGACCGGCATCACCCGTACCGGCAAATGCTCGACGTGTTGTCCGGAAATGCGGTTCGCCTGTTGGAAAAGGCCGATCAGCTTGATGCTCGTGATGTCGAAAGCCATCTGTGCGTGATGTTGCTGATGCTGCAAGCGGGCAATCGCGAGAACAAGGATTCGCTGAAGATGTTCCGCGACCGGGGCGACGTGGATGGGTTCTGCCCGCCTGAATGGGAGCAGCACGCCCATGCGGCGGCGCTTGCGGCAAACCCCAACCTCGACATTTACGATCTGGCCGGGTCAAGCTACCCATGGCCGCAGGTGAAGGATTCGCTGGGCAATGCGCTGCGCCTCATTCGGCCGGTCGTGGTCATGGACGAAGGGCACAAGGCGGTATCCGAACTGGCGTTTTCGACGCTCTACGGTTTCAACCCCTGCTTCGTCCTTGAACTGACCGCCACACCGAAGGACGTTGCGCCGACCGGCGGCAAAAACCCGAAGCCGGGTCATCACGCCAATGTGCTGGTCGAAGTCAAAAGCATCGCCCTGGACCGGGGAGGCATGATCAAGATGCCCTTGAACCTTGATCCGCGCAGTGGCACCGACAGGCGCACCGCACTGGACCGCCTGCGCGATCTGGACGCCTCGGCGTAAACGCTGCACGCCAATACCAGCACTCCCATTCGACCGATCCTGCTGGTGCAGGTAGAACGCACCGGCGGTGACCAGCGCGATGGCAACCATATTCACGCGCTCGACGCCAAGGAATGGCTGATCAACGTCGGCGTGCTGGATGAGGCGGAAATCGCCATCAAGACAGCCGATACCAACGATCTGGCCGCCCCCGAAAACCAGTACCTGATGAGCCCGACTAACCGGGTGCGCGTCATCATCACCAAGCAGGCGTTGCAGGAAGGCTGGGATTGGCCCTTTGCCTATGTGCTGTGATTCGGGCGACGAGCTGATCGTCGCCGAGTTGGGTGAGCAGTCGCAGGAGCCATAGGTGTTCAACCCCCACCTATCCGACCAGCATGATTGTTGCTTCGCTTGGCAGCGATATCGGAAAGCTTGAATTGGTGATTGAGGACGGAACCAGCGTTGCATGCGAACTGGTGTTGATGCCCGACTGGAAAACGCGGTTGCCGTGCCTCTGAGAGGTGGTAAAGAAATCGTCGCAAACAGGCTAAGGAACGTTTCAAAAACAATTTGCGAAAGCTGATCAATGGAATCCCAGCATTTTCCCAGTCCAGCAATGAATTTCCACAGATTGATTATTGAACATTCCTAAGATGCAAGGCGCCAGCGAACGACGAGACATATCAGACAGATAGGCGCTGAGTGAGCGAGCGCGCAACGTCACGGTTCGGTCGCGCGGTAGATTGATTCACCCCGTCTCAGTCGGCGGCGGCCCCGCCGGCTGGCTTGCCCGCTTCCCTGGCAGCCTGCCTGGCTTCGCGCTCGGTCTCCTGCTGCGCCCGCTTCTCGAGTTTGGCCTGTCTCTTGGCCTGCCTGGCCGCTTCTTTGCGGTGCCCTTCTTCGGCCTTGGCCGCCTTGGTGGCCAGCTTCTGCTCGCGTGCAGCGGCCTGCGCCGCCTCCTCGGCACGAAAGCGCTCGGCACTCTCCTGCTGCCCTGCTTCGCGGCGAGGCTGATCGGCAAGCCGCTGTGCTTCCTTCGCCTCGACTTCCTGCCTCTTCACCGCGCGCTCGAAGTCACGGGCCGGTTGATCGAGCTGACGAGCCTCGATGATCGCTGCCGTATAGTGCTTCTTGGCAGCTGCGAGACAATCATTGACCATAAACTTGGTATAGCAATTCTTTTGCTCGGTCTCGTAGCGACGCTCCGCCTCGGCGCGCATCGACGCGGCTCTCTGCCGCTGTGCGCCGGCCTCTTCGAGCGTTTGCGGCAGCGGCGGTGAAACCTCAGCCCAGGCCGCGCAACTGATCAACAATGAAACCACCAGCCATCTGCCAGCACGCATTGCATCCTCCTGTCCGGCAGCCGAGTGCCACTGACGAGTGAACTTCGTGGCCAGCGAGGCCGCACCCGACATACCTCTAGAATGGGGCACTCTAATCGGCGCAAGCGTCTCTTGGCTATTGACCAGCTTAATCCTTCAACAGGTGTTCTTTTGAACACCGATAGTCTACCGGAAAGCCAGAAAATAAGGGCCTTCCACGCGATTAATGTAGTTCCAGTCGTAGCATCTGGTTGCCATGCATACCGGTCTGCGCTTATGCTCACATTTGTTTGCCAAATGTCGTCCGTCGTTTGTTCCTGGTCAATACGAGTTGTTGGATTTTGAATCTTTCCGTGATGGTTAACGCCCGAGGAGGTTTGATGGAATCAACCCCTACCCGATCCTGTGCGCTTGTCATGGCACTGATGCTCGCCTGGTCAACGGTGCTGGCGCAGCATTCCCAAACTACTCTGGCACCTGGAGCGACGGTAGGAAATCCGCCGGCCAAGACCTTCTCCCAACAGGATCTTGATCGGCTCCTGGCACCGATCGCCCTCTATCCGGATCCGCTGCTGGCGCAGATTCTGATGGCGTCCACCTATCCCCTCGAAGTGGTTCAGGCAGCGCGCTGGGTGAAAGCCAATCCCAAGGTCAGCGGAGCGACGCTGGAGACGGCGATGGCCAAGCAGTCCTGGGACCCGGCGGTCAAATCGCTGACCGCCGTACCGCAGGTGGTACAGCAGATGAGCGACAATCTCGACTGGATGCAGAAGCTCGGCGACGCCTTCCTGGCGCAGCAGCAGGATGTGCTGGACACCGTGCAGAGCCTGCGTGCCCGAGCCGACACGACTGGACATCTCAAGACCACCGAACAGCAGGTAGTGAGAATCGAGACGCAGGGCAGCCAGAAGATCTACGTAATCGAATCGCCCCAGCCCGAGGTGGTATATGTGCCCAGCTATAACCCGACCGTCGTTTATGGCAGTTGGTGGTATTCCACGCCACCGTATTACGTCTACCCACCGGCCTATGTCTATCCACCTGGCCTCGCTTTCGCCACCGGCGTGGTCGTCGGCGCGGCGATCTGGGGCAGTTGCAACTGGGCTTGGGGCCGCGGCAACGTCGATATCAACGTCAATCGTTACAATTCCTTCAATCGCACCAACATCAGCAGCAACCGCTGGAACCACAACGTCGATCACCGCGGGGGAGTCGCCTACCGCGATCAGAACGTCGCCCGCCAGTACAACCGTGGCGGAAATGCGCAGGCGGTACAGGCGCGCGAGAATTTTCGTGGCCATGCCGATGCCGGGCGCACTGAACTCAAAAGCATGGATCGCGACCAGTTGAACGAGCGCGTCGGGCAGGCTGATGGCCGATCGCGCGAGTCTCTGGGTGCTCGCGGTGAAGCTGGGCGACCAGAGAACCGGGGACCGGAGCGTGCCGTGTCGAACGACCGCAGGCTGAGTGATGATCGGGGTGCTGGGACCTCGACACGTGACCGCTTCGAGGGTGGCGCGCGGCCGCGCAGCGCCGGAATGCACGAGCCTGCGGGTAGCAGCGGCTTCTCTGGAGTGGGCAACGGTGCTTCGACGCGTGAGGCCAGCCAGCGCGGCAGTGCCAGCAGGGCAGACATGGGAGGTCGAGGTGGGGGTCATGCAGCCTTCTCCAGTGGCGGCGGATATCGTGGTGGCGGCGGAGGCGGAGGTGGTGGCGGCTTCCGCGGTGGCGGCGGCCGTGGTCGCTGAGAAGGTCCGTCCCCCCTTTCTGCGGAGAAAAATACGATGAACTTCCATAACACGATGCAAGCGCTCGCGCTCGGGCTGCTGCTGGTGACATCACCCATGATCAATGCTGCAGAGACTGTACCGGCGACGCAGAAGCCTGCTCAGCAAGGCTTTACCCAGCCTGAAGATGCCGTCAGGGCGCTGGCTGAAGCCGTGCGCGCCAAGGACGTAAACGCGCTGTTGGCCGTGCTCGGTCCGGCATCGCGAAGCTGGCTGGCAAGTGGCGATACAATTGCCGACCGTCGGGACTGGGAGAAATTCCTGGCTGCTTATGACCGCAAGCACGCTATCAGCCTGACATCGGATGGCCGAGCGGTGATTCTTGTCGGCGATGATGACTGGCCCTTCCCCGCTCCTCTGGTACGCCGGGGTGATCGCTGGGTCTTCGATGCGGCGGCCGGACGCGAGGAAATCATCAACCGACGTATCGGTCGGAATGAACTGGATACGATCCAGACGCTGCTGGCGATCGTCGATGCGCAACGGGAGTATGCTGCCGATGACCTGGATGGCAATGGATCAAACGACTTCGCCCAGCGTTTTGTCTCCAGTGAGGGCACTCGCGACGGTCTTTTCTGGCCGGTCGAGACAGACCAGCGGCCAAGTCCGCTGGGACCGCTGGTTGGCGCAGCGACGCGCGAAGGCTACGTCGCGAAAACCGCTAGCGTGCAGCCGACGGCATATCATGGCTACCGTTACCGGATGCTGACCGCACAGGGCAAGGATGCGCCAGGCGGCGCCTATGACTATCTGGTCAATGACAAATTAATCGGCGGCTTTGCCGTCGTTGCCTATCCAGCGAAATATGGGGTCTCCGGGATAATGACCTTCATCGTCAATCACGACGGCACGGTCTTTCAGAAAAACCTGGGCAAGAATACCGAAACTGCTGCGCTCAGGATGAGCCGCTTCAACCCGGATAAGAGCTGGCAGAAAGCCGAATAGAACGCCACGCGGGACCGGCTCGTGATCGCCGTCTGGTACCCCCGATCATTGATCATTGCTCAAGGATTACCATGCGAGCGCAGATGGAATTCATCTCTGCTGATTTTCCGCCCTATCCAGGCGAGGACAACCAAATCAATCCTGGTCGTTACGGCCTCCGCCTGGCAGAGTACCTGTCCCAGCAGTTGCCGGCACACGGCTTCCCGATCCGCACGGTCGGAGTCGAGGACTGGGGGGTGATGGTCGAACTGGTCAACCCTGACTACCCGCTCTGGATTGGTTGCAGCAACTACGAAGAGAAAGAGAACGGCTTCCTGTGTTTCATTGAGCCATCCACGCCATTCGTGCGCAAGTGGTTGAAGAAATTTGCCAATGCCCCAACGGTTGAAAGACTGGCGAACGCCATGGAAATGATCCTGCTGTCCAGTGGCAAAGTGTCGAACCTCCGCTGGTGGTCTGAAAACGAACTGCTCGCCAAAGATCGTTGATTCTCTTCAGTCACGGCATTCGATCACTCCAAGGATTTGTACACCATCATGCGTACCCGCCGCGTCTTCCTGAATCGTCTTGATCCAACCAACGAGCCCACCGATGCCGTAGTGGTGATCGACGTGCTGCGCTCCTTCACTACTGCTGCCTATGCTATTGCCGCCGGTGTCAGCAGGATTTACCCTGTGGAAACGATTTCTGGAGCCTTCCGCCTGCTGAGACGTTTGCCGGACGCGGTCACCACCGGCGCCATCGGCGGAGGGGACCCGATCCCCGGTTTTGATTTCGGCAATTCGCCGTTGGCCCTGCAAGGCGCTGACCTGACTGGCCGGCCGCTGATTCAGACCACCGCCGCGGGTGTCCGCGGTCTTGGCCGTTTTCGCGACGCACGGGCGCTGTTCGCCGGCAGTCTTGTCTTGGGCCGTGCCACGGCAAAAGCGCTGTTGGCGTTAAAACCGGAGGAGGTATGCTTCGTGATCACCGGCGAATGGGTCGATCGCGACGGTGATGAGGATATCGCCTGTGCGGACTATCTCGATGCACTGCTGCACGGCGAAAACCCCGACCCGGAACTCTACGCCGCCCGCGTACGCAACTCCGATTTCGGTCGCCGCTTTCAGGCTGACAACAACCCTAATCTGCCCATCGGCGATCTCGTTCTGTGCGCACAACCCGACCGCTTCGATTTCGCACTGCAGGCTTCGCACGCAAACGGGCAGCTGCAGCTAAGGCAGACGCGCACTGGCCAGGCGGATTCCCTTCGTGTATCCGGAGCACTCCGCAACGGCCTGAGATTACACGAAAATGGGTACGCCGAACACATCCAGGCCTAGGCCTTGAAGCCCCGAACCAAGGTGAATTTGTTCTCTTCGAGAGATCGTCCTGCAGCGCCGGCCGAACCTTTGCTGACAGAATAGCGCCGGCTTCCCCGTACTGCTGTTCCGGTCGGCCGCTGGCCAGTCCGGCTACTGCCGGGCCGGTTGTCGCGGTCACACGGTTTCCCGCCCCATGGAGTTGTGTAATGCTCGCCGCCGTCCGTCACTGGTTTGCCGACAACATTCTCGAACTCGTCCGTGCAATGCGGCTTTCCTACCTGCCACCACTGCTGGTCTATGCCGCAGCGGGGGTGTCCGGGTTGACCGAGATCGTTGGCACTTTCTTCGTCAAGGAGTACCTCGGCTTGTCCGCAGCCTTCCTCGCTGCTCTGGGCTTCTGGGCAGGGATTCCCTGGGCCTTGAAGATGCCGCTCGGACACCTGGTCGACCTGATTTGGCGGTACAAGGCCGGGCTGGTATGGCTGGGCGCCGGACTGATCGCCACCAGCCTGCTGATCATGCTCGGCATGGTGGCCGAACCGCGGCGCATGGCTGAGCTGATGTCCCTCGAGGCCTGGTTCGTTGTCGCCACCCTGCTTTCACCGGTCGGCTATGTCTTGCAGGACGTCGTTGCCGACGCAATGACCGTCGAAGCCGTGCCGCGCGTCAATGAACACGGGCAGCCGGTGTCACCGGAAACACGACGACTGATGAATACCACGCTGCAGACCCTCGGTCGCATCGCCATCATTGCCGGCGGTATCCTGGTCTCGCTGGTCAATGTATTCATGTTCCAAGGGACCGAGACTCTGGTGAAAGAGGCCAAGGTGGGAATTTATACCGAGGTCTTTGGCATGGCATTGGTGATCCCGGCGATCTCGGTTGCCGGCGTGCTGCTGGCGGCACTGCTCAAACGCTTCGATGCAAGGCGGCTGCGCGCCCGTGGTTTTGACGAGACCAGATTGTACGGCGAGCTCGAACCGCCACCGGATCCCGTCCGGCCCGACTGGTGGATCCTCGGTGGCAGCGCAGTGTTCGTTGCCATCAGTCTGTCGGTCGGACTCTCGGGGCTGGCTTTCGGAGAAGAGATCATCTTTGCCGGCTCTTTCGCGGTGATTGCTTTCCTGATGGCGAGGCTGCTCAGGGCACTCGATGTGGAGTCGCGGCGAACGCTGCTCGGAACCGCGATCGTGATCTTTGTCTTTCGCGCCATGCCGGGTCCCGGTGTCGGTTCCACCTGGTGGATGATCGACGTGCTCGGTTTCGACCAGTCCTTCCTTGCGCAGCTTTCGCTGATCGCCAGTGTGCTCACGCTGTGCGGTCTGTTCGCCTTCCGCCGCTTCATGGGCGAGCGTTCGATCGCCTATATTGTCGGTTTTCTGACGCTCACCGACGCGCTGTTGAGCTTGCCCACCCTCGGCATGTACTTTGGTCTGCACGAATGGACCGCAGCGCACACCGGCGGCGTCATCGACGCACGCTTCATCGTGCTGATCGACACTGCGCTGGAGTCACCTCTCGGGCAGATCGCCATGGTGCCGATGCTGGCGTGGATTGCCAATTCGGCACCGGCCAATCTCAAGGCCACCTACTTCGCGGTGATGGCATCCTTTACCAACCTCGCACTGTCAGCTGCACAACTCGGCACCAAGTACCTGAACCAGTTTTTCGAGGTCAGCCGCGAGATTCGCGATCCGCAGACCCACGCTCTCAAGGTGCCGGCAGATTATAGCCAGCTCGGCGGGTTGCTCACCGTGTCGATCATACTCAGCCTATTCATGCCCTTCGCAGCGATCTGGGTGACGCAGAGGCTCAAGCTGCGCAGTGCCTGAGGTGTGTACATCTCTGAACCGGACGCGGACGCAGGCCATTCCACCAGCGAACATGCTTGCCTACTCGGAAAATGCTGGGCATACTTTCTGGGCAGTTTGTTATTGGAGAATCTTCGGGTTCCGCTGACCATGCCAACCCTGTTACGTGCCCGGCAGGCCGACATCACCACGCTTGCGGTCGACGCGATCGTGAATGCCGCGAACTCGTCGCTGCTTGGCGGCGGTGGCGTCGATGGCGCCATCCACCGCGCAGCCGGTCCCGAGTTGCTGGATGCCTGTCGCCGAATCGGTGGCTGTCAAACCGGCGACGCCAAGCTCACCAGCGGCTATCGCCTGCCCGCCCGTTACATCATTCACACCGTTGGCCCAGTCTGGCATGGTGGCGACCGGAACGAAGCCGACTTGCTGGCCTCGTGTTATCGGCGTTCGATCGAGCTTGCCAGCACCCAGGGCGTGATCACTCTGGCCATCCCGAGCATCAGTACCGGCATCTATGGCTACCCGATCGAACAAGCCGCAACGATTGCGGTGGCGACGGTGCGTTCGTCGCTCCAGGCCGACGGACCCCTCCAGCAAGTGATCTTCTGCTGCTTCTCCTCGCGTGACTTGCAGGTTTACGAAGCGCTACTCGGGGAGAACGGTCTCTGAACTCGCTGCGGGGCACGCAACCCGGACAACGGCGTGTGCCGGCCTTGCAGCGAATCCGCAGGCTTGCTGGCCTCGCCACGGGACAGTGCCAATCATATGACTGGCAGCTCCCGCTGGCCATCTGTTCGAAGATCACGGGTACCTGACGATGCGCAGATAAGGTTTCGGTGCCTCCCAGCCCTGCGGAAACAGAGTCCTGGCTTCCTCATCGGACACCGAACCGGCAATGATGACGTCCTCGCCCTGCTTCCAGTTCACCGGCGTGGCGACCTTGTACTTGGCAGTGAGCTGCATCGAGTCCAGCGCGCGCAGGATTTCGTCGAAATTGCGCCCGGTGGTCATCGGGTAGGTCATCATCAGCTTGATCCTTTTGTCCGGCCCGATCACAAAGACCGAACGCACGGTCGCGTTGGTGGCCGCCGTACGGCCCTCCGAGCTGCCCGACTCTTCGGCGGGCAGCATATTGTAGAGCTTGGCTACAGCTAGATCGGTGTCCCCGATCATGGGGTAACGGGGCAAGTGGCCTTGTGTTTCTTCGATGTCCTTGGCCCAGCGCGCATGGTTTTCCACCGGGTCGATCGACAACCCGATGATTTTGCAATTACGGCTGGCAAATTTGTCCTCAATGCCGGCCATATAGCCGAGCTCGGTGGTACACACCGGAGTGAAATCCTTCGGGTGAGAGAACAGAATTGCCCAACCGTCGCCGATCCAGTCGTGAAAGCGAATGGTGCCCTGGGTGGTCTCGGCGCTGAAGTCGGGTGCAACGTCATTGATGCGAAGTGACATGGTAGCTCCTCTGCTTACGGGGGTGAAAAGACCGTCCACAACGGGTGAAGCTGGACAACAACAGAAAACCGGATAGAGTATCGAGAAGTATCCTTGACGATGGCGGCGGCAGTCAATCAAAAATGAATTCACATTATTGATGTCCAACCATCTCTAGGCTGGTATGGGTTAAGGGCATGGATCGAGTAAGGATTCAAACGCCTGAAACGGGGGGCGTTTGGCCATGGCAATCCTCCCGCCTGCACGATCGCGCGCGTAACGACTGTGGCTCGCGATATCGGCCTTGGCCACAACTTGTTCAGGCCGGATCAATAGGTCTTGAGCCGGTAGCCGGTCTTGAAGATCCAGGCCACGATCGCCAGAAATAAAGCCAGGAACAGCAGCGTCATGGCAAGGCTGATACCGACACGAACGTCGGCGACGTCATAAAAACTCCAGCGGAAGCCACTGACCAGATAGACCACGGGGTTGAACAGGGTAACCGTCTGCCAGATCGGTGGTAAGATATTGATCGAGTAGAAGCTGCCGCCCAGGAATGTCAAGGGGGTGATGATCAGCAGCGGCACCAGTTGCAGCTTCTCGAAATTATCGGCCCAGATGCCGATGATGAACCCGAATAGACTGAAAGTCACCGCCGTAAGTACCAGGAAAAGCAGCATCCAGAAGGGATGCGCAACCTCTATCGGGACGAACAGGCCGGCTGTGGCAAGAATGATCAGGCCAAGGACAACAGACTTGCTGGCGGCTGCGCCGACATAACTGGCGGTGATTTCGAAATAGGAAACCGGAGCCGACAGCAACTCGTAGATCGTTCCCGTGAATTTTGGGAAATAGATGCCGAATGAAGCGTTGGAAACGCTTTGCGTCAATAGCGACAACATGATCAGCCCCGGCACGATGAAGGCCCCGTAGCTGATGCCGTCGACCTCGGGAATGCGCGAACCGATCGCCGCGCCGAAGACGACAAAATACAAGGAGGTCGAAATCACCGGCGAGACGATGCTCTGCAGCAGCGTGCGTCGGGTACGTGCCATCTCGAAGAGGTAAATCGCACGCATGGCCTGCAGATTCATTTTGCCTCCTTCACTAGTCTGACGAATATGTCTTCGAGCGAACTCTGGGTGGTGTGCAGATCCTTGAAGACGATGGCTGCGTCATTGAGATCCCTGAGCAACGCAACGATGCCGGTTCGCTCGCCTTGCGTATCATATGTATAGGTCAGTTCACTGCCATCGCTCGACAGTTCCAACGGGTAGGCATCGAGTTCTGGTGGGATGCCAGAGAGTGGATTCAGCAGTTGCAGAGTCATCTGCTTCCTGCCCAGCTTGCGCATCAGTTCAACCTTGTCTTCCACCAGAATGATCTCGCCCTTGCTGATCACCCCGATCCGTTCAGCCATCTCTTCGGCCTCGTCGATGTAATGGGTGGTCAGGATGACGGTAACCCCGGTGGCTTTGAGCGAGCGCACCAGTTGCCACATGTCACGCCGCAGGTTGACATCGACTCCGGCTGTCGGCTCGTCGAGAAACAGAATCTGTGGCTCGTGCGACAGCGCTTTGGCGATCAGCAGGCGACGCTTCATGCCGCCCGAGAGGGTGATGATCTTGTTGTCCTTCTTGTCCCACAGAGAGAGCTCGCGGAGTATCTTTTCAATGTAGGCTGGATTGGCGCGCTTGCCGAAGAGGCCACGGCTAAAGGAAACCGTCGCCCATACCGATTCGAAAGCATCGGTGGTCAGTTCCTGCGGGACCAGACCGATTTTTGCGCGCGCTGCCCGGTAATCGGTGACAATGTCGTGACCGTCCACCCGCACCGTTCCTGCGCTGGCATTGACGATCCCGCAGATGATGCTGATCAGGGTGGTTTTTCCTGCACCATTGGGACCCAGCAAGGCGAAGATCTCTCCGCGGCGAATATCCAGACTGATTTCCTTGAGCGCCTGGAAGCCGGTGGCGTAGGTCTTGCAGAGTCCAGCGATGGAGAGGATGGTCGGCATGGACGCGACCATAGCAGATCCCGACAGTGGATTGAACAGCGGCATGAGCATCTCGGCGGCAGGCGAACGGCCTGACCAGCATGCCGATCCGGCACCGGCACCATATTGACTATAATTTAGCATATTAAATCTATGTGATGATTGCCGCGGCTCGACGGCCAGGGCAGCGGCACACATGCTGCGGTATATCCTGGCCGCACTGTCGGCAAAGGACCCCTGCAGCACACGGGTGAGAGGACAAAAACACCATGAGCAACCCGACGCCACGGATTTTGGCCATAGATAACCGGCTGGCCAATCTGCTGACGCTGCGGGCTACACTGACTCCGGAATTCGAGTTGCAGTTCGCAAGTTCCGGCACACAGGGACTGGCGATGGCAGCGGAATCCCCCCCCGATCTGATCCTGATCGATCTCATGATGTCGGAGATGGATGGCTACGAGACCTGCCGGCGGCTCAAGGCCGACCCCCGACTGCAAGATATTCCGATGATCTTTTTGACGGAGCTCGGCCAGGCCGGGACAGCGTGTACCGAGCAGGTCCCGAGTCCTACCGATACCGTCTTCACCCCGCCGATCCTCGCAGAGATTACCCGCCGACGTATCCGCAATCTGCTGCATCGGGAACAGTTACGCAGGGCGGCCGAGAAGTACCGCAAGCACCTTGCAACGAGAGAACAAGCACTGCTGGAAAGTGAGGCATTCACGCGCACCATTCTCAATTCGCTGACCGAGAATCTGGCCGTTCTTGATCCGCAGGGAGTCATCGTTTCGGTCAACAGGGCCTGGCAACGCTTTGCCGAGGAAAACGGGGCACCAGGTCTGGCGACAAACTCCGTTGGCCTCAGCTATCGAAGTGTCTGCATGGCTGCCGCCGGACAGCCGGGTGGAGATGAAGCCTTGCAGGCCTGGGCCGGTATAGTAGCGGTGCTGACCAAGACTCAGCCACACTTCAGCCACGAATATGCCTGCAACTCTCCAGATCGGGCACGCTGGTTTCGCATGCGCGTTGATCCGATGCTTACGCCCGGCAAAGGCGTCGTGGTGGTCCACGAAGACATTACCCCGCGCAAGCAAGCGGAAAACGCCTTGCGCGAGCAGGAGGCGTTTTTCCGCTTGATCACCGAGAACCTCGAAGGATTCGTGGCGGTTCTCGACATTGAAGGACGGCGGGTATACAACAGCCCGTCCTACGCGCGCCTGCTCGGTGACCGGAATCTTTGCGGCACATCCTCATTCACCGACATCCATCCGGCCGACCGCGAACGAGTCGTCGGAGCTTTTCATGAGACAGTCGCCACGGGGATCGGGCACCATCTCGAATTTCGCTTTGTGACGGCCGACGGCGGCATCCGCCTGATCGAATCTCGCGGTGGGGTCATCAGGGACGATGAAGGCCGCATCAAACGGGTGGTCGTCGTTTCCCATGACGTCACCGAGCGCAAGGCCGCCGAAGAGCAAATCCACCATCTGGCTTTCTATGACGCCCTCACCCAATTGCCCAACCGCCTGCTGCTCAACGACCGTCTGCAGCAGAGCATGGCAGCCAGCAAGCGCAATGCTTGTTATGGCGCGTTGATGTTCATCGATCTCGACGACTTCAAGCCAGTGAATGACCGGCATGGCCATGCAGTCGGCGATTTACTTCTGATCGAAGCGGCGAATCGACTGAAAACCTGCGTTCGCGCGGCAGACACCGTGGCGCGTTTCGGCGGCGATGAGTTTGTCGTGATACTGAGTGATCTGCATGTGGATAAAATCGAATCGAGTGCGCAAGCCGCGATCGTAGCAGACAAGATTCGTATCCGCTTATCGGAACCCTACGTGCTAACCATCCGGTACGAAGGAAGTACAGATTCGATAATCGAACATCATTGCACGGCAAGTATCGGCGTGACGCTGTTTCACGATCATGTTGCCAGCCGAGACGACCTCCTCAAGCGGGCTGATGCAGAAATGTATCAGGCCAAACAAGCGGGACGCAATCTGATCCGGTTTCATGAAGAGAAGGACGGGGTAGACTGACTCGCTTCAATAGTGTCTGGCGAAGCGCCGGATTTCCGGCGCCCTTCCATAGGGAAAGCCTACTGGACTTTTGCCTTGGCACGCAGATCATTCACGTATTTCTGGATCTGCTCCTGTTGCAGGCGCTGCGTTAGTTGCGGCTTGATCTGGTCGAACGGCGGTACAGTCAGCGGACGGCTGTCCTCTAGCAGGATCACGTGATAACCAAAATCGGTCTTGACCGGGGTTTCGGTGTACTTGCCCTTGCTCAGACTGCCAACAGCATCGCCAAACGGTTTCACGTAACTGGCCGTGCTGTTCCAGCCAAGGTCGCCGCCTTTGTCCTTGGATCCAGGATCCTTGGACTGCTTGGCCAACTCTTCGAACTTGGCACCCTTCTTCAGATTGGCGATGATGGTTTTGGCCTCGTCTTCCTGTTCAACCAGGATGTGACGGAGCTTGTACTCGGTATTGCCCATTTGGGTTTTCAGCTTGTCGTATGCGGCCTTGAGATCCTGGTCGCTGATCGGGTGCTTCTTGACAAAATCCTGAACGAAAGCACGGATGAAGATCGCCTGCCTGGCCAGATCGGCTTGCGCCGATACATCGGGTTGTTTGTCCAGGTTCAACTTCTTCGCTTCCTGGACCAGCAACTCACGACGGATCAGTTCTTCACGAACCGCGTTCTTCAACTCGGGAGTATCGGGGGCGCCCTGAGCTTTCTGTTCGGCGACAAAGGCGTTGGCGATGGTCTGAGGAATGGCGACGCCATTGACGGTGGCAAGGGTGCCACTTGCAGCCTTCTGGGCTGCCGCCGGGAGTGAGATAAGCGCACCGAGCAGCAACGCGCTGGCAAGTCGGGAAAGCTTGTGCATGTCTGATTTTCCTTCGGTTGGGTTGGGTTAAAGTAAAGCAGTAAAGCGCGTGTGCTCAGGAAGTGTCATCGAGGACATCGCCGAATATTCTGCGGGGGTCAACGCCTGGATGCTCAAGGCATGAATCCGGATAGTCATCAGGTCATCAAGTGCAGCATGCACCAAGCGATGACGCGCCAGACGGGCGAGCTCTGCGAAAGCATCCGAGACGATCAGCAAGCGATAGTGGCCCCCCCCACCCTGCGCACCGGCATGCCCAGTGTGCCGAGCCGAGTCGTCGATCACCTCCAGGCAGATCGGCGCCAGCGCTGTGAGTCGTTGCTGAATGATCGTGACAACGCTGGCCGTAGCACCAGCGGCGGGCACGTTGGTCACGCCGGCAAGGCTTTCTTGAATGGCTTGACGGTTACGGTCGCGTAGACCCCGCTGGCGACATAAGGGTCTGCGTCTGCCCAGGTTCTGGCCGCTTCGAGCGAAGCGAACTCAGCAATGATCAGACTGCCGGAGAAACCGGCCGGCCCGGGGTCAGGAGAATCGATGGCAGGAAAGGGGCCCGCGAGCAACAGGCGACCGTCATCCTGCAGTGCCTTGAGACGCTCGATATGCGCCGGCCGGGCAGCGAGACGGTCGGCCAGTGAGTCCGGACGGTCTTCGCCAACGATGGCGTAGAACATCATTTAGTCTCCTCGATGTACTTCGACAGTATCAACCCCTGGATGACCACAAAAACCAGCATCAGCCCGGTCGCACCAAACAGTTTGAAGTTGACCCAATCGTCTGTCGAAAAGTTGTACGCCACGAAAAGGTTGGCGATCCCCATGAAAATGAAAAAACCAACCCATGACCAGTTGAGTTTGCTCCAGGCGACCTCCGGCAGTTCCATCTGCTCGCTGAGCAATGCCCGCATCAGGTTCTTCCTGAAGAACAGCGTACCTCCGAGCAGGGTCGCCGCAAAGGTCCAGTAGAGCACCGTCGGCTTCCACTTGATGAAGGTTTCGTCCTGCAGGATCAGGGTCATGCCGCCAAAAACCATGATCACTACCAGGCTCACCCAAAGCATGGTGTCAATCTTGCGACCCTTGAACCATAGCCAGCCAATCTGCGCGAAACTCGCAGCCATGGCTACTCCGGTTGCGACGTAGATGTCGAAAACCTTGTAGGCGATAAAGAAAAGGATGACTGGGAAAAGGTCGAAAAGGAACTTCATGGCGGATGCGGTAGACGGATCGAGTGATTATGGCCGATATAACAGACTGCTGTCCATCACTACGGCCATCTGGCCATCGCGGGTGACGCAGCGCTTTACAGTAGGGGGCCGACTCCCTATAATTCCGCCTTCTTTCGAGCGGGGGTATAGCTCAGCTGGGAGAGCGCTTGCATGGCATGCAAGAGGTCCGCGGTTCGATCCCGCGTACCTCCACCAGCATTTCGAAAGAGATTTTCCGGGTCCCCATCGTCTAGAGGCCCAGGACACTACCCTTTCACGGTAGGTACCGGGGTTCGAATCCCCGTGGGGACGCCAACGATGCCCGTATCTGATCACCTGAAGAAGTGGCGCCGTTCTTACTTGGCCAGTGCGCGAGCTATTCCGGCCGACGCGAATCGATGCTGATCGTCACCGGCCCGTCATTGATCAGGTGTACCCGCATGTCGGCACCGAAAACGCCGCTTTGCACGCGCAGCCCGGTGGCGCTTTCGAGCTGTTCGACAAAATTTTGAAACAGCGCTTGCGCGAGTTCAGGCCGAGCTGCACGACTCCACGATGGACGATTGCCTTTCCGGGTCGACGCGAAAAGTGTGAACTGGCTGACTGCGAGAAGCTCACCCTTGGCGTCGATGACATTGCGGTTCATCACCCCGGCCGCATCGGGGAAGATGCGCAGTCGAGCCAGCTTGGCGGACATCCAGGCCAGATCAGCGTTGGCATCGACCTCCTCGAAAGCGGCCAGGATCAGCAGACCCGGTCCGATCGAGCCAACGACTTCTCCTCCGACTTCCACCCGTGCGGCGGTGACGCGCTGCACGACCACCCTCATCGGGAGGCCCCGGCATTCTGCTGACGGAGTTTCTCGGGGATCGGCAGCCAGCGTACGGTATTGGTCAAGGGTTCCGGCTGCAGCGTCACGTGCGCAATGCCCTGCTCGGCCAGCGCATGCCGACTGGCGGCGAGGACCGTCGGCCATTGTTCGAGTGACTCAACGACGAGATGTGCCGAAAGGGCAACGCGCTTAGACGACAAGGTCCAGATATGCAGGTCGTGCACCGAGGCAACACCCGCGATGCCAGCCAGCACTCCTCCGATCTGCTCGGTCGACAGGCTCGGCGGCACGCCTTCCATCAGCGCCTGCAGGACTTCGCGCAACAGACGCAGGCTCGACGCCAGCATCAGCGCGCAAATCAGGATCGAGAGCAGGGGATCGATGGTAGTCCAGCCGGTCCACATCACGACGGCACCGGAGACCAGCGCCGCCACCGAACCTAGCAGATCGCCGAGAACGTGCAGCAGGGCGCCGCGCGTGTTCATCGTCTGCTCGCCGTGCATCAGCAACCAGGCGACGGCGATGTTGAGGGCCAGGCCGAACGCCGCCACCAGGGTGACCGCAGTGCCATTGACCGCGGCAGGATCGAGAATGCGACCGACGGCGGCAACCGAGATGCCGACCACCACCAGCACCATGAAAACGACATTGAGCAGCGCCGCCAGAGTCTCAACCCGACCATAGCCGTATGTGTGTCGTTGCGTCGGCGGGCGTTGCGCGAGCCAGGCCGCAAAGGCCGCCAGTCCGAGTGAGGCGCTGTCGGTGACCATGTGCCCGGCATCACCCAGCAATGCCAGCGATCCCGACCAGAAGCCAGTCGCTGCCTCGACCCCGGCAAAGCCGAGCGTCAGCAGCAAGGCCCAGAGCAGGCGCGGGCCTGTGTCCACATGATGATGCGCATGCTCACCGTGCCGATCGTGGTCATGGCCGTGCTGAAGGTGGGGATCGCTCATGATCCGCGCATTGTACTGGAGATCGCTGTTTGCACTGGAGACGAGTTTGGGCTGTCGGCGCCTCCTGCACAGTGTGCTGGGCTCCATCGCTTCAGCCCAACTTAATGTTTATCCGCTAAAATTGCCGCTTACGCTGGAGGATGCCGATGACCCCACTGCCTCAATTGCCCACTCGCGACAGCATCAAGCGCTTTTTTCTCCTGACTGGACTGTGGGTGCTGCTGCACGTCAGTGCCTTCACCAATGATCAGGGCTACAGCACGCTCGCGGTGGCACTGTGGACGCTGGCAACCACGGTCAGTTACACCTTCCTGTACCTGCTGCCAGCACTGATTCCGGGCTACCTGCTGCACCGGCTGCTGTTGCAGCGCCCGGCGACGCGCGTCGGGGTGGCCACTCTGGCACTGCTGCTGATCGGCCTGACCGGAATGATTCACGTGCTCCTGTTCGCCGACCGGGTAATTTATGGAATGTACGGATTCCACATCAATGGCTTTGTTCTCGACTTGGTGTTCACCCCCGGCGGAATTGCCTCGCTCGGGGCCAGTCGCAGTACCGAACTGACCGCAAGTCTGGTGGTCATCGCGCTACTGGCGTTGCAGGCGGCAACTTACTTCTGGGCGACGCGTCGCGCAGCCCAGTCGCGCCCGTCTCGCTGGACCCCGCGTGCAGGCTGGGTGCTGCTGGCCATCCTCAGCTTCGCGGTCGGCGAGCGCGTCACCTATGGTTTCAGCGCCGCAGCCAACTACCAGCCGATTCTTTTTGCCAGTGAGCGCTACCCGCTTTACCTTCCGACCACCTTTCGCAAGTTGGCGTCCCGGTTGGGCATCAGTGGCGCTCCCGAGGGTGCCGGCGGAGTGCATATCAAGAACGGCGTCCTGAGTTATCCGCTCCTCCCGCTACGCGTCGAGCCGCCTGCACGCCCGCTCAACATCGTCTGGCTGGCCGTCGAATCGCTGCGCTACGACATGCTGGACCGCACAATCATGCCGCAGCTCTGGGATTTTTCCGGAAATGCGCTGCGCCTCGGGAACCACTACAGTGGCGGCAACACCACTCAGATGGGCATCTTCTCGATGTTCTATGGACTGTACGGCAACTATTGGTTTCCGATGCAGGCGGCGCGCCGATCGCCTCTGCTGATGGATGTGCTGCAGCAACAGAACTATCAGTTCAGCCTGCATACCAGCCAGAGTTTTACCTATCCGCCGTTTCAGGAGACGGTTTTCGCGAACATGAACCCGGCCGACATGCATGCGCTGTCCGATGGTCCGCCGCCGTGGCAGCGTGACCGGCAGAACATCGACGACATCCTCCGGTTCATCGATACCCGCGACAAGACGCGGCCATTCATGACCTACATGTTTTTCGAGGGTACGCATGCCAATTACACTTTTCCGCCCGAGAGTGTCATTGCTCGCCCGTATCTTGAGGACTTCAACTATCTGTCGGCCGACTTCGCGCAGCAGATGGTGCCGATCAAGAACCGCTACATCAACGCCGCCCACCATGTCGACCATCTGATCGGGCGTGTCATCACGCATCTGCGTGAAAGGAAACTGCTCGACGACACGATCATTATCGTTCTTGGCGATCACGGCGAGGAATTCATGGAACGCAAGCGCTGGGGGCACGCTGCCGACTTCAATCGTTTTCAGACCAGCACACCGGGCGTCCTGTGGATTCCTGGTCAGCAGGCACGTACCATCAGCGGCATCAGCAGCCATCTCGATATCCCGGCAACGCTGATGCCCTTGCTTGGCGTCAGAAATCCGCCAGCTGATTATTCGCTCGGACAGAATCTGCTGGCGCCTGACTTCCATCGCGATTACGCTGTTGCGGCTGGCTGGAACCGTATCGCCTACCTCGGCGAAAAATTCAAGATCTCGTTCCCGGTGAATGCAGCGGGTGCAGTTCGCGACGAAGTGCTCGATGAAGACGACCACCCGGTCAGCGATCGTGAACGCGCAAAAAACGAGATCCAAGCGGCGATGGTCGAGATGATGAACAATCTGACCCGCTTCAGCCGTCCGAAAGGGTAGAGGTAAAGCACCGAGCCTTACGGTGGTTCTGGTAATCGTACTGGCAAGGCTCCGCCAGTATCCAGTCAGCCGCAATAGCAAACGGGAGGAGCATGGCAACCCATCGTGAGAGCCGCGCCATTGCACTACCGCCGGAGTGGTTGTTCGATATCGTTGCCGATGTCGAACGATATCCCGAATTCCTGCCGCTGATGCGTGCAGCGAGGATCGTCCGACGTTATCCCGAGGCTTACGAAACCGAACAGACCCTGGCCCTGGGGCTGTTGCTGCATCGCTTCCACACACGCACCGAACTTGCCCGACCAAGTAGCATCACCATCGTTTCCAACGATCGCTCGTTCTGCCGCTTCGACGTCCGCTGGGGATTTTCACCGCTTGCTGACGATCACTGCCACGTCGACTTCGCGCTCGACTGCACGACCCGCTCGTTGTTCCTCAGGCCGGTCGTCGAAATGCTGATCCTGCCGATGGCTGCCAGCATGGTCACTGCTTTCGAGGCCCGAGCCCACGCTCTGGCTGCAAAGGCTGGACCATTGCCGGTGGCAGCGACAGGGGATGCCAGTCAACCGGTATCAGACGCCGATGGCGGGTCGAGTCCCTGAACAGGGAATGAATTCTCGCTGCGTTGAACCCCTGGCCGGTTAAAATGCGAGCCTTCTCGAATTAAGGATTGCATCGTGAGCCAGGAGCCCAATAGCCAGGCGGCGAGTCCGCCAGCACTCGCCAGCACCCATTTCATCCGCAATATCATCGAGGCCGATCTCGCTACCGGCAAATACGCAGCACGCCGATGGTCGGGTCATCCCGGCCCTGCCGAACAGCAACTTGCCGGACCGCTTGACAGGGCGCAAATCCGCACGCGCTTTCCGCCCGAACCCAATGGCTATCTGCACTTCGGCCATGCCAAGTCGATCTGCCTCAACTTCGGCTTGGCGCAGGATTTCGGCGGTCGTTGTCACCTTCGCTTTGACGATACCAATCCGGAAAAGGAAGAGCAGGAATACGTGGATTCGATCATCGATTCGGTACGCTGGCTCGGCTATTCCTGGGAAGACCCGGTCTGCGAAGGCCTGTCGGACGCGGAGTGCAATCTTTATTTTGCCTCCAACTACTTCGACTGGATGATCGAGTTCGCCGAATACCTGATCCGTAGCGGCCACGCCTATGTCGAGAGCCAGAGCGCCGAAGAGATGCGCAGCAGTCGCGGCACGCTCACTGAAGCGGGGACCAACTCGCCTTTTCGCGAGCGCAGTGTCGAGGAGAACCTGGACCTTTTCAGGCGCATGCAGAATGGCGAATTTCCGGACGGCGCACATATCCTGCGCGCGAAGATTGACATGGCGGCAGCGAACATCAACCTGCGCGACCCGGCAATCTACCGCATTCGCCACGCCAGCCATCACAACACCGGCGATCGCTGGTGCGTCTATCCGATGTATACCTACGCTCACCCCATCGAAGACGCACTGGAGAACATCACCCACTCGATATGCACACTCGAATTCGCCGACCAGCGCCCGTTCTACGATTGGCTGCTCGAGCGTCTGGCGGAAGGCGGGCTGCTGCAGCGCCCGCTGCCGCAGCAGATCGAATTCTCGCGCCTTAACCTGACCTACATCGTGCTTTCGAAGCGCAAGCTGATTCAGCTCGTCGAGGAGCAGCATGTCGCCGGCTGGGACGATCCGCGTTTACCAACCTTGGTTGGCGCGCGCCGCCGCGGATATCCGGCGGCGGGTTTTCGCCTGTTTGCCGAGCGTCTCGGCGCATCGCGCTCTGATTCGCTGATCGAGTACTCGCAACTCGAAGACACCATGCGCGAAGTGTTGAACGAGTCGACCGAGCGCCGCGTCGCCGTTCTCGATCCCCTCAAGCTGATCATCGACAATTATCCCGCCGACCAGAGTGAAGACTGTTTCGCGCCCAACCATCCGCTCAAACCTGAATTGGGCAAGCGCGCAATGCCCTTTGGCCGGGAACTGTGGATCGAGCGCGAAGACTTCATGGAGCAGCCGAGCAAGGGCTACCATCGCCTTTACCCAGGCAATCTCGCTCGGCTGCGCTACGGCTATGTGCTCAGGTGCATCGGCTGCGACCATGACGAAAACGGCACTCTGATCGCCGTACATTGCGAATACCTGCCCGATTCAAAAAGCGGCACTCCAGGTGCCGACAACTACAAGGTCAAGGGCAATCTGCACTGGGTTGCAGTCGACCGGGCCTTTCTTGCCGAAGTGCGGCTCTATGATCGGCTGTTCGCGGTTCCCTCTCCAGGCGCCAGACGTACGGGCGATCCTGACGATGTCGAACGAGACTTCCGCGACGACCTTAATCCGGACAGCATCCGGGTCATCCGGGCCTGGCTCGAACCTGCACTACAGCATGCCCGACCGGAAGAGAGCTTCCAGTTTGAACGCCATGGTTATTTCGTTGCCGATCGCGTCGACTCGCGGGAAGGCGCGCCGGTTTTCAACCGCACCATGACGCTCAGGGACTCATGGTCGAGCAAACCCAGCCAACGCAGCTAGCGAACTTGCGCAGGCAAACTGCGTCGATAAAGGTATACACGGAAGCGGTTTCAGCGGCAAACGGCCTCTGGCGTGAATCTCGCAGGCGAAAACCGGAGAACCTTCTCAGAGGCGTTCAGGCACGGGCCTCTCTGGCGAGAAAGTCTGTATAAGCCTTACCCAGTCCTTCTTCGAGACCCAGCGTGGCTTGACAGCCCAGGGTGTGCATACGCGAGACATCCATCCGCTTTCTTGGTGTGCCGTCCGGTTGACTCGGGTCGAATTCGATGCGGCCGGTATAGCCGACGACCTGGGCGACGGTTTCGGCCAGTTCGCGGATGCTGATTTCCTCGCCAGTACCGACGTTGATGTGCGAGAGCATCGGCTGGGTGTGGGCCTTGTAGGTGGTTTGGTCCAGGTTCATGATGTGCACGCTCGCCTCGGCCAGGTCGTCGACGTAGAGGAATTCGCGCCTGGGAGTACCAGTTCCCCAGAAGGACAGGCAAGGCTCCAGGGCCGAAGTGCAGATGTCTTGCAACTGGCGCTTGAGGTCCTGCGGGATGGGACCGTTTCTGGTTTCGTCCCCTTGGATCGCAGGCCAGTTGTGATCGGCGGCAAGCTTGGCGAGGTGCAGCTTGCGGATCATCGCCGGGATGACGTGGCTGTTCTGCAAGTCGTAGTGATCGCCGGGTCCGTAGAGGTTGGTAGGCATCACGCTGCGGTAATCCGTGCCGTATTGGCGGTTGTAGCTTTCGCAGAGCTTGATGCCGGCAATCTTGGCAATGGCGTAGGGTTCGTTGGTCGCTTCCAGGGTACCGGTGAGCAGTGCTTCTTCCGGGATCGGCTGTGCGGCGAGTCGCGGGTAGATGCAGCTGCTGCCGAGAAAGAGGAGTTTCTGCACGCCAACTCGCCAGGCTTCATGAATGATGTGGGTCTCGATCATCAGGTTCTGGTAAATGAATTCGGCCGGGTAGGTCTGGTTGGCGTGAATGCCGCCGACTTTGGCAGCGGCAAGGTACACCTGTTCTGGTCTTTCCGCTTCAAAGAAGGCGCGCACGGCGGCCTGCTGGGTGAGATCAAGTTCAGCGTGTGTGCAAGTGATCAGCGTCGCTGTGCCGCGTTGCTGCAGGGTGCGAACAATGGCCGAGCCGACCATGCCGCAGTGGCCGGCGACGTAGATTCGGGCAGGCGTCATGGTCTGTTCATTCGTTGTGGTCGAAGGCCTTGAAACCGGCCAGTTTGACCAGGGCATCGCGCCTGGCGGAGTTGTAGTCGGCAAGTGCCATTTCCTTGACCAGTTCGTGCAGGCTGGTGGTCGGCGTCCAGCCGAGTTTTTCGCGGGCTTTGCGGGGATCACCCAGCAGAGTCTCGACTTCCGTCGGGCGAAAGTAGCGCGGGTCCACCCGGACGATGACCGTACCCGGCCTGACTTTGGCCTTGTCGCCCTCCACCCGGGTGACGATGCCGATCTCATTGACGCCCTCGCCTTCGAAAAGCACGCCCATTCCCAGTTCGGCTGCGGCGAATTCGACAAACTGGCGGACACTGTATTGCACACCCGTGGCGATGACGAAGTCTTCAGGATGATCCTGCTGCAACATCAGCCACTGCATTTCGACATAGTCGCGGGCGTGGCCCCAGTCGCGCAGGGCGCCGAGGTTGCCAAGATAGAGGCAATCCTGCAGGCCAAGCGCGATCCTGGCGATGGCGCGGGTGATCTTGCGGGTGACGAAGGTTTCACCGCGAACCGGGCTTTCGTGGTTGAAGAGGATGCCGTTGCAGGCATAAATTCCATAGGCCTCGCGGTAATTGACGGTGATCCAGTAGGCGTAGAGCTTGGCGACGGCGTAGGGGCTGCGCGGATAGAAAGGAGTGGTTTCCTTTTGCGGGGATTCCTGGACCAGACCATAGAGCTCCGAGGTGCTGGCCTGGTAGAAACGGCTTTTCTTTTCCAAGCCGAGGATGCGAATCGCTTCGAGCATGCGTAGGGCACCGATGCCATCGGCATTGGCGGTATACTCGGGTTCCTCGAAGCTCACGGCGACGTGGCTTTGTGCGGCCAGATTGTAGATCTCGTCGGGTTGCACCTCCTGGATGATGCGGATCAGACTGGTGGAGTCGGTGAGGTCGCCGTGGTGGAGAATGAACCTCCGCCCGGGCTCGTGCGGGTCCTGATAAAGGTGATCGATGCGGTCGGTATTGAACAACGAGGAACGGCGCTTGATACCATGCACTTGGTAGCCCTTGTCGAGCAGGGATTCAGCCAGATAGGCGCCGTCCTGGCCAGTCACGCCGGTAATCAGGGCAACCTTTTGGGAGGTAATCATGGGGGACATCCGTCAGTGAGGCAATGATGCTCGGCAAATGCCAGCCGATAGTCTTCTATGTGATCGATTTTTCGCAAGGACGTCGCGTTTTATTGGCGATTTTACGCGGGCAATCCCAGACGCTCCTGTAACAAGCTCAAACGGCGTGCCATCTCGCTGCTGCCAAACCCCAACTCGCGAATGATGTGCAGGCGCTGCAACGCCGAAGCACCCGTGTAGAACGAAGAGAACGAACTGAGCCTCTCCAGTTCCTCCAGAACCGCTGCCAATACCCAGTCCCCGATGACCTCGCCAGGTACGATGGAATCGAAGCGTTCACCCGGTGCAAGGAACGGTTCGCTGGTGTCCACCTGCTGCTGTTGAAGGATCGTTGTGCACAGTTGTGCCAGCGCGTTTACAGCCAGAGATCTTGAGCCGTAATCTCTCGCTACTCGCGCCAGGCTGGCCAGCCGCAGGTGCGAAGCCTGCTGTCCGCAAAGTGTCTCGAGGCAGCGGAAACTGGCTTCCAGCGCAAGAAAACGCGCCGATGCCGGCAAGGAGGAATCCCGGCTGAGCGTATAGAGGGACAAGGCATGCGCAACCTCTTCACTCCCCCCTGAATTCATGGTCACTTCCCACTCATTCGCGAGTTGTGTACCGTAAGGTAATCCGATGATGGCATGCTGCCAGTAATGGACATCTAGACTGCCATCGATTCCGAGAAGCTCCCTGATCGGCTCTCCCGCAGTTTCAAGTCCGGCAGAATCAAGCAGAACACCGCGTGCGGCAAGTCGTGCGGCGCGGTCGGGCTTGCAGCAGAACAAATTGAGCAGGAACCCATCGATTTGCGCTTCAGGATCGAAGGGCACCAACAGGTCGAGTCCGGGTACCAGCCGATAGGAAGTGTAGCCAAGTGCCGCAAAGGCTTCTATCAGATGCATGTGCAAGTCGGGTCCCGCCTTGATCTCGTACTGGACCAGCGGTGACAGCTGCGCGAAGAAGCGTTCACCGCCCTTCAGGATATTGGCCTCCTCGCCCTCGGCGTCGATCTTGATGACCTCGATGTCCTGCCAGCAATAAGTCTCCAGGCATTCGTCAAGCGTCACCAGGGAGACCGTCTCGGTCTCGGTCGTTGCAGAAAGATCATGCACTAGTGCATTCAGTTCGGAGTGTGGGCTCCGCGATAGTCGGGCTGTACCACTCGCAGACGAGAGTGCGCTTTGTACCAGAGTCACCTGCGCGAAAGCGTTGGCGGCAATGCCTTCCGCAAGAAGACTTGCCGTGCTGGAGCTTGGCTCAAAGGCCCAAACATGGCCTGTCGACCCCACTGCCTTGGCCATGCACAGGGCATAAACACCGTAGTTGGCACCAATGTCGATAACCTTCTGACCTGGTTTCAGCAAGTGGCGAAGGAACTTGATTTCATCCTCGAACCAGTCCTGCTGCTCGCGCAAGACATACGGGGTAATCAGTTCCAACGAGTCGGGAGTGACGATCCTGACCCCGTCAAGCAGAGTGAGAGAGGTGGTATAAGTCATCGACAATTGACCCTCCAGGGAAAGATCATCACCATACCGCTTTGTACCGATAGACGCAAAAATACGAAAACCCTGCCGGAACTCCCATCGATAATTGAATGAGCACCACTCACATTTTTGGACAAGGGACGAGGCAGGCGCACAACCCGCCCTGACTTCCACCTATTTTACCTGCGTAGCCATGAGAGGGGCTGTACGCTACCGAATACCCGAAATCCTCATGATGACTGAAACAACGGGGCGAGCTGATCGGAAAACGTCTTTTTGCCGTCGATGAGAGGGGTTTGGCCCCTAAATTGTGCCGATTTCCAAGCGCTCGGTGAGGAAGCGGAAGGCCTCGCCGGCAAGAACAAGAAATGCTGGCCGAGTACATCTGCTCTATCACTAACTACGCCAGGCAGACAGGCTCTGCCGTCGACGTTCGCGTACCGAACAAGGTCAACAGCATCTGCCCCCCGGACCAGGCCCCATGCGTCCGCCGTTTCACTGTTTCACTTCACAATTGACCATGGTTGATGGAGGAACATATACTCCCCCATGGTGTCGGATTTTTCATCTTTCCGAACATTCAGGAAAGGATGAGGAAACCCATCGACGTTCGACACAAGGTGCCTGTGCACGCTGTTATCGACCCAGACGCAAACTTGCGAATCCACTAGAAAGAGGCCCGACCATGACCCAAACCGCAGAATTGGTGCTTCCAAACGATGTGCAGCCTGAAACCGTGCCCACCGAGCCACTGGACGCACTGGCGACCCAAACCCCGGCCATCGAACCGAGGATGGCCCAGTTGCTTGAACTCAATCAGGCCAACGGCCCCAGCCTGATGCCGAAGGAAATCAACGCGCAGCTTGACCGTCTGCTACGTGACTACGACGAGCTGACCGCGCTCTACGCCGAAAACAACCGCCGTATCGACCAGGAGTTGGCCGAAATCCGCCAGTCCGGCGGCTCGGTCTCGAGCCAAGTGCATCAGCTCGGCGCAGATTTACAGCAACAGGGCCGGTCCCTGGCCGGACATGCCGCCGCCACGGAACAACGCATCGATGCGCTGCGCGGCGAAGCTCGCTCGTGGCTGGCCGACTCGGAGCAGCGCTGGGACACGCAGCTTGCGACCCAAAACGCACGTATCAGTTCGGATCTCGCGCAGCTCGACACCAGTCTCGGTTCTCTACACGGTCTGTTCAAGGCACAGGAACGAATCATCGCCGAGCAACGCGCGCGTCTGGATCAGTTTGATATCACCTATCAATTGCTTGATACCGCGACACGCGGCAACAAGCACCGTATCGAAGTAGTACGCGAGCAAGCCGAAAAGCAACACGCGATCGTCGAGGCGCGGATCGAGGGTTTGAGCGCCTTGCAACGCGAACACCATGCCGAGTTTCAGACCTTGCAAAGCCTGGTCGGCGTCCTGCAATCGGAAACGGCGCGCCTGGATGAACAAATCGGCAGGGTCGCCACTGCGCTGGCGGACCATCAGAGTGACACTCGCGACCAGTTCAAGTGGACCCATCGGGCGATTGCCGGCCTGCTTTTGCTGACCGTGGTGGGCTTCGCTCTGGTCAAGTGGCTACCGGCCTTTGCCCCCGCCGGCAGCGAATCGGCGATGGCGCAAAACCAGGCCAGGCTCACCGAAGTCAGCGTCCAGGTGGCCGCCCTCTCCGCGCGAGAAACGGCCCGCCAGGAGCACGAGTCACGGCAGCAGGCAAGCATTGACCAGGTCGCGAACCAGGTTTCCGATCTGGAGAAAAGCCTCGGCGATCTGCGTGCCGCAGTGCAGAAGCTGCAAGTGCAAGGCGTGGGAGCCGGAGTACTGCATGACAGCCAGTGGTTACTCGAACAAAACCCCAAGGCGTATACCGTGCAACTGGTGACCTCCCCCAGCCAGGCCGACATGGCGCGCTTCATCGACCGCAACGTAAAACGGCTGGCGCTGGATTCCCTGGCGTTTTCCGTGAGCGAGCGCGCGCAGCGCACGGACTACCAGCTGTTCTTCGGCGTGTTCAGTACGGTCACTCAGGCACGCGCTGCCATCGCCGCACTACCGCCTGAACTGCAGGTCAACGGACCGTGGGTGCGTCAGTTCCAGTCTGTACAGGCTTCCTTGCGCTGACCAGGATCGAGATCTTGCTCTTGCGCGATGCCATGGGTCAGTTCGATCCGCATCCTGCCTTCTTCTCCACTCGCCAACCTGTTAAGGAAATCCAACATGTTTCAAAAAGTCTCGTCGTTCCTGTCAGCCTTCGCCCTCGCCTTGTTCCTGACCGCCTGCGTTGGACCCGGGATGCAGGCGGACCAGCCCATGGAAATCCGTAACGGTGTGATCGAACAGATCACCCTGGTGCAGTTGCCGAGCAATCACCATATGGGGGTTGGCGCCATTGTCGGCGGCGTGGCCGGCCTCGGGATCGGCAGCCTGATTGGTGCCGGCAGCGGTCGCGATGTGGCCATGGTGCTCGGTACCATCGGCGGCGCGTTCGTCGGCAACGAAGTCCAGAAAAAGTACGAACAGCCTGTCCAGGGCCAGCAAATCATTGTCCGGGTGGCCAACGGCGTGCTGATTTCTGTGACACAGCCGAGCAATCCGGGCCTTCGCCAGGGTCAGCGGGTGTATGTTGAAGGCAGCGGCGAGAACGCTCGCGTCATTCCACGCTGAACCTGTCTGACCCTTCGTAGTGGCGACGCTGTTGGCTTCTATGCCAAGCTGGGAGGCCGTCGCCGACGTAGCAACGGTCAGGTGAGAATACCTGCGGAGCAGGCGCAGTCTTTGGCTGCGCTCGCGTTGTGCGAAACCGCTCTATTGCAGTGAATGCAGACCGATCATGTTGCCTTCGCTGTCTTCGATCAAGGCAATATGGCCATACTGTCCGATCGGCATCTTCGGCTGGATGAGGCGACCACCAGCCTGCACGGCACGAGCAGATTCGTCCGAGACATCGTGACAGGAAAAATACACCATCGTACCGCCTTTTCCCGGATTGGCCATGGGGTTCCGGACCAACGCACCGGCTGCACCCCCTGCACTTTCAATCCAGGAAAAGGCGTACATCTCGCCACCATCTCCGATTTCCGGCAGTGCCATCAGTTCGCGCCCGAAGACGGTCGTATAGAAGACGCGCGCACGCGCCATGTCGGAAACGTAGATTTCGAACCATCCCACCGGGTTAGCTGGCTTGTCCATGCTCTTGCTCCTCAGGTTTCTCTTGGAAAGGAATATTCGCGGATACTCTCAGAGCAGCGGTCAGAGACGGTCGCCCGCCTGGCCTTCAACGGCGAAAGAGCCAGCTCTCGCAACTCCTCCGCCATCGCCTACGCAACAGATTCATAGTCGACCGAGCAGGACCTCGGCTACAAAGCGGCTGCCGATGTACGCAAGGAACAGTACCATGAATCCTGCCAGAGTCCAGCGCAGTGCGACACGACCGCGCCAGCCATAAACGCGACGCCCGACCAGCAAGGCAGCAAAGATTCCCCACGAGGCAAAGGCAAACAGAGTCTTGTGATCGAGAACCATGGCCTTGCCAAATATCGCTTCGGAAAACATGACCCCGCTGACCAGCGCGGCCGTGAGCAAGCAGAAGGCGACGAGAATCATGCGAAACAACAGCGCTTCCATGGTCAGAATCGGCGGCAAACTGCTCAGGCTTCTGGTGACCGCCCGTTGGTGCAGCTTACGTTCGGCGAAACCCATGAACACGGCATGCAGTGCGGACAGCGTGAATAGACTGTAGGCGAGCATTGCCGTCAGAAAATGAAGTTGAAAGCCCCAGGCATTGGCATTGGCCACCTCACGCAATTGCGGAAACAGCGCTGGGGCCAGGGCCGCGAGCGCCGCGAGCGGCAGGACCATCGGCTGCAGGCCATCCATGCGTGCGCGAAAACTCTCCAGCCAGTAGATAAGGACCGCCAGCCAGAGCATCAGGGAGAGCGCAAAACTGAATGAGAAGCGCATGCCACCGGCACTGAACAGGCCTGAGTAAAGGCCAATGCCCTGCGCCACCAAAGCGCCGAAGATGGCTGCGCGCTCCCAAGGTTGCATCGGCAGGGTAAGCCGCGGCTGCTTGCTTTCGCGCCAGCGCGTCTGCCAGAAATGAATGCCAAGAGCAGCGTAGAGCAGCGCTGCAAGGACGTGCGGCAGAAGCTGAAGTAGAATGTCTGACATTCTTGAAGTCTACACCAAGCTGGAATCCAAATGCTCGACAACCTGACCCAACGCCTTGCCCGCGTCATGAAGACCTTGCGTGGCGAAGCACGCCTGACCGAATCCAACATTGCCGATGCCTTGCGTGAGGTACGCCTCGCCTTGCTCGAAGCTGATGTCGCTTTGCCCGCGGTCAAGGCTCTGATCGCCGCCGTTCGGGAAAAGGCGGTTGGCGAGGAAGTGATCGGCTCTCTGAGCCCGGGACAGGCACTGGTCGGAGTTGTTCATCGCGAACTTACCCAGCTCATGGGCGAGGCTCATAAAGGGCTGAATCTGGCCACGCAGCCACCTGCAATCGTTCTGATGGCCGGCCTGCAGGGTTCCGGCAAGACCACCACGGTCGGCAAACTCGCCAGGATGTTGCGCGAGACGCAAAGAAAAAAGGTGCTCGTGGTTTCCTGCGACGTCTACCGCCCGGCGGCAATCGAACAGTTGAAAACGGTTGCGTCACAGGCGGGTGCCGATTTCTTTCCTTCGGCGACGACCGACCAGCCGGTCGATATCGCACGCCAGGCGGTCGACTGGGCAAAGCGGCACTACCACGATGTCCTGCTCGTGGATACCGCAGGTCGGCTGGCAATCGACGAGGCGATGATGAAGGAAATTGCCGATATTCACGCCGCCATAAGGCCCATCGAGACTCTTTTCGTGGTCGATGCGATGCTCGGTCAGGATGCCATCCATACCGCGCGAGCGTTCAGTGATGCACTACCGCTGACTGGCGTCATCCTCACCAAGCTCGATGGCGACGCGCGTGGGGGTGCCGCTCTTTCGGTTCGGCACGTCACCGGCCAACCGATCAAGTTTGCCGGGATCGGCGAAAAATTGACGGGCCTCGAAGCCTTTCACCCGGAGCGGATGGCGTCGCGAATCCTCGGTATGGGCGACGTGCTATCGCTGATCGAGGATGCGCAGAAGGGCATCGACGAAGAAAAGGCGCTTGAGTTCGCGAAGAAGCTGAAATCGGGCAAGGGCTTTGATCTCAATGACTTCAAAGACCAGATCGGCCAGATGCGCAAGATGGGAGGTCTGTCTTCGATGATCGAGAAGCTGCCGGCGCAATTCTCACAGGGAGCCGGTCAGCTACCCGCAGGCAGCGAGGAAAAGGCGGTCGCAAGGATCGAAGGCATTATCAATTCGATGACTCCCGCCGAGCGCAGCCGACCCGAGTTGCTCAAGGCTACGCGCAAGCGCCGCATTGCCATGGGTGCCGGAGTTCAGGTGCAGGAGGTCAACCGTCTGCTCAAACAATTCGAACAGGCACAGAAAATGATGAAGCAGTTCTCCAGAGGGGGCATGGCGCAGTTGATGCGTGGTATCAAGGGGATGCTGCCGGGGATGCGATGATGCCGCGTACCGGTTGGTTCCGCCCGGTCAACGCAGTGCCAGCTTGCTCTTCGTATAGGACCATTGATTCTGCCAGGCCATGCGTACCATGTTCGGGTATGCGGGCTGGCCAAGGCTGCCATTGTAACGGCCCAGCGCGCGGTAGAGGTCGCCACGCTCGATGTCGAGATAGTGGCGAAGGATGGTGCAGCCGTAACGAAGATTGGTGCGCAAATGAAAGAGGTTGTCATCGCTGGTTCCGACGAGCTTGATCCAGAATGGCATTACCTGCATAAAGCCCCGCGCGCCGGCGCTTGATACCGCATATTTCTTGAAACCGCTTTCGACCTGGATCAGACCCAGCACCAGTTGAGGATCAAGGCCTGCACGCATCGCCTCGTAGTGCACCGAGCGCAGGAATTCGAAACGGGCTTCACGGTCAGGAATGCGCTTCTCAAGCCGGCGTGACATCTCGGTCAGCCAGTCGATCGCCTCCATCGCATCCTGAAACGAGCTCCTTGGTGGCGCCCGATCCGAAACCGTTCTAGACAGAGCCGACTGCACACTCGCCGAAAGGGGTTCATACTTCTGCGCGCCGGCGTGTACCGCCATTGGCAACAGGAGCACGAACAGTACCGTTATGCAGCGCACAGACGGTTCTTCAGGAACTGGCAGATCTCGGTCATCGGCAGAATCTGTGATTCGGCGTCGACCCGGCCCTTGTATTCAAACTTTCCTGCCGCAAGTCCGCGTTCACTGACCACCACACGGTGCGGGATGCCGACCAGCTCCATTTCGGCGAACATCACACCCGGACGCTCGTTGCGGTCGTCAAGCAGAACGTCGATACCGGCGTGCATCAGTTCGGCGTACAAGGCATCGGCTGCTGCCCGTACCGTATCGCTCTTGGCGTAAGCCATGGGAACGATGCACACCTGGAACGGCGCGATCGCCGCCGGGAGGATGATGCCGCGTTGATCATGCCCCTGTTCGATGGCCGCACCAACGACGCGGGTCACGCCAATGCCGTAACAACCCATTTCCATGACCTGGCCCTGACCACTTTCGTCGAGAAAGCTACATTTGAGTGCCTCGGCGTACTTGCTGCGCAACTGGAAGATATGCCCCACTTCAATGCCACGACACAATTCGAGCGTACCCCGGCCATCCGGCGACCGGTCGCCGGCGACGACATTCCGGAAATCGTCAACCAGCGTCGGCTCGTCCAGATCGCGAACGAAGTTGACGCCGACAAGATGGAAACCCTTCGCATTGGCGCCGCAAACGAAGTCGCTCATCACCGCCACACTGCGATCGGCGAATACCGGTATGTTGGCAATACCGACAGGACCAATGTAGCCAGGCGGACTGCCGAGCACTGCGGCAATCTCGTCTTCGCGCGCGAAACGGAACTCGCCGATGGTCTTCTGGGCCTTGAGTTCGTTCAACTGGTGGTCACCGCGCAGTAGGATCAGCGCCAACCGCGCTGATCCTGCTGCCGCGTCATTCAACATGATGGCGATGGCCTTGACCGTCCTGGTCACCGGAATGTCGAGGAATGCGGCGACATCCTCGCAACGGATACGGTCTGGTGTAGCAACCCTCTGCAGGTCGACAGTTGCTGCGGATCGCCCATCCGGCGGAGCCAGGGCCTCGGCCAGCTCGACGTTGGCAGCAAAATCCGAATCCGGACAATACGCCAGTGCGTCCTCGCCGGAATCCGCCAGAACGTGAAACTCATGCGATCCGGTGCCGCCGATCGAACCAGTGTCGGCAGCAACGGCACGAAACTTCAGTCCGAGACGAGTGAATATCCGCGTATAGGTGTCGAATATGTTTCGGTATTCGCGCTGCAGGTCATCGAAGCTGCTATGGAACGAGTATCCGTCCTTCATCAGAAATTCGCGACCGCGCATGATCCCGAAACGCGGCCGGATTTCGTCGCGAAACTTGATTTGTATCTGGTAGAAGTGCACGGGCAACTGGCGATAGCTCTTCACCTCTCTGCGCACGACATCGGTGATTACCTCTTCGTGCGTTGGACCAATGACGAAATCGCGCTGGTGCCGATCCTTGCAGCGCAGCAGTTCAGGGCCATATTTCTCCCAGCGCCCGGATTCCTGCCACAGTTCCGCTGGCTGCACTGCCGGCATCGACAGCTCGATTGCCCCCGCGTCATTCATCTCCTCGCGAATGATCTTCTCGACCTTGCGCAGCACGCGCAACCCGATCGGCATCCAGGTATAGATCCCAGCCGCCAGCCGTTTGATCATCCCGGCGCGCAGCATCAGCTGGTGGCTGATGACTTCGGCGTCAGAGGGGGCTTCTTTGAGCGTGGACAGAAAAAACCGTGTAGTACGCATTGGAATTGGTTTGGCAGGGATAAAGCTGCAATTTTACTCGACAGATGACAAAATCGCGTTGTCAATCATTCACGGGAAGCATGGAGGCATCGTTTTCATTTGACCAGAAGCCCACTAATAGGCTATTTTCGCCAGTTTGAGCCGAGCGTTTCCGATGCCACAACCAAATTCCGGGCACCCTGCAGACAATGCCACCTCCGGCAAGGTGGGCGCAGCTGTTGGTGAACTGAAATTCGAAGCAGCACTCGCCGAACTCGAACAGATCGTTCAGAATATGGAGGGAGGCCGCCTGCCGCTCGAAGAATCGCTGGCTGCATATCGACGCGGTAGTGAGCTGCTCCAGCACTGCCAGCAACAACTCAGCGATGCCGAACGCCAGATCCAGATTCTCGAGAATGGCACGCTGCGCGATTTCAAATCGGAAGGCGGAGAGGCGCGATGAGCACACTTTCCTTACAGCCTGCCAATCCCCACCGGCTGTCCTTTCCGGACTGGATGTTCAGTGTCCAGGATCGACTGGAAGCAACGCTTGCCCACTGCATGCCACCCAGCGAGGCCATTCCAGGCCGTTTGCACCAAGCCATGCGCTACGCTACCCTGAATGGCGGCAAGCGGGTGCGCCCATTGCTGGTGTTCGCTGCCGGCGAATTGACCGACGCTGCGACAGAGCAATTGGCAATCGCCGCCTGCGCCGTCGAGCTGATCCATAGCTACTCGCTGGTGCATGACGACCTGCCGTGCATGGACGATGACGTGCTGCGGCGCGGCCGACCGACCTGCCATGTCGAGTACGACCAGGCAACCGCTCTGCTGGTTGGCGACAGCCTGCAGTCACTAGCTTTCGAACTGTTGGCGCGCGAGGATTTTGGTGACCCCCGTCGGCAACTGGAAATGCTGCACCTGCTGGCGCGCGCCAGCGGTTCCTGTGGCATGGCTGGCGGGCAATCGATCGACCTCGAGGCAGTCGGCAAGCGACTCAATCAACCCGAACTCGAATTGATGCATGCGCTCAAGACGGGTGCCCTGATTCGTGCCGCCGTGCTGCTCGGTGGACTGTGCGGCAAGGCACTGACGGTTGCTGAACGTGTTTCGCTGGATCGCTTTGCCAAGCGCGCCGGCTTGCTGTTCCAGGTCGTCGACGACATCCTCGACTGCACGGCCAGCACGGCGACGCTGGGCAAGACGGCGGGCAAGGATGCAGCCGCCGAAAAACCAACCTATGTCACCCTGCTGGGACTCGACCGCGCACGTAAATTTTCTGCCGATCTCAGGGAACAGGCAATCGAAACCCTTGTCATTTTCGATGTGCGCGCTCGGCGGCTGGTTGAACTGACCGATTTCATCACTCAGCGCAAGTTCTAAGACCCACTTCTGGCCGCCACCGCGCGCTTCAGCAGGATGACCCATGACTCGTTACCCTCTACTCGACACCATCTGCGATCCTGCACAGGTGCGCAAACTTGAGCGCAAGCAACTGCCGCAACTCGCCAACGAGTTGCGCAGCTTCCTAGTGGAATCGGTAGCCAAGACCGGCGGGCATCTTTCTTCGAACCTCGGCACGGTCGAACTCACGGTCGCCCTGCACCATGTTTTCGACACCCCGCACGATCGCCTGGTGTGGGACGTTGGTCACCAGACTTACCCGCACAAGGTGCTCACCGGTCGGCGCACCGGCATGGCCAGGCTGCGGATGCACGGCGGCATTTCGGGTTTTCCGAAGCGCACCGAAAGCAGATACGACACTTTCGGCGTCGGTCATTCATCCACCTCGATCTCGGCTGCGCTCGGCATGGCGCTGGCCGCCAAGATCAAGGGCGAGCCGCGCAAGGTCGTGGCGATCATCGGTGATGGTGCAATGTCCGCCGGCCAGGCTTTTGAAGCATTGAACAATGCCGGCGTGGCGGACGCCGACATGCTCGTCGTGCTCAACGATAACGACATGTCGATATCACCTGCGGTGGGTGCCCTCAACCGCTACCTGGCGCGGCTCTTCTCCGGGGGCAGCTTCAATGCCGCGCGCAAGGCAGGCGAGAAGATTCTCGACTTTTCGCCCTCGCTGCGGGAATTCGCCAAACGCGCCGAGGAGCACGTCAAGGGCATGCTGACTCCTGGGACCCTGTTCGAGGAAATGGGATTCAACTATATTGGCCCGATCGACGGCCACGACCTTGAATCGCTGGTCCCTACCCTGCAGAACCTGAAAAATCTGAAGGGACCGCAGTTCCTGCATGTGATCACCAAGAAGGGGCAGGGTTACAAGCTGGCAGAGGTTGACCCGATTCTCTACCACGGGGTCTCGAAGTTTCAGCCCGAGGTCGGCATCGCCGGCAGTCCGAGCGGGGCCAAGCCCAGTTACACACAGATTTTTGGCGACTGGCTCTGCGACATGGCGGCGGCTGACCCGAAACTCGTCGGCATCACCCCTGCCATGCGCGAAGGATCCGGCCTGCTGCGCTTCAGCCAACGCTACCCGGATCGCTATTATGATGTTGGGATTGCCGAGCAGCATGCCGTCACCTTTGCTGCCGGCCTGGCTTGCGAGGGGTTGCGGCCGGTACTGGCGATCTACTCGACCTTCCTGCAGCGCGGCTACGATCAACTGGTACATGATGTGGCGCTACAGAATCTACCGGTGGTCTTCGCACTTGACCGCGGCGGCCTGGTCGGCGCCGATGGCCCCACCCACCATGGCGCTTTCGACCTCTCGTTCCTGAGCTGTATTCCCAATATGGTGGTGATGACTCCGTCCGACGAGAACGAGTGTCGCAAGATGCTGACCACCGCCTACCGCCTCGACGGTCCCAGTGCAGTTCGCTACCCGCGCGGCAGCGGTACCGGCGTGGCCATCGACCAGGAACTCGTCGGACTACCGGTGGGCAAGGGCGAAATCCGCCGTCGCGGTAGCGGAGTTGCGCTGCTCGCCTTTGGCAGCATGCTGACGCCGGCTCTCGCTGCCGCCGAAGAGCTCGATGCCAGCGTCGCCAACATGCGCTTTGTCAAACCGATCGACCGCGAGCTGATCATTGCGCTGGCTGCGGAACATTCTCTGCTGGTCAGCGTCGAAGAGAATGCCGTGATTGGTGGTGCAGGCACCGAGGTCGAACGGGTCCTCGAAGACATCGCCAGTTCGGCTCGCCTGTTGAGGCTGGGAATCCCCGACCATTTCATCGAACACGGAGATCAAGCACTGCTGCTGACCGAAATCGGACTGGACCGCGAAGGAATTGTCCGTGCAGTACGCGCACGCCAAAACAGCAGCGTGGCGGATTCGGGCGAATCGATGCCGCCACCCAAAAATAACTACCTGGAGCAGCAATGAACGCACCCGAAACCTCGCGCAGCCCTGCCGTCATGGTCGACGTCCAGGGCTCGACAGATACACGACAGATCGCTATCAACAAAGTGGGAATCAAGGCCATCCGTCACCCGGTCAAGGTACTCGACAAATCTGGCGGCATCCAGCATACGATCGCCATCTTCAACATGTATGTCGGCCTGCCGCACAACTTCAAGGGCACCCACATGTCACGTTTCGTGGAAATTCTCAACAGCCACGAACGTGAAATTTCGGTCGAGAATTTCCCGGCCATGCTGCGTGAAATGGTCAACCGGCTGGAAGCCGAAACCGGTCATATCGAAATGAGCTTTCCGTACTTCATCAACAAGACGGCGCCGGTATCCGAAGTACAGAGCCTGATGGATTACGACGTGACGCTGATTGGCGAGATCTGCCACGGCCGCATCGAGTCTACTATCAAGGTCACTGTTCCCGTTGCCAGCCTCTGCCCGTGTTCAAAACAGATTTCCGAGCGAGGCGCTCACAACCAGCGCTCCCATGTCACCGTCACCGTCCGGATCAACGATCATCTGTGGATCGAAGAACTGGTTCGCTTCGTCGAAGCGGAGGCCTCCTGTGATCTGTATGGCCTTCTCAAACGCCCTGACGAAAAATACGTCACCGAGCGAGCCTACGACAATCCGAAGTTCGTCGAAGATATGGTGCGCGATGTGGCGGCACGTCTCAATGCCGAGCGACGTATCGATGCCTACGTGATCGAGTCCGAAAACTTCGAATCAATCCACAATCACTCGGCTTATGCGCTGATCGGAAACGACAAGCGGACTCCTCCGGCTCCCGCTTGAGGCTGTCCCCGAAAATCGCGACCAAGTTTCTCCCGACTTGGTCGCGTTTCAGCCGAATGGTCGGGGTTCAGCGCTGCCGACGGACCAGTTTTTCCTTGATCCGCGCCGACTTGCCTGAACGCTCGCGCAGATAGTAGAGCTTGGCACGCCGTACGTCACCGCGACGTTTCACTTCAATCGCCGCTACCAGCGGCGAATAGGTCTGAAAGGTACGTTCGACACCCTCGCCGGACGAGACCTTGCGGACGATGAAACTGGAATTGAGGCCGCGGTTGCGCTTGGCGATCACCACGCCTTCGTAAGCCTGCAGGCGCTCGCGAGCCCCTTCCTTCACCTTCACCTGGACGACGACTGTGTCGCCTGGTGCAAACGGCGGTATGACCTTGCCCAGACGGGCGATTTCTTCCTGCTCAAGTTGCTCGATCAGATTCATTGTTGAACTCCATGCCAGCAAATTACTTATTGTCCTGACCGCATTGCTCCTGAAACTTCACCAGGAGTTGCGTTTCCGATTTTGACAACGTGCGCCCCGCCAACAACTCGGGACGTCGCTGCCACGTCCGACCCAGCGCCTGTTGTAGGCGCCATCGTCGTATTTCCTCGTGGTGCCCAGAGAGCAGCACCTCCGGCACCCGCAGCCCGGCGTATTCCTCCGGCCGCGTATAGTGCGGGCAATCCAGCAAGCCCTCCACAAACGAATCCTGTTGTGCCGACTCGGCGTCGTTCAGTACCCCCGGCAACTGCCTGACGACTGCGTCCAGCAGCACCATCGCCGGGATTTCACCCCCCGAGAGGACGAAATCTCCGATGGAAATTTCCTCGTCAACACAGCGCGCGATGACCCGTTCGTCAATTCCTTCATAGCGCCCGCAAACCAACAGCAGTCCTTCACCGGCCTGTGCCATTCGCAGCACCCGCGCATGAGTCAACAGCGCGCCCTGCGGCGACAGGCAGATGACGCGGCTGGCAGGCACACCCAGCACCTGCTGCCGCGCACGTGCCGCCTCGATGGCCGCTTCCATGGGCGCTGGCATCATTACCATCCCCGGTCCGCCACCATACGGACGATCATCAACGCTACGGTGCCGGTCGCAAGTGAAATCACGCGGATTCCACAAGCCCAGGCTCCAGCGCCCGGTTTCCAGCGCCCTGCGCGTCACCCCTGACTGCGTGAGCACGGCAAACATTTCGGGAAACAAGGTCACGACATCAACAATCAACGACCTCACCTCTGATGGAATCACCAATCCTTTTCCCAGTCAACGCGAACCCATCGCCCGGAGATGTCCACATCCAGCACGATTGCAGCCACGAAAGGCAAAAGTCTTTCGCCACTCTCGCCATCTCCAACCCGCAGCACGGTGTTGGCCGGCGTTTCGATCAAACCGAGAATCCGACCCAGCGATTGATCGCGAGTATTACGTACGGACAGCCCGATGAGGTCGGCCCAATAGTATTCGTCGGTTGCCGTCGGCGGCAAGGCTGCGCGTGGTACGCCCACCAGAGCACCGCTGATTGCTTCAGCGGCGGTACGATCAGCCACGCATGCGAGCTTGGCAAGCAGCAGACCGTTGCGAAGCTGGCAACTGAGCAGTTTAGTCTGGCGCCACAGATTGAGTGCATCTTCCTCCCGACCAACCCACCAGTGAGTCAGTCGCGACCAGCTCAGCGGATCGTCGGCAAACGGGTGCACGCGCATCCTGCCCTGCAGCCCGCAGGCAGAGACAATCTTGCCGAGGACAATGATGTCGGCAGGCGGGGATTCCTGGGCAAGCACTCCGCTCGTATCGAACACGCAAGAACAGCCAGGGTTCAGGCTGCTGCCACCTTGATCGATTGCTTGAGCAGGCGAGCAACTGTCGGAGAAGCCTGGGCACCCTGCTGCTGCCAGTAACTGAGGCGATCAGTCGCAATATGCAGTCCCTGCTCATTGCCTGCAGCCTGCGGGTTGTAGAAACCGATGCGCTCGATGAAGCGACCATCGCGGCGAGCGCGCGAATCAGCGACCACCATATTGTAAAAGGGGCGCTTTTTGGCACCACCACGGGCTAGGCGAATAACAACCATGTCAATCTCTTCCAAATCCAGGAAAAAGATGGAATTATAGCAAGAAAGCAAGAATAGATGCGTAGATTGGCGGCGTCTCGCGATCACGAGGACAGATATCCGCCAGGTGCCGGAATCCACGGCAACAGAAACTTCGCTTGCCCACCAGTTTGTACTCGCAGGTATAATCCGCGTAACCACCGTGGTGACACAAGATACTGATTTTATGAGATGCTTTGGAGCTTCGCGGTAGCTGCCCTGTGCCTCTACAGAGCGGGCCATGACAAGGCTGACAGCATCAATGATGCAAACTCCAACTCCTTTGGCAGATTGCTGATGACCGAAACTGCTTTTAACACTTCTGGCACAGTTCGCAATGCCGTGCATCAGATCGACATACGAAGCATTCTCCAGTGGCTCACGTCGCCAGCGGCACCGCAGCCTGTCGACGAACTGCCGATGTTGCGATCCCATCTGCAGGCCTTACGCGAGGTCAGAGTCACACCTGTACAACGCGCTCATGCGCTTGACCGCCTGTACAAACGCGGCATGACGGTCATCACCCGCCTGCTCCCGTCGCTCACCCGTGACCTGGTGCTCCCTGTACCACGCAAGACACGCCGCATCGTCAATGGCGTTCTGAACCTTCTGCAAATGCTCGCTGACGATATGCTGGCACTGCTGGAAGAACCCTTCCTTGCCCGGCCACCTGAACTGGCACTTTGGCGGAGTCTGCAAGCCCTTTCACAACAGCTATTGATTAGTCACTTGATTGCCTGTCCAGCCCCCACCGGCTCCTGGCAACAACTGCATCAGACCTATGCAAGGGTGCGACGTCTGCAGGTGGATACAGCAGTCCCGAGAGGCGCCTCACGCAAGCTGCAGGATGTCTACTATTCGGCAGTCCTGCTCGGCTGTGCTCAGCCCGCGTCACTAACGCCACAGGAAGTCCTGTTCCTTGCTGACTACTTTGAACGCTTTGCCGACCAGGTTGAACCGATCTCCACGGCTGTGTCCGCTACTCCGGCAACTTTCTGGATTGATCCCGCGCGCGACGTAGCCGCATGTTCTGCCTTACGCAACCTCTCTCGACCAGCAGCTCCGCTTGAATGTTTTTCGTGCGTGCGCCTGTGCTTGCTGCTCAGGGCTCAAATCGCCCAACTCGATGCGGGTACCTCTGCATCAGAACTGAACCTGCCGGACTTTGCAGGCACGTCAGCCGGACGCGGTGTTCTTGGTCGCCTCGCAACTCGCTGGAGCGACCTGGGAAAACGCCGCTATATTCGCCGCAGACAGAACCACCGCGCACTCCTCGGTACAGGCATTGATGGACTGTGGCATATCGGCAAGAAAGAAGATCCGGCAAGTGTCAACGTATCGACATGGATGGTGACCAATGAAAGTCCCGAGGGCTATGCCGTGATGCATGTCACCGGCAACACCGGGGTATTATCGGTTGGGAATGTGGTCGCGATTCGCACAGACTTTGACCAGAACTGGCAGATCTGCCTGGTCCGCTGGGCTTTGTCGGAGAACCCCGAGCATCTTGAACTCGGTTTGCAGATTCTCGCGCCCAAGGCAGTCCCGGCCATTCTCGCCCAGCCTTCCCATGACACGGGCACCGAGTATCTGCGAGTACTTATTCTGCCGGAAATCCCGAAGCTTCGTTCTGGTCAGTCGCTAGTGGTCGCCACGGGAGCCTTGCCGAAGGAGCGCGATAAACTGCTTCTGCTGATCGAGGGCAACAACATCAGTGTGCGTGAAGTCAGCAGGACCGGCATTGAAGAACAAACCGGCAGCGTCGAGATCATGTCGATCGAATCTGTACAAAACCCGTTTTAATGTGAAAGTCGCGTCAGTGACTCACGGCTACCCTTCCCCCACTTGCCAGAGCAAAGGCGGGGTTTTGCGGAGCACTGCTACGGGCCCATCGAGCGATTCAGGCGGGTACGCCGGAATGCAACATGCAAGGAAGGAAACGGTCATGACTTCTGTGATCGGGGGATACCTGGCAAAGTCTTGGCCGTTAGGGAGGCAAATGACGATTTCCAGTATCCCTGAACTCGGGCAGGGTTGCCGCAACCAGCGCACCCAGCAGCACCACCGCCCACGACAGATAGAGCCACAAGAGGAACATTGGTAGCGTCGCAAAGGTACCGTAGACAGCAGTGTAGGTTGGAAAGTTTGATAGGTACAGCTCGAATCCCTTTTGCAGCAGCAGGAAGCCCAGCGCGGCAAGTAAACCGGCCCATGCTGCGTCGCGCGTCGCCACCCGAGTATTGGGAAGTACATGGTAAAGCCCGCCAAGAAACAAGCTTGCAATCACCAACCCCAGTGCCTTGAACAGGATTTGTCTGACCCACGGCAGCTCGTCCAAAACGCCAAGCGAAGTGGTGACGGCATAAGAGGTGGCCAGCAGCACGCCACCAATCACCACCGGCCACAAGGCAACCAAGGCGGCAAACAAACGCAGGCGCCGCCACCAGGGGCGCGTCTCCCGCACCGACCAGACGTGATTGAAGGCGCGCTCAATGGTCAGCAACAGCATCAGGACAGTCGCCACCAAAGCCAGCGAACCAATCGCAGTGACCTCGGCTGCCTTCTGGGAAAACTCGAGGATGTAAGCGATGATCATCCCGGCGCCGCGCTCCGGCAGCAGGCTGCGGGCCAGAGAAAGCTCCAGCTGCTCAACCATGCTCGGGAAAAAGGGAACAAGCGCGACAATGCTCAGGACAACCGCGACCAGCGGCACCAATGAAAGCAGCGTGGTAAAGGCAAGACTGGCGCTGATCTGATCGAAGTTCTCCTCGACAAAGCGATGCAGGACGCGCGCCGCAAAACGATGCCAAGGAAAATGAGAGAGAAACATAAGGTGGTTATAAAATAGAGTGATGTCTGAGATTCTCGTTCTTTACTACAGCCATCGCGGTTCAGTGCGCGCCATTGCTCAGCAGATTGCCCGCGGCATCGAGTCAACCGGGCGCGCAACGGCGCGTCTGCGCACCGTCCCCAAGGTCTCGTCGGAGTGCAGCTCCAGCGCGCCGACAGTGCCTGCTGCCGGCGCGCCCTATGTCGAAGCTGCCGATCTTACGGAATGCATTGGGCTGGCGCTCGGCAGCCCAACCCGCTTCGGGAACATGGCTGCACCAATGAAGTACTTTTGGGACAGTACCGCGGCCGAATGGTCTGCCGGAACACTGGCCGGAAAACCAGCCTGCGTGTTCACCTCTACCGCCAGTCAGCATGGCGGACAGGAGAGTACGCTGCTGTCGATGATGTTGCCGCTCCTTCATCACGGCATGCTGCTTATCGGCCTGCCTTATACCGAGATGGCACTTTCCACCACCCGCAGTGGCGGGACTCCTTATGGCGCCAGCCATGTCGCTGGTGGTGAAGGCAACCCGACACTCAGTGATGAAGAACGGCGTCTCGCTTTCGCGCAGGGGCGAAGACTCGCGACCATCGCCCTGAAGCTTGACACCTGATGCGCCGCGGTCTCTACCTGATGGCATGCAGCAGCCTGATTGCACTGATTTTTTTGTGTCTCGCATGGGAGTTGCGCCTCGCACCGGTCCAGCCTGGCGGTTCCTGGCTAGCCCTGAAGTGCCTGCCGCTGCTAGCGCCGCTGTTCGGTATACTGCACGGTCGCCGCTACACATACCAGTGGGCATCAATGCTGATCCTGCTCTATTTTACTGAGGGCATCGTGCGCGCCACCACCGAACAGGGTACCGGGCAGTGGCTGGCGATTGCCGAAGTCATCCTGGCGCTGATCTTCTTTGGCGCCAGCGTTGCCTGTGCCAGACTGACCCGCCCCTCGGCACGCTGAACCACGCCCGCCCCACGCTGGCCGTCAGACGTCGCCCTGCGGGTCCAACCGATCGGGACACTGCAGTTTGTTCAAGGCATTGAGATAGGCCTTCGCCGAAGCAATGACGATGTCGGTATCGGCACCATTGCCATTGACAATGCGGCCTGCCTTTGCCAAACGAACGGTGACCTCGCCCTGTGCGTCGGTACCCGTGGTAATCGCATTGACCGAATAAAGCAGCAATTCTGCGCCGCTGCTAGCGATCGATTCGATCGCCTTGAATGCGGCGTCGACTGGACCGCTGCCCATCCCCGATGCCTTCTTCTCGACACCACCGACCGTCAGGGTGACATCCGCTGCGGGCGTTTCGCCGGTTTCCGAACAAACCCGTGAATATACCAACTTATAATATTCGCCATCAAGCGTCGGGTCTTCATCCGAAACCAGTGCCTGCAGGTCTTCGTCGAAAATTTCGTGCTTTTTGTCGGCCAGTTCCTTGAACCTGGCAAAAGCGACATTCAGCGCCTCCTCCCCGTCAAGAACGACACCCAGCTCCAACAGGCGGGACTTGAAAGCATTGCGTCCCGAGTGCTTGCCAAGCACCAGCTTGTTCTGAGCCCAGCCTACGTCCTCGGCACGCATGATTTCGTAGGTCTCGCGATGTTTGAGAACGCCATCCTGGTGAATTCCGGATTCGTGCGCAAACGCGTTGGCGCCAACGACGGCCTTGTTGGGCTGCACCGGATAGCCTGTAATCTGAGAGACTAACTTTGATGCAGGAACGATTTGCGTGGTATCGATACGCGTTTGTACCGGAAACAGGTCACTGCGGGTACGCACCGCCATCACTACTTCTTCGAGCGAGGCGTTGCCTGCCCGCTCCCCCAGGCCGTTGATCGTACATTCGACCTGACGGGCACCGGCCAACACCGCCGATAGCGAATTGGCGACCGCCATACCCAGATCGTTATGGCAATGGGTAGACCACACCACCCGGTTTGCCCCCGCTACGCGCTCGATCAGGGTGCGCATCAGATCGCCCCACACAGAGGGAACGCTGTAGCCAACGGTGTCGGGAACATTGATGGTAGTAGCGCCCGCGTCGATGGCCGCCGCAAAAACTTGACAGAGGAAATCGACCTCCGAACGCACTGCGTCCTCAGCCGAGAACTCGACATCGTCCGTATATTCGCGCGCCCAGTGCACGGCTCGCACGGCCGCCTCGACCACTTGGTCTGGCGTCATGCGCAATTTTTTCTCCATGTGGATCGGGCTGGTAGCGATGAACGTATGAATACGTCCCCGCGCTGCCGGCGCAATCGCCTCGCCGGCACGACGGATGTCATTTTCGTTGGAACGGGCCAGGGAGCAGATCGTTGACCCCTTGATGACTTTTGCAATCGACTGGATGGCATCGAAGTCTCCGGGTGAAGCTGCCGCAAAACCTGCCTCGATCACGTCAACCTGCATGCGCTCAAGCTGGCGCGCGACGCGCAGCTTCTCTTCCTTGGTCATTGAAGCGCCTGGGCTCTGTTCGCCGTCGCGCAGTGTGGTATCAAAAATTACCAAGTGCTCTTTCATGTGCTGACTCCGGAGATAAGGATGAACTACCCTGCAACGGCTACCCTGGCTGGGTCACCGACCGAAATTGCGAGATGCTTCGCGTCGTAAGACGAGCGATGCCGAGCTAAGCCACTGGCGGCGGCGATGACTTGCGCCGGAGCAGTTGCATCAGCGCCAGGACGTACCCCGAGAGAGCATACGCAACGAAAAGACCAAATAGGGCAACCGGCGTATCGTAGGAGAGCACGGCAAAGCCAAGCGCAATAGCGACAACAAAGATGAACGGTACGCTGCGCCGCAGGTTGACGTCCTTGAAACTGTAGAAGCGGACATTGGATACCATCGAGATTCCGGCAAAAATCACCAGCCCACAGGCCAGCCAGCGCACGTCAGCAGCGGCAATCTGCTTGTCGATCATCACCCAGAAAAATCCGGTCACCAGAGCCGCGGCGGCCGGACTTGGCAAGCCCTGGAAATAACGCCGATCGATCACTTCCAGCGTCGTATTGAAGCGCGCCAGCCTGAGCGCGGCGCCAACGCAGTAGATGAAGGCTGCAATCCAGCCGAGTCGACCCATGTCCTTGAGCGTCCACGCGTAAGTCACCAGCGCTGGGGCGACACCGAACGAGACCATATCGGACAGCGAATCGTACTCCGCCCCGAACGCACTTTGCGTGCGCGTCATACGCGCCACCCGCCCATCGAGGCCATCAAGCACCATAGCCACGAAAATACCCACCGCAGCCAGTTCAAAGCTGCCCTTCATCGCCTGCACGATGGCGAAAAAACCTCCGAACAGTGCCGCCGTGGTAAACAGGTTCGGCAATACATAAATGCCTCGACGCCGCAATTCGGGGTTGAACAAGGTCTTGCGAGGCTTGATTTCGGGCATTGCGCTATGAAGTGAAAACGGGCAGGAACCAAGAAGGCGGAAGGCAGCTTGACTGCCTTCCACTCCGCAAGCCATGAAATCGATCAGTTCTTGCTCTGATCCACCAGCCGGTTCTTCTTGATCCAGGGCATCATGTCGCGCAGCCTGGCGCCAACGGTCTCGATCTCATGCTGTGCCATCAGACGGCGCCGCGCAGTCATCGCCGGATAGTTGGTTCGCCCTTCGAGGACGAACATCTTTGCGTAATCGCCGTTCTGAATCCGTTTGAGCGCCGCACGCATGGCAGTACGCGAGTTTTCGTTGATCACTTCCGGCCCGGTCACGTACTCGCCATATTCGGCATTGTTCGAAATCGAGTAGTTCATGTTGGCAATGCCGCCTTCATACATCAGGTCGACGATGAGCTTGAGCTCATGCAGGCACTCGAAGTACGCCATTTCGGGTGCGTAACCCGCCTCGACCAGCGTCTCGAAGCCCATCTTGGCCAGCTCGACGAGTCCACCGCAAAGCACGGTCTGCTCTCCGAAGAGGTCGGTTTCAGTCTCTTCACGGAAGTTGGTCTCGATCACCCCGCCCTTCGTTCCGCCATTCGCTGCGGCATAGGAAAGCGCGATATCCTTGGCCTTCCCGCTACGATCCTGGTGTACAGCGATCAGCGACGGCACGCCACCACCTTTGAGATACTCCGAGCGTACCGTATGCCCCGGCCCCTTTGGGGCAACCATGATGACATCCACATCGTCACGTGGCACCACCTGATTGTAATGTACATTGAAGCCGTGGGCAAAGGCCAAGGCAGCACCCTTCTTCATGTTCGGCGCCACATCCGCATGATATACCTGCGGAATGGTCTCATCAGGGAGTAGCATCATCACCACATCGGCCCCCCTGACGGCCCGGGCCACCTCCTCCACCTTCAAGCCGGCATTCTCGGCCTTGCTCCAGGAAGAACCCTCCTTGCGCAAACCGACCGTTACCTTGACGCCGGAATCGCTCAGATTCTGCGCGTGCGCATGGCCCTGGGATCCGTAGCCAACTATGGTGACTTTCTTGCCCTTGATCAGGGAGAGGTCGGCGTCCTTGTCGTAATAAACTTTCATGAAATTTCCTTCTATCCTGCAGTTCGATCTGATTAGACTTTTAGAATGCGTTCGCCACGACCGATGCCGCACACGCCGGTACGTACCGTCTCGAGAATCAACCCAGCATCGACCGCCTGTATGAACGAGTCGAGTTTCGCGCCACTGGCTGTCAGCTCGACCACGTAGGTCGATTCGGTGACGTCGATGATGTGACCTCGGAAGATGTCGGTCAGACGCTTCAGTTCCTCGCGGTCCTTGCCCGTGGCACGCACCTTGATGAGCATCAGTTCCCGCTCGATGTGGGCAGCCTCGGAGAGATCGACGACCTTGATGACATCGATCAGTTTGTTCAGTTGCTTGGTGATCTGCTCGATCACAGCGTCGGTACCCGAAGTGACGATGGTCAACCGTGACAGCGAGGTGTCTTCGGTTGGCGCAACTGTCAAGGTCTCGATATTGTAAGCGCGCGCAGAGAACAGACCAGCCACCCGCGACAGTGCACCAGCTTCATTCTCCAGCAGGATTGAAATAATGTGTCGCATCTTGCCTTTCCCTTACAGGTCTTCAGTCAGGATCATGTCGGCAAGACCTTTGCCGGCGGCCACCATCGGAAAGACATTGGCTTTCTGATCGGTGATGAAATCCATGAATACGAGATCGTCCTTATGGTCGATAAATGCCTTGCGCAGTGCCGGCTCGACGTCTTCGGGCCTTTCGATGCGCATGCCGACGTGCCCATAGGCTTCAGCCAGCTTGACGAAGTCGGGCAAGGAATCCATGTACGACTCCGCATAACGACTTCCGTAGAACATCTCCTGCCACTGCCGAACCATTCCCAGGTAGCGGTTGTTGAGATTGATGATCTTGATCGGCAAACGAAATTGCTTGGCGGTTGAAAGCTCCTGGATACACATCTGGATCGAGCCCTCGCCGGTGACGCAGGCAATCGTCATCTCCGGATGCTGCAGAGCCGCCCCCATGGCGTAGGGCAGGCCAACCCCCATGGTGCCCAGACCACCCGAATTGAGCCAACGCCGCGGCTCGTCGAACTTGTAGTATTGTGCTGCCCACATTTGATGCTGGCCGACGTCGGAAGTCACAATCGCCTTCCCCCCAGTCACCTCATACAGCTTTTCCATGACGTACTGTGGCATGATGATGCTCTTCTTCATCCGGTAATTCATGCACTGCTTGGTGCGCCACTCCTCGATCTCCTGCCACCATGCCGCCAGTACCCCAGCGTCCGGACTAGCATTCCCGGCATCCAGCAACCTCAGCATTTCATCTAGAACATCCGGGACATTGCCGACAATCGGCACATCGACTTTGACGCGTTTGGAGATCGACGAGGGATCAATGTCGACGTGGATGATCTTGCGCGGCAATGAAGAGAAATTCTCCGGATTGCCGATCACCCGATCGTCAAAACGAGCGCCGATGGCCAGCAACACGTCGCAGTGCTGCATCGCCAGATTGGCCTCGACGGTGCCATGCATGCCGGGCATGCCCAAGAATTGCCGGTCGGTTCCCGGATAAGCGCCGAGGCCCATCAGGGTATTGGTGATCGGAAAACCCAGGCGGCGGGTAAGCCTGGTCAATTGATCGGCACCATTCGAGAGAATGACGCCCCCGCCGGAGTAGATCATCGGCCGCTTGGCTTCGAGCAACAGGTGAACCGCTTTCTTGATCTGGCCCAGATGCCCCTTGATGACCGGGTTGTACGACCGCATCTGGATCGTCTCCGGATACTCGAACTTGCACTTGGCTGCGGTAACGTCCTTCGGAATATCCACCACTACCGGACCCGGACGGCCACTGTTGGCAATATAAAAGGCCTTTTTTATCGTCACCGCCAGCTGGTGCACGTCATTGACCAGAAAGTTGTGTTTCACGCAAGGTCGGGTGATACCGACGGTATCGCACTCCTGGAAGGCGTCCTGACCGATATAGGCATTCGGCACCTGCCCTGAAATCACCACCAGCGGCACCGAATCCATATAGGCCGTGGCAATACCGGTCACGGCGTTGGTCGCGCCCGGACCCGAGGTCACCAGCGCCACGCCAACCTTGTGTGACGACCGTGCCAGACCGTCGGCCGCATGTACTGCTGCCTGTTCGTGGCGGACCAGAACATGTTTGATCTGATCCTGCTTGAACAGGGCATCATAAATGTGAAGCACCGCCCCACCCGGATAGCCGAATACATATTCGACCTTTTCTTCCTGCAGGCACCTGATTACAATCTCTGCACCGGTCATCATCGTCATTGCCGTCGCCCCAGCAAGCAAATTGCTCGAAAAAAGTCTGCCACGTTAAAGCTTTGGCCGCGATTGGTCAAGGCATTCACCACAACCGACGCCTGCGGAAACAGTTTCCAACCCAACAACAGCAAGGATTCTCGCTCTGGCCAGCCAACGCGAACTGTCGGATTTCCTCACTGCAATCGAACGTCGTGCTTTCAAACAGGC